>Ga0315905_10007751_pt1 | contig 10863 bp, 11 predicted proteins | sample LakEriMetagenome_5_FD_203522 | JGI IMG/M metagenome (GOLD analysis project Ga0315905, IMG submission 203522) | Freshwater fungal communities from buoy surface, Lake Erie, Ohio, United States - Buoy 4 MA121 | ecosystem: Environmental > Aquatic > Freshwater > Lake | place: USA: Lake Erie, Ohio... | reverse complement strand
GCGAGTAGGCTTGCCGTTTCCACTGCCTCCCGAAACGGCGGCGGGTGATGTTGAAGTTGATGCTGACACGGACATGTTGATTGCCGAGGGGAGGTAGGAATGAGTGGAGTCACTTTTTGTTTGTCAATAAACTCCTCTCTCGCTCTTTTACCTCCCTCCACCGGGCAGTCCGACGGAGGGCAATCCGACGGAGGAGAGTCCGACGGAGACAGGGGACCTACCACGTGGTAGGAGGAGGAGGGCTCTTTTGTGAGGCGCTTTTACCTCTTTGTAATTCGATCTCTAGCAAAAGACCCCAAATTAGATCTCTAATGCCCTCCACAATTCTGGGAACAGCAATTGTATTTCCAACTCGTGCCTGTTGGCGAACGGTGTTTTCATTTTACAGGCGTGCTGCGGTAAAACGGCTCGCGTCAATCCGACACGGAAGCAGGACTTTGATGAAGGCCCCCGGGCTCCCCAAATCCACGGGTGTTTATAAAAAAGACAAGTTCTTGCAAAAAAACAACAAACATGGTCTTTGTTCAAAAGCCTCAAGTTTGTACCAGAGAAAGATAATGCAAGCAGATACGCACCACAGTTTTCGGACCGAAAACAGCCATTTTCGACAGAGAGCCCAATTTGCGAAAAACACATATATTCCTGGTAACTGGATCAAATTTGCACAAATATATTTTTGGTACTGGTGCGGTAAATTTGTCGAAATTCTATGTTCTCCTCCGCTCCCAAGGTCTGACGACCTCGATCACGGTGTCCCCTAATTGACCACAGGCGCGAGTTGAAGTACAAATGCTGTTCTCACAATTTGTCTTGTGGAGCGCATAAGAAAGAGGCCTTAATCCAAGTGATGTTGCACGAGATGCGTGTTGGACCCAGGGGGGGAGACAGGACGTTGCAGCACGAGTTCGTTCATCCCGGCCCGAACACGTATTTGGCGACTCTGTACACGTTGTCCATGAAAACGTATCGAAAATGAAATCCATCTTAGGCGCGGTGCTGGTGGATACTTGGATGCAACGCGCCGGGCTTCCCGACAGTTTTGCAAAGACAGTTCCAATCTGGTGCGCGTGCATCAACCGAGCTATCGATGCCAACCGCCGCGACCACCTGGACAGCCCAACAGGGGTCCCGGAATTCATCCCGGTTTTCAGAAATGTGAAATTTGCGGCCCCTGTCTGTCATCAGCCCGGAATTCAGTTTGCCGGCACCGGAATTCATTTTCCCGAGCGCGTATCGGTCGACTCTGTACATTTGTCCATGAAAACTGATTGTGTCTGGCACTCAAGTCCCCAACCGTCTGAGGCCGTCCCTGCGATTGTTTTGAATTGACACCCGGTTGGCCCCAGACACAAAATAAGCGGAGGGGTGGCCTTAACACATGAAGTATTTTCCACCGCGGGCGTCGTTCTTGGATTTCAAGTACTTCTGCTCCGCCGAGAATCGCATTCTTTCTTCTTGTTCATCCTCTGTAAAGGACATGTGCTTCCGCGGAGTGAGCTTGAACCCTTTCTCACCCAGCTTGAAGCGATACTCGGTCAGCTCATCGTTCATGGCGGCAAAGTCGTGCTTCATCGACTCCTTTGCAGCAAGAGCTGACTCGAGGCTTGCATTGAGGCGCTCCATGTCCATCTGCTTCGCTGTCAACTCGGCAGCCGACTTGCGCAGATGCTGCGCGAGCGTCTCCTCCGCTTTGGCTGCCTCCGCGCGAGCCTTCAGAGACTCCCCCTCCAATTCTTTACTCCGCTTGAAGGATGCCTCAGCCTCCGACAACGCCTTGGCACATGCAGTACGCTCTGAATCCAACTGGGCCTTCATGGAAGTAAGCGACTCTTCCGTCTTCAGCTGACACTCACCAAGTTTTGCTTCGAGCGACTGAGTCTTGGCATGCAGGTCATGCCTCAGCTCCTCAACTCTTTCTTCCTGCGCCGAAAAATTCTCTGAGGCCTCTTGCAGCCGTCGTTCCTTTTCGCGCAGATTATCTTCAAGCCACTCCACCCGGCGCTCGAAGTGAGCGAAACTGGTCAGCTCTCGCCAACAATCGAACTCATCTCGGGTGGTTTTGCGCAGAAGCCGCTGTGCAAGCTTGTCGACCGTGCGTTCCCGATGCTGCCGATATTTTGCAGGTCAGCTGATGTTGGTGGGTACAAACAGCAAACACACACACATGCAAAATTGACATATGTAGCTACGCGCAAAAAAGAAAAAGCAAGAACAGAGAAATGCTTGAACCTGAACTTGCTTGGTTGTGGTATCGTCGAGCTTTTTCTGAGTATCTATGACGGCTCGTTGCGCACGCTGAGTCTGCACTTTAACGATTTGCACCTCTCCAACCTTGTCGTTCAGATCAGTCGTCAACGCCTCGACTTTCGATTCAAGCTCCTTCTTTGCAGCCTCCCACTCCCTGCGCTCGTGCTCCAGCTGGCTCTTTAGCTGTGTCGATGTCATTTTCTGGTTTTCTGTCTCTTCTTGCAAACGCTCCTCATTTTGCCTAACTCGTTCTTCGTCCTGTTTAAACATCTCCTCCTCTGCAATACTCCTCCACGTTTCGAAACAAATCACAAGAGAGCTCTTTACCCAACGCTGCACCACTCTGCGCGCAACGTCTCGCATCCGCTTCTGCTCTTCGGCATGCTCTCTCCAGCCCTCAAAAGCACCCACGAGACAAAGGTTCATCATGCGCAAGACGACCTTGCGCACCGTGGCTCTCAGATGCTTCTCCTCCGCAACTCGGGTTGACCAGCGATCGAAAGACTTTGCGAGACCGATGTTCATCAGTCGCAGCAACATTTGGTGCGCACTTGTTTTGAGCCGAAGTTCTTCTTGAGTATTGTCATACCAGCTCACAAAGCATTCAACTAGCAAACGGGATTTCATCCGCATCACCACCTTTCTCGATATGGCCTTCATTCGTCTGCTTTCCGCAGCACTCTCACACCATCCTTCAAAAAAACGAACAACCATGCGATTTCTCAATCTCAGTGTAATCGCGCGAGTTTTGACTTTGCGCTGTGCCTCCTCATACGCCCTCTTCTGGGTATCAGACAACGAGAGCTCATTTGTAAGCCGCTGCATACTGCTCTTAAGTCGTGCAGACTCCTCCTGCGCGCAGCGCTGCAAATCTTGAATGGTAGCCTCACTACTCTTCTGCAGCGACTCCAAACGCTCCATCGCCTCTTTCAGCTGTGACCTGAGATCTGCACAGTCTTCCTGAGCCTTGCGCAATTCTTGTTGCGTCTTTCCAAGAGCGTTAGACGATTCTTTGAGGTCCGCCAGCATGCTCTTTTCAAAAGCTTGCTTTTCTGTCAGGCTTTGTAGCAAACCAGCAAGATCTCTCTTCTTGTCATCAAGCTCGGCTTGTTTGGCAGCAGTCTCGTCCTTCATCCTCGTCTTGAGTTCATCTACCTGCTCCTGCAGCGAGTTTATCTGTACAGACTTTAGCTTCAGATCCGAACCTAGCTCCTGGGCTCTCTTGGCCTCATGCTGCAAGTCTGCTTGGCAACGCCTTAGTTGCCGATCAAGATCGGCTTTCTCTTCTGTGAGAGCAGAACACTGTTTTTGAGCATCACTGATCGCTTGCTTCAACGTCAGTTGTGCTTCCGATTCGGCTTTCTGGAGTGCGGCACGCAGTTCCTCTTCCTTTTCTTGCGCAGATTTCTTCGTTTCCTGCACCTCCTTCCTTGCTGCATTTTCTGCTTCCTGCATTGCCCGCCGGGCTGCAGTGCGCTCCTGCTGGACATATAATTTAGCCTTTTCCAAGATTTGTTGCCGTGTGTTGGCAAATTCTTTGTTCAGAGAGACAAGTTCGTCCTTCCTGGCCTCCAGTCCTTTTTCAGTGTGGTTGTACAGCTCCTCGAGTTCCTGCCGGTCCGAAGAAAATTCGCGCATCCTCATCAATGCCTCTGTCAGCCGAGCGGCATCACGCACGCTTTTGTCCTGCATTTGCCGAACATTAGCCTCCACCACCGCGTCACGGTCGTTAGCACTCTTGAGCATACCAAACCAGTAGTCCATGCACGCATCTACGCACGCTACCACCTCGTCTTGCCCTGCCGCCTCCTCTTTGATATTCGTAAAGTGCTCAAACATGGTCACTTGATCCTCCATTGCTTCTCGCGCCATGCGGCGTATTGTCACGTCTCTCTTGACCTGTTCGCATCACAGTCGGCAAAGGGGTTAGTGCACAAGCGACAGGGGAAACGCTACTACCCCTAGCAGTCCTTTGACCAAGATGACGCAATATGAGGTTTTGGCTTGTGCAATCAGAGCTTCAAGCGCACTGTCTTAACACGTACCTCCTGAGATGCCTTCTGCACAGTCAGAGTTACAATTGAGCCTGGAATATCTGAACCAATGACCATGCCCGGGAGCGTATCTTCAGTCACGTCCCTGCCGTCCACTTTCAAGACGATATCTCCTTGCTCCAGCTGATTCGACTTGTGAGCCGGGCCTCCCTCGATCATGTTGTCAATGACCACACCGTGGAGCATCACTCCAATCTGCGCGCAACCGAAACGACATAGTCAGCAAATCTATTGAATTCAAATCGGCACTGTCCAAGGGGGTTCGTTCCCACCGTCGTTTTCGAAATTTTCCTTCTCGAGCTGTACTTGGTACTTGGCGTAGCTGTCACATTCGCAGAACTGTTTTGCTTGAGATCAGCGCACACGGCTTCGCAGAAACTGATGAGCTCCGCAAGTTTCATGTCAGCACAGAGGTCTTCACACTTCGTGAGCGTGGCAGATTCCGGCACGCTTCGGGGAGTGATCAACAGCTCCCTGTCCTCGTTGGCTTTCCTAGTATGCAGCTCTGACTCCCGGTCCAACTTCTCGAGAATCAGACTCAGTTCCTCTAGCCACGAATTGCAATCGCCCTGCATTGCCTGCATGCTGGCCTCGTACCTCGCGTCCTTTTCCTGCTCCTGCTCCATCATGTCCGTGAGGATAGATAGGACCTCCTCCACCTCTTTCAACGTGGCATCATCTTTCTGCTGCTTCGCACGGCACTCCATTCTCGTAAAGAGGTCAAACATGCGTCTCTTGTCGGCAATCTCGGCAGTCATCATACGAAATAGTTCCACGTCCTTGACCTCGCCCGTCCCAGCCTTTTTGATCGTGATCGTGACGCTGGAACCTGGGATCTGGCATCCATTCAAGGCGGTCAGGATGTTGTCGCTCGAGTGCAACTCCATCCCGTCCACCCGCAAAATGGAGTCGCCCTTTGCGATTTGCTTGCTGGTGTAGGCGGGGCTGTAGAGAGCAGAAATCGATCAGAAGAGCGCGTCACAAATCATGCCGGGAGCATGGGGGACAAGAGAGAGCAGGCGCAGACAATCGGGGGCAGGGTCGCCTACCCCCCGAACATGACGTTATTGACGACAACGTGGCGCGTTTTTGAGCTCTCCTCAAACATGATCCCAACCTGCAGGGGCACAACACGATGATCACACAGCGCCACCCCGCGACTGCAGGCGTCAAGGGACAGACCGCTCCGCGCACGCACACACGCGGCCGCGCGCACGAGGAGGGGTTGGAGCTGACCGTGGTCGGGCTCTCCGAGCTTGAGGTGGTGCGGACGTGCACGCTCGCCGCATGCTTTTGCCGTGCAGAAACGAGGTGGTCTTCGCCGACGCGACCCTGCGTCAGGTGGACGAGGGCGATCGCACGTTCCAGGATGCCGGCGGCTGGGGATATGCAGCCCGTCATCCTGTCCTCCCACTCCACGCCAAGTTGCGCAAGCCCGGGTGATCACGGTGGCCACTCACGGTCAACGTGTCTGCGTGGCAAGGAAACTTGATCTCTTAAAAATCAGCTGTAATTCCCGGTTCTACCGGTTTGGACGACGTCGTTTGACCTCAAGAGCGAAAAGAGTACATTTACAGGATTCTGAAACGGGCAGAAAAGGGCAGAGTTTTTGAAATCGATTACGGTCTTTCCACACGAGTGCAGCGGATCCAGACGAATCCCCACGCGCATCTGCAGACGAGATGGGCGGCAAAAGCACCAAGCCCGCAGGGCAGCAGCAGCAGCGCCAACAGCAGCAGCAGCGCCAACAGCAGCAGCAGCAGCAGCGTTATCAACAGCAACCGCAGCAACAAGGCAAGATGGTGGGAACCGGAAAGCTCTTTACGCCAGACGGTCGTCCGATCGGGGGGGAGGAGGACTTCTTGGCCTATGCCCAGCAGTATATCAGCACCCACCAGCCAGTGCGCCAGCAGCAGGCCCCGCAGCCGCAGTACGTCCAGTACGTCCAACAGCAGGCGCCGGTCTCGCCCCAGAGGCAGGTGCAGTACGTCCAACAGCCGGCTCCGCAGCCGCAGTACGTCCAACAGCTGGTGCCGAGGCCCGCCCCGCAGCCGCAGTACATGGCTCCTCAGCCGGTAAGGCAGAGAGGGAGGCAACAGAGCGAGCGGGCGAGCGGAGAGAGCGTTACGAGGGGGAAAGTGAGCGAGAGGGCGAGCAACCGCGCGCGGAGAGCGATTGCGGGAAGGACTGGCAAGTGGTTTGGTCGTTGATCGGCTCAAGTGAAGCAGGCAGAGCAGATCATTAACTCTGATGGCTACATGCTTCTGGGTTGATGTAGACATCACAGTGGCTCACCGTGCCTGAGTGGCTCTCACTGTACTTCTCGCTTGTCTGTTTTCGAGCAGGCGCAGTGGGAAGACCCGTACGTGCAGCAGCAATACGTGGAGCAGCCATACATGGATCAGTACATGGACCCGTACATGGCGCAGCCCATGATGCAATACATGGAACAGCCCATGATGCAGCCTGCTTATCAGGTAGCGCGCCTTCGCCATTGCTTGCTTGCTGCTCGAGCCAAAAAGAGAACGTATCTGGCAGTCTCATAAACGCTTGTTTTAGTCAATAGTCGCTGCAGCAAATTTGATCCCACGCCAATAGTAACAGAAGATGGCTCGTAGGCGGGGCAGAGTGACACGGATACTGATCCCCGTTTACACACGTCCTTGATCTGTTGGCAGCAGCCGGCCCATTACGCGCAGGGACAGAGCCCTCTTCCGCAGGCCCCGCCTGGGTACCAGTATGCCCCCATAGGCCAGTCGCCGCAGCCTCAGTGGTCGCGCGCGATGTAAGCAGTTGTAAACAGAGATGAAATGATTTGGGGGGGGTTGGGGGGGGGAGCTTTATTTTGGGAGCTTTATTTTTGAACTGCTCCATGACGGGTCATGGTGCAGAAACCGATCGGTTATTGCTTTTGCAGAAGCAAGTTGTAAGGGTAAGTTTGGTCGGCAGAGTGCTGTAACTCGCCGCAATCGGGGAAAGAACTACGTTTTATTTATAAGCAGATGATTAGTACACTGAATGAATTCAGAGGTACCTCCAGCACATGCGTGTCCCCTTCCGCCAAAGCGAAGCAAGCTCATTCCGTAAGTGGTCCAACCGGCGATGTTCATGACAACGGAGAAATCCAAAAACCATCACAGGCTCCTCCACATTCCTGAGTAAGACGTGTGCAGATAACTCGGGGTTCCCAGACATTCGGCAGGCGGAACTCTCTGAGGGCACCACATGCCTGCTGCCGTCCGGGATAGCCAGACAGTACCGGAATCCGAGGACGCCACATGGTAAAGGGAAAATGGTGAAAGCAAACGGCACAACAATGGCATGAGCCCGCATGGGACCCCCCAGTCATCTGCACACGACTGTACAAGTCATGTTTTCTTGCGCCTGGCTTGGGTTGAGGAGCGTGTGCACTTGGCCGTGCAAGAGCCACTGTGTTGTTGGCGGCTCAACAGCGCCAGACTCTCTGCTGAAATTCTTCCCTTAATCCCTAGCACATACTTCCATGGAGGTAGAGGCAGTTGCAGATCCAAGGAGGCATGCTTGGGCCTGATCTCGTCGTGGGCCTCCTCCACTAGAACAATGGCCACATACATGCCTCTATATGCTGCGAGCATCTATACGACCTCGACCCCGCATACAAGCCGCTCCTGAAGCGGGTTGGTGGGATCAAGGGACTATGCTCAAGACATTCAGACCGGCTCCGCCGGCGTGCGCGCCCCAAGGGCAACACGCCGGGTGCGTTCGCAGGCCGGCTTTTGGACGAGGTCGACAGCTGACGAGTTCGACATCACTCTCCAATAAATGGCCCAATTGAGATGGCTCGACCGCTGGAAAAGGACGCTTCTTTTTGGAGACTCTCCCATGCTTCTCTTTGAATGGGATTCGGAGAATCTCCACCCCATGGCGCGAGGGGTGGAGTCCGGTTTCCCCTCAGTTTGTCATTAGATTTCTGACGAGGATGGCGCGTTGAGGGAGAGACAACATTTGATCGCTGCATGGTCCATGACCATGTCGACTCGTGCTTGCTCGCGGGCGAGAGCATGGAGACGGGCGCGTCTGAACTGTCGCCACTGACCTCTGCACAGCAGTCGTGTCCATGTTAAAACATGCTCGCAAGATCTGGGCATGTCTGCGTGCACTCATTCACGCAAATGCGGATGGGCGTATCTGTGTCGTGTGGTTTGTTGGAGACCTCGCGCAACCAAGCTTGTTGGAGACGGCGCGAAGACAGGCAGCGAGGCAGTCGGGGATTCGGGTGCATCTTGTTTTGGTCCCATCTCTGACAATGAAACTGTCTTGCGCCGGCTGGCTTCGGGCATTTTTAGAAACGATTGGCCTCCCCCCCGCGATTTTGGGGGTCCACCGCCTGTATGCGGACTCAACTATTGGTGCATGGTGACGTCAGACTTCATCGTCAACCCAATGTGCACGCGCACCAAAAGCGTACACACTTCAAGGCAAGCACGCAAGAAGGAGGTACATGAAAGAGCAGAACACCTGTTTGTCACTGGCGGCAGGTACCTGCCGTAAGTGCTCGCCCCGGTTCAGTTTCTCGGGAGAACGGTCTCGAGCAGAGCCGATGAAGAAGCTATCAACCACACCATTCCCTACCACCCCAACAGGCGACCAGCAGGGCCTCGTGGGACCCATCCGGTTCCCTGCAGCCCACGAAGCATGTCCCAATGACGTCCAAGGTCGCTGGGGCATGTCATTCACTTGTACTCCATCGACCTCGTGCCTGAGGGACTCCACATTCTGGCTCATTGTTTCCTGATCCTGCGTTTTCCCTGCAGGTCAGCCATTAATTCTGAGCGCGGAGTTTGAAGAGACGAGAGCGCGATCCTGGGAGCCTTGTGCACTCGTCATTTCTTCTACGTTGCTCTATTCCTCACACTCACAGTCGCACCTGCCACAGACCGCCGTCGTCGAATTCCACCCCAGTTGACGTATGGGGCCGTTGCTGCAGCGTAACTCTCCATCGTCCACCTTGCCAAAGGCCCACGTGATCGTCATCGTGCGCTTGTGCTTGGGGCGTCTCATTGATGATCAGCATCGGCGCTAAATTGGGCACAGCAAATGGGCTGCTCTTCGACGTGGGTGTGTGTGTGGAATCTGTGGGTTGTCTCTTTTTGACTTGAAAAAATCCCTCGCCTGCATTGCTTTTCCTGCGCAACACACGCACACACACATTTGCACGTACTTGAGATCCGCGCCCTCCACTTCGATATACATTGGAAATACATGTATATGTACAGCAAAGGTGACATAATACCCAGATTTTTGGATACGCTTCGCACAGCCTTCCTTCAGATTGAAAGGTGAAAACCGGGAGTGTGCCTACAGGAGCCAATCCATACAGCAGACATCAGTCTGCGAAGGTCGTCCGCACACATCGAACTGGAGCCGGCCGGAAAGGGAAGGGCGAAGGGAAAGGCGAAGGGAAAGCTGAGTGGTAGGCGGGTTTACCAAATTTTGCGATAGAGCAGGGACGGCACCGTCATCAACCACGATTTCTGCGAGCAAATCTTGAATTGCATAGTGGTCCTTTTTTAGGCCCAGGAGCAGACGCACTGGGCGCTCACGCATCGCCTTGTCTTCCTGTCTTCCGTTGCTGCGCAAGATCATATAGATGTCAGCGGTGCAATCCTTTCACCAGGCCTTAAAACGCTTTGCTGCACAGGCACGTGAACAAGGTAGGCAAGACCTGTTGCGCCATCCGCGCCTGAAGGTGTAGGCTTCGTGTATAGAGCCCGTGGAAGTTCGCATGCCCAGCGATGCAAGGCTTTGCGATGCAGAGCCAAAACGATAACCCCCTGTTGCAATAACTCCAGGTCTTGTTGCGCTGGAGTCGGGCGCTTTGTCCTCCAGCCGCATAGTCCCTCGAGCCGCATAATCCCCCGAGAATCTCTCGGACTTCCACAGCAAGTCGGTTGGTACCCCGCTGCCGATGCGTGGCTTTCCTTTGAAATTTGACCCAGAGACTTGGGCAGCCAGCAGGGTCTGCGGTGATGCTACACTGCGTCGCTGCAACCTGAAAGTCGAAGCAATCCATCAGAATCCATACCGACGCGAGGGGATACGTTGAAGGAGCACGCGCACGGAAGGGCTCACTTGCACAGGTGCTGCATTTTTTCAACGACAGCCACGCCGGTGCTGCCTTTGTCGGTTGCGGCCCGGCTGCCGGGGGAAAGACGGCAGTTGGGGCCCTCTTGACCCCAGCCCCCGATCCCCTCCTGCCGGACAACACATGTGCGGGCCTCATCTGATTAGAACTCAGACGAATACTTGCTGGTGTTGCAGAAAACGCGCGCGCATACACGCAAGGGCGTGTATGCAACAGCCGCGTGCTAGAAAGGGGCTGGGAAGGGGACCCAGGCGACCCAGGCAAGTTCATCGTTCTGCTCGAGGCCCCGATACAGCATCCTCCGTCCAGGCTCATCCACGAAGCCCCCATGAGAGAAGCTTGTCCCGCCGGAAGACGTGCGTGACCTTGCTCCTTGCTCCGGCATGTCTTTCTCCTCGCACTCTCCGCCCAGCCCCTGGGAGCGTGTGTTTTATTTTG
>Ga0315905_10007749_pt1 | contig 10865 bp, 15 predicted proteins | sample LakEriMetagenome_5_FD_203522 | JGI IMG/M metagenome (GOLD analysis project Ga0315905, IMG submission 203522) | Freshwater fungal communities from buoy surface, Lake Erie, Ohio, United States - Buoy 4 MA121 | ecosystem: Environmental > Aquatic > Freshwater > Lake | place: USA: Lake Erie, Ohio... | reverse complement strand
ATAACATCATTTTGATTCTCCAATCGTAACCGATTTTTTCAGAAATAACTGAATTTGGGATTTTGATACTCATAACTAATTGATTTTGATTAATAACTCTCATTTACTTTGTAAATATACGAAAAAAAGCTGAATTGCACAAGCTTTTTGCTAAAATGTTTGGAAAATTTAAAAATTTTTTATAGAAAATCAACCCGTTACATATATAAAAAACCTCAATATAAGGCAAAAAAATAACCCATTGAAAATCAACGGGTTATAAGTTATTGAAAATCAATGAGTTATAAAACTACCCTATTTTTAAGGTATTCGTATATAGAATCTGCCAATATTTGATGGCCTAACATAGTAGCGTGGTCATCAAATCGACCACTTAGCATATTACCATCAACAACTAATTCGGTGTAATCCATATATAAATCTACAAATCGTGTCATAGTAATTCCCTTATATGTAATTGGTATTACTCTATCCCTTAACCATTCAATATCATCTATTAAATTAGGATATTGGTCATATGGTGATTTAAATTGTTGTGGATGGCCATCTCTCCAATGTATGATAAAAACAGGGATTCCCATTTCTTCATATGGTTTTAATGATTCTACTAAATCGTTTAATTTATGAGTATATGCCAATTCAATCACATCTTCCAATTCGCCATATTCTTCTACTAATTCATATATAGTTTGTAAATCAGCGCTGCTTTTTTCTACCTGTGCTACCTGAATTTGGAAATATTTGTTTTGCTTATCTTTTTCCGAATAAACTCTACTAACTCCTCTATCTAAATTTGTAATTTGAAAAATTATACCACCGATTGTTTCCGCTGATTCTCCATTTTCAAAATGCTTATTTAATTCTCCTAATCCATATTCTATACTACCACCATTTCTACCATTATTTAAATCCGTTGTACCGAATTTATTAGCTACTAAACGTGAGAATCTATTTTCGTGTATGAATTCTAATTGTTCGTATGTACAATTTTTAATAAAATATTCCTGTGGAATAAATTCAGTTGTAGTTTTTGATGGATATTCTCTTTCAATTCCTGCTCCATATGTATAGGAGCATCCTGTAAAAATTAATTTCTTCATTATAATTCGAGTTCTTTTATAAAATAATCAAACATCATTCTTTCGGAATCTCCGCTTAAATGTCCATCATCTTTTCTTCCCGACTGTCCATTAGTTCTTAACCATTCTTCGTGAAGGCTTTCCCACTTTCCGCCCATAATATTTTCACTAACCCAATCTTTTGAATAAATGTAATCTGATTTTAATATGTCATCTTTACTCCACGTATAAACGAATTTTTTATGACATGGTGTTGCTTTGTATAAAGCCTCTATTAATTCTATTTTATTTTTATCATGAGCTTTGGTTGATAACAAAACGTTATCAATTCTAATGTAATCTCTAAAGGCCTCTTTAGTTGTAAATGGAACATCCAATTTATTGGTTCTTTCATCCATTTGTGGATTAGTAGGGTCATACCCAACGGGAGCATAATCAAAGTTTACACCAATTTGTGGTGCTTTATTTGGATTTGGTTGAAAAGGTAATGAATAGTGTCCTGGTTCTTTGAATGGATATCGTGCTCTAGAGATATCCGATGCACATATAACGATTGAATCACTTTCTTTCATATAAGGAAGAAGTTTAATCCAATTTTCAATTATTGTTTGGGTATCCATACTTCCACCCGCATAATTGTAGTACCGAGTAGAATTTCTATTCCCGTTATATTTTTTGATTAAATAATCCAATAACAATTTTGTCCACCTAGGTGGGTTATCAGCTTCAGTACAAAACGAATCACCCAATATCCATAGGCTATCTTTGGTTAAATCCATAACTATTTAATACGATTTAATTATTCAGAATCTAACCAAGACATATCAGCGTTATCAGCATCGATTGCTCTCAATCCGTATTTAGCAATACCTTCACCTTCTACTTCTGATTTAGGTTGGTTTTCCATAATCCAAACGTATTGTGCTCTATCTGTCATAGATTCACAACCTTCTACTACTTCATTAGTTTCATTATCAATGATTTCCCATTTAGCAATAGTGTTATCTAAACCATCGATAAAAGATTGCATTTCGTCGTGTGTGTTAAAAATCGGCATTTTAATTTGTTTTTAAGTTCGTATATAAATATAAAAATATAAATTAAACCATACTTCTTTTTGGAGTTTCCCATTTATTTGGGTCTATTATTTCATAATTAAATGCTTCGAAATCTTTAGCAAAGTAATTATTACATACCTCAATACTTTCCGCATCATAAAAAACTTGCCAAATTCCTTGCTTTAAATTTCCACTAGCATGGTGTCTACTATTATCCAAATCTCTTTTTATTTCTAAAAATTTTGCATCAATATCAGCTTTACGTTCATCATCTAATTCCAAAAAGAAAAATAACTCATGCGGAACTAATTCTTCTAATTTAAAAACCTTATAAGGTAATGGCCATTCGTAGTATTGTATAATATGATTTTGTGCAAACATATGACCATCATCTCCATCATATCCATTTTTATAGGTATCTTTAACCCATTTTCTGAAAAACGGATAATGAATTGAATGGCTGTATTCTTTACCCAATATTTTTCTATTCGCGTGATAAAATTGAGTTACCAATCTATCATATGGATTTCTAACAACGGTAAGATATATCTGAGGTTCTCTTACAAAAAAAGGTTCATCGGCTTTCCTACCAATAACGTACTCAAATAATTTAATGAATACGTTAGAACCATTTTTCATTATGTCTAAAAAAGCCAAATCATACTCTGAATAATATGTCATATGTTAATTATTATAATCCCAATTAGTTTCGGATGGTCGCCACTTACTATAATCTTCAGACCTCCAAATTTTTGTAGAATACCTAAAATAAGGTATTTGTGTTATATCCGCCGTTCTGCTCGGTTGATACCAACGAGTTCGGTTGTTAGGTTGAGCACAAAATTGACCATTACTCAACTTCGATATGTTATACGATTTATGTTCGTTAGGGGTTTCACTCCAACCACAATCCACTTCATTCGGGTCAGAATGCGCCGTATCGATTGTAAAAAGATATTCACCATCAATAGTTGTTCCATCTTTCAGAGTCGTAAAAGTTTTAGAACCCCTTAATATCCTCTTCTCTATTACCGATATATTATAAGAAAGGCAATCCCACAATTGTAGAAAATCTAATGGATATTCCCTATCACCTACTTCCATCTCTCTCCAACGAAAAGCATGTAGTGGTAGTTTATCATATACCGCACCGAACTTATCAATATAGGTTTCGAATAGAAGTGCTCGGTTTGGAATGGATTTCGTACTCACCCAATGCCCTCTCTCCCATTCTCCTTCTCCCAATAAGTTCCCATACTCATCCCTTTCGAAATCATATAAAAATCGCTTATCCACCATTACTTCAACGGGTGGGATGTTGGCAACTAAATAGCTCATACTATCAAAAATTTTTGGGTTTACGACTCCGTTACCCCAGCCCCTTCCCATTTTCCGGCACCGGCAGAAACAAAATCTTCACCATTTCTATCTAACATTATCCAATTAGCTGATTCCAACTGAAACCAACTATCTAATTCTTCTAATACTTCTTCTGCTGTAAAACACGAACAGCTATATAAATCGAACTGAAACATCGCCGGTCTTTCTGCATCCCAAACGTGTATGGAAGCGTGTGATGTTGCTAATGTTACAGTTCCGGTGATACCTTCGTTGCCAGGTTCATTCACATAAATCGATGTGGGACCAGCAACTACTACCATTCTAACTTTTTCTACTAACTTTTTAAAGAATTCATTCAGATGAGCCTCTTCTTTTGGTGGGATGCTCATATATCCCTTTACTAATAAATGCAAATGATTTGGTACAAACACTTTTTAATTTTTATTTTATTATGTGGTCAGATGGTGGGCAAACCATTTCTAGCTCACTCCACTTAAATTTAGGTTTTTCATTTAGGAATACAAAACACTTCCATACTTTTTGCTTTTCAAAATAGATATGCTTTTGTAAGTGTGATGGAACTGCTGCTCCCGTTGGTACTCTCTTAGGTATCTTATCGAAGAATGATTTTATTATGATAGTTAAATCTTCATTATCATCCCATTTTCTTTCTTGCTCTTCTAATAATCTCCACTCACCTCTGTTAAGGTATTGGTCTTGCATTATACAATTCAAATATGAAAAGGTTTGTTTTAGGTTTTCCATATTATCCGAAAACGTTGCAGCTGGTGCACCATGTCCTTTATCATATATGTTTGCTTTGTAATCATCAGCATCCGATGTTTTAATATTTGGCTCTTTATAGAAATCCATAGTACCTCTATTAACCTTAGTTGGTCTATTAGTTGAATGATATACTATTTCCAAAGGTTGCTCTAATGATTGAGAATACAGTATTTGGAATACATTATTTTTGATTTTAACATCTTGTGCTGATACCGAAACTGATATTAATAATAGTAACGATAATAAAACTTTATTCATATTTTTCTTTTAGCTTTTTTATTACTTCATCTGCCCATCTCTTATGTGCAAAATACCCACCATGTGTGTCAATAAATATATCATTTGTTTCTTTTGAGATTGTATATTTGTGTGCTTGCCAATTATGAAAATCGTGTTGATATTTTTCTCCATCTATTTCTAAATTTAAAAAATGATTATGTATATCATCGATGTTCATTTTTAAATAACTAATATCGATAGCGCTTGGTAAAATATAAAACTCCAATTCTTTTAATTTCATAAAAGAAATCAATCCAATTAAGTTTTGCATTATTTTTTCAGTATATTTTTTTGGATTCCAATTTTCAAGCATAGATGCTTTTAATTGTGGTTTTATACGATTTTCTAATTCTTTTATTTCATCTTTTGATTGATAAAAATAATCTTTACATAAATGTATATCGCGCAATGTGTTTAGCGATTTACCTCGCTCATCATAATTTAAATCCGTATTACATAACACATATTCATTATAATAATTAGACCAAACATCTACCTTATTCCATATAATAGGACATTCTATAAAAAATATAGTTTCTTTAGTTATGTCGGAATAATTGTGCATAAATTCATAAGTTTCTCTTACGAATCTTTCTATACCGGCGCCTGATTTACTATAATCATATATTTGCATTCCAAAATGGTCTGCAACCAATTTTGGCCACATGATATCTCTTTCACTTTGCCATTCAACTCCGTATGTATCTTTGTAATATTTTAACAAGTCGGTTTTAATAACTTCTAACCCACCGCCAGCCATTGTAGAACAGCCATTACAATATAAATTTTTAAAACGCATTATGTAAACTTTTTTATAAATATATTATTGTATAATTTAAAGGACTTTCATTAACATATTAGGAAAATACAATTTTTCTTTCTTTTTTACCATTTAGGTCGATATATATATTAAAATAATATAATATGATAAACTTAATAATAGCAATCTTTATAATGTGTAGCTCTTTAGGAGCGGTAATTTCAAAAACAACAAAGGATTATGGAGTGAAAAAGCAAAGACAACACACCGAACCTTTAAAGTTAGATTAAAGTATCATTCTACTTCCAATCAAAATGTTACTTAGGAATGGTGAACCCGGTGTAGTATTACCACTTAATTTATAGTTTATACTAAGACCAAATCTTTTACTTATTTTATAATCAAAAGAACTTCCTAATAAGAATCCCATATGTCTATTTACAGTAGTAATTCCTGCTGCTGTATTATACGATAATGGTGCAAACATTGTAAATATTTGTGGTGATATTGTTAATTTTTTACTATACTGATATGGTTTAGTCCAAAATGCTACTGCCGATGTTGACATATTATAATCATATCCACCATTACCATTTTGAAGTAATAAATTAATCAATCCTAAATTGTATCCAAATACTCCTCTTTTTTGAGTTGGTTTAATCCAAGTGTAACCTAATAAATTCATATAGTTACCATTCAAATATGCAAATGCCGATGAATACGAATGTATGGCATTCAATTTACCATTTGAAAAATCCATTTTAGTATATCCACCACTTACTATGAATGTTTTTAAATCACTCATAACAACTGCTGTTGCTGAATAACTCTCATCCCCAGCCATTGATGCTTTTGATACACCAAATGTAGCAGATTGTAGCCATCTACCATCGGGAGATTCTATTGTAGATAAATCCGATGATAATAACATTGGATTAGATACAGCTGCTTTTTCCTTTTTCTTCTCTTCCTTCTTCTCCTCTTTCTTTTCTTCTTTTTTCTCTTCAGATTTACTTTCCTCTTTCTTTTCTTCTTTTTTAGATTCGGATTTTGTTTCTTCTTTCTTCTCTTCACTCTTATTTTCAGATTTTGATTCTGATTTAGATTCAGATTTTGTTTCACTCTTTGTTTCCGATTTGGTTTCAGTCTTTGTTTCGGTTTTATTTTCCGAAGATGATGAATTACCCGAACTTTGTGACGAAGATGATGAAGAACTACCCCCACTTTGTGATGAACCACCACTTGCTGGCGGTGGTGTACTACTTCCATTTGATGGTGGAGGTGGTGTCCCTGCTGCTGGCGGAGGTGGCGTTCCTGCTGCTGGCGGCGGAGGTGGTGGAGGCATTGTTGATGCTGAACTCGCAGCTGCTGAACTCGCTGAACTACTTGCTGCGGCTGATGCTGATGAACTAGCCGCCGATGATGCGGCTGAGCTGGCAGCTTGAGATGCGGCATTACTAGCAGCTTGTGCAGCTGTGTTTGCTACCGCCTGTTGTACAACGGGGTTATTAATAACAGGACACGTTAATGCTTCATATGTAGCCTTTGTTGTAAGTAACCAACTTTTTACTACACCCGTTTGAACTTCTAATGATGTGAATGTTCTGACTTGGTTATAAAATGATACAGTAGCTTGCCCATTAAACATCGTAGTTGTAGCTACTTTCTTTTCACCCGTACACTTATCTATAAATGTTTGTGTATAGATTTGTCCGTTGGCTTTAAAAGCAAACAAACATAATACTATAATAGAAGCTACCCATTTTTTCATTATCTATTTCTTGGTGCTCTTGGTGGCATTGGTCTATGCCAATTTGGTTGTTGTGGTCTAACTACTCTTCTTTGTGGAATTGGTATGTATAATGGTTGGTAAAACAAAGGTCTATTCCAATAAAACATAGGAGTTTGTAACTGAATATATGTATCATCGTATATAATTCGTTTTCTAACCTCTACCAATTTTGTAGAATCTTTAGGGTCAATCATTACATACTTAACGGGAGTGCAGCTTGCTATTCCTAATAGCAAAAATACTGCTAATAATAAATTTTTCATTATTTAGTAAAGATTTGTTTTTTAATCATTCTATCCAAAATTCTAGCACAAGCAATATCTAATGCTTTCTTAGTTGCTATTGAAATAGTTGATTGATTGAATTTCATTTCATCAACAGTTGCATCTGAAAGTAGTGTTAATTCTCTCGTAGTTTTTGCTTCACCCAATCCACTTGCTCCGAATACTACCCCAGTTTCTGCATCGGTAAATCTAACCTGTAAACCAATACGAGTTACCATTAGATTCTTAACACCATTCGTTAGATTTATTGTTTCATCTTCCGATACTGAATAATCATAACATTCGATTGTTACAAAATATTTTGCTAAGTTAATCTTCCCCCTACCATCTAATTTGTTTTCAGAAATGCCAGCTTGTGATGCTTGGAATTGCTTAACCATTCTATTCTTAATTTCCGTTTTATCTTCGGTAAATTTAAAACGATTAAGATTCTCTAAATATTCCATAGAGATATTAGCTACACCCAATCCAACCCTTTTCTCTTTTAATTCAGGGTACATTTCATACATCTCATCCGATATACCTGCTTTTAAGATTTGGATAGGAATTTGAGGTCCATCATAATCTAAAAATCTTTCTATATCAATCGCAGTTTCGAATGATGCTTTATACTGCTCCGTTTGAGTTTTTCCTATTGTTTGAGCAACAGCCACAGTGCTGCTTAACAAAAAGAAACTTAATAATACTAATAAATTTTTCATACATAATTACTTTTTATATAAATATATCTTTCCGATATTATCTATACAAATAGCACTCATATTTTCTACCCAATCTCCACTATTGAGATATCTTTTTCCGTTAATCATTCTATCAGCAGGTTGATGAATATGTCCGCAAATCACTCCATTGCACCCTTTTTTGGTGGCCATATTCAATGCCGTAGTTTCAAAATCGTTTATATAATTTGTTGCAACTTTTACTCCATTTTTTATTTTTTGAGAAATAGATTGATAAGGTAATTTTCTCCACTTACGATATCCATTATAAACTCTATTTAGCCAAAGTGCAAAATCATATCCTACTGAACCTATCTTTGATAACCATTTATATTTGGTTATGAATACATCAATAACATCTCCGTGGAAAATATAATAACTCTCCGTAGTATTATTGATATCCAATTTATAATCCTCTCTAATTTCAATTGCTCCTAAATGGGTGCCAATGAATTCTTGTATAAACTCATCGTGATTTCCTCTTATCCAAATGATTCTAGTTGTATTTGATAATTGTAATAGTTTAGATATAACTTTTGTATGAGGTTTTTTCCATTTAGTTCCTCTATTCAAAGCCCACCCATCTACAATATCTCCATTAAGAATTAATAAATCAGTAGGGTTCGATTCAATAAATTCTATAAACTCCTCAGCTTTACTATTTTTTGTTCCTAAATGTAAATCAGATACAATTATTGCTTGATATTTCATATTATCTTTTTTTAGTTATGTTATCTACAATCAAGCCAATTATACACAAAGATACAACGATAGCGAATGAGATAATCCAAGGAAATATAGTGCCCATATTTTAATTCCAATAGTTATGTGATTTTTTAAAAAATTCTGAATTGTTTCGGTTAAAATAACATTTTATACTTAACCAAGCCATATAGAAAAATCCTTTATTTTTAAATCTTCTTGCCGATGTCCATACACCTTTTGTATTGTGTATTTTCATACTTTCTGCTTTTTGTGATACCCAATAATCTTCCGCAAATAAATGGGTTTCATTATATCCTCCCGTTTTCCAATATGCTTCGGTTTTCCATAATTGGAATCCACCAATAGCAAATGGAGTTCCTAACAAATTACTCAATTGTTGTTGAAAATCAAATAATCTGAATATCCAATTGAATCCTTTTTCAGTTTGAAATGGTACAGTTACTAAATCGGTATTATAAGATAAACATTTACTCAATATAAATTTATCTTGCAACATTATATCCGCATCCAAAAAGAGAATGTAAGGCGTTGTTACAAAAATAGAACCATTTAACCTAGCTTTTGCCGGGAAACCACCTTCTATAATTTGAATATCTAAATAATTTCTAAAATGTAATTGGGTTTTATATAACCAAATTAAACTTTCAGCTTCATCAGATGTATCTGCAATAATAACTTTAACTCCATTGGAGTCCATTTGCTTCGCAATAAATGAAACACATTTATAGATGTTATCTTTTTCATTTTTGCAAGGTATAATGATTGTTAGTAAATCCTTCATAGATATAAATAAAAAACCCCCACAATTAAGTGAGGGTTCTAATGTTAACAAATTATTAACCTAATTCCTCTTCGGTTTCAGCATCTAACTTAGCTTTATCATGCTCTGCTTTTCTGTTGATATATTTATCAACTGAAGCAATACCAAATGAACCTAAAGTAATTACTAAAAATCCGTTAAAAATATATTCGTTAATCAGTAATTCTTTACCCATCCAACCTGTTGCCAAGTCTACGAATAATGCAATTACCATCATTGCGAATGATAAGAAACCAACTACTGATTTTTCGTTGATATCGTTGTTGTCCTTAAATAATTCTTTAAAGAATCCCATAGCTTTTGTTTTTAATTGTTATAAACTATGTAACTTATTTTATCCCGCCATTTCGGCATCTTCGTCTTTAATCTTTCCACACTTCAAACATTCTTCAGTACCATCTCCATCTAAGTCACCCCAAACGTGCTCACATTGTCTATGTGCAAAGTACTCATCAATCTTACCATCTCCATCAAAATCCAAACCATCCATTACACCATCACCATCTTCATCGATTTCAGTTCCTTTTTTATCTGTTTTTGGTAGCGATACTACTGATTCTTCTTCATTTTTAATCTCCGAATTTGGTAATACTAATGGTCTTACATCAGTTGGAACGATTGGATTATTTGGCATATCAGCAGTATTACTCAAAGATACACCATCTTCTTCATCCATCTTCTGAACTAACATCTTATCTTTATCAGTATCACTAAACCAATAATCGATAATCTTACCATAAGAACCAATGAAAGCTCCTAATAACAATAATAGAAGTTCTTTCCATTCTCCACTAATTTGGGTTTGGCCTATAATAGAACCAAATATACCCATAATGATTACCATAAAACCACCCAATACGATAGCAGTGATGAACCATCTACGTTTCATCATACTACCTAATAATTCTTTAAATCCGCTTGGTTTTTGTTCCATATTATTTACCATTTAGGGGCTTCTTCTTTAAATTCATCTCCTTCTTTCTTTTTAGCTGGAGCTGGTTTTGGAGTTGCTTCTTTTACAGTTTCTTTTTCTTTAATAATTACTGTCTTACCTCCACCTGCTGATTGTTGTTGTTGGTTAGAGTTTGTAATATTAATTACTGGAGCTGCTTGTTGAACTGGAGCTGCTTCTTTATCACCACCTGTGATTTGTGTTACACCCCAAGTTCCTAAACCCATAACTGCGGTTGTTACCACACCGATAATGGTCTTTTTTAAACC
>Ga0315905_10007746_pt1 | contig 10866 bp, 10 predicted proteins | sample LakEriMetagenome_5_FD_203522 | JGI IMG/M metagenome (GOLD analysis project Ga0315905, IMG submission 203522) | Freshwater fungal communities from buoy surface, Lake Erie, Ohio, United States - Buoy 4 MA121 | ecosystem: Environmental > Aquatic > Freshwater > Lake | place: USA: Lake Erie, Ohio... | reverse complement strand
CAGGTTTTTGATGGGCTGTGATAATAGCTTTGAAAGGCTTTTGTAAAAGTGGATAGAATTGTTCAATTGATTGCATAAGTCCACAAATTTAACATAAATCGGATGTTTTTTAGTAATTTTGCGCCCACAATTAGAAACATTATAAAAAATAGATATGAACAACAAAACATTCACAATGATTAAGCCAGATGCAACTTCTAAAGGGTATACTGGTGCTATATTAGATCAAATCATCAAAGCTGGTTTTTCTGTAAAAGCAATGAAATGGATTCATTTGTCACCTGCACAAGCTGGTACATTTTATGAAGTACATAAGGAAAGACCTTTCTACCAAGAATTAGTTGACTTCATGAGCAGTGGCCCAATCGTTGCAGCAATCTTAGAAAAAGACAATGCAGTTGCAGACTTTAGAACATTGATTGGTGCAACAAACCCAGCACAAGCAGAAGAAGGTACAATCCGTAAAAAGTTTGCAGCATCTATTGGTGAGAATGCAGTACACGGAAGTGATAGTGATGAGAATGCAGCAATCGAAGGGAATTTCTTCTTTTCTGGATTGGAAAGATTCTAGAGCTATCAATTCCCTTATTTTTTCTTAAGGGTGTAAATCAAATCGAGGCCACCGTTTATGGGTGGCCTCGAAAAAATCATTAGACTAAAATAAAATAGCCCTTATATTCTTTAAGGGCTATTTTATTTTTATTTTTTAGCGCCACGCGTTTTTGGTTTACCATACTTTTTCTGCATGGCCTCTTTATAATTCTTTCGCACATTTACTTTTTTATTCTTTTCAGACTTTTCATGAAAAGCGGGGCCTACATCTTCTTTTTTAGGCAATTTAATTTGGATGATTTTCATCTTTACTTTAGGTATCTCATCCTCCGTCAACACAGTAGATATTTCAAGATCTTCTGGTAATGCTTCCATTGGGATTGGTTGCTTCATTAAAGCTTCAATAGCTAGTTTTTGCTTTGCTTCTTTTTCTGTTATAAAAGTAATTGCAATCCCTTTTTTATCTGCTCTACCCGTTCGGCCAATTCTATGAATATAATTTTCAGGTACATCTGGTGTATCAAAATTGATCACATGTGTAACCTCTGCAACGTCAATACCACGGGCCATTACATCGGTTGCAATGATATATTTAAATACACCGGCTTTAAATTGATTCACTGTATTGAAACGGTAATTTTGTTCTTTATTGGAGTGAATAACTCCAACAATATCTGGAAATTTTTCAATCAATTGATCATACAATTGGTCTGCTAAACTTTTTGTTGCTGCAAAAATTAACACCTTCGTCATGGTTTGATCGCCAGTTAATAAATGCTCTAATAAATTAACTTTTGTATTAAAATTTGGAAGATCATAACCTATTTGAATAATGTTATCGAGCGGTGTGCCTGTAGGTGCCGCTTCTACCCTAACCGGTTCATTAAAATAATCATTCATTAATTTTTCTACATCCTCTGTAATGGTTGCGGAAAACAATAAATTTTGTCTTTTTGCAGGGACAAGTTCTAAAATATTAGTAATCTGTTTTCTAAAACCAAGATTCAACATTTCATCCATTTCATCTATCACCACCTTTTTAATATATTTTGTTTTAAGTGCACCATTCATGATTAAGTCAAATAATCTACCTGGCGTTGCCACTAAAACATCCACCCCTTTTTCCACTTCTATTTGTTGAGTATTGATATTCACTCCTCCAAATACACCAACAGTGATTACACTCATATAAGGCGTTAATTTCTTAACGGCCTCCACCACCTGTACCACTAATTCTCTTGTTGGTACTATAATAAGAATTTGAGGGTCTTTATTTTTGTCAAATTTCCACTGCCTAAGGCATGGTAACAAATAAGCAAAAGTTTTACCAGTTCCAGTCTGAGCTATACCGCAAACATCCCTTCCAGACATCACTACTGGGTATACACGGTGTTGAATGGTCGTTGGATGGGTGTATCCTAAGTCTTCTAAGGCCCTCGCTAAGGGAGAATTGATATTTAATTGGTCAAACGTCATGGTGGCGAAGTTAACTCAATAAACCCATACATTAGATGGACTGATATCTATCCATTACTTTCCAAATAGTTAGACTAATTCACCTAAAATCATGCTAATTAAGGCCTAAATAGCCTTCAATTCCTAAAAACGAAGTATATTGCATCAAATTCATTGACTCGATGACAATTCTTCTCAGGCAAGTCAAAATTGCTGATCAGCATTCGCCATATAACGGCCAAGTAAAAGATATCCTTCTTCAAGACGCAGTATTAGTTTCCATTCAAGACCATTATGAAGGAAAAGCCGATCAAATTGTAGATTACCCAGGTACTATTGTAAGTTTAGGATGGGTAGATCCATTTACGCATTTTTGTGACCCAGGATATGAGCATAGAGAAACATTAAAGACTGGTGCCGCTGCTGCTCAAGCCGGTGGATTTACCACTGTTTTTGTAGTACCCAATACACAGCCTGTGATGGATAATAAAACACAGGTTAATTATATCGTTCAACAACAGCAACATCTTCCAATTGAAATTTTACCAATAGGCGCTTTATCCAAAAAAATTGAAGGAAAAGATTTAGCAGAAATGATAGATATGCATCAGGCTGGAGCTGTTGCTTCGAGTGATGGCTTATACCCTGTTCAATCCAACTTGCTTTTCCTGAAAGCATTACAATATGTAAAAACTTTTGATGGTGTTGTCATTCAAATGCCAATCGATAAAAGTATGGGTGCTGTTGGTTTAATGAATGAAGGGATTACTTCAACTCAAATTGGCCTACCAGGTATCCCTGCGATTGCAGAAGAGTTGATGATTGCAAGAGACATTGAACTATTAAAATACACCAATTCTAAACTACATATCACTGGTGTAAGTACTGCAAAGGGTATTTCATTAATTGAAGCTGGTAAAAAAGCAGGTTTAGCACTCACATGTAGTGTTACCCCATACCACTTGTATTTTAATGAAACTGATTTAAATACTTATGATACCTTATTGAAAGTGTATCCACCATTAAGAACAAAAGCTGACCAAGCAGCTTTACAAGATGCAGTGGAACGCGGTGTGGTAGATTGTATCAGTTCTCACCACCAACCTCAGGATTGGGATGGAAAAACGATTGAGTTTGAATATGCAAAAGCAGGAATAGCTTGTATAGAAACCACTTATGCGACCATCAACCATTTATTTCCGAAATTAAAGGACGAAGCCATTGCTAATTTGTTATCCAATCACGCTAGACAAATTTTCAACCTTGGTTCAAATAGTATAAAAGAGGGACAGAAAGTTGATCTTACTTTATTCAATCGTACTAATTCATTTACACCTTTAAAAGCAAACTCGAAAAGCAAATCGGTGAATAATCCTTTCTTGGATAAGGCATTAAATGGAACAGTCATTGGAACTTATGCAAAAGGTCAATTTCATCTAAATAAAGAATAAACAGATCGAAATTTAACTTTATAAATAACAGCTTCAATAATTTCTAATAAAACAAACACATGGAAAAACAAATTACTTCTCATATTATTAAAGGCGCTATTTTAGGAGGTATCTCTATTTTATTTAGCATCATTATTTATGTGTTTAACTTATATACCACACAATGGTTAAACTGGTTGAGTTATGCTATCTTGATTGGTGGTATTATATATGGTAATGTTTTGTTCGCGAATCAAAGTGATAACAACGTCACTTTTGGTAATATTTTTGCCCATGGTTTTAAAACAACCGCAGTGGTTATTGTCATTACAGTTATTTACACGCTACTTGCATTGTATGTTTTATTCCCTGATATGGTTGATAAAATCATTGAAATGTCTAGGGTTGAAATGGCAAAAAATCCAAAGTTGACAGACGAGATGATTGAACAAGGAATAGCAATGACTAAGAAATTATTCCTTCCATTTGCTATTGCTGGTGCTATTTTTGGAACAGGATTTTTAGGTGCAATAGGTTCTTTAATTGGAGCTGCTGTTGCAAAGAAAAACCCAGTAGACCCTTTTAAACAAGACACAGCTCAATAAATTCAATATGCAGATTTCTGTCGTTATACCTTTATACAATGAAGCGGAGTCTTTGCCAGAATTAATGGCATGGATACATCGTGTCATGGAGGCAAATGCATATGCTTATGAGGTAATCATGATTGACGATGGCAGTGATGACGGAAGTTGGGATGTGATTTCAAGTTTACGCAATCAATATCCTCAATTAAAGGGTATTAAATTTCAACGTAATTATGGTAAGTCTGCTGCATTAAATGAGGGCTTCAAAGCCGCTCAAGGTGATATGGTGATGACGATGGATGCCGATTTACAAGATAGTCCAGATGAAATTCCTGAATTCTATACGATGATCATGGATCAAGGGTATCATTTAGTAAGCGGATGGAAGAAGAAACGCTTCGACAATACCTTCACTAAAAATATTCCTTCTAAATTATACAATACCGTTGCAAGTAAAAGCTCTGGCATTCATTTACATGATTTTAATTGTGGTATTAAAGCCTATCAATTAAAGGTTGTTAAGAGTATTGAAGTCTTTGGAGAAATGCACCGATATATTCCAATCTTAGCTAAATGGGCCGGATTCAAAAGAATTGGTGAAAAAGTAGTTCAACACCAAGCTAGAAAATATGGACATACAAAATTTGGATGGGAAAGATTTGTAAACGGTTTTTTAGATTTATTAACGATTCAATTTTTGTCCAAATTTGGTAAGAAGCCAATGCAATTCTTTGGATTAATTGGTAGCCTTTTCTTTCTAATTGGATTTGTCTCTGTTTTTTATATTATCGTAGGCAAATTCATTGATCCAGATTCAAGTATCACAAACAGGCCTGCATTTTTTATTGCTTTAACTTCTATGGTCATTGGTACACAATTATTTTTAGCAGGATTTATTGCTGAAATCATGAATCGGAATGCAGCAGATAGAAATGTTTATTTAATTGAGGAGAAACAAGGATGGTAGATCGATTGATCATTATGGGGCCAGCATGGCCATTAAGAGGCAACCTTGCTGCTTTTGATGAAAAACTAGCGCAAGATTTTATGCAAGCATCTATCCAAACCAAACTTTATACCTTCTCCTTACAATATCCAAATTTTTTATTCCCAGGTAAAACGCAATATTCTTCTGATCCTGCACCTAAAGGACTTTCTATTGAAGTGGCTATGAATTCAATCAATCCTTTTAATTGGATTAAGGTTGGTTTAAAAATCAAAAAAGAACGCCCAGATTTAATTATAGTGCGTTATTGGATTCCATTCTTAGCGCCTTGTTTAGGTACTATTTTAAGTATTGTAAAATGGAATAAGCATACCAAGGTAATTGCTATTGTGGACAATATGATTCCACATGAAAAAAGAATTGGAGATACTTTATTTACAAAGTATTTTGTACGTGCTGTAGATGGTTTTTTAACCATGAGCAAAAAAGTACAAGACGATGTAAAAATATTTACCAACAAACCATCTTGTATTTCGCCCCATCCTATTTATGATCATTTTGGAGAAGCAATGCCTTCAAGTGATGCGAGGAAGTTATTGAATTTGCAGGATACAGATAAAGTCATTTTATTCTTTGGTTTTGTGAGGGCCTATAAAGGGTTAGATTTATTAATTGAAGCAATGTCTCAACCAGCAATTAAAACCGCTGGTATTAAGTTAGTGATTGCAGGTGAATTCTATGAATCACCTACCCCCTATTTAGAACAAATAAAAGCGCTGGGTTTATCTGATACAATCTCTGTATACAATGAATATATTGGCGAAAGAGATGTAAAATTATATGTTTCAGCAGCAGATTTTATCATTCAGCCTTATCGTAATGCAACTCAAAGTGGTGTCACCCCAATGGCCTATCATTTTTTAAAACCAATGTTGGTGACCAATGTAGGTGGATTGGCTGATACTGTGCCACATGATAAAGTTGGCTTGGTTGTTGAACCAAATCCAAAAGCAATAGCAGAAGGTATTCTTAAGTTATATGAAAGAGGCAATGCACATTTTATGCCTCACTTAATCTCAGAAAAGAAAAAATATAGTTGGGAACAAATGCGACAATCTTTTTTAACTTTATACCAACAATTATAAAAACCTGGAGACACATAAATTATTAGCCATGTCATTACAACAAATTAAGTCGATTATAGAAGGATCTATTGAAGTAAAGCAAGCTTTATTGAAAGACGAGCAATTGATGCTTGAAATTGAAAAGATTGTACACGCTATTACACATGCATTTAAACAAGGGAATGCAGTCTATTTTGCAGGCAATGGTGGAAGTGCTGCAGATGCGCAACATTTGGCCGCAGAATTTTCTGGCCGTTTCTACAAAGACAGAAAAGCATTGCCTTCGGATGCGCTTCATTGTAATAGTTCCTATTTAACTGCAGTGGCTAATGATTATAGTTATGATGTGATTTATGCTAGATTATTAGAAGGTCTTGCTAAGCCTGGTGATGTTTTAGTAGGCATTAGCACTTCTGGTAATTCAGGTAATATTGTCAAAGCTTTTGAAATGGCTAAATCAATTGGAGTTGTTACTGTTGGTTTCACAGGCGCTGCTGGAGGAAAAATGAAAACATTGAGTGATTTTTTAATCAATATCCCTTCAACAACGACACCAAGAATTCAGGAGTCACATATTTTAGTAGGACATATCATTTGTGAATTGGTTGAAGAAAATATTTTTGGCAAATAGATGTTGAGTAATCTACATATCACTAAAGATTGGACACTATTTTTAGATCGTGATGGCGTCATCAATCACGAAAAAAAAGAGGACTATATCAGAAATTGGTCTGAATTTCAATTTTACTCAGAAAGCTTAAAGGCTTTACCCCTACTCGCTCAAAAATTTTCCAAAATTATAATTACGACCAATCAAAAAGGTATTGGTAAAGGATGGATGACTGATGCCGATTTAGCTTTGATACATGAAAATATGACAAATCATATTATTGAATTGGGAGGAAGAATTGACGCTATATTTTATTGTTCAGATTTAGATAATGAATCCTACAATAGAAAACCACAACCAGGTATGGCTTTTCAAGCTAAGGAGCAATTTCCATCAATTGATTTTGCAAAATCAATCATGGTTGGTAATCGAATGTCAGATATGGAATTTGGTCGTAATGCAGGCATGCATACCGTCTATTTAGCAACTACACATCCGGAAGCGCCATTCCCAGATACAAAAATAGATGACCGATATGATCATCTATTTCAGTTTGCACAAGCCTTATAAAATCTTTAGATTAATCTAATTTTAAAACTGCTAAGAAAGCTTCTTGAGGTATTTCTACGTTTCCAATTTGACGCATTCTCTTTTTACCTTCTTTTTGCTTCTCTAATAATTTACGTTTACGGCTAATATCACCACCATAACATTTAGCTGTTACATCCTTTCGCATTGCAGAGATATTCTCTCTCGCAACTACTTTTGCACCAATAGCAGCCTGAATAGCTATTTGGAATTGTTGCTTCGTCAATAAATCTTTTAATTTCTCACAAAGTTTACGACCAAATTCAGCAGATTTACCTCTATGAATTAAAGCACTCAAGGCATCTACTTTTTCATTGTTCAATAAGATATCCATCTTTACAATATCTGCATCTCTAAATCCAATCTGTGTATAATCAAAAGAAGCGTATCCTCTTGTTTGACTCTTTAACTTATCATAAAAATCAAATACAATCTCGGTCAAAGGCATTTCAAAAATCAATTCAACCCTAGTTGGTGTAAGATAACTCTGATTGATGAGCATCCCTCTTTTACCTAAACATAAAGTAATGATATTGCCAATATAGTCTGGTGTAGTAATAATTTGAGCTCTAATAAATGGTTCTTCGATACGTTTGATCTTTACTGGATCTGGCATCTCGGTTGGATTATTGACAATGATCTTTTCGTCTCTTGTAGTGTATGCAATAAAACTTACGTTAGGGACAGTTGTGATAACTGTTTGATTGAACTCGCGTTCTAAACGTTCTTGTACAATCTCCATATGCAATAGTCCAAGGAATCCACAACGGAATCCAAATCCTAATGCCTGAGAAGTTTCTAATTCAAACGTTAAAGAAGCATCATTCAATTGTAATTTATCCATGCATTCTCTTAACTCCTCAAATTCATCTGTGTTTACAGGATAAATACCAGAGAATACCATTGGTTTTACTTCCTCAAAACCATGTATCATTGGCCCGGGATTATTGGCTAAAGTAATGGTATCACCCACTTTCACTTCCTTCGCCACTTTAATACCAGTAATAATATAGCCCACGTCACCTGCCCTCACTTCGGCCTTTGGTGTCATAGCTAATTTTAATACGCCCACTTCATCCGCAATGTATTCTCTACCAGATGCTACGAATTTAATTTTATCATTCTTTTTCAAGACCCCATTCATTATTCTATAGTAAACAATGATTCCTCTAAAATTATTGAATACACTATCAAAAATCAATGCTTGCAATGGGGCTTCTGTATCACCTACAGGAGCTGGTATTCTTTCTACAATTGCTTGTAATATTTCTTCTATACCAATACCTGAACGACCACTTGCCAATAAAATATCTTCTTGTTTACATCCAATCAAGTCAATAATCTGGTCTGTTACTTCTGGAATCTTAGCACCATCCATGTCTATTTTATTAATGACTGGGATGATTTCTAAATTATTGTCAAGTGCTAAATATAAATTACTAATTGTTTGTGCTTGTATCCCTTGTGATGCGTCAACCAATAGCAATGCACCTTCACAAGCTGCCAAAGCACGACTTACTTCATAACTAAAATCAACGTGACCTGGTGTGTCGATTAAATTTAATGTATAGGTCTCGCCTTTATGGATATAATTGATCTGAATTGCATGGCTCTTAATAGTTATGCCCTTCTCTCGCTCTAAATCCATATCATCCAATACCTGGTTCATCATCTCGCGCTCTGTAATCGTTTTGGTATGTTCTAATAAACGATCTGCCAAGGTACTTTTACCATGATCAATGTGGGCTATGATACAAAAATTTCTTATATGCTTCATGTAATTATGCGTGTTCTTTTTATAACTATTTTAGTGCGTTGATGATGGCTGCAAATTCAGTTGCAATTAAAGAGGCACCACCAACTAATCCTCCGTCTACATCTGGTTGTGAAAAAATTTCATTTGCGTTCGCAGCTTTCACGCTGCCTCCATATAAAATTGAAATTTGGTCTGCGATAGATTGACCATAATGAGCTGCAAATACAGACCTTATATAGGCATGAATTTCTTGGGCTTGCGCACTAGTTGCAGTTTTCCCTGTTCCGATGGCCCAAATTGGTTCATAGGCAATCACCACATTTATAATTTGTTCAGCGGATAATTGAAATAATGCATTCTTTAATTGTGCTTCTACAAAACTATTCTGTGTGCCTGCTTCTCTAATTTCTAATGGCTCACCACAACAAAAAATTGGAGTGCTTCCAATGCCTAAAACAGCTTCTGTTTTTTCTGCTAATAAAGTATCTGACTCATTAAAATATTCACGTCTTTCAGAATGTCCAAGTACAATATAATTCACTCCTACAGACTTATACATAGATGCAGCAATTTCACCAGTGTAAGCACCACTTGCTTTTTGATGACAATTTTGAGCAGCAACAAACATCTGTTTTTTGCCTACCAATTTTTGAATTGCTAAAGGAATATAAATAGCTGGAACAGCAAAAATGGCGGATTGATTTTCGGTTAAATTTAAGTCAGAAGCTAACAATTGGTCTAATAAGCTTTCAGCCTCATTTTGGCTTAAATTCATTTTCCAGTTTGCTGCAGCTATTTGTTTTCTCATAATAATCATTTTCAAGGCACAAAGGTAACTAAAAATTAGCGCTATTCCATATGAAACAAGGCAGTTAAGACCTCCTTTTCGGCATCTGATATTTGGAATCCCTTCATTTTTTTCCAATTTTGTATGTCTTCTATTGCTTTCTCCAAAATATAGCCTTTTGTAATACCCCAACTAAAATTTGGAATCATTTTTGGAAGTAACCCGTTGCCATAAATATTTGCCGAAGCGCCAATATATGATCCAGTATTGATGCTTGATTGAATTGCAAACCTGGTATAATCACCCACTAACATCCCCATTTTATTACCAATTGTATCCCATGATTTTTGGTATTGATTCCATATTTCTATTGGGCCTGCAGTATTTTTTACATTACTATTACTTGTACCAGCACCAAGATTACACCATTGTCCAATAATACTATCTCCCAAATAACCTTCGTGCGCCTTATTGGAGTAGCCCATTAGTATACTATTTTTTATCTCCCCTCCAATGGTACAATATGGCCCAACTGAAGTGGCACCATAAATACAAGCATTCATTTTAACGACTGCTTTTTCCCCTAAAACAAATGGGCCTCTTATGGCAGCACCTTCCATTAATATTGCATTTTTCCCTATATAAATAGGGCCTTCTGTGGCATTTAAACTCACCCCTATCAAAGAAGCACCTTCTGCAATAAAAATATTTTCAGGACAAATTAAACGATTAGATGCATCTACAACAATTGAAGTTTGATTTGCAATCACTTGATTAAAATCAAGTTGAATCATTGTTGCGTGTATTTGTAAAAGATGGATTGGGTTTTTAATAAATTTAGCAGGTATTGTTGTCTTTAAATTAGGGTCTCCTAATAAAATTTTACCTATTGCTCTTTCTTTAGAATTTGAAGCGATCCATTTACCATCCTTATCCAATAAACTTTCTCCTTCTTTTAGATTTAAAATAGCGTTTTTAATTGCTAGATCCGGTAAACAAGTGGAATTGATATAGATCACAGCATCCTCATT
>Ga0315905_10007744_pt1 | contig 10867 bp, 14 predicted proteins | sample LakEriMetagenome_5_FD_203522 | JGI IMG/M metagenome (GOLD analysis project Ga0315905, IMG submission 203522) | Freshwater fungal communities from buoy surface, Lake Erie, Ohio, United States - Buoy 4 MA121 | ecosystem: Environmental > Aquatic > Freshwater > Lake | place: USA: Lake Erie, Ohio... | reverse complement strand
ACTCCACATCCAATACATACAACATAGCATCGTACCCCGAACCCCCAAACAGTTACGCAAGTACCGTTCCCAATCCCCCCCCCCCTACAAAAGACGTTTGACTTGCCAAGACCCAGGGCGAGAGAAACGCGTGAAAATTCACGTCAGACCCTATCCTAACCGAAGTCACGTCACTTGATCTTATCCTAATTCTCAAGTGTACCCTCTACCACGTGGACAATAGAGCCTGGAGCTGCACAGAGAGAGGGCGATGGAGACTGTATATATGACAATCTATACACACACACACGCACACAAACACACACACATACACCCACACATACACAAACACACACATACACACGCCCACACACCCACACCCACACAACAATCTAGACCTGCCCAGCTGGAGGGCGATGGAGACGTAGTGATGCACGTCGACAGCGATCAAATGCGACAGTTGCAGAGCCGTCAGGAATGCCAGCGACCCGCGTCCCGAGGCGAGAGTGTGGGGCAGTGTCACCACCGGGGAATGTGCAGCCAGCGAGTCCATGGTCGTTGTGTGTCCTCCACATGGAAATGAATCTAGAGTCACATCGATAAGAGCCTGGACGCCGAGGTAATCCGAATTCGACAACGGCGGCAACAACATAACACGGGCCATGAGATCTGGCGCCATGGTACGTGCCAGGCGGTGCAGCACTTGCTTGCCTAACCTTGGGGTGTAGGGGAGTTCCTTGAGCAGGAGAACGGCTTCTGGGTGTGCCGCAAGGATGTCGCGGAAGGCAGAGTCCATGGCGGGGGAAATCTTGTAGAGCGTCTGCATGCACCCGTAGATGATTGCGTGTGCTGGTATGCCCAGCCGCTGTCTCAGTCCCGCCCCCCCCGCGCGCGCCCGTGCGTCACTGGCAGGGGGGGGGGGGGCGATGGAGTAATAGAGACTCAAGGGCGTCACACCCGGGAGGATAATGACGCGTTCAGAGAAGTATTTCTGTACAGAAGCGGTTCTTTCAGCGAATGAGGCGTAGGATGAGGCGTAGGAGACAAAGTAGTCTATGGTGGGGATCCCCGAGGACGCAGCGTGGCCATGCATCAACAGTTGCCAGGGAGCTAGCCGAGCGTGCGCCAGCGCGTATGAAGCCGGATCCATCCCAATTCCGGTGTAGACAAGAACGTCAAGCTCCTGAAGCGCTATGATGCGCTGCATTTCGCCCAAACTTTTGCCACCCAGAGACACCACACGCCGACTCCAAGAAAAGAGCAAGCGAGACATATCATCCTCCTCCGCCTCCACTCCAAGGTTGAATAAGACTACTTCAAACGTCGCGCGTTTCGCAGGGGCATTCAAGTGTCGCAGCAACCCCGCTAGAATCTTGCTCACAGAGTGCTGCCGGAAGAACAGAGACACAAACCCCACGCGCACGCGCTCTCCGGCCGAGGCCGACGGCGGCACATATCCCCTTAAATACTTTGAGGCATAGGTCACATTGGCTGCCGCGGACACCCGACGGAAGAGGTGTGCAAGGCGTCGATAGGTTGACACATCTGATGGCTCGCCGTGGTAGCTTAGGTAGTACTGCGGCACGCCCTCGACTCGCGCTGGGTCAGCGAGGACAAGCTGGCCACTTGCCGCCTCTCCCTCTATGCGTGCAAGGTTCCGCATGAAGGCTGCCCGCCACTCTTGTACATGAGCGGAGGAGGCGTAGACAGCCGGTAGCAGCAGCGCCGAGTACCAGCGAAGTGCCCCTTCGTCGGGGACCCCCTGGGCATCCGCGGCCTTGTTGAAGCACGCCACGGCCTCGGTGATACGCCCGCTATTTTCCAGGAGTTGTGCCAGGTTCTGACAAAAATTCTCAGAAGTCAGCGTCCTAGTACAATTACCGTAAAGCAGTCAAAATAGAGAGTACTTTTGAGATAGATGCCTTGTAAGGGTACCAGAAGGAGAGGCCTTGAGCCTCGGCGACGCGCATACTCTCGCGGTAGTGCAACTCTGCTGACGCCTCCTCGCCCATGGCCTCGTAGAGCTGCAGGCCCAAGTTGTTGTGCGCAACGGCCACCTCCTTACCCTCCAGCGCCGGCCACTCCGCCGCCAACGCACGCCTGTACACATCGACGGCCTCCCTCCGCTGTGCGGAGCGCTCGAGGGAAATGGCATGTCGCAGCAGCGCCCAGCCGTTGGATTCGTTCTCATGCACGGCCTCTGCAAAGAGCCGGGCGGCTGTCTGCACGTTGCCTACACGGAATTCAGCGTGCGCCTTCTCCGCAAGCGCTTTCGAGCGTCTATCTGCAGTCTCGCTTGGGCGTGCCACGCCTGCCCTGGGCTGAGGCTGTGGCGCCGGTCCAGCCTCGCACGCAGCGGCTACACCGGGAGATGCGGGAGCGAGGGGCACAGCGTCCACGGTGGGGCCCGACTGAGCGGGGGTGTCTCTCTGCAGATACCCAAGATTCGCGGCGGCGGCGGCCGTGAGCTTAGCAGATGGCGGGGCCGGCGGCTGGATGCGCTCGAGGATGAAGCCTGAAGTGAGGGTGCCAGTGACGTCGGTGCGTCTACAACCACCAGATGCGTATCAGTTCAGAGACGCTCACATCCCCTTCCAAAGCAACCTCTCACCTGTTGGAACCGGCGTCGATGGTCTTCAGCCAACAGCCAAGACGCTGCCACCGCGGAAGCCGTTCGGCGCTGGCCCACGTCCAGTAAGCGCAAGTTGGATGCAGGTGACAGCTGCGGCAGCACCGTTTGGGCGTCTGCACGTCCTTGATGTACTCGAGATCCGATCCAGTGCAGATTTGCTCGTTGCAGACCCCGCCTGGATAGTCGACGCTCGGTTCCATTACGCATGCCTTTTTCTTGCCCTGGGCACCGCCCGCAGTCGCCGGGCGGCGGCACTCTCCCTGCTCCGTGCCAGGTGCTGCGCCCGCAGCCGCACTTAGGATCAGCACAAGCGCCAGCACTCTCTCCGTCGCCCGCCCTTTCGTGCGACTCTCCCCGCCGCCGACCGCCTGCATTTTGTTTGTCACACGCGAACTAGCCAGGTGTAATAACTAAAACTACTACCAAAAACACTCTTTGGAAACACACACGGTGGAAAGGTGTTTCCGGATTGTCGTAAAGATTGAAAAAACGAATTCCACACGAGATTTTTCGAAAAGTATCAATTTCACCAAAGTTGATCCATTTGTTTGGTCAACTCTTTTCGTAAAGATTAAAAAAACGCAGGAATCCACTCCGGATCATATTAGGAGAACACAATTTTACTACCGTCGCTTCTCCCCTCTCGAGCGGAGTTCCCAAAGTGTTTCTGAGGATCGCCCGGAAATCGATTCTTTTCGAACCAAAAACGTAGACTAAAACTTTCGAGATTCGAAAAAAATTGATTTCAACGGGGCCGTGACAATGGTCCCGTGTTACTCTCATGATGATGTCTTTTGTTTCCTTTCATAAACAAAACCTTGCTTATACACCTGTTTGTGCTCGGTATTCGCCACTCTCATGGCGGGCCCGGGACAGCAGACGATCGCGAGAGCGCTGATAAGTCTTCTAGTTATTCTCAGGCTTGCGTGCGGCGGCGCAACAAGCGCTCCACAAGTTGAGCAAGGTGTGTGGGGCGAGTTGCTCACACTCGACTGCGAGGGTAGGCTGCACCTGCTGCCAAACAGCCCAGTGGCTGTGTCTCTGGACCTTAGGGACGGCAGCGCAGCGCACGAGTTCTGGGTGCAGAAGCTTTTGGAGAGGGCGATCGAGCGCTGCGCATCAGCAAGCGACACTGCGCTCAAGACGCTTCTTCCTACGCTCGAATGGGCGCTGCAATACATTGTCGACCCAGCAGCCCGGAAGCAGCGGGTCGCACTGCCTTGCGACGACCCCGTCAGCACTCCTCCGACCCCTCCTCCATGGTCACCAGACCCGAACAGCGAGCGGCCTTCTGCGTTCCTCCCGCTCCTGCCCCGTCCCAGTGTTCAAAGTTACGCTGGCCTTGTGGCCCCGAGCACATGCTCACTTGACACACTTTCGAGCGGCAAAGGGTGCTTGATGCAGTACACAGTCGACACGGAGGTGCTACCCGACACAAGGCTGCAGGCCGCACTTGATACATGCCCGGGACGACAGCACGCCTTTTTCCTAAGCATCACCGTGGCGGGCACGGGCGCAACAACGTTGATGCGTCCATGCAACGCTGATGCAGACTGTGGCAGCGCGGCATGCAGCCCGATTCCCTGGCTTGCCCCGGCCACGCAAGATGCGACTTTGCAAAAGTATCTTTTCGATCATTTCCTCTTTGACCCAGCGCTCGATCGCACTGCGTGTGCCGCGCAAAAGGGAGACGTCGATCCCGTCCGCGAGTTCAAGGAATTTCTCCTCGCCAACTTCTTCGGCGTCGGAGACAAAGCGCAAGCATCATCAGTTGCGACCTTTTGCGGCGCCGGCATCCTCGGCATCCGATCCCTCTCGCAGGCATTTCCAGATTGCTCTTCAACGCTCGCGCCGCTGTCGTGCAGTAGGCTCTCGGCAAGCATTTCTCAAAAGTCTTCTGATCATTTTCTATTGAGATGATTGACTTTATTTAGTAAATAATGATACTAGAGCACTGAATTTTGAGAATTCGTGTCAGGAGTGGGATGGCGTGCTCCCCAGCGGAAATGAAGTCCTTGCGCAAGGTCGCAAATCGGGGGTGATTTTCGAGCGATCCTTTTTCCGCCTCCCTTGGGGCAGCAGGGGCAGTGATCACCCGATCTTTGCGCTGCGTGGAGCGCTCGGGGCTGCATTTCTTCAGTTGTCAGATGGTCTCGGAGCCAGTGTGGTGATGCCTAATGTCAACAAAGTGTTAGTGTGGATGTCATCCCTTTTGAAGCGGATCCAAGACTGCCGCGCAGGCACAAATTCTGAAAAGTACTCCATATAGTGACTTTTATACAGTACATGTATTAGGCACTGAAATTTCAGAAATTTTGCCTCGGCCGAGCAGACGGCTCGCCGCTGACAACCACCCAATTCTTCTCGAGGTTCCTCCCCTTTCGCCCAGAGCACCTCCTCGCTCGCTTCACCGCTCTCACCACGGCCTTCGATTGGGGGAAACCCATGAGAGATCCCCTCAATGCCGGCCGCATGAACCCTGCGCCAGGGGGCCTGCGCATGCCAGAATCTTGTTCCTTCGGCAACTGGATCGCAGGCAGCTCGACGTGTGGTCTCTTGTATAAGGGCTTCGAGGATCTCTTCGCCAGCAGCGACTTAAGGATGACGGCAAATGTGTCAGATGCAGGCAGTGGCGTGGGGCTCCCCGATGTCGAGGTGAGATGCCAGGGGCAACATTGTTCTCTTCTTTCCAACATGACCTTCTGCAGAACGTCTGCGGACTGCTCGGCTGGGACGACGTGCGAGGACTATGTCTTTGACACGGCCTACCGCGGGTCCTTCCAACTCTCGACAGTAGATGTTGTTGGTGATATACTTTGGAACGGCTGCTGTAGCGGTCGCTCTGCCGACTGGCAGTGTGCTCGCAGCGCACCTGTGTGCAGCCCTCTCGACTTCCGCCGCAGTCTCCACGATTGGCTGACCAAGCTCTCCGGAGCTTCTGCTAACGTTCCAGTTGCAGAAATCTCCAGCTCCTTGCGTCTATGCTCTGTCAATCCATCGGCTGTCGATCCAGCGTGGGCCCAGTCGCAAGTAGTTCGCAGTGGCTCCGTCTTGTGGATCAAGGGGTTGGTGTCGCTGGGTGACGCGGCGGCGGCTCAGACTCTGAGCGACAGCACGGCCCAGACTCTGGCGTTGCCTGATGCGGCGTTGTTCAGCCGTTCATCTGCCCCGTTTGATGACGCTGGGCCGCTCGCTCCACCTGTGTTGTGGCTCTTGTATGGTGGTGCAGGGACCTTGGTTCTGTGTCTTGTTTTCTTGGTTTCTCAGTACGGGGGTGTGCTGCAGGGGCCTAGAAAGGTTAACCATATGTCGATGGTCGGACTTGTCCAGCATGATTCTCTGGCATCTCAAGGTGCATGATCATAGCAGGAGCCCGCAGTGCGTTCAGAGAGAGAACAGTTCCGCATTACGCGCATCTGTCGTCAAGGGAGATGCAAACACTAGCAGATCCAAAATTAAAACTGGGTTCTTCTTGCTCCTCCTCTCGCTCTCCTTTCTCCCCCTTGCTCTCTCCATCTCTCCTCACTTCTCGCGCGCGTCCTCTTTCTCGCCTCGGGCGCCCATGCACGGCCAAAGGTGTGTGCGGCATCTTTGTCGTATTTCATTCAAAATGTGACACAAAAAGCCTTTGCCCCTTCTTTCCTTCAGTCTTGCGAGAGGGGTCGGGAGGGAGGGAGGGAAGGTGGATGGGAGGGAGAGAAGGAGAGCGAGAGAGAGCAAGAGAGAGAGAGAGGAAGGGGGGGGAGGAGAGAGAAGAGAGAGAGTTTAGACGCGAGATATTCTCTCTTATTTGTGGCCTCGCCATCGACATCTCCCTCTCTCCTCGTGTGTGTTTTTGTGTTAGTTTCTGTGACTTTCAGACTTTGAGTGTATCCAGCATCGCGTTGTGCTTGCCCAGCGTCTCCAGCCCCAGCCCTGTGTTCGCAGCGACCTGCTCGCACGCACACACACGAAGACACACACACATACACACATGTCACTGAACCAAATATGTACAAACGTGATGGAGCCACTGAGACAGCCAGCGCGCACGTGCAAGGAAATGTGATCAAAATGCATACAAACACTGGTACAAAAATGTTTCATCATTTCAACACCTGCCCGCCCACCCACCCTCCCTCCCACCCACCAAAACTCGCACACCACACACCAAGACACACACACACACACACACACACACACACACACACACCATTCCCGACGCGGCAACCGCCGGCATACCAATCCCCGGGAATACTGAGTCCCCGCAAAGCTTCAAGTTCTGAATAGGCGTATGGCACGTTGGGAAAATATCCTGGCCGGCGACGAGGGCGGGGCCGTAGGTGCCTCGGTGGCGCCTGTCGAAAAGTTCTCAGATGTCAGTGGCGAGGAGGAGGATGCATGTCATATGAGGAGGAGGATGCATGTCATGAATGGCGCCTGTCCAAACGTTCTCAAATGTCAGTGGCCTTTTAAAGCTAGCATACACACGCACTAAAAAGAGTACTTTTGAGAATGCGTGCCGCAAAAATCGCTCGTGTGTGAGGGGGGTGCCGACTTGCGCCACATCGACTCGCTGGCGAATGTCAGGAATGACGCGCTCTATTGCCTTCCAGAGGACCTGGGTTTAGGTATGTGGTTTTAAGGTTTAGGTATGTGCGTCTGTGAGTGTCAGGAGGACACGCTCTATTGTCTTCCAGAGGACCTGGGAGCGCATGTCATTTGAGGAGGAGGATGCATGTCAGATGAAGATGAGGATACATGTCAGATGAAAAGGAGGATGCATGTCAGGAATGACGCGCTCTATTGCCTTCCAGAGGACCTGGGAGCGCTTTTCCTTGAGCTTAGCATACTCTTCTGATGAGCGGTCGAGCCCTTTCCAGAGGTCGTAGGGCTCCGTTGCCGGGGTGTAGGCGTGCAGGGCGTGCATGCCGTCTGGCGCCATGGACGTGTCCAATACTGAGGGGATGGAGATGAGGACAAGGTTTTGCTGCGAGTCCACTTGTACAAATTCTGCAAAGTCAGTGCCCTAGTATAGTTTTATACTATATAGCCACCATGGAGCTTTGACTTGTTTTTTGCTTTGAGAATTTGTACCGCCCGAGTCCCAGTCGTTGACCACCATGTAATGGCAGAGCAACTCCTTGCCCCCCATCGCCTCTTTCAGTCCCTCAGCACTGAAGCCGAGGTGCAAGTGCATGAAAGAGGGGCACTCCTTGGTCTTCTCCTTCTCTTCCTGCCACGCCGCAGGTAGCGACTCTGGAGGGCACAGGCGCAGCGTCGACTTCATAGCCGCGTTACTCACCACCATACGCTTGGCGGCGAGCGCCTGCCCGCCGCGCAGCTTGACCCCAGTGGCAGCGCCGTTTTCGACTAGTATCTGCTCGACATGCTGGCCAAGGCGCACTTCGCCGCCGTGCTTCTCGATGCCGCGGATGAGCGCATGTATGATACCCTCACTCCCGCCCTTAGGGTAGTCTAGTTGTACACCGGGACGGTACCACTCAGCGAACATGAAGGCAACTTCCGCAGTAATGGTGCCGTTGGCGGGGAGTCCTGAGAGGAGGAAGCAGAGCATGTCGAGCCAGTTGCGGATGAAGGCTTCCTTGACCTCGAGCTTATTCAGCACATTCGAGTAGGGCCCCAACAGCAGTCCCACATTCGGGTACCGCAGCATATTCGGCAGGTACCGAAAGAGGGTCCACAGCAAGCCCAAGTCAAAACGGATCGCAGCCGGGGGCAACGCGATCGACGCAGCTGCAAGCGGCGTCATAAACGTTTGTAGCTTCTCCCACTCGGCCACGGCGGCCTCGCCGCGTGCGCCTGGCGCAAACGGGTCGTGTCGCGTGTCAGTCGTGTAACGTGTCAGTCATGTCACGTGTCAAACGAGTCGTGTGACGTGTCACTCTCAAAAGTCAGTGCTCTACTGTATTGCCTGTATAAACTTACTACATAGAGAGACTTTTCAGAAATAGAAACCGGGGAAGAGCATGCGCAAATCGCTCTTGAACGGCTCGGAGCCAACAGTGGCGGGAAAGTCGCCCTCGGGCAGGCACACGCCCCACGTGTCGTAGTTGAAGCACGGGACCTCCTCGCCCACGAAGTCGAGCACCTGCTTCAGGGGGTTGACGCAGCGTGCGTTGCCCTTCATCTCCTCGTCCGACACGGAGATACCGCTGTATAGACTGGGACCAGAGTCAAAGGTGTAGGTGCCCTTTTTGGTCTTGACCTTGAAGGAGTGCGCCGCGCCACCGGGGTAGTTGTGGCTCTCCAGCACCAGCACCTTGTACCCATACTTGGCCATTGTTGCCGCGCAGCACAGGCCCGCCACGCCGCTGCCAATCACTATAACATCCGCATCTCCCTCGTCACCCTCGCCCTCCGTCTGCAGGCCCGCAAATGTCCTGGTCATCGTGGTCGTCATGCTGTCTTTCCCCGCGTTGAAGGTTTTGTCTCGCTCCTGTGCGGCGCGGCGGCGTTTCTTGGCTTCCTTGGGGTCATAGAAGCTCGTGTCATAGCGCTTCTTCGTGTAGGCCGCCACCTCCGGGAGCTCGAAGTTCATCACCTTGCGCTCCTGCGAGCTCAACACAGTGCTGGTGTTGACCTTCAAGAACTCCATGGCCTCAAAGCCGAAAAGTAGCTGTTTCGCCGTCCCAGAGATATTCGGGTCCCCATTTTGCCGCAGCTTCGTGTACACATTCTTCGCCTTGAGCCGTTCCCCTGCTTGCTCATACGCCAGGGCCAAATTCAGGTACACCCGCCCGCCCAAGGAGGTCTGGAAGTTAGTCCACTGGGTAACCGCCTCCAGCTCCTCTATCGCCTTTTGAGAGCGTGTCTTTGCCATCCACTTGTCGTACTGCCGCAGCGCCTCTTCGATTTCCTCTTTGTGCTCATCCTCAAGTTGGCGATCCACACCGACAGAGCGCCGGTAGGCATTCAGCTTTTCCATGGTCCTGCGCCGACCGCATAAGTGTCAAAGGAGGCCTAGTCTAACGGCAAAAGAGACCTATTGTAAAGGCAAAGGAGGCCTACATCGCCCGGTAGCGGTAGGCATTCAGCTTTTCCATGGTCCTGCGCCGACCGCAAATGTGTTAAAAGAGACATAGTATATAGAGGCGAAAGAGGGTTTAAGGTTTGGGTATACAGAGCGCCGGGGGGCATACAGCTTGTTCGTGGTCCTGCCCGAAAAAAAAGTTCTGGAACGTCAGCACCCTCTTGTATAAGGCACTATCTAACGGTTTTGCCAAGTTATGAGCTTTTCCGTGCTCCTGCGCCGACGGCACAAGTGTCAAAGGAGACCTATAATAAGGCAAAAGAGACCTATTATAAAGGCAAAAGAGGCCTACAAAGACGTGCATACCTACGCGTATCCTCCTCCAGCTCTTCCTGCGTAGGTTGGTAGCCTCCAACCCCCACCTTGCGCCCGCCGCCGTATGCCTTTGATATGTCCGCTGGACGTTCGAATACGCCTGCAAAAAAAAGGGGGGGGGGGGAGGTTTAGGTTTGTAGTGCTTAGTTCCAAGTTTTGCGAAGTTTGAGGGTTTAGTTCCAGGCTTGGCGCGAGACGGAAACAAATTAAGACAGCAACGAGCAAAAAAGAATGCTTTTACCGACAAGGAATAAAAGAAAAAAAGACAAGACAGCAACAAGCAAAAGAGAATACTTTTACCAACGAGCAAAAGAGAATGCTTTTTGGTTCATTCCCTTGGGTCATTCTTTTGTGGGTTTTCATTTTTTTCTTCATTCGTTTTTTTTCACTTTTTTTTATTCTCTTGTTCATTTTTCTTCATTTGTTTTTCAATGTCCGAGACATAAAAAAAGACAAGACACGAACGAGCAAGAGAATGCCACACAGAAAAAAAGAATGTACAAAAAGAGAAAAAAGATCCACCCCATGAACCAGAGCCCGTCGGTTTGTGGTTCTCGATGTCTTTCTCCTTTGGTGGAGCCCTGGGTTTAGGGTTCAAGGTTCAGGGTTCAGGTTGTCGCATGCGTTTGGAGAGCCCCGTCAGACACGCTCTGACCTCAGATCGACACTGGGTTTAGGTTTAGGTTTAGGTTTAGGTTTTGGTTTAGGGTTCAGGGTGCTCTGACCTCAGATTGAGACAGGGTTTAGGGTGTGGTTAATATGAATCAAGTGAGAATTATTTGCTTACTTTCACCTCCTGTCAGTGACAACGGCAGGAGACCCACAGATACGCACACACATACAAACACACACAACCATAAACGCACACACACACACACACACACAAACACAAACACAAACACACAAAA
>Ga0315905_10007743_pt1 | contig 10867 bp, 4 predicted proteins | sample LakEriMetagenome_5_FD_203522 | JGI IMG/M metagenome (GOLD analysis project Ga0315905, IMG submission 203522) | Freshwater fungal communities from buoy surface, Lake Erie, Ohio, United States - Buoy 4 MA121 | ecosystem: Environmental > Aquatic > Freshwater > Lake | place: USA: Lake Erie, Ohio... | reverse complement strand
TAATTCTGTTTGAGTATCTACAACAGTGATAGAATTTCGAATAAGAATAATATCTCCAGTGTTAAGCTCGTTTTGAAAAATACCTTTAAAAGCTTGTATTATATCTCCTTGTGTTACACCAGAACTTGTATTACTAATTTCAGTTCTATCACTGCCTGTAAATGATGAACTATTTATAATATTATTTGTTTCATCTATTATTATCCGGCGTGACATTCTATTAAAACATTTTATGATAAAAAATTACTAAAAATAAACATACTAAATTAAAATAAATTAATTATTAATATTTTTTTTTCTACTAAATATTATTAATTATGAATAAATATAAATTAAGTAAAAATCTTCCACAAATACCTATAAATGAAAATTATAAAGAAAAAATATTTAGTTTAGCTTCATCACATGAATTAGCTGAATTAGAAGATTTTATAACTACTAATAGTATTTCATTAAAAATTAAAAATGAAGATAATGAAACTATAACTCATGTTTTATTAAAAGGCGAAAATACAACACCTGAAAATGAATTATTAAGATGTATAAAATTTTTAGTAGAAAGAGGAGCACCAATAAGTAGTATTGATAAAGATTATTTAACACCTTTATTTATTTGTATAAAAAAAAAATATTCTGAAATATTTAAATATTTATTATCACAACATGCAAATACAGATATAAAAACGTATGATAATTTAAATGTATTACATGAAATTGCTAAACCTGAACATACAATATTTGATCCAAAAGGTATTCAAGATCTTATTCCTGAAAGGTTACCAAAAATTACAATGGAAGGTTACGATGATGTTTATAAAGAAATACAAAATAAAGTTCAAGATATTGATCAAAATTTAGAAACTTTTAGAAATATAGCTACACAATTTTATGATATTGATAATAAAGAAGATTTTAATAATATATTGTTAATAGATAAAGCTATAGAAGAACCTGGAAATATTTATACTGTTCAAAATGAACTTTTTGATAAATTAAAAAATAATTTATTAGAAAATGAAAAAAAAGATGATAAAGATGATGAAGAAGAAGGTCAATTAGATAGATTATTAAATGAATTACAAATAGAAATTAATAAAGATAATATGCTAGAATTTAATACTCAATTAGAATCATCGATTCTAAATTTAGCTAAAAATTTAGAATTATGTATACACTACTTTTTTTTAAAAAAACCAGAAAATACAAATATTGCTATAGAAGTAATTATAGCATTAGCAAAAGAGGCTAAACTTAATCCTCCGGTAGTACCTAATACTATAATTGATCTAATTAGATATATATTATTTACTAGTTTTGAAGCTGTTAGAGAAGTAATATTGTCAATTATAACAGTATCAAAAATGGACATAAAAGATGTTGATAAATTTATTACTGAAATTAGACAAAATTTAGTTAGATATATTGTTATACACCCTATTGGAGCAGCAATATTATCAGGAGTAGGACCTGGTGGTCCTCCTCATCCTGTTGGGTCAGTGGCTGAACAGATAGAAACAATTCGAGATCTTGATGATTTAATTTCTCAATTAATAATATTACCAACATCTCCAGCTTCGAATGCTACTGCAGCCATTATAGGACAAAATATGATTAATGCTTTAGCAATACATCCAATAGCTGCTCCAGAATTACCTGGAGTTGTAAACGATGTATTAAATTATAATCCTGGTGATGGTGTTAATATACAAAGACGTATAATAAATGCACCACAATCAACTAGTGATATAGTTCAACACGTAAATACAATAAAAACAGAAATAAATATAGCAATTCAAAATATACCTGGAGCTATTAATGCTATTGCACCAGCAAATGCAGTACCTATAGGAAAAAGACCAGCAATGGAATTAAAAGTATTAGCAGTATTACAAACAGCAATTAGATCGGCTATGTATGCAACTGTTTATGCACAAAATGAAGTACTGGCGCTTCCTCCTGGAGGAGGAGCAGCAGCAAGACCAAAAGTAGCAAACATATCAGCAGTTTATTCAGCTGTAGATGCAAATGTGTTAGAAGGAGTATATAGAGCTGCTAGTGCTTTTTTAATACCAACATCAGAAAATCAAGAACAATTACAAGATAAATTACAAAAAGAATTGTCAGATCAAAAAGTAGCTATTGAAGCAATTGTTAGAGCAACACAACAAATTGTTTTAGCAATAGTAGGTGTTGTTGGTGCTGCTTTACCAATAGCCACTATTAATCCATTAATTGTAATTAATGCTATAAAACAAGCACTTATAAATATTGGAGCAAGTGGAAATAATATTAATACAATAATAGATTTGGCAAATAAAGCAGCTGATCGTGCTGGTGCTATTGATGCTGATAAAATAAATGCTATAAAAAATATATTTATAACTAATATAAATGCAGTTAGAGAAGTATTTTTGGCAATTAATGCAGCTACAAAAGTAAAATATATTAATAACATCGTTATTAATTATATTAGAGAGCAATTAGTAGAAGCTGTTACACAAGCAGCTGCTACTGCAGCAGCTGGAGGAGGAGTAATGCCTATAGGAGTAGTAATTAATTATATAAATAGGGAAATAAATGATAATGGTTCAATTTTTACATTTATAAAAAAATCATTAAATATAACAAATGACGAAATAAACTCGACAGTAGGAAAGAACATAAGAAGGAACATAAAAAGAAACATAAGTACAGCTTTAAATCCTACAATAGCTCCTCCAGAATTACCTGGAGTTGTAGTCAGAGTATTAGCACACAATCATGGTGTTGCTACAATACAACTAAATATAACAAATGCATCAAATTCAGCTATACATATAGTTCAACACGTAAATACAATAAAAACAGAAATAAATATAGCAATTCAAAATATACCTGGAGCTATTAATGCTATTGCACCAGCAAATGCAGTACCTATAGGAAAAAGACCAGCAATGGAATTAAAAGTATTAGCAGTATTACAAACAGCAATTAGATCGGCTATGTATGCAACTGTTTATGCACAAAATGAAGTACTGGCGCTTCCTCCTGGAGGAGGAGCAGCAAGACCAAAAGTAGCAAACATATCAGCAATTTATGCAGCTGTAGATGCGAATGTGTTAGAAGTAGTATATAGTGCTGCTAATAGTTTTTTAGTAGAACGATTATCAAATCAAGATAAATTACAACAAGAATTACAAGAAGCATTGTCAGATAAAAAAGTAGCTATTGAAGCAATTGTTAGAGCAGGACAACAAATTACTTTAGCATTATTAGGTGATGGTGGTGCTATTCCTACAATACTAAATCCTAATAATGCTATTACCCCAGATATCTTAATAAATGCTATAGAGAAAGCACTAAGAATACCGCATTTTTTACCTCAACATTTTAAATTAGGCGACAATTATAATAATTTAATAGAATCATATAAATTAATAAATATACCTCAAAGATATATTAATTTTAATTTAACAAATAAATATTCTACAGAAGACAATACTTTAATTTCAAAAAATGGAGTAAAAGATTATAAATTAACAATAGATGTAAATAGATCTTATGCAATTGATTATTTTAATTTATTATACACATTTAATCAATATGTTAAAAATTGTTATGTTCAAATAGATATAAATAAAAATAATATATTTACATTATATCAAAACATTCAACAAATTTATAAATATAAATATATTATTTATATATTTAATAAACAAAAAGAAGGAATAGAGAAACTATTAATTATTATTCCTAGTTCTAATAATGATTTAGTAAAAAATATTAAGGAATTATTAGAAAAAAATTATAATGTATTAAAAGAATCTGTTGCACGTATAGAAAATCATTTGTCAAAAATAATAACATTAGCAAACGAATGTATTAAATCTTTTAATAATTTTAATGCTTCTAAAATAGAAAAAGATATTGAAAACAATATATCAATAGGTATATATCCAGAAATAGAAAAAGATCTTAATTATAATAAAATTGAATATACTTTTGATGATGAAAATGAAATTATTGCAAATTATTGTCGTAATAATTACGTTAAATACAATGAATATAAACAATTTTTTTTCCATAATTTTGTATTATTTTTTCAAGAAATTGGTAAATATGATATTAGAGGCCCAAATGACCAAAATTTATTAAATGATATTCCAAATAAAATGGATTATAATATAGATATAAATAATCATACAAATAGAAATCCAAATACAAAAAATAAAGCCTATAAATTATATTTTTATAATCCAAAATATTTAAAAAAACATATACAAGAAAAAATAACAGAATTATTAGGTAAAGATGAAATAACACGAATTGTAATACAAAATTTTAAAAATAATAATCTAATAATTAAACGAAATTTTACAAATAATATAAAAAATTTTATTTTAAATGAAATATTAGAAGAAAAATTTTATACATTTTTAACAAATGAAATTAATAATGTTTTTAAAAAGAAAACAAAAAGAGATACAAGAATTTTAGTTTATACTCCGAATATAAAAAAACCAAATTTACAACAAATAATATTAGTCTCTGCTGGTTTTGGTCATAGTTTAAATCCTAATTATGAATTTCAAAATAATAAATTTTTTTCTATATCTAAAAATAGATTTTTAGAAATGATACTATATTTTGATACAAATTACTTTAAACAAACTAATTTTGATAAATTAGAATATTATAAAGATAGTAAATTTATTAATATATTATATAAAAATAATCTTTTGTTAAAAAGTCATCTTTTAATAGAAGTTGACATGAAAGGTTGGACACCTATATATTATGCTATTGATGGTAATAACTATAAAGTAATAAGAGATATGTTAACAAGTAATAAAGATATATTAATAAAATATGATAATAAACAAAAATCACCTATACATTTATGTATTAATAATCAATTACAACATTTAAATTATTTATTAAATGATGATGATAAAAAAATACATTTTTTGGATAATTATAAAGAATTGTTAAGAAAGGATTTAAGTAGTAACGATGTACTAATACCATTAAACATTGATGCAGTATTTAATATAACATTACATATACTAAATAATATATTCAAATATAATATATTCAAATATAATTCCATACAATTACCAAATCATAATCCTGGTCTTATTAATTCTAGAAAATACCAAATAAATAATGAATATAAAAAAAATGTTACAGATCAAAAAACTAAAACAAAAACTGTAAATGATAGATTCAACAATAATGATGATTTTATAAAGAATGACTTAAATGAAATAGATAGACCTTATACACCAAAACAAAATATACACTACAATTATATTAACGATGATGAAACTAACGATATATTAAGAAAATATTACAATAAAGCAAGAGATTTAGAAATGCAAGATTTTGGATTATATGGAACATATTGGAATAAATTTAAAATATATAAATTAAATCATATAAAAATTTCAAAAACATTAAAAAAAGAATTAAAAAATTTAATAAATACACAAACAAAAAATATTTTTAATCAACCTGAATATGATAATACTCAAATAAACAAAATAAAAAAGAAGTTAGGTAAGATTGACGATCAATTATCAAATTACTTAAACTTTATAAATATTAGATTTAATACAAATAAAGATAATGCTTACAGAGTATTTTTAAATAAAATTTATGTTCATGTTTTAGCTAATATTATTGGAGTAGATTTTTATCTTAGAATGGAAGAATTAATAATACATAATTATATTAGTTTAAATATTGTTATTAATGATACAGTAAAAGAACAATTGAGAATATTAAATAAATTATTAATAAACAATAAGTTAGACCCTTCAAATATTAATTATTTATATATAATAGAAGAAAAAAATCCAGAATTAGTTTTAAAAGACAATATAAAAAAATTTTTAGAATCACTTTCACTAGCTAATAGCATAGAAATAATAAATACTTTTGAAACAAAAGTATACCCTAACTATAGAGACTTATATAAAATAACATATAAATATCTAAAAATGTTTATTTCTAATTATCATAAATTTATTTATAATCAATATCATAGATTGGATATATTAATGTTATTATTAAACAATTTATCCTAAAACTCTTCATAAATTTCTAATGTATATGAATGTTCCATTGAACCAAAATTAAATAACTCTCCTGTAGGATCATAAAAAATAAATTCTAAATCTGATAATGTATTTATTGGTTCTTTAAAATATTCTCCTAATTGTATAAATTGATTATACATTATAGTCCCAGGATCTCCCGCTAATAATAACTTTGCAAATACTCCATCTATATTTCCAGTAGTATATGAAGATTCTTTAAAAATAGGCGAGCACATTAAAATATAATTATCACCACTTAAATTAATAGTATTAGTAATATTTCTATCTAATATATCATTTTCATATGGCGTATCATTAGTTATTATAGTAGTATAATTCGTTATTGAAGTAGGTTTCCCAATATCTTTAAAACCGAGTATGTTGCCTAGTGTATATGGTCTATCAAATAATAAACGGAATTTTAAAGGATAAGTAATTAAAACAACTGTTCCTCCATTTGTAATATCATTTTGTACAGTACTAGCAGTATATCTTGGTAATTTTACTTCATACGTATTTCTATCTAATATTCTTTCAATATTAAATGTAGAGTTTAATATTGTATCTGGGACATTATTAGTCGATGTAGCGTTTGATATTGTTATTTCATCATTTATATTTAAATTATGATTAGGATGATAAATTCTTAATCGATTAAAACCATCATCAAAAGTATGATTAGATAAAGTTAATGGTTTACTAATTGTTAATCTTTGAAGAAATTTGATAGTAAATAAATCATTTTGAGCGTTAATATCTATTACTGGTAAATTGTATGTATAATACAACATTTCATTATTATTAATATTTAAATTATATATATTTGTAATAGGTCTAATAACTTTACTAATTTGTTTTGTTAGTTCAGCAATTAAAGTGTTTAATGTATAATTACCAGGTGTAATTTCAATACTATACAAATCTTCTCCATCTTCTAAAATTTGCCAAAATAACATATTATTTTTTTTATTAAATGGATAATTTTTAATAACTCTTTCTGTATTTGGAAATTCTGTACTTATTAATCTTATTCTATTAACATTGTAAAACGTTTTTTTTAAATTTATTTTATAATAATTATTATCAGGATATCCTTCAATAAAATCTAACACTTGAGAAATCCAAATATTACTACCTCCTAATAAATCTGTAAATATTGCTTTGTCTGTAACTTGTATTTCATAATAATCAGAATTTACAATATTATAAATAATATGATATCCATTTATTTGTAAAGCTGTTCTTGGATAATTTGCATTAATTTGATTAATTGGTATTCCTGCAAGTTGTATAAAATTAATATATATAGATGACAAAGAGTATTCGTAATCTTGTGAAACTTTTGTTGAAATTTTAATATAGTAATAATCATTACTTGGGTTTTCTGTTTTATTTCTAATAAAATATATATTATGTTGAGTATTTAATTCATTAACAGGTATATTTAATAACGTTCTTTTATCATTTAAATTACCAATTATGTTTGATAATTTTATAGTAATTGAATTATTATTAAGATTATTATTAAGATTATGATTTTTATGATTAATTCTAATATATTCATTATCTTTGGTAAATGTTAAACCATTAATTATACTAATAACATCAGGCTGAACACCTTGTAAAATAATTTTATCTTCTTTTTGAAAATTATGATTATAATGATATATTTTAATTATATTACTATTATTTGTAAAATATAATGGATTATTTGTTAAATATGTTATTTTATTACTTATAATGTTTTTAGATTCAATATTTCTATATCTACTATCAATATTTATTCTGGTAATATTTTTATTAAAATTTAAATTTAAATTATTTTTATTTATATTTTGTACTTGATTTGAATTTATTTTATTTTTATTTTTACTCATATAATATTTTGTATTTAAATTATTATTATCTTCTTGTAATTCTTGAAAATCCATTATAATAATTAATATAAAAAATATATTTAAATAATTTTTTTTTTATTATATATTATATAATATATATATAATGTCTGATCTTGAATTTAAAAATAACAATATTATGGATAGCCCTTTAGATAGTGTAAATAATATTTTATCTCTCGAAGGTGGAAAACGTTGTGATGGTTTAGAAGGTGGAAAACGTAAAAAATCCAGCAAAAAATCTAGCAAAAAAGCTATGCATGGTGGAGCTGTGGAACTTGAAGGTGGAAAACGTAAAAAAGCCAGCAAAAAAGCCTCCAAAAAATCCAGCAAGAAATCTAGCAAACGCGCTAGCAAATCTATGTTAGAAGGTGGAAAACGTAAAAAAGCTTCCAAAAAATCCAGCAAAAAAGCTTCCAAGAAATCTAGCAAACGCGCTAGCAAATCTATGTTAGAAGGTGGAAAACGTAAAAAAGCTTCCAAAAAATCCAGCAAAAAAGCTTCCAAGAAATCTAGCAAACGTGCTAGCAAATCTATGTTAGAAGGTGGAAAACGTAAAAAAGCTTCCAAAAAATCCAGCAAAAAAGCTTCCAAGAAATCTAGCAAACGTGCTAGCAAATCTATATTAGAAGGTGGAAAACGTAAAAAAGCTTCCAAAAAATCCAGCAAAAAAGCTTCCAAGAAATCTAGCAAACGTGCTAGCAAATCTATATTAGAAGGTGGAAAACGTAAAAAAGCTTCCAAAAAAGCTTCCAAAAAAGGATCTAAAAAAGCTTAATTAAATTTGCAATAACTTATATTATAATATTAATTTTAAAATATTATAATATATATATGAACAAATATTATTTAGAAGTTATAGATGATTATAAATATAATTTACAAGGTGGTAATTATGATTATAAATATAATAAATATAAAATAAAATATAATAATTTAAAATTACAATATAATTTACAAGGTGGTAATTATAATTATAAATATAATAAATATAAAATAAAATATAATAATTTAAAATTACAATATAATTTACAAGGTGGTAATTATACTTCTAATTATATTTATAATGATATTTATGATCAATATAAAACAAAAAATACTAATTTAAAATTACAAGGTGAGGAACTTATAGAATATAAATATTATAAATATAAATTAAAATATCATGAATTAAAATATAATTTGTTTGGAGGAAATGGTAAAGCAAAAGATGATTTTATATATGATTTAATAATTAATTTAGATAATCAAGAAACGAATCCGCAAAAAATAGCAGAACAATTTAATAAAGTTATTAATAATATTAAAGAAGATTCTAATATAAAAATAGTTTTGAATACAATAAAAAGTGCTAATGGAATATTTAAAGATATTAAAGAAATGCAATTATTATTATTATGTGTATTTTGCAATAGTATAAATAACACTAATGTTTTTATAGATGCAATTGGTCAAGTAATTACAAACTTTTATAATAAAAATTATGATTTATCTGTGATATTACAAGGTATTATTCCATGTACTGACGAATTAAAAGATTTAGTTGAGAAAATTTTTAATATAATTAAATCTAATTATGGTAAAAATTTAAATCAAATACCAGGATTACAAAAATTTTTAACCGTTTTATCTTTAGTATTTTTTAATAATATAATAAATTCAAAAGATAATAATACAAATGATAATAATTATAATAAACAACAACAGAATGCTATAAATGATATTAAAAAGGAATTAGACATTGTAGGAGTTAAAATAGATGATAAAGTTATTATTAAAACAGTTAGCATAATTGAAAGATTAATTGGTTTACAATTTACTTTTGCAAAGTCGGTCATTGGTAAAGCTTTACAAGCAACAGGTCAAGTAACAGAACAAGTAGTACAATCAACCGGTCAAGCACTAGAACAAGTAAAAAATCAAGCTTTACAAGCAACAGGTCAAGCTTTACAAGCAACAGGTCAAGTAGCAGAACAAGTAGTACAATCAACCGGTCAAGCACTAGAACAAGTAAAAAATCAAGCTTTACAAACAACAGGTCAAGTAGTAGATCAAACTCTAAAAGGTATAGGAGGACTATTCGGTTTTAGAGGAGGTGGAGGTTTATCATATGCTTATTTAAATATAAAAAATACAAATCTTGAAAATTTAATTTATAATAGTTTAAGATTAATAATTGATAAATCTAGTCCAAATAAACTTTTTGAAGGATGTTTATATATTTTAAGAATATTTATCAAAATAATATCTAATAATAATCCATTTCATCATTCAATAATAGTAAAAGATTATTTAAATATTATTGATTCTATTATATGCTTTTTTATTATACTTAATCAAAATACAAAAAATATTAGTGAATATAATATTGATTATTTAAAATTAGCAATAAAAAATATATTTGGTGAAGATTTAGAAAGTTTTACTACTTTAATTAATAATTTTATACAATCAATATATGATACTTTTATACTTCAAACATGTTCATCTAAAGTTATATATTTAGATCCAAATATTAAAACAAAAACATTTTTAAAAGATAAGATAGATAAGATAGATCAAGAAACAAATAAACAACCAACACAATAACCTGGTAATAAACCTGATAATACTCAACAACAACCAGTACAAGAAACAGTACAAAAAACACCACAAAAAACAGTACAACAACCAGCACAAGAAAAATAAATATTTATTATTTAATAAAAAAAAATTGAAATAATTTAAAATAATAATAATAAGTTTAAATATTAATAACTAAAACAATGCCTCCTAAATTAAAATCAGTAGAAGAGAAATATCAAAAATTAACTCAAATAGAACACATATTAAAAAGACCAGATACATATATTGGTGATACAACGCTTCAAAAAGAAAAACAATATATTTATG
>Ga0315905_10007742_pt1 | contig 10868 bp, 7 predicted proteins | sample LakEriMetagenome_5_FD_203522 | JGI IMG/M metagenome (GOLD analysis project Ga0315905, IMG submission 203522) | Freshwater fungal communities from buoy surface, Lake Erie, Ohio, United States - Buoy 4 MA121 | ecosystem: Environmental > Aquatic > Freshwater > Lake | place: USA: Lake Erie, Ohio... | reverse complement strand
CGGGCCTGGCATGGGCGGGCCTGGAGGCTTTCCTGGCGGGCCTGGCATGGGCGGGCCTGGGGGTTTTCCTGGCGGGCCTGGCATGGGCGGGCCTGGAGGCTTTCCTGGCGGGCCTGGCATGGGCGGGCCCGGGATGGGGGGTATGGTTTCTGGGCCGATGAGCCCATATGCGGCTCCTGCCGGGCCACCTGACCCATTGAGCTTGCCTGCTGACAGCCCTGGCGCCTTCATTGAGGAGGGCTATGACATTGAGAAGGCTGTGTTCTTCCATGTTGGAGCCATGGGCCTTCAGATGCAGAAAGTGCCCTCGAATTACCTTTCTTACACGGGCCCTGGCCCTACAGATTCAGGTCTTCCCCCAACCCTAGGGGCAACGGCCAATGCCAACTACAACAGTATTAGCCCGAGCATGAACTGGGGGGTCATGGCGACCTTAGGTTGCTTGGTGGACAATCAGTCTTTTGAACTGACTGGTTATTACCTGCCCCAGAACACTTCGGAATCGAACATAGTCAGCCCTGGCAGTTTGAATGTGCCTTTCACCAACATGCCCATTGGTTTTGAGGGGAACAACGGCTTGGGGGCTCAGGCGGACATTATCAATATTCAGCAATCGATTGCCTTGGGCAACTTAGAAGCTAATTACAGGCAAACGGGCTGGGCTCTTCGGGAATTTGAACTGATTTTAGGTGTGAGGTACTTCAACTTCACGGGTGGCACGAACATGTATGTGAGCGATGATGGGGCAACCTTCATCAGCCAGTCAACTGGCCAGTCTGATCCAGCTTTGGCCGCGAATTATCTGACGCAGGCTTTTAACAATATGGTTGGCCCCCAGATTGGTTTTGAGTATGGCACTGCTATCTGGCGAGGGATTTCTTTCACCTCAGAGTGGAAGACGGCTTTCATGGCCAACTTTATAGAGCGCAACATGTCATTCAACCGAGCTGATGGGTACAACGCCTTCAGTATTGGGAAGTCAACCACCAACTATGCCCAGTTATTCTCGATGAACTTCAATCTGGAATGGAATGTTTTGGAGCGCATGAAGATTCGCGGTGGTTACAACATGCTGTGGCTGTGTGGGGTTGCCCAGTCTTCCGACCTGATTGATTTCAATATTGGAAACCCGACCATTAACACTCAGTTGCGGAGCGCATTCTTCCAAGGCCCCACGATTGAGTTTCACTTCCTGTTCTAATCTGCTGGAAGAGTAGAATTTTAAAAGAGACGGGCCGCCCGATAAAGGCGGCCCGTCTCTTTTTAGTTATTGGAAAACAGGTCAGGAGATCTTGAGAGTCATTTGATAGAAGGCTTCGTCCATCACGCCGTAGGAGGAGTTGCGGCCTTTGACCTCGATGTAGACCAATTCGTTGGCGAAGACATCCATGGAGATGTTACGGATTAGTAGGCCAGGGGCAGTGCTAGCTGCTCTTTGTACCAAGCTCATATTCTTGTCGAGCGTGAAGAATCGAACTTCGAGGCTGCCAGTGGAGGACTGAAGCATTCGTAGGTTCAATTTGCCTGACTGTCCGGCTCGCACCGTAAACCAGTCGTAATCAGGCAGACCCGCCTGGTTTGAAATATCAAGGTAAGGCGACAGTAAGGGGGAAGTACCCAAAGTTCCCAAATGCCAAGCGGAGAGAGAATTATTGCTAATGTCACCGGACCCAAAAGCGTCGCTTGGAATAGGGTAGGCCTGAATTAGGCCAAACCCTGTATAAATATCTTCACCTGGGGTATAAATGTCCATCGCAGTTGCATAGAGATGGAATGTGAGTTGTTCGTTGGTCAGTTCCTGCTGGTATCCCCAAACCAGGGCAGCGACAGCGGCAACTTGGGGTGCAGCCGCAGATGTACCATAGAATGGGTCAAAACCCGTGACAGTAGTTGATACGCCATCTGGGGCGGTGATTTGAGGCCGGAAATATTCCTCAGGAGAGGCTAGCCGGGTGCCATCTGGGGCAAACAAAAGCTCCATAGTGCCACCTTGTGAACTGAAAGGTTCTGGCTGTGTGGGTGTTGCCCAATAAGCAGCAGCGACGCCCACAGCGCCTCTGGCGTTAGGAGCGCCGGAAACGGTAATCCCGGCTCCGGGAGAACCATAAGCTGAGATATTTAGATCGTTGGCACCGTAGCCGATCCAGGCTAGCCTTGTTGGGGTTGGTCCGGATACTAGTTGGAAGGCCATACCATAATTATTTGCTGCGCCGGTGTTACCGTACCCAAAAATCTGGAACGCTTGATCACTATTGAGATTGTCAGTAGTAGAAGATGCCACCACGGTGTCAGTGGACAAGTCAATCAGGTAAGCGTTAACCTGATTGGGGACCTGGAAATTTGGATCTGGACTGCGCACCTCGAGGTAAGCTGAATCCCAAGTGATGGCGAATCTTGCTCCGTCATTAGTGGGTATGCCAACCTGTTGGTAGGGGAGGCCGCCAAAACTCATGAAGTTTCCGCTGATCCCGCCAATTGTGCCAGAGATGGTACTCCATGTTCCGCGCCAGCCATTGTCGCCATCGTTGCCTGCAGCGCTTGCATAGAATCTGCCCTGATTCTCGACTACATCGGTCACTGAAAGATTTACCACTCCCTCGTTGTAAACAGGCTGATTTAGGTAAACAATGTCGTCAACAATCACTTGGCATCCCGCTGCTGATAGGGCTTGTATGCCGTCGGCAAACCCTTGTGGACCAGGACTTGCAGAATTGAAGGCCAAGCTGGCACCCGGGGCTACATCGTAGATAATTTCAAGCATGGCGGTGCCTTCGTCAGCTCCCGCAGGGGCGTCATAAAGTACCTCCACATTTGCCGGCAGATCCCCCGAAGCAATCGCGTTGGTCAGGCTGCCGTTTACATTTACCGAGTCAGAAAGGACGCCAATTTTCATCCCCAAGCCGGTGTAACCCGTTTCCGAGATAAATTGTGGGACACGCATAACCGGGACGCCCTGATTTTGGACGGTTCCCATACGGGTTGTCATCCAGATCCTGCTGGCTGTGGAGAATGCGGGTAAATTAGGCAGTGCGAGAACCTTGTATGCTGGCAGAAGCCCCTCAACATAACCAAAATCTGGGCGGGTGTTGATTTCGGTCATTCCCAAATTTTCAATAGCCTTTAAAAAGCTGCCAAATTCGGAAATCAACCCGGTGCTCACACTGATTGATATTGGTTGTTTCCATTTTTCAAGGAGCGGTGGCCATTCGTTATCTATTTGAATGGCCCGCCCATCCCAATTTCCAGTATGCCCAAGGGCAGCAAATATAGGCTGTGCCAATTGCCGGAGGGATGAATCCCCAACAAATCCTGCGTTTCTATCCACAAAACTGAGGGCTGTGGCGGTACCTACATTACCTGCGACATCTTCACCACGGGCGCGGATGGAGTATTCGCCGTATCCATTGAGATCGCTGAGGACGAAGACACTGTCCGCGGTGCCGGTGCGGTAGGCCAGCTCGTTTTCCTCGTAGGAGCCATTTTGGTTGAGATCGACATCTAGAGCGATGGTGCCGGTGGTATCACTGCCTTTTTCCCAGCCGAGTGTGACCTCGAGGTTCACTTTTTCGGGAACCCAGCGGGTGGCGGAGATGGTGGGGGCAGGCGCCTTGGTGTCGATAGTCACCTGAAGCGAGGCCGAGCTGGCTTGGTTGCAAGCTACCTGCAGCGTGTGGACGCCATCGGCCAGGGCCACCAAAATGGGGGCTTTGAATTTTCCCGAGGCATCGGCTGTGCCGCGACCAATCACCGAGCCGGCTGAGAGGATGGTGATTTGGGAGTTGGCTGGTGCGGTGCCAACAACGGAGGGGCTTTGGGCTTTGGTGATACGGTCGGAGTTGCTTGATCCGGTATCTGGGTCGATACCTGAAACCTGCAAATTTTTAGAGGGGGTGCCTGAACCATCAGTTGGTCCGGAGGGGGCTGTGCCGGTTCCTGGAGTTGTTGTTCCTGGATTGGGATCGCTAGCGGGTGGGTTTCCTGCTCCGGGGTTGATTCCCGAACCGGGCATGGGGCCAGGATTGGGCCAAAAGGGACTGCCCGTGGCGGGATTGATTGGATTATTGCCATTGGTGGGGAGATAGCCACCCCCTGGGATATTGAAACCTGGGTTAAAACTGCCACCTGGCAGGTTTGCACCACCACCGGGCAGTATTCCGCCGCCGCCAGGGAGGTTACCGCCTGCGCCTGGTTGATTTGCGCCGCCGCCTGGAAGGTTACCGCCTGCGCCTGGTTGATTTGCGCCGCCGCCTGGTAGGTTACCGCCTGCGCCTGGTTGATTTGCGCCGCCGCCTGGGAGTTGATTGCCGGCTCCGGGGTTTAATCCGTTTGCTGGATCATTGCCTTGGCCGGGATTTGCTTCAGGGACATTGTCAAGATTGGGAAGGCCTGGGAGTGCAGGATTGATGATGCCGATCCCTTGAATGGGATCGATGCCTGGTTTTTGATTTGGTTGTTCGAAAGGGCCTTCGGGGGGTTGGGTTGGATCTTCGGGACTGGCAGGATTTTCTTCCAAAGGATCATCCATTGGAGCAGTGACAGGCTCGGAGGGAAGGCTTCCTTCGACTGGATCCCAAACCAGACCACTGGGGGCTAGTTTGAGATGAACCGATCCGATTACTTCTCTTGGAGCTGGAGGTTGGGCTGTGATCTGGGTGATTCCCAAACTGCTAACCAAGTGGGAGAGATGGTTGACTAGGTCGATTGGCAGGCTGGCAGGGGCCAACCGGTCCTCCAATGTTTCCAAGTGCAGCTTACGAGGTGGTTTGTTGGTTATGGAATTTGGTTTGGCTTTGAAGTTGGACCTGTTGCCGGACATGATTAATCTCCCTGAAATAGCAGACAGAGGGTCTAAGAATATTGACGAGGAGTGGGCGCAAGCAAAACAACTATATTACAAACTACCATGTTTGGCTTTAATGTTGAATTAGAAAAATGGGTTATTTGGTGAAAATGGACATCGGGTTAGCTAGGTTTTATCGTCACAGATTAACATTTTTTGGTTTTTTGGTGGTTGGGCTGTGATTTTGAAGGATAGGCTGAAGCAGAAGGTGTTGGTTTTGGCTAGAATTGTTGAGAAGAGATAATTCTCGAAAAATATCACTTGTTGCTTAATTTTAATCTTTTGACGGATTTAACTAGCAATGCCCCGCGATCCTTATGAAGTTTTGGGTGTGAGCAAAACCGCGTCGGATGACGAACTCAAAAAGGCCTACCGCAAATTGGCCCGGGATTATCATCCTGACCGTAATCCTGGTGACAAAGGTTCGGAGAGTAAGTTCAAGGAAGTTCAGGAAGCCTTCGCGATTTTGGCTGACAAGGAAAAGCGTCAACATTATGACCGGTTTGGCCATGCTGGTGAGCAGGGAAATCCCTTTGGTGGCGGCGGTTTTCCGGGTGGTGGTGCTGGCGGTGCCGGCATCGACATGGAAGATCTGATGAACATGTTCGGTGGCATGGGTGGCCGTGGGGGGCGAGGCGGGCGCACCCGGAAGCCTCAACCACCGGAGGCCACCGAGGTTATTTTGGATGTTGCGCTGGAAACGATTGCGAGTGGGGGAAAGCCCAGTTTTCAGTTGGATGGAAAGGATATTCAGGTGACCATTCCCAAGGGGATGGAAGAGGGAAAGAAATTACGGCTGAAAGGGCAGGGACGATCGGGGGGAGACCTTTTGATTCAGGTGCGTTATGCCCCTCACCCTTGGTTCAAACGGGAAGGGTTGAATTTGATTCTTGATGTGCCCCTTTCGCTCAAGGAGTCTGCATTGGGATCGAAGGTTGAGGTGCCGAACCTGCAGTTGGAAAAATTGACGGTGAAGGTTCCTGCAGGTGTTTCTTGCGGCCAGCGCATGCGTTTGAAGGGAATGGGGCTGTCGGGTGGCGACCTTTTGCTGGAATTAAAGCCCACCATTCCTGCCGTGCGAGAAGGGCGAGGTGTGGAACTGGTTGAAGAATTGGAAAAGCTTATTCCCCAAAATCCCAGGGTGGATTTGCCGTGGAACCGTTAGTTGGGCGGCAAAGGCCTGGACAGGGATTTGCGCCTTGGATGAGGCTTCATAAGGGGGCTGATTTTCGCGCTGTATTTGACAACCGATGCTGCTCTTCTGAGGGGTGGTTGGCAGTGCATGGCCTGCTGAATTGCAGCGGTTTTTCGCGATTTGGCTGTTCCATTGGCAAGCGCCTAGTGGGAAACAATTGTCGGCGCAACAGGGTTCGGCGGTTACTGCGCGAGGCGGTTCGGCTTACGCGGCAGCAATTGCCTATCGGGATAGATTTTGTTCTGACTTCGAGGCGAGGGGGAATTCCCTCATTAACCGAGCTGATGGAAACCCTTCCGAAATTGGCCAAGCAGGTTGCTGGTCGACTGGAGGCAAGGGCCAAGCGTGTGGCATTGCCCAAGCCTGAGGCATTACCCAAGCCGGATTTGAAATGAAAGCCCTGCGGTTTTTTTCGGGAATTTTTAACCGTGTGGGATTGTTTTTAGTCTGGTTGTTGGTGGTGGGGTACCGTTTATTTTTGAAACCATGGTTGCCGCAATCGTGTTGCCGTTTTGAGCCAACCTGTAGCCAGTATTTATTGGACGCAGTTGGGAAATATGGCTTTGGATTAGGTGTTTTGCGGGGTTTTATGCGAATACTACGTTGTAGGCCCGGGTGCCCCGGCGGGTATGACCCGGCGTGAAATAGTTTGATTTGAAACTGAGAAAAAAGGCGCATCCCATGAGGATTGCGCTTTTTTTGTTTTAAATATGCTTGATGCGGAAATTAGAGATCCCAAGTTGAAGGGGGCTTCTTCCCCTTGCCGGCGCGGCTTTTACCAGGTGGGGCCTTGCGGTCTGGCATTTTGCCACGCTTAGCGGGTTTTGCAGCATCGTTTGATTCCACCTCCGGAGGCCGGGCTTTGCGTGGGGGTGGTGCAAGTGCTTCGTCGGGTTCCTCTTCGAATTCATCCAACTCTTCTGGTTGGCCTTTTCGAGGTTGGGGGACGGCAGTTTTGGAAGGGAAGATCTCTCCTTTGTAAAAATCCTCATCATTTTCAGCACTTTTATTTCTGGCTTTGGTAACGCCCTTGCCTTGGATGATCAGGCGAATTGGAACATCCTGAAAGCCCAATCGGTCGCGGATGGTGCGTTCGAGGTAGCGGATGTAGGGTGGATCAAAAATGCCTGAGGCGTTGGTGTGCAGGACAATGGTGGGAGGTGATTCGGCGATTTGGGCGGCGTAGTAGAAACGGGGTGTGCGGCCCAGCCTGTTTGGGGGCTGGTTAGTATCGATAGCCTCGCGGACCACCCGGTTGAGTTCACTGGTTGCCGCCCTGGATAGTGCCTGTTTTTGCAGGCTGCGAGCCAAGTCGATAAGCATGGGAACATTGCGCCCTATTTTAGCGGTAATGAACGCTATGGGCACAAAGTCGAGGCTTGGGAAAACCTTGCGGATGTAATCTCCCAATTCGGAGGTGGTGATTTTGTCGCGGACAAGGTCCCATTTGTTGACGACGAAAACCGCCGGGGTGGAGTGGTCGAGGATGTATTCGGCAAGCTGTTTGTCTACCTTGGAGACGCGCAATCTAGGTTCGAGGAAGAGCATGACGACATCTGCTCTGCGGATAGAGCGTTGAGCGCGGGCTAGGCTGTAAAACTCGATATTTCCCTTGACGCTACGGCGTTTGCGAACGCCTGCGGTATCAATGGCCAGAACGGTATTGCCATCTTTCTCGAAGCGAACATCGACACTGTCGCGCGTGGTACCAGCCACCTCGCTGACAATGACCCGTTCTTGGCCTGCCAGGCTGTTGATAAAGGTGCTTTTACCTGTGTTTCTTCGGCCGACAATGGCCAGCTTTAGAATGGGGTCTTCTGGTTGGGGGCGAGATTCGGGCAGGATTTTGCCGATTTGGTGCAGCAACTGGTCGCGGTTACGGTTGTGCTGGGCGCTGATACAAATAGGTTCGCCAAAGCCCAGGCGGAAAAATTCGACGGATTGCTGGTCGATATGAGGAGTGTCGCACTTGTTTGCGACCAGCATGATTGGTTTTCCGAGGGCGCGAACGCGCTGAGCCACGGTTAGGTCGAGAGCTGTGACACCCTCGCGGGCATCAACCAAGAAAATGATTACTTGCGCCTGTTCCATGGCGAGGCGGATTTGGCGATCGACATCATCGGACAGTTCATCGGCATCGACAATACCGACACCACCTGTGTCGACTAGATCGAACCATTTTTCGCCGGCAGCTACCGCAGTGTTGAGGCGGTCGCGGGTGACGCCGGCGGTTGGGTCAACAATTGCGATCCTGCGCTTTGCAAGCGAATTAAACAAAGAGGATTTGCCCACATTGGGCCTGCCCACAATGGCCACGCATGGAAGGCTCATGATAATCTCTCCCGGATCACAGGGGTCAGGCGGACCCCTGAAACCAGGTCCAATCCACTAACGAATCATTTTTCACCACCTTGCCATTCTAACGCAAGGGGGCGAATCCTGTTGGATTCGGGTTAAAATCGATAGTCTAGTCACCCCTTTTGGTGCCGTTTTGCTCAATAGCCCGGGAAATCCTGATGTTTCAATGGCCTGCTGAGTGTTATGCCCCCTGCGCGATAGGGCTGGAGCGGTTTTTATCTGCCGAGTTGGAGGGGCTTGGGCTTGGACCGACCACCCTATCACGCGGTGGAGTGGGCTTTCGTTCGGATGAGGAGGGTATTTGCAGGGCAAACCTTTGGCTGAGAACTGCGGTTCGAATTTTGATACCCATCCACCGGGCGCAAATTACCGATACCGATTCCCTGTATGAGGCCACCCGGCAAGTGAACTGGTCTTCATATATGCGGGTCGAGCAAACTATTGCTGTGGATGCTGCGGTGCGAGATGGGGAAATCACTCATTCGCAATTCGCCTCCAGAAGAGTGAAGGATGCGATATGCGACCAGTTTCGTGAGAAGGCAGGCGGCAAGCGGCCCAATGTGGACCCTGATGAACCAATGATTCCTATACATCTTCGGGTGGTGGGAAACGAGATGACTCTTTCGCTGGACAGTTCGGGCCAATCGTTGCACAAGCGGGGATACCGTCCGATCCAGCCCAAGGCACCCTTGAACGAGGCGATGGCAGCAGGATTATTGATGGCGGCAGGAGTGGATTCCAATTTGCCTTTTTGTGATCCGTTTTGCGGTTCAGGCACATTGCCCATTGAAGCGGCCCATCGGGCAATGCTTAGGCCACCGGGTTTGAATCGCAAATTCGCCTTTCAATCATGGATGGGGTTTCGACGTGAATTGATGAGTGCCCTGAGGGAGAGGGCAAAACGCCAGATGCTAATGGAGTTGCCCAACAAGGTATTTCTTTCGGACTGGCGGGAAGATGTTCTGGACCTGACTTGGCAGACCCTTCAGGCTGCAGGTGTTGGGAAATTCATGCGGCCTGAATGCAAGGATGCGCGGGAGATAGACCTTGCCGGAGTGGAGCCGGGGTGGATCGTGACCAACCCACCCTTTGGTGAGCGGCTATCGAACGAGAAGGGATTGATGCCGCTTTATCATCAATTTGGAGCCCGATTGGCTCAAGTAGCTAAAGGGTGGAAGGTTGGTATTTACGGCACAAGTGGTGGCCTTGCAGGGGCTTTTGCCCGGGGATTGGGAGTGAGGAGCCTGGAGAGCCATTCTTTTTTGAATGGCCGGCAAGTTTGCACTTTATGGGTTTTCCATATTCCGGTCTGAGTGATCGGTTGTGGTTTCGTCGGTGCGCCAGGCGTGCTTGTCGGCCAGTATTTGCCGGGCCAAATCAACCCGGCTTGGGCCCTGATTGCCACCTGGTAGGAATAGGTCCCCCTGGGCTGGCTCCATGCCTGCGGCGGCCAAGATTCGGTTTTCCAAATCGGCTTGGGTTTCAACCCTGCCACCTTTGCGCAAGTGGAAGGGGATGATTCCTCTTTCAACGAGGGCGGGGGCTATCAGTAAGCAGCGATGGCAGGGGAGGGGGTCTTCCTCGCCACACATGAGGCCTATGCTCATTCGATGCAGGCCATCGATGATTCGATCGAGGCCGCGCAGAAACCTTTCAGTCTTGGCCATTGACTGGAAGTCTGCCCTGCCGGATGAATTGAAAAGACTTGGATTTGGTGGGCGACCACCAACCAAATCTCCCAAATAGACATGGCGAATGCCTGCCGAATCGAGCAGGTTGCCAAGGTTTGGAGAGGAGTAGTGGGGTTGGCGGCCACTGAAAGGGATGCTGCGCACATCGGCGATGGCATCGATGCCAGCGTCTTTGATGAGGGTAATAAAATCGGCTGGGGCCAGCGTGCTGTGGCCTAATGTCCAAAGGCGGTGCATGGCAAAACCTTGAACGTGGGCAGTTAGGCCACCTTGCCCAGAGGAATGGATGCGGTCAAGGGTTTGAATCCCTTCAGGACGACAACCCTGCCGATGACCCGCTCAACCAGCGGAGTTGGAATCCAGCGTAGCAGGCCGGGCATATCGCCGCGCCGCAAATGGCGACGGCGCACTTTTGTTTCCTGAAATGGTTCGAGGAGTTTGCGGCCATCGGCGCTGGTGATTTGGTGAAACACGCCCGATGGTTTGAGCCAGTGGCGCCAGTGCACGCTGTAGCGCGCCCATGCCAAGGCGATGACTTTGCCGCCTGGTTTCAGGCAGCGAAATAGTTCGGCAAAGAGCTCTTGTGCCAACGGTTCGCCTTCGTTGAGCCAATTGACCACGGCAACATCAAGGCTGCAGGACGCCAATGGAATAGTTTTTGTGGGGCCTGCCAGTTGAACAAATTTGGCAGATTTGCCCATGGACTTGAAATGGCCCCGAGTGATTTCCATATGGTTGGGATCGGAATCGCAAACGACCATTTCGGCGCCTTGCCGGGCGTATT
>Ga0315905_10007741_pt1 | contig 10869 bp, 10 predicted proteins | sample LakEriMetagenome_5_FD_203522 | JGI IMG/M metagenome (GOLD analysis project Ga0315905, IMG submission 203522) | Freshwater fungal communities from buoy surface, Lake Erie, Ohio, United States - Buoy 4 MA121 | ecosystem: Environmental > Aquatic > Freshwater > Lake | place: USA: Lake Erie, Ohio... | reverse complement strand
ACTCCTAAAATAAAATGCTAACCAGATTCCGACAATTAACCCCATAAAATGACCCTGCCATGACACACGCGGTTCCATAGGAAAAATACCCCAAATCAAACTTCCATACAAGAAAATGACAAACAAGGATAGCGCTTGTAGTGGAAAAAAGCGTCTAATCACACCTGATGTAAATAGAAAACCAACTAAGGCATAGATTACTCCACTCATACCAATATGATAGGCCTTGCTATGAACTGCAAAAATCCACACAAACAAACCAGTAAGGATCCAACTTGAAATAAAAACTCGCCAAGCAACTTGTTTATACGAATAAAAAAGCGCTGTTACTAATATAAATGTTGGTACTGAATTATTGAAAATATGCTTGAAATCTTCCGTAGAGTGAATCAAAGGCATGAGTATAATTCCTTTCAATCCTTGAATCGTTTGTGCCAAAACTCCCCATTTATATAGTTCAACAGGTAGAATATAATCGATAAGAAATACAAACCACATCAAGACAACAATAATAAACGCAGGAAAAACAGCGTATTTTAAGGTTAAGTCAAATGGGTGATTTTGTCGCATCAATGATGGTCAAGTCAAAGAATATGCCTTGGAAACTTTACTGACAGAAAGTCAGAATTGTTAAAATTAAATTAATTCGTTGTAAGCCCTAATTTTTGTCGAACACGCTTAAGAACCTCTTTTGCAACTTTCTCTGCTTTTGCCGAACCTTGTTTCAACGTTTCATCTAATTCATTTCTATTGTTCATCAGATAATCAAATCTTTCTCGTTCCTTCTGAAAGCGAACTAAAATCAGCTCAAAAAGCGCTTGCTTCGCATGACCATAGCCATATCCTCCGTTTAAATAATTGTCAGTCATACTAGTAATCTCACTTTCATTAGCCAACAATTTATACAAAGCAAAAACATGACAAGTTGCAGGGTCTTTCGGATCTTCTAAGGCTTTACTATCCGTTTCAATCGACATTACCTGTTTCCTCAATTGCTTCTCCGGAAGAAAAATATTAATCGTATTATTACGTGATTTACTCATTTTTTCTCCATCTGTACCAGGAATCAACATGTGGTCTTCTTGAATTTTTTCAGAAGGAAGGACAAACGTTTCACCCATTTTTGTATTGAATCTTGCGGCGACATCACGTGTCATTTCCAGGTGTTGCAACTGATCTTTTCCAACTGGGACAATTTCTGCATCATACAATAAAATATCAGCAGCCATTAATATGGGATAGGTAAACAACCCTCCATTCACATCTTCCAATCTGTCTTGTTTATCCTTGAAACTATGTGCTAAACTTAATCGAGAATAAGGATAGAAAGTAAGTAAATGCCACATCAATTCAGTAACTAGAGGAACATCACTTTGACGGTAAAAAACAGTTTTATTTGGATCTAATCCGCAAGCTAGCCAAACAGCAGCGGTTGCATACGTGTTTTCAGAAAGCTCTTTTGCGTCTTTAATTTGCGTTAGTGAATGTAGGTCGGCAATAAACAAAAAAGATTCATTTTCTGGATTTTGCGACATTTCAATCGCTGGCAAAATTGCTCCCAATAAATTACCTAAATGTGGTGTTCCAGTACTTTGTACCCCTGTTAAAATTCTGGCCATAGCTGATTTTTAGCGAAATTAATCAAATTCAGTAATTAAGAAATCGAAAATGATCGACTTTTACGTAAAGTTATTACATTTGACCATGCGAGTTTTAGTGTTTGTGGGTTCCTTCCTTTGGAAAGTATATATTGGAATCGTATTCGCCATATTCGCCATCTTGCTTTATCCATTTTTTCTACTGCTCCTTTGGCGAAAATCCTGGCGGAAATATAGTTTTAAGCTTTTCATTTTCTGGAGTTGGATGATGCGTATTTTTTGTCTTTACCACCTGCGCTACGTCAAAAAATCAGAATTACCTGAACCACCATACATTATTATAGCCAATCACACCTCCTACCTCGATATTTTTTTCATGTATTCAATCTTTCCAGATCACCCTTTTGTTTTTTTGGGCAAAAGTGAGATTTTAAGTTATCCAATCATTCGTACTTATTTTCAAGATTTGAATATTCCCGTTTTTAGAAACGATAAACGCAAAGCTGCTCGATCATACATTGAAGCAATTAAAAAAGTGGAACAAGGGTATTCTTTAGTTATTTTCCCTGAAGGCGGAATTCCAGACGATGATATTCCACGAATGAAGAGATTTAAGGAAGGTGCTTTCAAATTGGCAAAAAGCAGTAAAATACCTCTAATTCCTGTGACTTTCTCCAATAATTTTAAGCTTTTTTCTGATCCAACGCATCACCACGGCACGGCTCGACCCGGAATTTCTCGCGTTTATATTCATGAATTTATACCAAAAGAAAAAGTGATTGAGATGGAAGTATCAGACCTAGCAAACTATTGTTTTCGAGAAATAAATCAACCATTGATGGATGAATATCCTCGGCTAAAGGATGAAAAAGCCCAATAAAATGAAGGTTTCTGGTTTTACTTTTATTCGAAATGCGATTAAATACGATTATCCCATTGTAGAAGCCATACAATCTATTTTACCCCTATGTGATGAGGTTGTTGTTGCTGTTGGGAATTCCGAGGATGAAACATTAGAACTAATACAATCTATTGACCCGAGTAAAATAAAAATTATTGAAACAATCTGGGATGACTCTTTGAGAGAAGGTGGAAGAGTTCTTGCAGTTGAAACAGACAAAGCTTTCCATGCTATTTCTCAAGATAGTGATTGGGCGATTTACATTCAGGGTGATGAGGTAATTCACGAAAAATACCACGAGAATATTAAAAAGGGCATGATAAATTGTTTGAATGATCCTACTATTGACGGTTTGCTTTTTCGCTACCAACATTTTTATGGCTCATACGATTATGTGGGCTCTTCGCCAAGTTGGTATCGCAATGAGATTCGGATAATTCGCAACAATAAAAATATATACTCCTATCGCGATGCACAAGGATTTAGAAAACAACCAAATGAAAAATTAAACGTGGCAGCAATTAATGCCGAAGTATATCATTATGGGTGGGTAAAAGACCCAAGAGCTATGCAAGGGAAACAGAATTCATTCAATAAACTTTGGCACGACGATGAGTGGGTTGAGCGGAATGTGGTTAAGTCGGATGAATTCAAGTATGAAGAACATATTTCAGAACTTAAGAAGTTTCAGGGCACTCATCCAAGAGTAATGGCAAATAGAATTAATAAAAAAAACTGGGTCTTTGATTTTGATATATCGAAAAATAAAAGCTCACTTAAGGATCGGTGCAAAAATTTCTTATATCGCTACTTAAATTTCGACGTTAGTTACAAGAATTACAGATTGAAGAAAAGAATCTAAATTCTTTATCGTATATTTAGAAATGCGAATTTTTCGAAAACTGATTTTAACTCTCAATTCAATTCGGGTATTTTTTCCTATCGAATTGCTATTTGGGATGGTTAAATACAACCTCATTTCGCTCGTTTATTGGTTGGCATTGTTTTCAATTGTTTCAGATGGTTTTGGACGTGCATTTGGAGTACCCTTTCTTTTCTTTTCACCTGAATATTTGGGCGAAATTAGTGCTGTCTCATTTACTTTAATCGGCTTTGGAATCGGTGGATTTATCGTTGGGTTCCACACCTATAGCTATATGAAATTAGGGTTCCGCTACCCATTCTTAGCTCTTGCCCACAGGCCTTTTGTCCGATTTAGCATAAACAATTCCCTGATTCCAATTGCGTTTATTGTTTACTATTGTATAAAAATGTCTCAATTCCAACTAAGAGAAGAATTCGCTTCAGCTACTGATATTATGATCTACAACATCAGTTTTCTTTGCGGAATCATTGTTTTCATTACGCTTTCTCTGCTCTATTTTTTCCCTTTATCAATAAACCAATGGTATGATAATCGAGATGAAATCGCACCTAAAATCACAATTAATTCTTATACTCAGCGCTCAGAAAAATGGTATAACTTTTTCCGTTCAAATGGGCATCCGTACTATTTTTATATTGCTAAAAACCTTGTAATTAAACGTAGTCGTGACATTCAACATATTGACAAGGAAATTTTAGAAGGAGTTTTTGCAAAAAATAGAATTAGTGCTTCAATCTTTGAATTTATAACAATTTTCTCGTTTCTTGGATTGGGATTCTTGGGCCAAATTCCTATTTTTGAAGTGCCGGCCGCTATGAGTATTGTAATGCTCATCACCACGATTCACATGATTTATAGCGCACTAGCCTCTTGGCTCCACCGATGGACAATTCCCTTTGTGATTTTAATTATTTCCTTTTTCAATTTCATGAGTACATACACTCCTTATTTTAAATACGGTAGTTATTTATTGGGGCTTGATTATGACTCAAAACAAAAAACGAAATACGCATTTGAAACTATAAAGTCCAATTGTTCAAATGAATCAAAAATTTCATCTTTTGAAATCATGATTCAGATTCTAAATACGTGGAAGCAGAATCAACCTACTGAAAAACCGAAATTAATCATAATCAACACGTCAGGAGGAGGCTCTAGAAGTGCTTATTGGACCTATTTAATTATGGAAAAATTAGACCGAGAATTATCGAATAAATTTAGTTCACAAACACATTTGATTACAGGTGCCTCGGGCGGAATGATTGGCGCAGCATTTTACCGTGAGATTTATTACCGTAAAAAAAATGGAAAGCTACCAAAGGAAAAATCATATCACGAATTGATTGCGCAAGACATGTTGAATAAGTTATCATTTACAACGTCAACAAGTGATTTACTAATGCGCTATCAAACAACTACATACAACAATCGACAGTACACGAGGGAGAGAGGTGTTGCCTTTGAAGAACAATTGCATGAAAACACGCATAACTTTATGGATCATCCACTTGGCTATTATACCCCACTGGAAAAGAAAGCTGAAATTCCGGTAATGATTTTTAGTCCAACCCTTATAAATGACGGGCGCAGACTTTTAATTTCCTCACAATCATTAAATTTCATGACCCATTCAACAGAAAAACATACGACCTACGAAAATATTGACTATCAAAGTTTTTTCATCAAAAACGATCCCAATTCAATTCAATTTTCATCTGTTCTACGTGCCAATGCTACTTTTCCCTTCATCATGCCAATGGTTTCTCTTCCAACAATACCTGAAACACATATTATGGATGCCGGACTCCGAGATAACTACGGTGGTAAAGTAACGATAGAATATCTTTTTGCACTAGAAAAATGGATTCAAGAAAATACTTCCGGTGTACTAATTGTTGAAATGCGAGACACCAAAAGAATTTTAAACAAACAAAATGTGAGCAATATTACGCTTATTGACAAACTCAAGGTTCCCTTTAGCAATATGATGGATAATTTTGATCGAACGCAAGATTACGACCAAGAACAATTAATGGAACTTTCAAAAACAAGCTTTGGTTTTCCGGTGGATATTGTCAGTTTTAATCTTCGTGAAAGCGTGGATGATAGAATTTCACTTTCCTGGCATTTGACCGGGCGAGAGAAACAAAAAATACAAGCGGCACTCAATTCTCCCGAAAATAGAAATTCCCTTTTAGAACTAAAAAAGCATTTAGGGTACAACCTCTACATTCGATAGAACAGCTACTCCATCAACTGTGCAATCGGAAGGCGATGGAGCTCTACTCACAGTAGCATCAAAAGCCAATTTCAATCCTTTTTTCTTGTATGAATCCTTTAATTGTACAGGATAAATTTTATTTCCAACCGCTATTCCATCTATGAGGGATTGTGTAATTTCAATGTAATAAGGACAGCCATTCTCAGAAAGATGAACAATTCCTTGACACATGAAAGGGTCTTCTTTTGCAAAGTCCTTTTGGGTGCAACATGAACTGAGTAGAAACGATAAAAAAGTAAGCGGGATGAATTTAAAAGAAATGGACATAATTTAATTTTCTCAAATATAAAAAAAAGAGGCCATTTCTGACCTCCTTTCCTAATTTAACCTGTAGCTGTTAATTTAGATCCTGACCCTTACAAACGTGAATCACTTAATTAGGTTACATTCTAGAGATAAAATATCTGTAATTAACAAATTTTTATGGATAAACATTTAATGTAAGGTCAAAATCACTTTGAATCCGAAAGTAATTTTGAATCGATTTATGTTACAACTTTCTTCGATACAAGCACTCGTTAATCTCGTTGATGATCCAGACGATCAGATTTATCAACATGTTCGTGGCGAACTGGTGAAATGCGGGACAACAGCGCTTCCGATCTTAGAAAGCACTTGGGAAACAGATTTATTTGGTTCAAAACATCACGAGCGAATTGATAAAATTATTCAAGAAATTCAATTTGAAGAGGTTAAAAAAGACCTAACCAATTGGCTTAATTCCGCTGATAAAGATTTAGTAAAAGGCGCTTGTGCAATAGCCAAATATGAAAATCCTTTGCTTGATGAATCAGAAATCATGAATTCCATTCAGAATATCAGACGAGATATTTGGCTCGAACTAAATGACAATCAAACTTCATTTGAAAAGGTAAAAATCTTTAATAAAATCTTTTTTAGTCACCACAAATTTGAAGGCGATAAAGATGATTATTTTTCTCCTGCCAATTCATTAATTCATAAAGTACTAGAGACGAGGAAAGGGAATCCATTAAGTTTGAGCTTACTTTACAGTGTAATTGCCCAATCGCTTGATTTACCTATCTACGGAGTAAATCTACCCAACCATTTTGTGCTTGCATACATGGATGTAAACGGTATTCATGCCCTAAATGACCAAGAAAACGAATATGGAGTATTGTTTTACATAAATACATTTGCCCGTGGTTCTATATTCGATACGGAGGAAATAAAATCTTTTCTAGATGGTTTGAAGGTCGAATATAAACGAGATTTCTTTGAGCCATGCTCCAATACGGCAATAATTCGAAGAATGTTAACCAACCTTATTTCCAGTTATCAGCAAACAGGAAAATCTAAAATCATTGATGATTTGGTGGAGTTGCGATCCATTTTAGATTAATTCCTTAACCGATAGCAAAACCGCCTAAATTTAAACCCAAATTGGTACCATTTCGGCTTCACAACTACAAGACCAATAACTTGGGATTCTAGAATAAAATTCTTATCAATTTCAATGGGGAGCAGCGAAACCTCAATTTGAATTAACTCTTTGAGATTTCCAACATTATAGGATTTATAGGCATTTCCTTTTCTTACAACAAGTAATAATGTGTCAGGTAAATTGTTTACTGGGATTGAAAATTGAAAATCACCAATTGAATCAAGTTGGCTAAACAAATTATAGTGAGGGAGTTCGACCAATAATTCATGAAAGTCCTTTGTATTACTTGTATCTTGAACGTTTCCGCGAATGATTTGATACGATGTATCTAACTTTATTTGTTGCTGTTCAACTTTAGTTTCAGAGACTTGAGCTTGATAATTATTGGATAAGTTGACCAGCGATCCAGCGAGTAAAAGTGTCTTCAAACCTGGGAAATGAAAATCAGAATCCCCAAGGTTGCGATTCAATTGATTAGGTGCAACCTTAATACAAATTGTTCCAGGATTTTTCCACAGTTTTTGGGTGATTTCTCTGTCTGAGAATATCGAAAAATCAATAATATTCGATGAACATTCAGAACAAAATCGAGTTGAATCATTCATAAAAGCCATTTGCTCCCATTTCTGAGAGCAAGGCTCGGGAATTTGTAGCTTCATCCTAGTTTATTCTTCGCTGTTGTTCATGTTCCATTCGCGGTACAAATCAAAATATGATTTGGTCTCCACAACTACAACACCTCCTAGCGTATCTCCGTATTTTGCAGGCAATGCCCCGGCATATACTTTCATTCTTCCAATAGCTACACTTGGAACATTAAAAACTTCATTCGCTTTAATTCCATCGATCATATAAACCATATCGCCTTTGCGTGCACCTCTGAAAACCAATTCGCCATCATTTGTCATTTTAACATCTGTGGTCATTGTTGAAGCCAATTTTTTGACATCAAATTTATTTGGGCTTTGCTTGATCTCCTTGGCTGAGAGCTCCGGAGCTGGCATTTCACCATAGCCAATTTTAATTCTATCATCAGATTTAACAGTAAATTCTTTAAATGTTTTCACGCCGGATTTCCCCTCAAATTTTATATCCCCAGCATTAAAATATCCTTCCAGAGGAACATTCACATAGATACCAACCATTGTGTCAGCTTTATAAATGATATTCATCTTATACTCTCCCGCGGGAATACTTGTAATTCTGAATCGACCATCTGCATCGGAATTGGATTGATATTTTTTACCTTGATCATCAATGATACAACGTGCTCCATAAGCAGCTTGTTTACCGTCAGGCTCATAAATATTACCAACAACATCTCCATAAGAACCCTGACCAAATGTGGTTCCCATCACCGATAGAAATGCCACGAACATCCAATTTTTCATACGCTTAATTTTTAATGTTTGAAAGAAAGATGCAAGCCAGGAAATTATTCCATAAAAATTTAAGAAACTAATTCCGCGCTAACTGTTGAAATTTCACGATCCACCTTTTTAAATAAGCCTTGCAATACTTTACCCGGACCAACTTCGATTACTTCAGTGGCACCGTCAGCTAGCATTTGTTGCATCGTTTGTGTCCATCGAACGGGTGCAGTTAATTGTAAAACCAAATTTTTCTTGATCTCATAAGGATTAGAAACAGCACTTGCCGTTACATTTTGATAAACTGGACAAATTGGTTGATTGAAGTTTGTATTTTCAATAGCAGCAGCCAATTCTTCCCGAGCAGGTTCCATCAAGGGTGAATGAAAAGCACCACCTACTTGCAATATCAATGCTCTTTTTGCTCCTGCTTCAGACAATTTAGCACATGCAGCCTCAACGGCAGGGACACTTCCAGAAATCACTAGTTGTCCAGGACAGTTGTAATTTGCGGGAACGACAACACCATCAATTTCACCACAAATACGCTCCACTACCGCATCTTCTAACCCAAGTATCGCAGCCATAGTCGAAGGTTCAATTTCACAAGCTTTTTGCATAGCCATAGCGCGTTGAGCCACTAATTTCAATCCATCTTCAAACGAAATACATTTATTAGCAACCAATGATGAAAACTCACCTAATGAATGTCCAGCTACCATATTTGGTTGAAATGATTCACCCAAGCAAGCCGCTAAAATCGTTGAATGTAAGAAAATAGCCGGTTGGGTAACCTTTGTTTGCTTTAATTCCTCATCTGTTCCTTCAAACATGATTTTCATAATATCAAAGCCCATTATCTCATTTGCTTGATGAAATAATTCTTTTGCTTTAGATGAATTTTCATAAAGATCTTTACCCATTCCTGAAAATTGGGCTCCTTGGCCAGGAAAAACGTATGCTTTCATAAGATTGATTTTTTAATTATTCATTGCTAGTTCTGTTTCCTCAAATCGTATATTAAAGGTTTCTAACTCAGCTAAAATTGGTTCATAAACATTCTTTTTAACAGGAAGAGTTACCCCTTTTTCTGTTAACGTGCCATTCAAAATCATTTTAGCAGCAATTGCTAAAGGCAAACCAACAGTATTCGACATTGATGTATAGGTCTGGTCTTCACCTAAATTAATCATAGAAGAAACAATTTTATAACGACTTGTATTTAATGTATATTCAAATTCGTGATACATGACTAACATATCTTTATCATCCTCTTCTAGAGATAATTTTCGTGTTAACAATTTTTCAAGCAATTGGGCTGGCGAGGCGTCTTGCATTCCAAAGGTTTCATCCTTATCAAAAATACCTAAAAACTCAAATTGATCATACAAATACATACGGTCTTCGCGCAAAAACATCTTGAATTTATCTTCAACTGTAATTCCGTCGTGATAAGGTAAAAACGCATTTAAAAATCCTCGAGGTGTAAGTGTCGATGAATTTCTCATTTTGTAAGTATCATCTGTCATTCCTAATTCGCAAAACACGTTAAACCCTTTGCAAAAATTTGGTCTACGCAAGGTTCCTCTATATAAAGTTGGAATTGTATCTAGGCCATACAACGAACGGTATGAAAGTGAGTCTCGATTTGGATATCCTTCAAATTTCCCATATTCACCAATACTAATGCGATCCAAACGGTCAAACAAACGATTGTAGGGAATGTACTTATATTCTCCGTTATGTATAAACGATGCAGCTCCACCCTGCCCTGCCAAAACTACATTTCGCGGGTTCCAGGTAAATTTATAATGCCAAGGATTGTTATCACTTTCAGGGGCAATCAATCCACCACAAAACGATTTAAAGCTTTCAACCGTTCCTCCTTTTGCTTGAACTTCATGAATAATTTTCATGGCACTCATATGGTCTATTCCAGGATCAACACCTATTTCATTCATTATTACAATTCCAGCATCTCTCGCTTCCTGATCCAAAGCTCGCATTTCCGGTGAGATATAAGAAGGCGTAATTAAATTCACTTTTAAATCGATACAATCTTTGGCTACATCCACATGAAAACGCGCTGGCAACATAGAAATCACCAAATCAGAATGGCCCAGTATTGGTCTGCGCTCATGAGGATCTAGCGCGTTAAATGACAAAGCTTCAGCTCTTGAGTGCCCACCAATTTTACGCTTTACTAACTCAATATCCTGATCAACAATCTTGAGAAACCAATTATTTTCTTCAGCTCTTTCTAGCAAATATCGAATAAGTGACGAAGCAGAAAGTCCTGCTCCCAAAATTAAAATCGTTTTCATGGAACAAAGTTAAGAATGCTGTTGAATCAATGGGCTAATTATCTGAACTAATGTTTCTTCATCCCATGGTTTAGAGATAAAACATGTGAGCAAATTCTCTGAAA
>Ga0315905_10007738_pt1 | contig 10870 bp, 7 predicted proteins | sample LakEriMetagenome_5_FD_203522 | JGI IMG/M metagenome (GOLD analysis project Ga0315905, IMG submission 203522) | Freshwater fungal communities from buoy surface, Lake Erie, Ohio, United States - Buoy 4 MA121 | ecosystem: Environmental > Aquatic > Freshwater > Lake | place: USA: Lake Erie, Ohio... | reverse complement strand
CCAGGAGACTACACTTTACATCTCGAAATGACCAATCCTATTTGTACCAGATCTATCGAGTATCCATTGTCTATTCAACCATATCCTACTATTCTAGGGGTAAGTGATACTACCATTTGTGAAGGCGACGTTTATATTGCCAATGCATTCTGCGAAGATTGCGAGATTTCTTGGTCGAATGGTATCGTAAATGGAGAGCAGGTTGATTTGATTATGGGTTGGCCTGGAAATTTTTTAACAGCTATTGCCGTGAATAGTGCAGGTTGTGAATCGGCTATAGAATTCTATGTAAATGTCAATTATTTGCCAAACCCTTGGATAATTTCTTATCCAAATCCTAACAACGAGATAGGCTTCCAGTTTGAAACTTTAAATCCTGAAGACTATACATATCAATGGTTTTATAATGGAGAACCTGTTTTCGGAGAGACTAGTCATATCATAGTGCTGACGTCATTCCAGTCTGGAGAATATTCTTTGCAAGTGACAGATCAGTTTGGTTGCAGTGGAGTGAGTTCACCTCTAGGCTGGGTAAATGTCGAAGAACTAAACGATCAATTAAAGATTAAAGCTTTCCCTAGTCCAGCAACTGAAAATCTCACCATCGAAATTCCGAGCACACTGATCGGAGAAGTTGTAACTATTTATGACGTCATGGGAAAAGAGGTTCATAGAAGTAAATTGATTTCTACTTCCACTATTCTGGATGTGACTTCATTCAGCGGCGGCACGTATGTTTTGCGCGTTGCAGATTTGAATGTGAAAGTTTTCAAGTGAAGCGTTCGCCATTCAGTTTGCTGCGATGTTCACCCCCCTCTTAATTCCCCCCGTGCTGATGGCAGCGGCCGTTGGGGTTGTAGGTCATGTGTTTGCAACGTGTGCCGGCTTTTGTGGTCCCACTGCATTGCACTGATGTAGAACGCTTGGCTGGTGCAGATGATGGCTGATCTATGGTCGAACCACCACTTTTTTGATCTCCATGCAAATGACAATACCCACTTTCATTCAATGTCTTATTCTTACAACGAGCTCCTGCTTTAGTGGTGCCGCTGCATTGAACGGAAGTGGAGGCTTTATTAGTTGTGCTTTCTGAAGTGGCCTTTTTAACATCCCACGACCAACACTCTTGACAAAGCGTTCGCTCTATTTCAGCCTCTTCTTCGTCTGGAATCGCAGGGAAGAAGTCAAGACCTGTAAACTTCTCAACGCTATCTATCGACACGGCATATGTATGTAGCAAATCTGTGGAGCCGCTATTGGCCATGATAAACCCTATGCCCTTAATGGAAGGTGCTCGATAATCTAGTATGACTTTGTAATAATAATTTGGAACGGATACTTTATTGGAACCGATAGTAAGAAGTCCAGGAGTTAGCACTGGTCCGGTCACCACATAAACTGCTTCGTTGTCCATCGCCCACGATCGAACTTGCTCTTCTAATCTTTTCCATATTCCTCTATTAAAACTCGCAGCCTGTGGACTCATGTTGCTGTAGTAAAAACTTTCAGCCATTGATTTGGCTGACCAACCCATGTCAGAAGCCGGCGCTAAATGACCTCTGTCATAGCCAGAACCCGCATAGTCATTATCATTTGCAGAATTTGTTTTTACACTTGGGTCTACAATAAATTTATCGGTTCGCTCAAAGAGTTTGTGCGTTTCTTGTTCTGTGAGTTCATATGCCACCCATGCAGCTTGTTCGTGTTCTTCATTATACAGCAATGAAAATCCTGTATGCGAAATGACTACATCCTTCGAATTAATTTTTGGAAATTCAATTTTGGAAATATTTGGAACCACAGCTTTTCCAAAAGAGGAACTGTCAGCATATGTCCATGTACCATTATCATTTAAGATAATCTTTCTTCCATTTTCTGTTGTCGCCTTTTGTTGAGCAATTAAATTAGAAGTAGTAGAAAATAGAACGAATAGAAGTAGTATCAGTTTGCGCATTACCATGTGTAGTATAAGAGTTCGAAAGATACTCGAAATACGCTTCTTATCGAGTTGAAGGAAGACAAATTTCGGCTTGCTTTATCAGAAGGCTTACCTAATCAAACATCAGTCGACAACAAAGAATAGCAATCCGAATTTTCGGAAACGCCATCGATGATGTAGTCTTCGCGGATAGTGCCTTCGCGTTGGAATTGATAGTGGAGAAGTAGTTTTTTTGATGGGGTGTTGTAATCAGAGATGAGGGCTTGGATGCGGTGTAATTTCATTTCCGCAAAACCATAATCAATGATGGCGCGAAGCGCTTCTTTCATGTAGCCTTTCTGCTTGTGCTCATCGTCGCGCATCGAATAAAAAATTTCTGCACGCGCATGAAACGGATTCCATGTATGATAGCCAGCATCACCAATGGCTTCATTCGTTTCTTTTAATATGAGAATAAACATGACCTGTGAAATTCGAAACGTTTCCATTCCTTTTTCATGCAATAGCTGATAATGCTCATATCCTTTCTCATCCAAATAAAACTCCGCCATCATTTCTTCTTTCGTCATCGTGTCAAATGCGGAATTAATCATCGCTGGCGTTACGACTTTTATCGTGAGGCGGGATGTACTTAGTTCGTGGTTCATTGTTCAATTATAAAATTCTCAAATCTCAATTCGTGATTCTCGATAAATCCGACTTAGCCGCATTGGGTTAAATTCATATTAGCCGCGCTGCAGCGGGGCTCTGCAATTTGTCATTTGTTCTCGGCAAAGCCGAGATCATTTGTCATTTGTCTCTTGTCAATTGTCATTTGTCCCTTGTCATTTGTCATTTGTCTTTTGTCCCTTGTCATTTTCCTAACCGATTATCCAATGGTAGTTCTATGAACTTAGTGATTTTTACTTTGTGAAAGTTCTTATAGTGGGGATTGAGAATGATATTAGACTCTAGGCCCACAATGGAGGAAGGAACGCGCAACGCGAAGAAATTTTTATCTTTTGCTAGGCTGGTAAAAATCGATGTGCTCTCGGTGGTATATGGGTATTCGTTCCAATGTTCGGGCAGTGATTTTAACTCTTCTATTTTAAATTTATCAGGAAATTCAATTTGAGCCACCAAGATCTTGTTTGGAAGAAGGGCGATATTTTCAGAGTGAACATAATATTCAAGTAAGGCCAGAGAAATGTTTTCGGAGCAATAAACAGCTTTGGTTCCTTTTTCATTCCATCTTCCTCCGACTAACTCAGCCCCGATTCCAGATAAGGTGGAGTCCTTAAATTTTAGGTTTGTAATGCGATAGACGACCATCAGCTATACACATTATATTGAATACGAAGAATTTCATTTTCGACCATCTGAAAGCCCAGACTGCTATCGAGCATGTCAAAGGGCTTCTTGTTTCCAAGTGCTTTCGAAGGAGTCGCTAACCATTTTTTAAAATCTTCTTTCGTATCAAAAACGTCATATCCTAAACCATACAACCCAGCAAGTTCATAGATTCGTTCTGAAGTTTCTTTGCTATAGACGGCTTTCTTTTGCATACTGCTAATTGAAGCAGGAAGGATGCTTTCAAATTCTTTTTCGGTTGAACCAATAAAAGAGATCAGTAATTTCCAATCAGATTTTTTGACCCCTGCACGGATACGACTAATCAATTGTAATTTCACGGCAGGTGCTTCCTTCACATGCGCCACGACCCAAACGGGCGAGTATTTCGGTAATCGTATCAACTTCTCTTCCTTCTCCGTCGTAACACTTTTTTTGCTAACGACTTTCTTCGACACTCTCAATTTATTCATGATTGTATTTTTACGTCTAGTTAATTGTAAATATACGATTTTTTGTTCTTGGACCTTGGATTTGAGAATTATGAATCTCAAATCCCGAATAAGCGAAGCGGAATTTTGAGCTCTCAGGATTCGAATATTATTGTAGGGTATTTTTTAGATTAGTCGGTAGTAGGTTTCGAATGAGTAATAAAATGCGTACATTTAATTGCTTGCTTCACTTAACCAAAACATAAAAAATTAAATCGCTTATTCTTGATGAGAAAACTCTTTACCCTTGTTATTCTGCTGCACTCCACTTTTTTTTCTTATTCTCAAAACATCATTTGGTCTAACGATTTTTCGAATTGTGACGATTGGATTATAGGCAATGCCTATGATGAGGGCTTCACGCAGTATGATCCAGAGGTGAATTTTACCTGCGGAACTCAAGCTCCCGTCTATAACGAACCACCATTTCTTTCTACAACAAATGAGAACGGATTTATGACGGTAAATTCCAATAATGCGGTTATGTCAGACCTTTCCGGCCCGGTGGACAATTGTTGGATTCAAACCGCTGAACCCATAGATATTTCAGGACAAGATGATATTAGCCTTCGGTTCCAAACGCATTATAAGAACCAAGTTTCTTCAATTTTTCAAGGACCGAATTCTCCTCGACTTCTTGTTGAAATTTCGACCGATGGTATTACTTGGCCTGATATTCAAAATACGACAATAGCTGCGGCTTCAGAGGGAACGAGATATCATCTTTGGTCTCCTTTTACAACACCACAAGTATTTCTTGCAAATTCAAAAGAAGAAGTTTTTATTCTATCAGAACTAGCGTCTCAAGAGGGCGTCGATCAAATCTGGTTGCGCTTTCGATGGGTAGGAACATTTGATATGGAATGGAAGATAGATGATGTACAAATAGTAGAGAATCCACAGCATGATTTAGCGATAACAAACGCATGGTTAAATACGATTTTCGAAACATACGAATATGGTGCTGTACCTGTAGGGTTTGCAGATGCTTCAAACCCTGTTTACTTATATGTTGCTGTTCGAAATTATTCGAACTCCTTTCAGAATGCTGAAGTAACATTGACTTTAGGTGGACAAAGCTTCACAGGATCACGCTTGCTTGGGCCAGGGGTTGTTGACAGTGTATATATCGAAAATGTAATTTATCCGCAGATACCTGGAGTTTATGAAGCAACATTTACACTCGCTAATGACGATAATCCTGAGGAGAATGTTTTTACGAAAAGTCTAGAGATTTCGACATCGATTTATCGGCAAACAATCAGTGACGATTTATTTGAAATAACTCTTGGGCCAGATTCTGATTTGGCTGCTTCTGCTATTTATGGTGATTATCTCGCTGGTAGCGATAGTTATGTCTACACATGTTTTGGGCTAAAGGTTCTGTTCGGACCAAATACAGAGGTCGGTGCTCAAGTCTATGCCGAGCTCTTTAGTTATGATGATGACGATCCAATTGAAGCCGTTAGTCAAGTTTTTACAATAACAAATGAGATATACAGCGAGATATTAGATGGTCAATATGTGTTTATTCCCTTTGAGGAGAGCGCAGTGATTCAGCTAGATGAATATTACTTAGCAAAGGTGAGCAAGGTAATTGGCTCTGAAACTGTGTCTTTTTATGTCGATACTAAAAGTGATGATTTTGGAGGTTTAATAGCAGATGTAGAATACAATGCCTTTTTATATACTCCTAATTTGATTATTGAAGAGTTATACTTGCATGCACCAGCAGTAGATCTCGTTTTAGAAATTGCAGGTTGTCAGGATGTTAATGCTTGTAATTACAATCCTGCGGTGACGATAGATAGTGGAAACTGCATCTACCCAATTAATAGCTTCGTTGATTGTAATGGTAATTGTTTAAACGATTTAAATAACAATGGCTTTTGTGATGAACTGGACCTTGAGGGTTGTACAGATATGACAGCTTGCAATTATAACGCAGCAGCAACAATCGAAGACGGAACATGTACTTATCCAGCATCAGAGATTTTAGACTGTAATGGAGAATGTCTCAATGATATTAATTATAATGGCATTTGTGACCAGTTGGAAGTATTTGGCTGTGATGATCCTGTCGCATGTAATTATCAAAACTCGGTTACTTACAATGATGGTTCCTGTATCTATCCTTTGAATATATATGTCGATTGCAACGGAACATGTATAAATGATGTAGATGGAAATGGAATTTGTGATGAATTTGATATTGAAGGATGCACTGATATTACCGCATGTAACTACAGTCCCTCTGCAACAATCGAAGATGGGACATGTACCTATCCAGCATCAGAAATTTTAAATTGTAATGGACAATGTCTAAATGATATTAATTATAATGATGTTTGTGATCCTCTTGAGATCTTCGGTTGTAACGATCTAAGCGCATGTAACTACCAGAGCGACGTTACTGTAAATAATGGATCATGTATTTATGAGTACGACTTGTCGATTGTAGCTTTTAATGATTTGAACGAGGACGGAGTCTACGATCCTAGCTCAGAGCCAACAGTGCCAAATGCAGGATATTTTCAAATTTATCCTGGAGGTATCACGGTGTATGTCGGTAGCGACGGCACTGCTCAAGTTCCGGTTTTACCGAGTGGAACTTATGCGATGACATTTTTCAATGGAACTTCTGGCCTTCTGAATTCTATACCGATCAGTAATTTAATGATTACTATTCCAACCTGCACAACGTTAGAAGTGCCTATGACTAATAATGATGGTTGCTCTGCTTACTTTGAAGTAATTAACGGTAATGAAGAAATTTTGCATTGCCAAGATGGGGTGTTTCCAATTTTTAGAGTTTTCAACTTAAATGAGGGACTGTTGGACGCAAACATTACAATTAGCTTTGACCCGTCATTAAACTTTGATGCAACGAACACTGATTTTTCTTCATTTCCTCTATCAGAAGAACAATATGCTATATCTAGTCCAGAACCGGGACTGCTTGTTTGGCAACTAAGTCAAATACCGTCGAATTTTGATGCTTATTTTGGTGTTCACATCCTTGGCCCTGGGGTAGATTTTATTGGGCAAACCTATAATTTCGATTACAATGTTTCAATTTCTTGTGGTGGTAATCCCGTGTATGAAACAGCTTGGACAAGCAACATGGAAGTGACTTGCGCTTATGATCCCAATGATATTCAAGGAAACCCAGAAGGATATACTGAGAATCATTTTATTCTTTCTGATACGGAAATAGAATACAGAATTCGTTTTCAAAATACGGGAAATGCTCCCGCTCTTGATGTGGTCATTGAAAATCTAATTGATACTGAACGTCTTGATATTTCTACCTTTCAGCCAACAGGATCCTCGCATGCTATGAGCGCTATTCTAGAGCCAAATGGGCTTGCAAAGTTTATTTTTAATGGAATCATGCTACCAGATAGCAGCGCGAATCTACAAGCTTCGATGGGGTATTTGACTTATAAGATCCGCACCTTGCCGGGTATTTCTGTGGGTGAAGTGATCAATAACTCAGCAGCAATATTCTTCGATCAGAATCCTCCCATTTATACTAACACCGCATATCACGAGATTTATAGTTGTGATGAAATTCCTCAGGTAGACGAGTCATACGCCCTATGCTTTGGAGACTTATTCACCTATGATGTTTCTTATCCGTACTTAGAAAGTACTGAGTGGTTTATCAATAACCAACAAATTTCAATTGAGCCCAATGTCGAGATACCTATTGTCTTTGAAGAAAATCTGAATATTCAATTGGTAATGACAAATCCACTTTGTGAAGTCACTTCTCAATGGAATATCGAAGAACTACCAATACCTTCTAGTGAGATTCTTTACAATGAAGCCACGAATGAACTCATAGCTGGGGATGGCGTTGCATGGCAGTGGTACACCACCGAAGGAATAATTCCTGGTGCAACCGAACAATCATTCGGTCTTGAAAATCAAGGTTCTTATTATGCCATAATAACGAATGGTGAAGGATGTATTACTGAGAGTGAAGTCTTCAATTTTGTTGGAATTTCCGAGACTGAAAGGATTATACTTTCAGTATATCCTAATCCAGCAGAAGATGAGTTGCGTTTAACTGTGACCTCGGAGTTGGTCGGAAAAAGATATTTTATCAATGATATCACGGGAAGAGTAGTGGGTGAAGGAATGATTACTGCTCCATCGATAGTCCTAGACATAAGTAATCAAAGCAGCGGTAGTTACATTTTTCGTGTGGAAGGAGCAAATGTGCGATTCTTGAAGAAATAAGGGGGTCGCTCCACGGGTTGGCACCGCCCCTCGACTCCGCATTTAATTTGCGCATCGCTTAATTAAATGCTACGCTCGGGGAACGAGATGCGCATTCCCAAATGTGTCAAGGTCTCCCGAGCGTTATGAACGAGAACATATTGCGAAGCAATAGTTCGAAGTGAATATAGCGAGGGACCGGTCCCAATCCGTGGAGCGCCCCCATTGAGATTTTTCAGAATGAGCCCTTCGACAAGCTTAGGGACCATGCGAGATAGAAAATTAATAGAGTATTGAGATTTGAGAATCGCCCTTCGATACACTCGCTTCGCGAGCACTCAGGAACCATCCTTCGATATACTCGCTTCGCGAGCACTCAGGAACCAGTAACTATGCTCCAAAAATCTTAAACACCGACTTATATCCCCTCTCCAATGGCTCGATGTATTTAACCATTACGAAGAAAAATGCGATGAAGGCTAGCGCTCCCATGACGTCTTGGAGCGGGGTGAAATTTTGATGTAGGAGGTACGGTGAAAGGCCTATACCGAAAAGTCCTTCGTAGAGAACAATGACATGCACCACGTAAATCGGAAAGGTGTTTTGTCCCATTCGGAGAAATAAATTGTTCGGCATCTTCACAAACTTGTTGACGTAAATCAACAAGCCTAAAAATGCAAGAATAATCGCTAATCCAAATATGGCCGGCTCGTTATTTAACCAAATAATACGGTCGGTCCAACCTAGCTGTATCGCCCACTGGGAGCCTTCTTCGAGGATGAAGTGTGTGTATTTCAATAACACAAAAGCACTCATGATAAAGATCAACCCAAACCACCAGCGAAACACATAATGCTCGTATGATCTAATCAAACATCCGATCACGCCACCGATCAATGTATAACCGCCGTAGCGAATAAAACTAAACTCTGACCATTGGCCGTAAATCATGTTTTGAATGAATCGCGGAGCATGCTCAGGAATGAATGTTGGCTGAGATAAGACCCCGTCTGCAACTAATTTTTGCTGCTCAAGAATATGCAGCATCAAATAATCATTCATGGTGAACACAACGATCGCTCCGATCAAATAGAGCAGTGCCAAAGGCACACGTTTCATCCATGACCACAATCCGTAAATCAGAAGCAAGGTGAGTATTCCAAACCCAATCGATTGCAATACATGGAAGGCATACAGCCAGTGTAAATCATAGGGCTCGCCTTGTATCAACGATTCGATGAGTATGCGCGCATTGAATTGAATAAAGTATCCCCAGAACAATAGTTGTAATACACGACGAAATCCTTTCTTTACCCGCGGATTGGTGCGAAATGAAAGTGCTTTGTCTTTGGTTAGAAGATAGGTGAAAATAATTCCTGAAACGGTAAAGAACAACGGTGAGGTGAGTCCGTGTATGACATGCCAAATCATATAAGCAGTGTAGTCATACGTTCTGTATTCAGCAGCCAGTGCAGCCCCCGTAAAGTGCCCCTCTAGCATCATGATAATCGCCACCGATCGCGCGAGGTCAATAAATACCAAGCGTGGGCGGGATTCAGTATTGGATGTGGCGGTGTTAGACAGGTGCTATCGTTTTTTGCAAAGATAAGTTTTCAATGACAAGTGACAATTGACAATTGACAAATACCGCGGATGCCGTGTATGCCGTGTATGCCGTGTATGCCGCGGATGCGGCGGATGCGGCAGAGGCGAGCTGCAGCTCGCCTTAAGCGGATATGGATATGAAGGAGGGAGAAAATAAAAAAACCCGAACGAACGTTCGGGTTTTGTATTTTGATTGAAATAAATCAAGGGAAGATACCGCGCTGCTTGTAAGCAACATCGATTCTGCTGATAGCTTCAACGTATGCTGCTGTTCTCCAATCGGTCTTATAACGATCAGCACATGCAACTACTTGATTGAATGACTTCACCATTTTAGCCTCAAGCTTATTGATAACATCGTTCATCTCCCAAAGCTCTCCTTGGCGGTTTTGTAGCCATTCGAAATAGCTACCAATTACACCACCCGAGTTGCATAGGATATCTGGAATGATATCGATCTTACGTTCGTTCAAAATTGCGTCGCCGTTTACATCGACAGGACCATTCGCTCCTTCTGCAACCAATGAAGCCTTGATCTGACCTGCGTTTTCAGCAGTGATCTGGTTTCCAAGTGCTGCAGGAATCACGATGTCGCACTCCAATCCAAAGAATGACTTCGGATCGATAGACTCGCATCCAGCGAAATCACGCACACCATTAAAGTTTGGTGATGCATAATCGTTTAATGCTTCTGGATCAATTCCGTTTGCATTGTAAATCGTACCACTTGCATCCTGAACTGCAATAAGAATTGCTCCTTCAGCAGCCATGAAATGTGCAGCCCAGTAACCAACGTTACCAAAACCTTGCACGATATATTTCATTCCTTTCAATGACTTGTTGCGGTGTTTCGCCCATTGCTTGATAGTAGTAACAACGCCAAATCCAGTAGCGCGGTCACGACCTTCTAGACCACCTGATCCAACAGGCTTTCCAGTTACAACGTGCTTGTACATCGAACGCTCAGCCGTTGGCTTGGTTTGCATGTACGTGTCAGCAATCCACGCCATCATTTGCGCGTTGGTATTTACGTCTGGTGCTGGAATGTCCAACTCCGGTCCGATGTTATCGCCAAGTGCGAATGTGAAACGACGTGTAATACGCTCCAATTCTGTTTGTGAATATTGCTTTGGATCAATCTTGATTCCACCCTTACCACCGCCATAAGGCAATCCAGCAAGTGATGTCTTCCAAGTCATCCATGTAGCAAGTGCGCGTGCTGCGTCGATATCCACTGTTGGGTGGTAACGCAATCCGCCTTTGTAAGGACCTAGTGCAT
>Ga0315905_10007737_pt1 | contig 10872 bp, 7 predicted proteins | sample LakEriMetagenome_5_FD_203522 | JGI IMG/M metagenome (GOLD analysis project Ga0315905, IMG submission 203522) | Freshwater fungal communities from buoy surface, Lake Erie, Ohio, United States - Buoy 4 MA121 | ecosystem: Environmental > Aquatic > Freshwater > Lake | place: USA: Lake Erie, Ohio... | reverse complement strand
TTCAAACAGGTTATTGAGCGCGATTTTGAAAGAAGTTGGCTTTTTGAGAAAAGCTGTTCCGGATTTTGTTATTTTCAGCACACCGTATTCAACAATATCTTTTTCTAGCAAGCCATGTAAAAGCATCTGTCTGATAAGGCTGCTCCAGTAATGAGATTCCTTTTCGCTTCCAATGCCAAAAACGTCCAAGTTTTCGTGGCGATACATCTGAACTTGCTTGGTTGCTTTTCCCGTAAGAATTTGTATTAAATATTCGATTACAAAATGTTCACCAAGTGCTTTGATGGACTTGAGTACCATTGCGGCTTCAAATTTAGCCTCGATTTTTTCTTTGGGATTCAGGCAATTGTCGCAATGGCCGCAAGACTTGCTATCGTCAAATTCCTCGCCAAAATAATACAGTAATGTTTTTCTTCTGCAAATGCTGCTCTCAGCATAGGAAAGGGTTTCATTTATCAACTGCGCGCCAATTTCCCTTTCGCTGAGGGGCTTGTCTTTCATCAAATGCTCGAGCTTAGCTACATCTTTGTGTGAATAATAAAGTACACATTTGCCCTCCAGTCCGTCTCTGCCAGCTCTGCCTGTTTCCTGATAATAATTTTCTATCGATTTGGGAATGTTGTAGTGAATTACAAACCTCACGTCGGGTTTATCAATCCCCATTCCAAAAGCAATTGTTGCTACAATAACATTAACATCTTCATTTAAAAACTGATCTTGTCGGGTAGCTCTTAATTTAGCGTCTAACCCTGCGTGATAGGCTACGGCTTTTATTCCGTTAGCGTTAAGCATATTAGAAAGGTCTTCCGTTGTTTTACGATTAAGCGTATAAATGATGCCACTTTTATTTTTGTGAGACTGTATGAAGCGGACTATGCTTTTGTTGGTTTGTTCCACATTTACTTTTGGCTGTATTTCATAATACAGGTTAGGTCTGTTGAAGGAGGAAACAAATACATTGGCTGATCTTAATCCGAGATTTTTGATGATGTCACTCTTTACTTTTGGAGTAGCCGTTGCCGTTAGTGCGATAACGGGCGCTTTATCGTTAATGAGTTCCATCATTTCCCTCAGTCTCCTGTATTCCGGCCTGAAATCGTGTCCCCATTCTGAAATACAGTGTGCTTCATCCACTGCGAAAAAAGAAACGTTCAGGGTTTTAAAAAAATTGATATTATCTTCTTTGTTAAGGGTTTCCGGTGCCACATAAAGCATTTTCGTTTTTCCCGAAACAAGATCGTCTTTAACTTGCTTTTGCTGGGCTTTGTTCAGCGTACTGTTCAAGAAGTGAGCAACATTATCTTTGCTGCTGTAGCTTCTTACCAAATCAACCTGGTTTTTCATTAATGCAATAAGCGGAGATACTATGATGGAAACGCCTTCCTTTATCATGGCCGGTAACTGATAGCAAAGACTTTTACCTCCGCCGGTTGGCATAATTACAAAAGTATCTTTGCCTTCCATCAATGAGGCGATTACTTCTTCCTGAGGACCCTTGAAGGCATCAAATCCAAAATGCTTTTGAAGCTGCTGGTGTAAAAAAGCGGAATCGGCTTCTTTTTTTTCTAATGATGTATTTTTTTTTGCTGTTACTTTCTTTGTAGTAGCCATAACCTTCTCGTGTTTTCTTGGGATAAGGACAATATTAAACAGTGAACAAGTTCGTTTTTTAAAAGGGTAACGAAGTTAACTGAAAAAGGGCGAAAAGAAAAGCAAATAATGCAATTGAGGAGAGGTTGAAAATGGTATATTTCTAAAGCAATAGTAATCAGCGTTTTGGGTAAAATGCTTTACAAAAAAATAGGCCGGTCTTTCAACCGGCCCAAAACACTGATAAAACCAAATTTGTTATCTAACAACTATATTTTTTACAAGCGATTTTCTTACTTCCTCTTTTTTGGGAAGATTGATTTGCAATATGCCATCAGTATAGGTGGCCTGAATGTTGTCTTTCTGAACGTATTCGGGCAAAGAAAAACTTCTGCTAAAAGTGGAGTAATTGTACTCTTTTCTCGTGAAGCGATCTTCTTTTTCTTCGTGGTGCTCCTCTTTTTCGCTGCTTATAGTCAGCATGTTTCCTTCAATGCCGATGTGAAAATCATCTTTTTTCATTCCAGGCACCGCAAAAGACAACTTAAAATCATCTTTAGATTCCTTGATATTGACAGCAGGAATATTGAGTGTACGATTGAACACCCCAGTTCCCACATCAAACCATTCATTCCATGGCTTAAAAAAATCATCAAAAACTGCAGGCAATCCAGCCCCGTTTCCGGTCAATGCTTTTGTTAACATAATTAATTCGGTTTAAATGTTGAAAATATGATACAACAAAAGTATTGCTGCGGGAGTGCTGTAAAAAGGCTTTTAATCAAGTCGAAAGATGAGGTGTATCAATATGTTGGACATAATGTACTTAAGAAGATTTTTCGTTTAGCTCCAGCCATCTCAATTCCTTTTGATCAAGTAATTTCAAAATAGCTGCAATTCGGTCTGCGGCCTTTTGTAATTCTTCGTAAGATAATTGTCCCGACATTTTTTGTTCAAGTTGCTCTTTTTCCTGTTGCAATAAGGGCATTTCTTTTTCAATAGTTTCCAATTCAAACTTTTCTTTAAAGGACAGTTTTTTTGGTTGTGATTTTTCAGGAATTGTTGTAGTCTTTTTTTCTTGTTCGTCGGGCAGCGACTTCATTATTTGCTGGTCGTTGTTTTCTAGCAATCCTTTTGCTAAAGCTTCTCTGTATTGGGTATAGTTGCCCGGGAAATCTCTTATAATTCCATTTCCCTCGAAAGCAAAAAGATGATCTACCATTCTGTCCATAAAGTAACGGTCATGGCTAACGATTAATATACATCCTGGATATTCAAGCAGAAACTCTTCGAGCGTACGAAGTGTTTGGAGGTCAAGGTCGTTTGTGGGTTCATCCAGTACTAAAAAGTTTGGATTACGAAACAGAATCGCCATTAAATGAAGACGCCTTTTTTCTCCTCCGCTCAACTTACTTAATAGTGTGTATTGTTGTTCGCCTGTAAAACCAAATTTTTCCATGAATTGACTTGCGGAAATTTTACTTCCGTCGGCTAATGGAAAAAATTCGGCCAGCGATTTAACATATTCTATGGCGCGCTTATCTTCTTTATACAATAATCCATCCTGACTAAAATGACCAAACACAACTGTGTCGCCGTGGTTTACCTTTCCATTATCCGGCTCTTCAAGCTGAAGGGCTATTTTTAAAAAAGTCGACTTCCCTACTCCATTTTTACCTACAACACCGATTCTTTCTCCCTTCTTAAAAGTATAATCGAAACCTTTCATGATTACAAAATCACCGAAGCTCTTGTTTACTTTTTTCATTTCCAACACCTTACCACCCAGCCTGGTCATTTTTACCTGAAGACTCACCTCACTGATTTCTTTTTGTTGCTTTACACGGTCTTCGATCTCTGAAAAAGCATCTTGTCGGCTTTTGCTTTTAGTTGTTCTTGCTTTAGGTTGCTTGCGCATCCATTCCAGTTCTTTTCGGAAAATATTCTTATCTTTTTGCAATTCGCTTTGTTGTACTTCTAACCGCAAACTTTTTTGCTCCAAAAAGTAATCGTAATTGCCTTTATATTCATAAACTTTTTCGTCATCAATTTCAATGATTTCATTACAAACCGCATCTAAAAAATAACGGTCATGCGTAACCAAAAGAAGGGTAACTCTTTGAGCAGCTAAATATTCTTCAAGCCATTCAATCATACTAACATCTAGGTGATTGGTAGGTTCATCTAAGATCAACAAACATTTGCCTTCGTGTAGCTGCGACTCCACCAATGCCTGAGCAAGAGCGACCCGTTTTTTTTGGCCTCCGCTTAGCACACCAACTTTTTCGGACAGATTGTGAATGTTAAGTCGGCCGAGAATTTGTTTCATATCACTTTCAAAACTCCAGGCATTCAAATCATCAAGCTGATTCATTAATTCAGCAAGCCGATTGTTGTCTTCAATGTTTTTTTCGATAAATTGTTCGTAAGCCATTACAGCTTTAACTACTGGATGGTCAAGCTGAAGAATGTTTTCCCAAATAGATTTATCCGCATTGAAATTATTGTCTTGTTGTAACATCACCGTCCGGATGTCTTTATGAACCCAAACCGTACCTGAATCAGCGTAATCCAATCCGGCGATTATCTTCATGAGGGTGCTTTTCCCGGAACCATTTCTGGCAACCAGGGCAATTTTATCACCCTCTTCGATGTGGAAAGTGATGTTATTGAATAGCTTTCGTATACCAAAAGATTTTGAAATGTTTTCAACCGAGGCGTAATGCATAAGTGCAAAGATACTTACCTCAAATCCGGAAATCGGAAAAGAAGGATACTATTACTATAAAACAACCCATCAACCAAGGCCACAACTAAGTGCTTAGTTGAAAAATACCTACCTTTGAAAACGCTTCAACCAACAAATAATAGTATTTATTAAAGTATATAAAATGCGTATATTTAAAATTCTGTTTCTATCTGTTTGTTTAATGCTTTTGGGTAATCAGCAGTTAAAGGCTCAGAAAAATCTGTTGGATGTTCAGGATCTTTCAAGTGTAAATATTGATGCATACAAGGATGAAGATCTGAAAGTTTTCTTGGGGAAGGTAAACAGTCTAAAAATAAGCCAACAAGAAGTTTACAATCTTTTGAAAGCCAAAGGTCTTCCTGATGCTGAAGCAGAAAAATTGAAAAACAGGCTTTCTGTTATTTCATTGAAGGCCAGTCAGGAAGAAAGAGACAAATACAAACCTGAGGACGAAGACAAACGGGTTTATGACAGTTCTGCGAACAAACTTCCGATGCAGGATAACTTGAAAAATATGGATGTATTTGGCGCTGAGCTTTTCACAAAAAACAGTATGGTTTTTGAGCCTAATCTCCGTATTCCAACTCCTTCTTCCTATATTCTTGGTCCGGATGATGAGGTAATCATCAATATATTTGGGATGAGTGAGAAAAAATATAAGCTTCAGGTGACCGAAGATGGGGAAATTTACATTCCAAATGTAGGTCCGCTTTATGTTACAGGATTATCTATTGAACAAGCCACTCAAAAAATAAAATCCAAGCTTGCTTCCACCATTTATAAAGCGATAAATAGTGGTAAAACGAGCGTACAAATTTCTTTAGGCAATATCAGAAGCATAAGAGTTACTGTAATTGGTCAGGCACAAAAGCCCGGAACGCTTACGGTTTCATCGCTTACCACACTGTTCAATGCGCTTTATTTGTGTGGCGGACCGGGTCCTAAAGGGTCTTTTCGGTCTATTGAAGTGATTCGTGGCAACCAGGTAAAAAGGGTCGCGGATTTGTATTCTTTTTTAGTTGAGGGAAATCAATCAGACAACATCCTGCTACAGGAAGGAGACGTCATTAGAATACCATATTACAGCAATATGGTTAGAGTAACCGGAAATGTGAAGAGAACAGGATTGTATGAAATCAAGGAAAACGAAACTGTTGATAAGCTGTTAATCTATTCCGGCGGTTTCGATGAAAAAGCTTATAAAAAAGGATTAACCATAACAAGGATAAGCGATTCCGGCAAAAAGGTTTACAGTCTTTCGAAAGATAAATTTGATGACTTTTCGCTAAGTGCAGGAGATGAATGCTACGTGAGCAAAAACACCGAAAAGTTCATCAACAGAGTTACTATAAAAGGATCCATAGTTAGAGCTGGTGACTATGAAATTACTGACGGCCTTAACTTACACGAGTTGATTGTTAAAGCCGGAGGTACGACGGATGACGCCTATCTTCAAAGAGCTTCGATTTTCAGGTACATGCAAAATAAGGTGCCCACCATTGAATCTATCAACCTTGACTCCTGCATTCGCTTCAAACTACTTGTAAGAATATTCAACAACGACTCCATTTTTATTCATTCTATTTTTGATTTCAGGGATAGCATGTATGTAAACATAGACGGTAATGTTAGAAACCCCTCTGTAATTAAATGGAGAGATAACATGAGTTTGTATGATGTGATTTTGGCTGCAGGCGGCATCACTGAACTTGGCGATTCCACTAACATTGAGATTTCAAGAAGGGTAATTAATGCCAATGTAAACCAAGCTAATCACTCGGAATCTCAATTAATCAACACCGGTTTACACAGCAACACGCCATTAATGCCTTTCGATCAAATCATCGTAAAAAGCAGCTCCGGATATGTGGTTCAGCGATCAGTTACGCTCGTGGGAGATGTTAAAATTCCGGGTAAATACATTTTGCAAAAAAGCGGCGACAAAATACTTGATGTCATCAAAAGAGCTGAGGGCTTTAAGGCTTCGGCAGACAGTAGTTCTGCTACCGTAAGAAGAATTATCAAATCAAATTTGTCTATTCGTGAAAGAGAGGCGCTGTTTCAAAGATTGCTTAACATCGATAACGACAGCTTAGCCTCAAACCAAAAACTCAGAAACGAAGTATATAAAAGCTACGAAATCATCAGTGTAAACATAGAGCAGGCGCTGGCCAATCCCAATTCACCGGAAAACCTTGTTTTGGAAGATGGGGATGTTGTTACTTTAGATAAAAACACAAACTTGGTAAAAGTGTCTGGTGAGGTTTACTATCCAACCATTTTGCCTTACGACAGAAAAAGAAACGCGAAGTATTATATCAAACAAGCGGGTAACAGCATGCCATCGGCAAGAAAAGGGGGCGTACTCGTGATTTATCCTAACGGAAAAGCAAAGTCAGTAAAATCGTTTTTATTTTTCAGAAGTTACCCAAGAGTAATAAGCAGATCCGAAGTGTTTGTACCACAGAAAAACAAATCAAACAAAAACAAAATTGGATTGGGTGAGCTTGCGGTAATCGCATCTGCGCTAGGGGTGGTTGCTAATGTTGTGCTCTCTGCCATCAAACAATAAATGCAGGCTTATGTCCGAATCACTTACAGAAAAAAAAACTAAAAACTCAACCCTCTACAAAACAAAAGGGCTGTTTGAGGTCGTGTTAAAAAAATGGTGGGTTTTTCTTTCCGTCGGAATACTTTCGGGTGTTGGCGGTATTATTTATGCTACCTTTCAAAAGCCCGTTTACAAGAGCAAGCTCACATTTGCGCTTAATGATAATGGCGGCGGATCGATGTCCGGACTTGTAGGCATTGCCTCTCAGTTTGGACTTAACATAGGCGAAGGCAACGAGATTTTTTCAGGTGACAATATTCTTGAAATCATGAAAAGCAGAAAGATGGTTGAATCTGTTTTTCTTTCTACAGATACTTTTAGCGGAAAGCCGTACACGCTTATTCAATATTATTTGAATAGCGGTGGGCTCGAGCCAAGACAAACAAAGAAAAACCAGGTAAGTTTTCCTATTGGCCAAGCTAAAAGCACGTTCACATACCTGCAAGACAGTGTGCTGTATGCCAATTATAAAATCTTTGCTGAAAAATATTTATCTGCTCAACGTCCCGACAGAAAGCTTGATATTTTTGAAGTGAATGTATCAAGCGCAAGCGAGAAGTTTTCAAAAGTATTTACCGATCGTTTGGTGAGTGAAACAGGAAGATTTTATATTCAGATTCGCAGCCAGAAAGCCAAACAGACTTTTGAAATCCTTGAAGGACAAATGATGCAAATGAAAGGCGGACTTAATGCAAGTATTTCCGACAAAGCGGTGAGTCAGGATGCGAATTTAAATCCAGCACTTGCTGTAACCCAGGTTCCTATTCAAAAGCAGCAGACCAACATACAGGTATATGGTACAGCTTACGCCGAACTCTTCAAAAATTTAGAGCTTGCGCGTTTCCAATACCTTAATGAAATTCCGCTAATGCAAATCATAGATGCGGCAGATTATCCCATGGAAAGAATAAAGACTAGCCGTTTGAAAAGTGGTTTGTTGTTTGCAACCATATCTTGTTTGCTTTTGCTCCTTTTTTTCTGGATAAGAAAAGAGTTGAGCGTAAAAGAAAACAGGGATTAACAAACTGTCAGGAATTTTTATCATCAACCCTTTTTGTGAAAATGGATTTGTTTTCGCTTTTTAAAAAAGACTATATCAATTACCTGCTGAGTATTATTCTGCCAGCAGTAATTTCGGGGTTGTCGATACCTGTTTTCAAACACCTACTCGGGGCCGAAGGATATGGATTGTTCTCTATTTGGCTTAATGCTGTTCTAATTGGCACAGCGGTACTTTCAGCTTGGATAACCCAAAGTGTTATTCGTTTTTATCCTTCCGCCTCCAACAAGCTTACGTTCTCCAAAAAAGCAATTCGACTTTCGCTTTATACACAAGCATTATTTTTTATTCCAACAATTTTACTAGCATGGTATGTAAGCGGTGATGTTCTGTTGGCTGTTTTGTGTTCTTTACTGCTCTCCGCCGTTTCTATTCAATTCACATTGTTGCCAATCATACAGTCCGGTTTTTTATCTAAAAAAATCATTTGGTCCGAATTCATTAGGATAGTTTCTTATGTTGCGTTGGCCGTTGTGTTGCTTGAGTTTACCCAAGTAAAATACATCTACGCTTTGTTTGTAGCAGTTTTGGTTTCCTATGCATTGTCTTTACTTTATTTGACCAGACAAATGCTGTTGCATACTTCAAATGAGGATACATCAAATCTCGGAATGGTAAATTTGTTCAAAGATTTTTTACGATTTGGTGCGCCGTTTTCTGCATGGTTCATTTTTTCTTATTTGCTTTCCTATATTGACAAGCTGTATACCTTGAAATATTGCGGAGGTGAAGCTCAAGGTAATTATCAAGCTATTTTCGACTTGATTTACAAGAGTATTACACTGATTATTTCCCCCGCAATAACTTCAATTTACCCAATTTTAACTGCTGCTTATACTAAAGGCAGTCGTATTGAAATCAAAAAACTTGTTTTAAAAATCATCCGTTATGAATTGGTGGGATTTGGCCTTGCCTCTGTTGCCTATTGGACTTTTGGGGGAAAGCTGCTGCTTTCAATACTAAATATTAAAGTTACATCAACTTATATGTGGATAGGATTTATTGTTTTGTGCGGTGCGTTCGTTTGGCAGTTAGCCATTCTCGCACAAAAAAGATACGAGCTAAAAATGAAAACCCCTTTTTTGCTAGCCATGGTTGCTGTTGCATTGATGACACAACTTTGTTTTTATGCTTTATTCGATAACTTTAACAGACAGTTGCTTTATCCTTCGGGATTTTTATTGTCGGCGGTGGTTTATTTGATATTGATTTCCTTTAACTCTTTATGTCATATGCGTAAAACAGGAAGCTTGCAAAATCATTTGTCCTAATATTTTTGGCTTATGCTAAATGTAAATCATACCATAACAGAAGCTTTCTTTCTATTTCTTCATTTTTTTATACTGTGGTTCAATTACAGCATTTTCAATAAAAAAGTGATGCACCCAGCCGTACTTTTTGCAGGACTTTGGTTTGTTGTTTTATTCATTCATTTTGTGGCGGGCTTTACCGTTTTGGATGAATTGTTGCCCGTAAGTAATAAAACATACAGCATATTGTTTGTCGGGGTGTTGTTTTTTACGGCGGGCTGTTTTTTACAAACCATCATCAGCGAAAAAAAAGAAACCCTAAATAGACAAGAAAATTACAACCAACCTGTTTCAGATTTTACCATAAACCCAATGCTGTCTTATTTGTTGTTGATTGTAATTGCAGCGGGACTTCCATTTTACATTCAAGCCTCTTACAAACTTTTCATTGCCTCCCAAATCGATAATTTTTTTGTAGGACTTCGTACCGAGCTTACCTACGGTGGTAAGGACATAGGTCCGGTAAAATATTTTATGTCTTTCTCCTTTGTAGCATACGCCTTTAGTATTTACGCTATGCTTAAAGAGCCTTCTAAAACAAACAAGGTGTTGTTTTTTCTTACTCTATTGATTACGCTTACCTATGCTGTTTTTGCAACGGGAAGAACTTTTCTATTCATCATTTTCATCGAATATATCGGAATAAGATATGCAGTTACAAGGCGATTTTCCGCACAAAAAATGATTCGTTTTCTAACGATTTTCGTTTTGATTTTCAGCATCATTGGCGTCATTTACGGAAAGGGCGGAAGCGCAGAGGGTACGCTTTCAGACAACCTAGATGCCGCTTCTGAGACTACTGCCATCTATATCGCATCTCCAATCAACGCACTCGATCAGGAAATCAGCAATGCACAAAACACCACTTACGACGGAAACAACTCTCTTCAGTTTTTTATCAAGCTAGTCAACCAGTTTACTTTGTTTCCAGTTTTCAAAGTACGCGACATTATACAGTCTTATGTTTTTGTTCCATATCCTACCAATGTCTATACCTACTACAGTATGTACATAAGAGATTTCGGGCCTTTCTATGCCTTGATATTGCTGGCAATTTTTGGTTTCATCCATACCTCCTTTCATCGTAAAGCAATCGGCGGTACAAATGTTCGCTTCGTTTTTTATTACGCCTTTTTGCTTTATCCGCTTTTGCTTAGTTTTTTCGGCGATCAGTATTTTAGTTTGATTTCCACCTGGATACAAATTGCCATTTTCATAGAGCTCTTTCTTTTATTGAATCGTTATTTGAACAAGAGAAGTGCAGCAAAAATTTTGGAAGAGCTGCCGGCAAAAGATTAGTTTTTAATAGAACGGCCTAGTGCATAATTGCCATATACTTTTATAATTGCCCAAATTCCTGGTTTGTTTTTATTTATCAGAGATTGGGCTATTCTTAAAACCGGCTCGATGGTGAGAGAAAGTATGGTCAGCATAAAATAAGAAAGTAGTCCTAAATGCTTTTTCCAGTAAATTCTTCTTGAGTCGATGGAGTAGGCCAGTCTTTTTGCACTTGCTTTAGCGCCGGTGCCGCCACCCGCATGAAAAACTTTAC
>Ga0315905_10007736_pt1 | contig 10872 bp, 12 predicted proteins | sample LakEriMetagenome_5_FD_203522 | JGI IMG/M metagenome (GOLD analysis project Ga0315905, IMG submission 203522) | Freshwater fungal communities from buoy surface, Lake Erie, Ohio, United States - Buoy 4 MA121 | ecosystem: Environmental > Aquatic > Freshwater > Lake | place: USA: Lake Erie, Ohio... | reverse complement strand
GGCTGCTTTAGCTGGGGAAACGGCTGTGAAGGAAAGCGCGGTGGCAGCTAAAAGGCCAGCCGAAATCAGTTTTTTCATGAGGTAGCAAAAGTTCCGGTGGGAAAGCAAAAAATCTTTGCTGAGCAAGTATTGCACATCCGCGCAGCCTGCTGCAACGGAGCGCGGGTATGTCACGAAATCCTTAAATTGTCCGCAAGCCTTCTGTGGAGGGTTGGCTCGGTCGGATTTTGCGCTTCAAGCTGGGCCTTTGAGTTGGACGACCCATTGCCTGGCATCAGCACAACGGCAACCATATCATTGTGACAAGAGTCACGCCCGATGCAAGTGCGGGATTGGATCTCAGCAAACCTGGAGCTAGGGGTGCGTCGTTCCGTTCAGATCGCCAGCGGGTAGTCGCCAGACTCCATCCATGGTGACTTTTCAGGATGGCACACCGTGGGTAGTGTGAGGGCAGCGCACCCTCGCCGCATGTCCCACCTCCACGATCTGCGGCTGCGGTTGCTGGTGCAGCAGGAGAGCGAGCGGATCGCCGAGAGCCAGCCCGATGAGCTCGATCTCTCGGTGGTGCAGGCCCGCACCCTCTGCTGGCTGGCCCTGCTCGCCGAGGCCCATGAGGAGCAGGCCCACGATGCCGAGCGCCGCGGCGATGTGGAGCAGGCGATGGGCTGGTTCGCCGATGCGATGCGTCTGCGCGATGTGATCCATGTGGTGACCTCGATCGAAATCCCCCTTCCCGCCCAAGCCGAGGCCGGCGATCGGGACGACCCCCTCGACGACCTCGAGAATCGGGGCGGGCCGCTGGCAGCATGAGTCGTTGGGGGGGGAGGCCCTCTGGAGCATCCGATGGCCATGGCTGGTTGCCTGCCGCCCAGGGCAGAGGCAGATCACCACCGCCCGCCAGTGGCGGATCGGTCGGCCCTGACGATCCTGCTGCTGCAGCAACCGCCCGGTTTCGGCTTATAAACGCAGCAGGAAGCCTGAATCAGCTGCTATTTGGGCTTCGAGGATCAAGACCGGCAGATCTTTCTTTGAGCACGGGCGCACTGAACACATAATCCTCCATCCGCGGCAGCAGCGAGGCCACCAAGGGCTGGAGGCGCTGGGCGCGCTTCCTGGAACAGCCAGTTGAAGAGCTTGTCTCTGGCGACCACGGCTGTGAGGGTGAATCGCTCCTGGTGCCGAGGATGGCAGGCTCAGTTGATGGCCACCCAGAGGGGAGGCGGCACCAGCCTTCCGGGTTCGGTGCCATGATGGGAACCAATGCACAAGGGAAGCGGTGCCTGAAGAGCCCTGCCAATGCCCTGATTGCCAGCGGTTCTATCGAGAACACGACCGGCTGATCCGGGAGAACTCCAGTCTCCGGCAACAGCAGGAGCTCAACTGGGCCTCCCTCCAATCTTTCCGCACCCTGGCGGGACGGGTGCTGGAGGAGCTTCAAAAGCAGTATGGCGATGCTGAGCCCCCCGCCGCCGAGGGGGCTCGTGCCGCCGGCGCCCCATCTCCTGATGGTGGCCGGGGTGTGGCCGCCTCCGCCGCCGGAGCCGAGGAGGATGCCATGCAGCAGGCGATGGCTGACCTAGAGAACATCAACGCCCACCTCTTTTCCATCGAGGTGCTGATGGAGCGCATTTTTGATGTGCGGGTGCCCGAGGAGGTGGAGCAGAAGTTCCGCGAGGTGGCCGGTGAACTGGCCCCCGATCCGCTCAATGCCGATCGGCTGCGGCTCAACCGCCTTCTGCACCAGACCCCCGATCTGCCCGACCGGGGCTGAACCTCGCTCCGAGGCTGCGGCTCAACCGACGGGCCCGGCTCTGCAGGGCAGGGCCGAACCTAGCGATGGCGAAGTTAGTGATGGCGAAGCCAGTGATTAAAGGATTCCGAGGGTTGAGATCCCAGGGGTCTCTCCATCACTCGTCGAGCTCGCAGGTGATCGTGACCGGGAACGGCTCCGCTTTCCAGATCCGGCTCGCATAGTCGCGGATCGAGCGATCGGAGGAGAAGAAGCCGGTGCGGGCGGTGTTCAGCAGCGACATCCGGTTCCAGCGGCCCCGGTCGGTCCAGGCCACGCCCACCTCGGTCTGGGCCCGCAGGTAGTCGGCGAAGTCGGCCAGCACAAAGAAGCGATCGTCGCCGGTGAGGTTCTGCAGCAGCGGCCGGTACATTTCGCCATCGCCATTGCTGAAGTGGCCCTGCTCAATCAGCCGCAGCACCTCAGGCATCGGCTCCAGGCCCGGAATCAGCTCCCAGGGCCGGTAGCCCTCTTTCTGCAGGGTTGCGATCTCGGCCGTGGTCTTGCCGAACAGGAAGAAGTTTTCGGCGCCCACCTGCTCACGGATCTCCACATTCGCCCCATCGAGGGTGCCGATCGTGAGGGCGCCATTCATGGCAAATTTCATGTTGCCCGTGCCGGAGGCCTCCATGCCGGCGGTGGAGATCTGCTCGGAGAGATCCGCCGCCGGATACACCCGCTCGCCCAGCTTCACGTTGTAATCGGCCAGGAACACCACCTTCAGGAGGCCCTCGGTGTCCGGATCGCCGTTCACCATGTCGGCCACGCCATTGATGAAGCGGATGATCAGCTTGGCCATCGCGTAGCCCGGCGCCGCCTTGCCGCCGAAGATCACCGTGCGGGGCGCCATGCCGGCGGTGTCGCCGCTCTTGATGCGCAGGTACTGGGCCACCACCTGCAGGGCATTGAGGTGTTGGCGCTTGTATTCATGGATGCGCTTCACCTGCACATCGAACAGCGACTGTGGATCCACCGCCACGCCGGTGTGGCGATGGATGTAGTTGCTCAGGTGCTGCTTCACTTTGAGCTTGGTGCTCTCCCAGCGCTCCAGGAAGCCGCCATCGCCCGCGAAGCGCTCCAGCTGGCGCAGCTGGTCGAGGTCGCTGACCCAGCCGGGACCCACCGCCTCATCCAGCAGGGCCGAAAGGCGTGGGTTGGCCAGGGCCACCCAGCGGCGTGGCGTGACGCCATTGGTGACATTGGTGAACTTCTCGGGCCACAGCGCTGCGAATTCGGGGAACAGCTCGCTCTTCACAAGGTCGCTGTGCAGGGCGGCCACCCCGTTCACATGGTGGCTGGCGATCGTGGCCAGGTGGGCCATGCGCACCGTCTTGCGGCCCTCCTCATCGATGATCGACACCTTGCGAAGGATCTGGTCATTGCCCGGGTACTTCAGCCGAACCTGCTGCAGGAAGCGACGGTTGATCTCGCAGATCAGCTCGTAATGGCGGGGCAGCAGGTTGCTGAACAGGTCCACGCCCCATTTCTCCAGGGCCTCCGGCAGCAGGGTGTGGTTCGTGTAAGAGAGGGCACGGCTGGTGATGTCCCAGGCGTCCGCCCAGTCGAGGTGCTTGTCGTCGATCAGGAGCCGCATCAGCTCCGCCACGGCGATGGCCGGGTGGGTGTCGTTGAGCTGCACCGCCCAGTGGTCCGGGAACTCCTGGACAGGGATGCCGCGGTGGTCGAGGCTGCGGAGCATGTCCTGCAGGGAGCAGCTCACAAAGAAGTGCTGCTGCTTCAACCGCAAACGGCGGCCCTCGTCGGTGCCGTCGTTGGGATAGAGCACCTTGGAGAGGGTTTCGCTGCCCACTTTCTCCTCAACGGCGCCGTAGTAATCGCCGATGTTGAAGGCGTAAAAATCGAAGCTCTCCGTGGCATCGGCTCGCCACAACCGCAGCCGGTCGCAGGTGTTCACTCGGTAGCCCAGCACCGGCACGTCGTGGGGCACACCGATGGCGTGCTCGGCCGGGATCCAGCGCACCCGGTAGGCGCCCTTCTCATCGCGGTAGCTCTCGGTGCGGCCGCCGAAGCCCACGAAGCAGGACTGGTCGGGGTGGGGAATTTCCCAGGGCCAGCCACCCTTGAGCCACTTATCGGTGATCTCCACCTGCCAGCCGTCGCGGATCAGCTGGTCGAAGATGCCGAACTCGTAGCGGATGCCATAGCCGGTGGCCGGGATCTCCAGCGAGGCCAGCGATTCCAGGAAGCAGGCCGCCAGCCGGCCCAGGCCGCCATTGCCCAGCCCTGGTTCCTCCTCCACCTCCAGGATCTCGTCGAGGTCGGCGACCCCGAAGCGGCGCAGGGCATCGGCGGCCTCATCGCGGATGCCCAGCATCAGCAGGTTGTTGCCCAGCTGAGGACCGATCAGGAATTCGGCCGAGAGGTAGGCCACCACCCGGGTGGGGGTGGCGTTGATCGCCTCGATGCCGGCCAGGTAGCGCGTCATCAGGCGGTCGCGCACGGCGTAGCTGAGCGCCATGTAGAGGTCGTGGCGGCTGGCCGCGGGGGCGAGCTTGCCGAGCGTGTAAAAAAGGTGTTCGGTCATGCCGTCGAACACGTCATCGGCCATCAGGCCGCTGCGGTCTGGGTCGGCATAGCAGCCTGGCGTGGGCAGGCGCAGGTTGCGGCGGCGGGGTTCGGCGGTGGTCATGGCGCTCTCCTGCGGGGGCCGCTTGGGGTTCGGCGCATGCCATAAGGCGCCTGCGCAGACCGTAGCGGTCGCTGCCGTTGCCGCATCAGATCGTTGCAGCCAGATCAGGAAGCAAACACGCCGCAGGGCCGCCTTAAGGTCTGCTGCATTCCGCCTGGAAGCTCTCGCTCAGCGTGGCCGCAGGCTTTTGATGTCGTGCCCGTGCTGCCCGCGTTGTTGCATCCGGTTTTCAGCTTCACCGCCCTCGCACCGGTGGTGGCGTTGCCGTCCCTAGTGCCGCCGGCTCTGGGCTCCTCCCTGCTGATGGCCTGGCCCGCCTGGTTGCTCCAGGTCGACCCCGGCTCGATCGACAACCACAGCTTGGAGGTGGCCGAGACCCTGATCCAGGTGGGCCGCTTCCTGGTGATCTTCCTGGCCGCCCGCACCCTCGCCGAGGTGATGGTGCGGTTCCAGTTGCCCACCATCCTCGGGGAGCTGCTGGCCGGGGTGCTGATCGGGGTGTCCGGCTTCCACCTGCTGATCCCGCCGGACAGCGGCACTCGTCTCAGCCAATGGCTCCTCGATCTGGTGGCCGGCCTCTCCGGCGCCACCCCGGATCTGGTGCAGAGCCTCTACAACGAGAGCTTTCCGGGCCTGCAGCAGGTGTCGCTGCTGGGTCTGTATGCCCTGCTCTTCCTCACGGGCCTCGAGAGCGAGCTCGATGAGCTGATGGCGGTGGGTCTGCAGGCCACCACGGTGGCGGTGACCGGTGTGGTGCTGCCCTTCGCACTCGGTACCCTCGGCCTCTACGTGCTGTTTCACGTGCCCCTGGTGCTGGCGGTGTTCGCCGGGGCCGCCATGACCGCCACCAGCATCGGCATCACCGCCAGCGTTTTCGGGGAGCTGGGCTGGCTCCGCAGCCGCGAGGGCCAGATCGTGATCGGTGCCGCCGTGCTCGATGACATCCTCGGCATCGTGATCCTCGCGGTGGTGGTGAGCCTGGCCAGCGGCAATTCCTTCGCCATCGCACCGATCCTGCGGCTGGTGGTGGCAGCCGCTGTGTTCGTGGCCGGCGCCCTCTGGCTCAGCCGCACCGCCGCCCCCGCCTTCGACTGGGTGCTCGATCGGCTCAAGGCCCCCGGGGAGGTGGTGGTGGCCGGCTTCGTGGTGCTCATCCTCTGCTGCTTCTCTGCTCAGGCGATCGGCCTGGAGGCCGCCCTGGGGGCCTTCGCCGCCGGCCTGATCCTCAGCCGCTCGCGCCACACCGAGGCGATCCAGGAAACGGTGAAGCCCCTGGTGGCCCTCTTCGCCACCGTGTTCTTTGTGCTGATCGGCACCGGCATGGACCTCTCGGTGCTCAACCCCCTCGATCCGGCCAACCGGGAGGGACTGGTGGTGGCCGCCTTCCTGCTGGCGGTGGCGGTGGTGGGCAAGCTGGCGGCCGGCTGGAGTTACTTCAGCCTCGTGCCCACCCGGCGATTGGTGGTGGGCCTCGGCATGCTCCCCCGTGGTGAGGTGGGCCTGATCTTCCTAGGCCTCGGCAGCCAGGCCGGCATCCTCACGCCGGCCCTGGAGGCCGCCATCTTGCTGATGGTGATCGGCACCACCTTCCTGGCCCCGATCCTGCTCAGACTGGTGCTCTCCACTCCGGAGAGCGGCGTTGTCGAGCAACCCCTCTGAAGGCGGCATGGCCGCTCTGCTGCAACGCTGGGGTTTTTCGCTCGCCGGCTGGCGCGACAACCGCCGCGGTGAATGGTGGCTGGTGGCCCAGCTGCTCTTAATCGCGGCCCTGCTGCTGCCCGCCTGGCCGGCTCCGGTGGCCCTCGGCCTGACCTGGCCGCTGGCGCTCCGCCTGGCCGGGGCGTCGCTGGTGCTGCTCGCCCTGCTGGGGGCCGCCCGCGCGTTGCTGCGGCTCGGCGCCAGCCTCACGCCCCTGCCCGAACCGATGCCCGGCGCTGCCTTGGTCACCGAGGGGCCCTATGCCCGCTGCCGCCATCCCCTTTACCGCCAGATCCTGCTTGGGGCCGCTGGCATGGTCCTGCTGCTGGGCAGCCTGCTCCATCTGACGCTGCTGCTGGCCCTGGCGGCCTTGCTGGGGGGCAAGGCGCGGCGGGAGGAGCGCTCCCTGCTGGCTCTGCATCCCGGCTACGGGGCCTACCGCGCCAGCACCACCGCGATCGTGCCCCATCTGCCCTGGCTCGACTGGCGCTAGTCAGCCGCCGCGATTCAGGGGTTGGAGGGCCTCATTCAGCTGTCCTTGCGGGAGGCCAGTGCCAGGAAAGGTCCCCACAGGGCCGCCAGCACCCCCAGGCTCGAGGCCCAGCCTGGACCCAGGGTCCAGCCGAGCAGCAGGTCCACCGCCAGCCCCGCCACCAGGGCCAGGATCAGGCTGCTGAGCACCAGAACCACTTCGCTGCCGCCACCGGCCAGCGGCCCTGAGGCCAATCCTTCCTCCAGCCGGCCCAGCTGCAGGCTTAGGGGCACATAGAGAGCCAGGGCCCAGATGGTGATGCCCGGCAGCAGGGAGCGCCAGTCAGCGAGGGCGTCGGAGAGGGGCATCGGCGGGGCGGCATCCAGCCGCAGCATCGGAGGCAGGCGGTGGTCGTGATCCCGTTCCTAGCATCACCTTCATATTGGCAATGGCCTGGATGGTGGCGGCTCAGTCAGGTTCAGCGGCTCAGGGTTCAGCGACGCAGTCTGGTTCAGCGACTCAGCCAGGTTCAGCAGCCGAGGCGGCGGCCACGGCGGCTCCTGCTGATGCGGTCCGCCTGGCGGCGGGCGTTTCCGGGGCGGGGGCGGCTGAAGCGGAGCTGCCGGAGGCCTCCTCGGCGACCTTCGGTCGCGGCGCGATTGAGCCCTGGAGCTACCGCGGCCATGCCGTGCATGCGCTGCGGGCGGCGCCGGCGAGTCCCGAGGGGCCGGCGATCCTGCTGGTGCACGGCTTCGGCGCCTCCACCGACCACTGGCGCCACAACATTCCGGTGCTGGCCCAGCGCCATGAGGTGCATGCCCTCGATCTCCTGGGCTTCGGCCGCAGCGCCAAGCCCGCCGACCTTCCCTATGGCGGCGCCCTCTGGCGCGACCAGTTGGCGGCTTACGTGGAGGAGCGGATCGGCCGCCCCGCGGTGCTGGTGGGCAACTCCCTCGGCGGTTATGCCGCCCTGGCGGCCGGCGCCGCCCTGGGGGAGCAGGCGGCCGGGGTGGCGCTGCTCAACGCCGCCGGCCCCTTCCGCGAGGACCAGAAACCCGCCAGCGGCTGGGGGGCGATCGCCCGCCGCACGATCGGTGGCGCCTTGCTCAAGAGTCCGGTGCTGCAGCGTCTGCTGTTCGAGAACCTGCGCCGCCCCGCCACGATCCGCCGCACGCTCAATCAGGTGTACGTGGACCGCACCAACGTGGATGAGGAGCTGGTGCAGGCGATCCTGGCCCCGTCGCGGGATCCTGGGGCCTTCGGGGTTTTCCGCACCGTGTTCGATATCCCCAGCGGTGAGCCCCTCGACGATCTCTTCGGCCAGCTGCGCTGCCCATTGCTGCTGCTCTGGGGGATCCGCGATCCCTGGATCAATGCCCCTGGCCGCCGCGCCGCCTTCCAGCGCCATGCCCCGGCGTCCACCAGCGAGGTGGTGCTGGAGGCGGGCCACTGCCCCCACGATGAGGTGCCCGCGCGGGTGAATGCCGAGCTGCTGCGTTGGATGGAGGGGTTGCCCGCCGCCTCTCGGCAGGGCTGAGCCCGCTGAGGCCGCCCCGTCTTCAGGTCCCGTAAGGATGCAGTACACCACGCAGGGTGAGCGGGAAATCGCGGCTGTTGCGGGTGGCGAGGCGGAGATCGGCGCAGCGGGCGGTGGCCAGGATGAACGCGTCCGGAATCTGCAGGCTCCGGCTCCTGATCTAGAGCCAGCAGCAAGGCCTTGAGTGCCTTTTCGGCAGCCTGGCAGCAGTGGTAGCAGGCCTGGGCATGGAAACCTCCCTGGCTGGCATAGGCCGCCATGGCGAGGTCGCTGTGGGCCTGACGCAGCCAGGCGTGCAGACGGCCCGTCATGGCTGGAGGGTTGGCTGCAGACAGATCGCATCGCGGCAGATGCCCCGCCACCATGGATCGTCGCCCCGCTGCCGCTGCAGCCAGCGGCCCTGGCTGAGGCCGATCACGTCGTCGGCCAGACCCGTTCTCAGCAGGGCTTCGGCCAGTTGATCAGCGGCGCTCTGATTCGGCGCCACCGCTAGCAGGTCCACATCCGAGCGGGCATCCCAGTCGCCCCGGGCCAGGGAGCCGAACAACCACACCTCCGCTCCAGCCCGTCCAGCCAGCAGGGGCTCGATGGCTCTGCGCAAGACCTCGATCCGTTGGCCGCGCAGCCGCTGGCGGATCTCCAGCACGCTCGCCATGGGCTCGCCTCGCCGCGATGGGGAGAGGTTAGGAGCAGCTCCGGCAGGCTGGGCCGAAGCTGTCCAGTCGCGCTCCAGCGCCTCCAGAAGTTCAAAGGTGCTGCCCACCATTGTTTATACATGCCTCGGATTAGTCCGTTTCAAGTAGCAATATGTTGCTATCTTGAATTCATCCGGCTCTAACCCTCCCGGCTCTGATCCGCATGGTCGTGACCATCACCAGCCGTGCCTTTATCCAGGACGCCGCCGGCGCCAAGCGTGCTGCCAGCCAGGGACCGGTGTTCATCACCGACCGGGGCCGCTCCGCCCATGGGTTTGCTTTATGCGAATGCCGGGGTGGCGGCCTGGGCCGACCAGGTGGAGGCCACGGCGCTGTTCATCTCCGCGATCACCCTCCCCGAACTGGAACTGGGGTGCTGTTGATGGAGCGCCGTGATCCAGCCCAGGGACATCCGCGTCGCACTGCTGCTGGCGTTGCCGATGCTCGTTGATCAGGCGTGGCGCGTTCTGCTTGTCGCCCAGGCGCCGTTTTTCCGCACGTTTGGCCAGGGCGGATCGAGGAACGGCGACGGCTGGGGCCGGAAAAAACGAAGTCACTTGAACTGGTTGCCAACTTGTTGAAGTGCCCTCCGTGCCCAGCGTCGGTGCCTTCGAGGCCATGACCCATCTGGCGGCCCAGCTCGATGCCGTCAGCGCCGGCGAACAGATCACCATCGCCCGCCTGCGCCAGTTCAACCAGGGACAGAGTCTCGGCGGCATCAGCATCGCCGAGCTGCCATGCACCGCCCAGAACTGGCAGGTCGTCGCGATCCGTGAGGTCTCTCTCCACAACGACCTCCGGCTCCACCAGCTCAGCCAAGATCGCAAGGGTTGTCGCCATGGCCCCGACCATCGCCCGCTGGCGCTACGGTTGCGGGTGTCTAGGCGTTGAGTACCCCCACCCCAGCAGCCCAGGCCGCCTCAGCCAGGGCGTCATCGCCGGTAGCGATCGGCAGCTGCAGGCGCAGGGCGAGTTCCAGGTAGGCCGCGTCGTAGCTGGTGAGCTGAAAGCGCAATGCCAGGCTCAGCAGGGCGGCCGGTTGGGGAGGGGCGGCGTCGATGCGGATCGGCAGCAGGGCCACCTGATCCACAATCTCGCGGGCCGCAGCGATCTCGATCGTGCCACGACGGCAAGCGGTGCGCAGCACATTGGTGAACTCCAACTGCAGCAACCAGGGGGCGTGGGCATCAACCACCGACAGCAGGCCGGCCACCGCGTCGCTGTAGGGCGTGGCCTGGTTGGCAAGGATCCAGCCGCAGAGCACGGAGTTGTCGAGCACAAAGGCGGTGGTTGCGATCGCCGGGTTCAATCCAGGCCCTCCCGGGCGATTAGCCCCAGGTCGCCCTCCAGGACGACGCCAGTCCGCAGCTGCTTCAGCCGCTCCAGCGCCAGGGCCACCCGCTCACGACGCCCAGCCCCCCGATTGCGATCGCCGGCATCGGGCACGAGCCGCACCACCGGCACCCCCCGACGGGTGATGGCGATCTCCTCACCCAGCTCCACCCGAGCCACCAGGGCCGAGAGCTGGTTCTTGGCTGCCGCCATGGGCACCGCCAGGGTGGGTTGGCGCTCGGAGCCGGCGGGGGTGGGGTTTGTCATAGTGGCTAGATCGTGGCTAGCTAGCCTTAGTTTAATTAAAGCTAGCTTAAATGCTTGGGCGCATCATTTTGAAGTGTCAATCGATCCCCCCGTCCCGGCCGCTGCCGCCGGGTGCGGCGCGGTAGGTCTCGAAATCCCGCTTCAAGGCTCAGGCGGCTCGGTGCTGCACTTCGACGACCCGATCGCGCCCGTCGGCAAGAACGACTGGGAAGCCCTGGCGTGATCCTGCTCGATACCCCAGGCCCGAGTCGCCATCGTGGCGGAAATCGAGCGGGCCGCCCAGCCCGGGGAGGGCGCCGGATTGCTGGTGTGGGCGATCAGCTGCTGGGAGGTGGCGATGCTCCGGCCGATCGGCTCCTGGTGGCCCAGGCCCGGGAGCTGGCGATGCTCCTACTCCCTAGCCACAGCCTGCGGCTGAAACAGAACCCCTAG
>Ga0315905_10007735_pt1 | contig 10873 bp, 18 predicted proteins | sample LakEriMetagenome_5_FD_203522 | JGI IMG/M metagenome (GOLD analysis project Ga0315905, IMG submission 203522) | Freshwater fungal communities from buoy surface, Lake Erie, Ohio, United States - Buoy 4 MA121 | ecosystem: Environmental > Aquatic > Freshwater > Lake | place: USA: Lake Erie, Ohio... | reverse complement strand
AATAGAAAGGAAAATTCTTAAATGACAACCGTAGTAAAACCACCATCACCGAAGGTGGAAGACCTTGTTAAGAAAGCTTTGAAAGAAGCTCTTGACAAACGTAAACCACCTAAGCCAATAGAAGCATCAACGGAAGATGTTTCACATGAAACAACTACCGAAGATAGAAAACTTATGGAAGCAGCACCTACAACAGGTCTTAAACACAATCAAATTTACCTCTCTGAGGTTATCGGTCAGCCAGTTGACCATGATTTTGGAATCACTGTGTTCCAAGAATCTGATTGGGATGAGCGTATAGCTGCATTTGTTCCTAGTATCAATTCAACCTATGTCATTGATCCAAAACTTGCGTCTGACATTCTTCAAGCTTGGGAGTTAAATGAGAAAGTACTTTGCTACGGTCCTACAGGGGCTGGTAAATCTAGTCTTATTGAGCAGTTGTGTGCTCGTACTTATCGCCCTTTTGTTCGGGTTAATTGCACTGGGGATATGGATTCCTCAATGATCTTTGGTCAGCTAACAGCTAAGGATGGTTCAACAGTATGGGTAGATGGTGCAGCAACAGAAGCAGTCAAGTATGGTGCTGTGTTTGCATGGGATGAGTGGGATGTAACTCCTCCAGAGATCTCAATGGGTCTACAGTGGCTCTTAGAGGACGAGGGCAAGCTCTTCTTGAAAGAGATGCCAGGTAGTACCAAGGACAAACAAATCATTCCTCACAAGGACTTCAGACTTGTTGCTATTGGTAATACACAAGGTCAGGGTGATGACACAGGTGCTCATGCAGGTACTAACGTACAGAACTCAGCAACTCTAGACAGGTTTGGTACAGCAGTATTCGTTGACTATCTACCAGCAGCAGTGGAAGAGAAGATCATTACTAGTAAATACCCTACTACAGTAACAGGCAAAGCAGCTAAAGAACTGGTTAAACTAGCCAACCTTATTAGGCAAGGCTACAAGTCAGGTCAGTTCAGTCTTACTATCTCACCACGTACCTTGTTTGGTATCTGTAGAAAAGTATCTGTAGGCTGTACTCTCAAGTCAGCATTCACACTTGTATATCTAAACAAATTGAACGACACGCAACGTAAAGTTGCTGGCGAGCTTTTTGCTAAGGTATATGGGTCATCAGAAAACGCAATCTAAAACTACAAAACCATATAGCCCTCTTAGGAGGGCTATATATTTTGGGCTTTATAAATGATAAACAAACAGCTAATACTTAAAAATGCTCCTAGTAACATGGGGCAGCAGATCCATGTTAACCATGATGGATGTTCAGCAGGTGTAGATACTAAACGTAGGCTATACATCAAGCGTTCAGACAGGGGATTAGTGGCTTACTGCCACCATTGCAACGAGTCTGGCCATATTTCAGACGGACTATCCCAAGGCAGATTATCAACCTGGATAAGTAAAAAAGAAGATACAGGGTCAGTGAAATCACCAGCTAAGCCACAACTAACAAAGCTAAGCATCGAGGGTGAGGTGTGGCTCAGAACAAACTACTGCAACACAGAAGACGATAACTTCCACGGCATAGAAGGGGAAAGGCACAAAGTAGCCTTGACCCTACACAACCCAGAACAGCAGCCGATAGGCTGGCAGGTACGCAACCTAAAGGCAGAGCCTAAGTACATCACCTACTACACCAACAACAACGCCAAAGGCGAATCAAGCTGGTTCTACAAGGGCAATAAAACGTTGGTCATAACGGAAGACTACCTCAGTGCTTACAGAGTACACAAGAACACAGGTCTTAGCTCCGTAGCGTTACTAAGAACAAATCTGTCAGACAGAACACTAGCTCAAATCTATGAGCTAGGCATTGAAACTATATTTATTTGGTTAGATCCAGATGAAGCAGGAATGGAGGGAACAACAAAGCTATACAAGAAACTAACACACTACTTACCAGACAACATAAATGTTGCCTTATTTGGCATAGATAAAGAACCCAAAGAATGCACACCAGCAGAGCTTGTGAGCATACTAATTTAAAGGAAATAGATGGACTACGATGTTCTATACCTTTGCGCTAAGAGCAAAGAGAACCTCTCAAAGTACAGGCGGTACATCAAACCGCATGTAGTTATGAAAGAAACCAACACCATCCTTGACGGGATGGACAAGTACTACAAAACATTTCCCTCAGTTACAGAGTTTGCTTGGGACTCATTCACTGCGTTCCTAATAGCAGACCAAAGTAAACGTCTTACAGATGATTCCATTGTGAAACTACGTATGATGCTTACCAAAGCAAAGACGTTTGTTCCACACCATGCACACGAAGAAGTAGTCAAGACTCTTATTGAGTTGGACTACCTAGCTCTCATCATGGAGGAGTGTGAGAAAGTCAAGGAAGGCTCTAGTGATCTAGAGCACGTTCATATCATTGCAACCAACGCTCTTAAGGATGTCGAAAGGTACATAGAAAAAGATGAACTTTTTGTTAGTGCTGATCTGTCTGTTATTGCTGATCGAATTACTAGTAGCGGTTACGAGTGGCGTCTTGACGCGCTCAATAGGAGTCTTGGCCCTCTCCGTACTGGGAACTTTGTTATTGTGGCTGCTCGTGTGGAAGTGGGTAAAACTACTTTTCTAGCAAGCGAGGTCAGCTACCTAGCACAGCAACTACCTAAAGACAGACCTGTGGTCTGGGTCAACAACGAAGAAGAATCTTCAGTTGTATTCTTTAGGATTGTTCAAGCTGCGCTTGGACAAGAAAGCAAGGTACTCATTGCAGACTCCAAGGCTGCTATGGTGTCATACACCACACTCATGGGTGGTGATAAGGACAAGATACGTGTTACTAAGGACATGAACAACGTGCGTGACCTTGAGACATTGTTCAGAGAAGTTAACCCAGGGCTGATTGTTTTTGATCAGCTCGACAAGGTTGATGGGTTCAAGTCAGATGAGCGTGAGGATCTTAAGCTTGGCAAGATATACAAGTGGGCAAGAGAACTTGCAAGATCGTATGGCCCAGTTATTGCAGCATCACAATTGTCTGCGTCAGCAGTAGAAATGAAAGATCCACCATTCATAGGCTTGGATGCACTGCGTGGCTCCAAGACTGACAAACCAGGTGAAGCAGACGTAGTGATAACAATCGGCAAGTACAAAGAACCAAAGAGTCCCGAAGAAGAAATGATTCGTACCATCAATGTTCCTAAGAACAAACTACCAGGAGGAGGAAGCAAACAAGTCGAGTCAGATAGACACGGACAATTTCTAGTAACCATCGACCCCATCAGGGCTAGATACGAGTAACCTTTTAAGAAAGCTTTTGGAAAACCATGACCAAAACATTTATAGCTATTGATGTTGAGACAACACTCAATGGCAACGATGACGTAGGACTAGCTCATCCTATGCACCCAGACAACAGAGCTATTGCATTTGGATTGTGTGGCAGCACGGATGTAACCAATACATTCACCACATACGACATAGCAAAGTTTGAATACTTAATACGAGTACAACGACCAGACGCGCTAATCTGTGGACACAACATATCTTTTGATTTGATGTATCTCTACAAGACTAGCTCTGACTTGCAGTATGAACTACAACGCAGAATGATTTGGGATACACAGTTGGCAGAGTACATCCTAAGTGCTCAACAGACTAAGTTCTCAAGCCTCGATGAGTTGTCAATCAAGTATGGCTTGCCTATCAAAGATGATGGGATCAAGAAATACTTTCAGGCAGGGCTTGGCTCTGACAAGATTCCACCTGAAGAACTAATCCCATATCTAGAACAAGATGTTCAGAATACTGTACAGATTGCTATGAAGCAATATGGAAGAGCGATAGAACAAGATCAGCTACCACTCATACTCTCTCAGATGGAAGCGTTACATGCAACAACAGAGATGCAGTTCAATGGCTTGCACATTGACAAAGTAAAGCTTGATGAGTACACAGTAGAAGTTGTTAACGAGTATGTTGAATGCAAGCTTGACTTAGAAGAGCTAGCTTCCAAACACACATTACTTGAAGACATCAACAGTCCTAAGCAGTGGTCACAGTTCTTCTTTGGTGGTAAGAAGAAGATACGTGTGAAAGAAGAGGTTGGTCTATACAAGAATGGTAAGACCAAGTACAAGCTCATGGATAAAACTGTAGATATAAAGCCATTCATCAGATATACACCAGATCCAGAGAAAGTATCTGCTAAGACAGGTCAAGTATCTGTAGATGACTCTGTGCTCAACGATATGCTAAAGCATACATTCGATGCAGAAGCAATCAAGATCATTGAGAAACTACTAGAGTATCGTGAGCTATCAAAGCAGCTCTCAACCTATGTACAAGGGCTTAGCAAGCACGTTATAGGTGACTTCATACATGGCAAGCTAAACCACACAGCGACTGTCACAGGTCGTTTGTCATCAACCAATCCAAACCTACAGAACATTAGTAATAACCCTATCAAGCAGATCTTTACATCAAGATTCAAAGACGGTGTGATTGTTGAGGTTGACTTCAATCAGCTAGAAGTTGTAGCTCTAGCACATGTTACTAGAGACAAACAGCTTATCAAAGATATATCAGGCGGTACTGATATACACAGTGCTCTGTATGAAGCTATGTTTGGTAGACCACCAACCAAAGAGGAGCGTAAACCTTTCAAGGCTAGAACGTTTCAGCTTATCTATGGTGCAGGTGCTAAGGCTATCAGCAAGCAAGCAGGTTGTAGCTTAGATGAAGCCAAGAAGTTTGTGGATGTGTTCTACACACGTTATCCACAGGTAGGTGAATGGCACACTAAGTTTGCAGAAGATGTAGAGAGAAGCTCAACTTATGAGCTTGACGAACACGGCTTTCGAGAGAAAGTAAAAACGTTTGTTTTAAACACTGAGACTGGACGTAAGTTTTTGTTTAAGGAGTATTTTAATGAGAGTAGTTGGTCTTCTAGGACGTACAATTTCAGCCCCACTGAGTTGAAAAACTACCCTATCCAAGGTCTAGCAACTGGTGATATTGTCCCAATGATGTTGGGTATTATCTTCAGATGTTTAGAAAGCAGAGATAACGTGAAGATGGTTAACACCATACACGATTCTCTAATGTTTGATGTCCAAGCAAGTGCAGCGGACGGTTTTATAAAGGAGATAACAGGAATACTTAAAGACACACACAAGTATTTTGAAGAAAGATTTAAAGTGCCATTGGCTCTGAAGCTCAATGCAGGAGCGTCAATTGGTAAAAATTGGTTTGATATGAAAGAACTTTGATATGACAATGATGACAGGCATCGTGGAAGCAATTTCCACAAAAGACGTAAACACTAAGTTTGGCAACAAGCCTACTTACTCTCTTAAAGTTAACGGCACATGGGTAAAGTGTGGGTTCAAGAATCCTAATGCAGGTGCAGGAGATGAAGTAGAGTTTGATGGCAACACTGGTACTTATGGTCTTGAAACCAAAGCAGTCAATGTATTACGTAAAGGTGCTGGAACACCAGCGCCAGCTGCTACTAGTAACAGCACACCTGTTCCCACAAGGACAACAGGTAGTGGCTATGCAGCTAAGGTGTTTCCTATCCCAGCTTTACATGGAGATCGTGCTATTGTTCGTCAGAACGCATTAGCTCGTGCTACAGATATTTACATTGCTGCTCGTGGAGGCAAGCCTTGGGAGTTAGATGCAAGCAATCTTGACTTTGTTATTTCTCTTGCTCGTAAGTTCGAAGCTTACACAGCAGGTGACTTAGACATGGCTGAAGCTATTGCAGAGAATGAAGAAGTGCAAGAGTAACTAGGGAAAGCAGTTGCCTAGTTTTATGGGGCTGTTAAGCCAGCATTCGAGGATGTCAACGTAGGGGGTTTTCTGGCTTTCTGCCCTACCTAGTTGAAGACCAAATCGTAGCCCCATTTTTTTATAAGGAATATATGCGAGCACTAATAGACGGAGACATAGTTGTTTACCGTGGAGCAGCATCAGCTACTGAGGATGAACAATGGATAGCCCAAGCCAGGGCTGACCAGATGATTCAAGACATACTAGCTGATACAGGAGCAACGTCTTACAGCGTTTACCTAACAGGTAGTGGCAATTTCCGTAAGGAGATAGCACCTAGCTACAAGGCTAACAGACCAGACGAGCGACCAACACACTGGCAAGCAGTACGGGAGTTCCTAGTAACACAGCACAAAGCAATCATCTGTAACGGCTACGAAGCAGACGATGAGATGGGCATACAACAAGACAAGGAAGGTGGAACAACAGTCATCTGTAGCATAGACAAAGATTTATTACAGATCCCAGGTAAGCATTACAACTTTGTAAAGAAAGTATTTCAAGAAGTAACCTCGGATCAGGGTTTAAAGTTTCTCTATATGCAGAGTCTAATTGGAGATCGTAGTGATAACATCATTGGCGTAGCTGGCATTGGTCCAGTAAAGGCAGAGAGAGCACTAGAAGAGCTGTTGCCTGAAGAGTGGTACGACAAGTGCCGTGAACTCTATAGCGATGATGAACGATTCCATCTCAACATGAAGCTGTTATACATCTGGCAGAAGCCCAACGATAGTTGGGAACCACCAATCACACAACAGGAACAACATGACTAAAGATATAAACATGCAGCACATGACCATGACAGAGTATGTAGCTATAGCTCTGCTCAGTGAACTTGCATTTAAAGATGCAGTTCTAAAGATGATTGACCAGAAAGAGATAACCTCAACCAAGGTTGTTGAAACTTGTTTCACCTGGGCAGATGTATTTATGCAAGTGAGAGCTGCACGTTATGCCAAGACCAAGGAGGCATAGTCCAGCAGGATACCGCAGCGGCTTAGAAGCTAGGTTTCAAGCAGCTTGCGAAGCAAAAGGGTGGAAGCTAGGGTACGAACAAGACAAGATCAAGTACGTAATACCTGCAAGCAACCATACCTACACACCAGATTTCACTGTTACTAGTAACGTACACATAGAAACAAAAGGTCTATGGACTGGTACAGATAGGAAGAAAGCTGTGCTTATCAAGCAACAGCATCCTGAGATAACGATCCTTTATGTGTTACAGCGCAACCAAGGACTGTCAAAGAAAAGTAACACCACTTACTTGGACTGGGCAGCTAAGTATGAACTAGACGCTTGTGTGTTCTCAAACACTGAGCATTGGCAAAACTTTATTATGAAACATTTACCATGAAACTATCTTTTGAAGCATCAGACAACAACAAAATTATCATTACAGAACTACTTGAGAAGTGGAAAGAACACGAGAAGAACATGAACAAAGAGTCAGCTCTTGAGTACATAGAGAAACTACAACAATCTAAAACTAACCAACAATCACTAGCAGCATAGTGATTCCAACAAGAGATAGCCCATCCCCAGCAATATCAGAAACATTCTGGTTTGCTGGGTTTATTAAACAAGACGAGAAAGAAAATGAAATACGATCCTGATAACATCGATCACTCAGAGTTACGTGCTAGAGATTTCTATGAAAAACGTACACGCTACCAGTTAATAGCTCATCCAAATTGTCGTGACCCAGATCACCCAGGATGTGATAAGTGTGATGACGATACCCAAGATTACGAAGACGATGAAGATGACATCCAAGAATACAAATGAAACAGTCTAGACACACCAAGATTAGGAACCTCATACTAGCATCCCCAGATGGGATGACTACTAACCAATTAGCTAAGGCTCTAGGATCTAGCTACAAGAGTATGCAACACACCATGAACAGTGTCTGGGGTGTTTATGTAGACCGATGGCAAACAGTGCCTCGTAAAGGGCAATACGCAGCCGTATGGATGTGTGTTGAAGTACCACCAGACACACCCTATCCAGAAGATGGGATTTCACCTAAACCTCAAACCGAATGGAGAAAGCCATGATACCTATACTCCCCGAAGAAGATGAAGTGTTCAACGACATAGAGCGTTTAAGCAATGTTAGAAAAGAAATGTTGCGTACCCCACACAAAGAGGCTAGATTAATAGCTGAAGTAACAGTACTGACAGAGATGGTGCGAGTATTGTCTGGCAGGATTAAAGAATTAGAGGACAAATACAATGACAAGTTTGTGGCGTAAGAGAAAAACTAGCGACAAAGTTGCGACAGATGTTCACCATAATGAACAAAAACAAGACACTTTGTCCAATCCACTGGACTTATTGCATGAAGAAAATGTGCGCTTAGGTTTGTACGATGGAGTTTACGATTTAAGTATCCAATCAAAGGATTTAAGTATGCAATCAAACATGATGTGGGTAGACCCACCAGAGGGATGGAAGTTTGGATTCCCTGCTATCTATGATCCTGAAAAAGATGGTCAGATGAGCGAGTGGATTGTTAGAAAAGGCTACCCACTTCTGACAATAAAAGAATATGGTGAGTCTTGGGCGGTTAGATGTTGGCCTGTGGAAGTGAAACCTTTCGATGAGTCTGATTGAAATTTCATGCAAATTATCTTGGTAAAGATATAAATGGATAAAATAACTTAAAGGAAATACTATGTTAGAGACAGTTTTGTGGGTAGTGTTTTTGATTATGTTCGGAGCAGTAGGAGTCATCGCTACTTTTGTAGCAATCTTTATGCTATCGGAAGAGAAATGAAGATCACCCTAGAGTTTGATGACTTTGAAGATGCTAAAAAGGCCATCCATGTTTATGACGCATGGATAGCCTTAACACAAATCAGTGAAGCACTACGCTCACATACTAAACATGATGTCTCTGAGAAACAGACTATAGCCAATATTCAAGAGATCATGTCAGATGTAAACCACCTGCTTTACTCTTGATCTTCTTCGTCTTCTTCTTCACCTTCGTAGAGAACCCACTCGTCTAACTCTGGAACATAGATCCAAGTTAAACCGTCTTCATCTACAAAAGATAGTTCATCATCGTCTTCTTCTACAGACCAACCGCAGTCTTCTTGTTCAGCAATGAACTCTTGTATAAGAGCAATCTTGTTGAAGTCATCAGTCTCGATGGTTACGCTTTCGTTCCAACCTAAATCAATTTCTAACTTGTACATATCAATCCTTTAAACGTTAATGATTTGACCTCTGAATTCCACCTGACCTTCATCCCACTTGTGAACCAGCTCAGGCCACAATAGTTTCCCATCCTTAAATGTCAGAATTGCGAAACCTGATCTATGGTTTAGAGGATTATCTTCGCCATAGCTAAACTGTGGGCCGTAAGGCTCTGCTAGTGTACCTGTATCTACACCAAATCGGTTACCATTATAGTCAGCATAAGGTGTTACTTTTAGGCTGTGTAGATGCCCAGTTATAATACTTTTGCCTGCTGTTGCAGTATTATTGTGACTGGCATGGACTCCACCCTTATATCGGTGCTTGATAACCACATCATCTGTTGCCCAGCAAGTCATGCAAAACTCCCAGGTTGGGAAATGGTCTTCTAATTTAAACCCAAAAGTTTCTGCAAACTGAGGTGCATTGGTTGCTAGACGAGCATTAAACCGTGCATCATGGTTTCCCCATGTATACACTAATCGGACATTATGTCTAGCTTCCTTAGCTGCTTCTTCTACTTCCCCAAGAGCTTCCTTGCAAGCTTTAAGTTCCTCAATAACAGATGGCTCTTTGTTACTAGTAACCCCGCTAGGAGAATAACGGCTGATAGAAGCACCGTCTAGGGCATCTCCATTACATATCACTGCTGTGGGTTTAAACTCTTTAATCGCCCATAAAAGAGCGTTAAAGGCTGTAGTACGAATACCAGGCCAGAAGTGTGCATCACTAAATACAATTACAGTACCATTCAATATGCCCAACTGCTTACGCTCATAGGCACTCTGCTGTCTCTCAGGTCTACCATTAGGATTCTTGGCTTCCAATAACACACCATACTTAGTCTCTAATTGGGACCTACGTCTTTGAATGGTTCGTATATTGCCACCCGTAAGTCTTTGAATAGCAGCAGCAGAAGCATGTATTTTCCACAGCTCTATAAATTCAGCATCAGTCAGGATAGGGTGTTGGGGCATGACTACTCCAGTTTTAATCGCCAATAAGAAGTGTGCTTTATCATCCAAGGATTAGTTGGATCAAACATTTTGAAACCACACGAGATAAGAGAGTTAGCTGAAGGTGGATTATCGTAGGTACTGGTGATTAACCAGTTCATTTTGATAGCTTTTGCTTGTCGGATGCGCAGCCGAATAAACTTTTTCTGTAACCCTTGTCCACGATAATTAGGAAGAACGCCACAACGTACAAGGTAGCCGCAATCAGCCCAGCGAGAACTATAAACAAGACCTGCGAAACCACAATCCACACCATCCTTAACAGCAATCCACCAATATCCATGAGTTGTTTCATAGGGTTTATCAGACGGTAAGCACTTCTTTTGAAGTACAGACAGCCTGTCTTGTGTAGCATCTTTTCGTATGTCTACTCGTTGTATTTTTATCATGATGCGTATTAGGCATTGTTAACATGAAGTATTTATGAATATGTACGAGTACCTTGTTTGTCGATAATCAATGCTTGCTTACGTGGTGTACCAGATGGATTGTTTGGAACTGATATGTGTGTCCAAGAATCAAACTCTCGAATGATTTGGTCATACGCTATAGGCGAATTAACAATAGCTTTGACTACTTGATCTGGAGTAAGCCCAGGCACTCTAATGTCAGCCGCACAACCAACTCTGTGCTGTGATGTGTCTTTTGAACCCACAGCGTCATTTACGGCTTTTGACCTAAATGCAGAGTTAACCATGATCGGCTTGCCGTCTAGCAAGTCTTTAACTTCTTCAAGCATCTCAGCCAAACGCTTCAAGTTGTTTATCTCAGAACTATTAGGTGTGTTATCAAGCGACCTATGGTTAGTTACTGTAAGTTCTTCAAGGGTAAAGTGTG
>Ga0315905_10007734_pt1 | contig 10873 bp, 8 predicted proteins | sample LakEriMetagenome_5_FD_203522 | JGI IMG/M metagenome (GOLD analysis project Ga0315905, IMG submission 203522) | Freshwater fungal communities from buoy surface, Lake Erie, Ohio, United States - Buoy 4 MA121 | ecosystem: Environmental > Aquatic > Freshwater > Lake | place: USA: Lake Erie, Ohio... | reverse complement strand
ATGCAGCGCCCGGTGATCGCGCCGTCCACCGAGGGCATCCGCGATTACTTCGGTCCGGAAGACCTGTACCTCTTCACCCCGGACGACGTCGCGAGCCTGGCCAGCCAGATCGAGGCGGTCCACCGCGCCCCGGCCGCCGTGCCGGGGCGCGTGGCCCGCGGCCTCGCCGTGTACCGCGAGCATCGCTGGGAAGGCGAACGCGACCAACTGCTCCGCACCGTCGCGGGAATGCTGCCCTCCTGAACGCGAAGCCCCGCAACGCGCAGTTGACCAACTTCCGCCTGAGCTAGCCCCCTGGCGTCCAAGTTGAACCTTCTGCGCCGACGGCCCCGTCTTCCATGCCCTCGCCGCCTGCGCCCATCCTGCCGTTAGCAAACGAGGGACGCCTGCTCGCCCTGACCCACGACGCCGGGCGCACGGGGGCTCCGATCGGCCTGCTCGCCTTCCTCCAATGGTGGAGGCGGGAATCGAATCAGCCCGTCGCCTCGATTGTTCGTTCGCCTGGACCGCTTGTTCCTGCGTTTCAGGAGCTCGGCCCCTGCCTCGTCCTGGGGGATACTTGGCTGCACCGGACCCGCCTCGGCCGACGCCTGCTCGGCCGGCTGCCCGCTGGCATCGGCCAGCAGCGGCGCGCCCTCCTCGACTTCGTCAAGCGCCAGGCGCCCAGCGTGGTCTACGCCAGTACCCTGACCCACGGAACCCTGCTCGACCTGCTCTCACCCCTTGGACTGCCCACGGTGTCGCACTCCCACGAGCTGGAGTATTGGATCACCCGGGCCGGCCCCGAGAACCTCCGCTTGGTCCGGCAACATACCCACCACTACCTCGCGGCCGCCGAGGCCGTCCGCCAGCACCTCATCGATCCCCTTGGCCTCCCGGCGGAACAAATCACCGTCGTCCACGAGCATATCGCCCGCCTACCGGACCTGCCCGCACCCGCGATCCGACAACGGGAACGGGAACGGCTCGGTCTTCCCGCCGGGGCCTTCGTGATCGGGGGCTGCGGCGCCGAGCACTGGCGCAAGGGCCGCGACCTGATCCCGGGACTCCTGCAGGCTGTCCGGCGGCGCCTGCCCGGCCGCGACGTCCGCTTCCTCTGGATCGGCCGGCCCGGCAGCGCCGAGGAGGAACGGACCCTCCGCTACGACCTGCGGCTGACCGGCACCCTCGACGCCTATGTCACCAGCGGCGAGGTAAAGGACCCGTTCCCCCTCTACGCCGCCCTCGATGCGTTCGCGCTGCTGTCCCGCGAAGACCCTTTCCCGCTGGCCTGCCTGGAGGCCGCGGCCGCCGGCGCCCCGGTCCTGTGCTTCGAAGGTGCCGGCGGGATGCCGGAATTTACCCGCCGCGGCTGCGGCCTGAGCGTGCCTTATCTCGACCTCCACGCACTGGCGGAACAAATCGCCTGGCTCGACGCCCACCCGGACGACGCCCGGACGATGGCCGCCGCCGCCCGCCGCGAGGTTGAGGCCGCCCACTTGCCCCACCGCACGGGCCCGCGCATCGCGAAAGTGCTCCAGCAGGTCGCCCAAGCCTGAAGGCCATGCCCCACCTTTCCATCCTCATCGCCACCGCCAGCCCGGGCCCCAGCCTTGGTCCCACCCTGGCGAGCGTGGCCGCCAACCGGCTGCCCACTGGCTGGACCGGGGAGCTGGTCGTGGTGGAAAACGGGCGAGCGCGCGGGGCCGCCGAAGTCCTCGCTGCCCTGCCTCCTTCCGCCCTCACCCGCCGCTGCCTGTTGGAGCCGGGGCGGGGCAAGTCGCGCGCCCTCAACCGCGCCCTCGCCGCGCAACCCGGGGAAATCGTCCTCTTCACCGACGACGACGTGATCGTGCCGCCGGACTGGGTAGAGCGGCTTTCCGCGCCCCTGCGGGAGGGGGTCGCCGACGGAGTGGTAGGCTGGGTCCGCCTCGCGCCGCACCTCCTCCGACCGTGGATGGGCCGGCACCATCGGGCTTGGCTCGCCTCGACGGCGGATTACCTGGATCCGCGGAACCCCTCCGAGATGATCGGGGCGAACATGGCGGTCCGGAGGGAGGCCCTGCTGGCGGCCGGCGGCTTTGACCCCGAACTGGGTCCGGGAGTCACCAATGGCGGCGAGGAATCGTTGCTCTCGTGGCAACTGCGCCGGGCCGGCTACCGGATCGTCGCCGCCCCGGACGTGGAGGTGGAACACCACTGCTCACCGTCGCGGCTGCAGTACGCGGCTTGGGTCCAGGCCGCGCGGCTGAAGGGGGAATCGTCCGCTTACCAACTTCACCACTGGCACCACCGGAGCATCCGCTTCCCGCGGCTCCGCGCCGCCTGGTTGGCGGCCAAACTGGCGCTGCGCCGGGTCCTGCATCCGCGCCCCGCCCCCCAAACCGAGGGCATTGCCTTGTGGGAACTCAGTTACCTCGCGGAAATCGCGACCTGCCAGCGCTATGCCCAGGAGCGTCAGCGCCCCCGCCACTACGCGCCCGGCGGATTGCGGCACCGCCAGCCCTCGCTCTCCGCGCACTGATCAGAGCCGCGCCCCCGTTCCTGCCACTGCCCTTTCTCGGATGAATAAAGCCCGCCTCATCGCCTTCTACCTGCCCCAGTACCACCCGACCCCGGAAAATGACGCCTGGTGGGGCAAGGGTTTTACCGAATGGACGAACGTCACCAAGGCGCGTCCCCTTTTCCCCGGGCATTACCAGCCGCACCTGCCGGCCGACCTGGGCTTCTATGATCTGCGCGTCCCGGAAGCCCGCGCCGCCCAAGCGGAACTCGCCCGCGGCGCCGGCGTGGAGGCCTTCTGCTACTGGCACTACTGGTTTGCCGGCAAGCGACTCCTGCACCGTCCCTTTGAAGAGGTGGTGGCGTCCGGTAAACCCGACTTCCCCTTCTGCCTCGGCTGGGCGAACGATTCGTGGAGTAGCCATTGGTACGGGGCTGAGCGCCGGACCCTCGTCGAACAAACCTACCCCGGACCGGACGATCACGAGCGGCACTTCCACGCACTCCTGCCCGCCTTCCTCGACCGCCGCCACCTCCGCGTCCACGGCAAGCCGGTTTTCACCGTGTTCCGCCCCGCCAAGTTGCCGGAAGCCTCGCGATTCATCGCCCAGTGGCAGGACTTGGCCCGGCGCAACGGGCTGCCGGGCATCCATTTCATCGCCCATCTCTTCGACAACGAACTGGCCTTCCCCTGGAAACAGACCGGCTTCGACGGCGCCGTCGTCACCAACGAACTGAAGATGATGCGGCGCCGCCTTTGGGAGGTGGCGCAGGAACGCCTCCGCCGGGCCAGTCTGCCGGAGCAGGAACGCCTGGGAATCCGCGGCCGGGCCCACGCCCTCGCCGGCGGCGCCCGCCTCCTCGGCCACCGGGCCCTCCAACGCACCCTGTCCTGGCCGGGAGGCGTTCATTTTTACGAGGACGCCGTCCTGTTCATGAAATCGGAAGCCGGCCTCGCCCAAGGCTGCTACCCGTCGCTCGTTCCTGGTTGGGACAACACGCCCCGCGCCGGCCCGAAGGGCATCGTGCTGCACGGCGCCACGCCGGAGGCCTTTGGGCGGCACGTGGCGGACACGCTCGCCGCCGTGGCCGATCGCCCCGCGGAGGAGCGGCTCGTCTTTGTGAAATCCTGGAACGAGTGGGCCGAGGGCAACTACCTCGAACCCGACCGGAAGTTCGGCCACGGCTTCCTCGATGCCCTGCGCGCCGAGGTGGTGGTGCCCGGGACGCAATCCTCCACTTGAGGATGCTGGCACAGGCCCGAGCACGTTTGGCCGGCTGGGTGCACACCCGGCTCCGGCGGGCAGGGTACGTCTTGGAACGTCTGCCGGAGCCTTCGCCCGCCGGGCTCGAGGCGTCCTTGCAGGAGTTGCTCGCCACGGCCCCGGCAGACAGCACGGTGCTCTATGCTGGCACCAGTCGCCCGCTCCTCGAACGCCTGCGCGCCGCCCGCGTGGACTGGACGCCCGTCCTCCCCAGCCAACGACCCTTGGCACTCGCCATCATCGATCTCACGCCGGCCCAAACCGTCGCTTGGTCAACCCTGGGCGGCGCCCTCGGTCCGCAAGGACGAGTCCTCGTGCGGTTGCCCGGCGGGGGAGCGTTCCCTCTGGCTCAGCTCCAAGCCGAATGGGAACAAGCCGGACTCCGCATCCTGGACGTACCCGAGTATCCGCGCACCGCACGGCCGGTCGACGCCATCGGACGGATCGCCATCCTGCTCGCACCAAAGACCACGTCAGCCCCGGCCGGTCCAGCCGCCGCGCGCGTCGACGAGCTTCGCACTTGGGTCGGCGGACCCATCGGGGGGTGGTCGACCTCCCGGGTCCTGGCCGGCCCCGCCTCGGGCCCCGGTTGGGAGGCCGTCCTCAACCCCGGCGCCCTGCCGCGGCAGGATGGCACGTTGCTGCTGTGCCGCGTCGAGGATGCCACCTGGACCGAGATGAAGGCGGACGAGGCGGTCTTCATGCGGCGCTGCCCGCCCCGCTTGCTGGAGCTGGATTCCAACGGCGAACTCCGGACGAACCGGCGGGCGGCGTGGATTGAGGCACCTCCCGCGAGCACCCATCGCCTGGAGGACTTCCGGCTGTTCACCCACGCCGGCAACATCCTCAGCAACCACGCCGTCCTCCGCTTGCCGTCACCCGCCCGGGCAGGTCACCCCGTCGCACTGGAGCGGCTCGAGACCCGGGTCGGCTTCAGCGTCGTTGATCCGGTCCGCGCCGAACTTCGCTTCCGTGGGGAGCCCCGGCTCCCGCGCTCCTTGAGTCGAACGGAAAAGAACTGGGCCTGCTTCAGCCGTGGCGAGGACCTGTTCCTGCTTTACTCGCCTGCGCCGTACCAGCTGTACCGCTGCACGGACTGGGACCGGTTGGAGTTCACCGCTGTCCTGGAGACCGAATGGATGCTCCCGGATTCCAGCCCCGACCTTCCGCCGCTGCGCAACAGCATCAATCCGGTCGTCTACGACGAGGATCACTGGTTGCACGTCGTCCACCGCGTCTATCCCGGCAAGCGGTACGCCTACTGGCCGGTACTCCTTTCCCGCCGCACGCTGCGGCCGGTCTGCGCCGGCTGCCGCCCCCTCGCCTGCGGCGGGTGGTCAGGCGGTGAGGGCCTGCTCTACCTCAGTGCGGCCGCTGCCGGCCCGGAGATGATCGATCTCTACTTCGGGGCCGAGGACTGCGCGACCGGCCACAGTCAGGTGAGCAGGCGCGAGCTGGACACCGCCTGGCGACCGGTGAAGACCCGGTGACGCCGCCTCCGCCTCGCCCCCGAGTCACTGCTGCACTGAACGCACGCGCTCTCCGTTCCCGCTTTCCCCACTTCGGTCCTCGCCCCGGACCTGCCGTAACGATGCTCCCTCCCTCCCCTGCTCCCGAGCCAGCCCGCGCCGCCCCCGGCTCCCTCGACGGACTGAGCCTGTTCCGCTTCGCCCATGCCTTCGAGACCGGAGGCGGCGTGGAACGCATCTTGGAGGATTTGGACACGGGCCTGCTGGAACGCCATGCCGTCAAGATTGTCCGGCTGCATCTCGCGGCCGCGGACAGCCAGGCGGAACCCCGGACGCAGCGGGTGGGACGCGGCACCCTGGTGCTGCAGCCGGTACGGCTCCCGCCCGGTGGCAGGGAACAGATGGCGGAAGTGGCGGCTGAAACCGTTTCTCCCGGGCGCGCGTGGCTCCGCCGCCACGTTTTCGGCCAGCCGCTGCTCTGGCGGGGCCTGTTCGGCCCTTACGCGCGGCGCCGCCGCCTCACGCCGCGGGCAGGGGAAATTGCAGGTGCCGGCGAGCACTTCCGCCAACTCCACCGCGAGCACCGGTTCGACCTCTGCCTGCTGCACTTTTTCGGGGGCGCGGATGCCGATGAGATCATCACCGCCGCCCGGACCGCCGAGGTTCCGATCGGCCTGATCAATCACTTCGCCAACGACCGGTTGCTCCATCTCGCCATCCGCCGGCACGAGGAGCTCGCGGATGGCATTGGCAGCGTGACCGGACAGGACATTCCGGCCCATCTCCGGGGCCGGCTGGTCAATCTGGGCGATGGGATCGACCTCGGCTGCTTCGATCCGGCAGCCGCGCGGCCCCCGGGCGACCTGCCGGCGAACCCAGTCCTGTTCCTCCCTGCGCGCCTGCTGCGCACCAAGGGCCAGCTGGACCTCGTCCGCGCAGCGCGCCAACTCCACGATCAAGGGCTGCCGGTGACGGTGGCCTTCGCGGGCCGGGAGGACTCCCAGGCCTTCGTCGCGGAACTGCGGCAGGAGGTGACCCGGCTGCAGTTGGAACCCCACGTGCGCTTCCTCGGGCAACTTTCGGCCCAGGAAATCCGCGGCTGGTTCCACGCCAGCCTCGCCACGGTCTTTCCGACCTACCACCCCGAAGGCCTGCCGCGGGTCACCCTCGAATCGCAGGCGATGCACACCCCCGTCGTGGCCTACGCCACCGGCGGGATTGCGGAAGGCATCGAGGAGGGTCGGACGGGGTTTCTGGTGCCCACGGGCGATCTGAACGCGCTGGTCGCGGCGGTGGCGCGGCTGCTCCGGGAGCCCGGGCTGCGCGACCGGATGGGGCTCGCGGGGCGGCGGAGGGTGGAGGAGGGCTTCACCGTGCGGGCGATGTGCCAGCGCCACGAGGAATTCTACCGGTCGCTGTTGTCCCGCCCCCCGCGGGTGCGCTGAGCCCGTCTCGTCATGCCTCCGAATCTCGCCCTGTGCCTCGGCTTAGCCTTGGCGCTTTACGCCGTGTGGCGCGCCACGCGCACGGACGGTGGCTTTTCCCTGTCGCTGCTCTGGCCGACGCTCTGGTACATGGTCTGCGCGTCCCGGCCGTTCGGAACCTGGATGATGGAATGGAATCTCCGGATTCCCCTGATCAGCGATCTGGGCGGAGAGGGCAGCCCGATGGACCAGTTCTTTTACCTCTCCCTCACCTTCCTCGGCTGGCGGACGCTGGCCCGCCGCTCCTTCTCCTTCGCCCAACTCTTCCGGGAAAACACCTGGGCGGCAGCCTTGCTGATCCTGATGGCGGCGAGCATCGCGTGGTCCGATTACTCCTTCACCTCCTTCAAGCGCTACATCAAGGTGATCGGTTCGCTCACGATGGCGCTGGTGATCCTCACCGACGAACGTCCCTACACCGCGATCCAGACGGTGCTCCGGAACTGCCTCTACTTCCACCTCCCGCTCTCCATCGTCTGCATCAAGTATTTCCGGGCCATCGGGATCGAATACTCCTTCACCGGGTCCTCCCACTTCTGGCAGGGCATCGCCACGTCCAAGAATACGATGGGGCAGGTGGCGATGCTCGCCATCGTCTACTTTTCGTGGGACCTGGTCCACCACTGGCGCACCCTCGGTTGGCGACGGGTGAACACCCTCTACCTGGTGATGTCGGTTTACCTGCTCAAGGGCTCGAACCACGGGGTCTCCAAGACGTCGATTCTGGTGGCGTTGCTGGCGGCCTGCCTCCTCTTCACCCTCTACCGCCTGCGCGCCCGGGAGGATTCCCTTCTCCGGTTCACGAAGCTGTCCCTCGTCGGCGGACTGACACTCGTGGGATTCATCGTGACCCACAGCATCGTCGCCTTCGACGACGACTCCTTCCTCGGTACGATCGTCAAACTCTTCGGCCGTGATATCACGCTGACGGACCGGCTCTTCATCTGGCAGGACATGTACCGGGCCGCTTCGGGCAATCCGCTGCTCGGCGTCGGCTACGGGGGATTCTGGATCGGTCGAACGGCCAACATCCCGTGGAACACCCACACCTGGGTCTTGGGCCAGGGTCACTCCGGCTACGTCGACACCTACCTGCAACTCGGCATCGCCGGCTGGGTGATCCTCACCGGCGTCATCCTGACCACCCACCGTCGTCTGGTGGCGGCGCTGGCCACCGACTTTGATTTTGCCGCCTGGCGCCTGACCCTCTTCACGGTCGTGCTCTTCGTCAACCTCACGGAGACCACCCTCCTGCGCGGCGACCATCACCTCTGGTTCATCTTCACCGCCTGCATCTGGCAAGTGCCCGCCCCCGCGACGGCCCCCGCCTGGGAGGAGCAACCCGTCGAGGAAGTGCAGGCGGAAGAGGAGCCCCAGCGCCCATGAGCCGACGGTCGCCCCCCACGCTCCTGATCGGCCACGGGTTCGAGGCCAATTACCTTCTCGGTTTTGCCCGCGGGCTCCACGCGCAGGGCATCAACCTGTTGGTAACCGCGGACGACACCTCCGCGCCGCTGCTTGCGGCCGCCGGGCTGCCCCACGTCAACCTGCGCGGCAGCGTCGATCCCCGGCGTTCGCGCTGGGCCAAGCTCTCCAACCTGCTCCGCTACCACCTCAGCTTGGCCGCCCTCGTGGTGCGCCACCGCGGCGGAGCGATCCACTTCTGCGGCATCCTCCGGCGGGAACTGATTCTGCTCGAAGGCCTGCTGCTGCCCCTCTGGCTGCGCCTCTGGGCGGGAACCTACCTGCACACCGCGCATAACGCGCTGCCCCACGGCTGCGCCGACCGCCGCCTCTTCCGCCTCGCCTACCGCTGGATTTACCGCTGGCCCCACGCGATCCTCACCCACGCCGCGGTGGTCTCGCGCCAGCTGGAGCAGGAATTCGACGTCAACCCCACCCGCCTGCACCGGATCTCGATCGGCCTCAACGAGGAGGTCCCCGCCAGCGGCCTCGACGCTGCCGGCGCCCGCGCCCGCCTCGGCCTGCCCCCCACCGGCCGCCTGCTGCTCTTCGCCGGCAAGATCGAACCGTACAAGGGCCTCGACCTGCTGCTCGCCGCCTGGGCTCAAGTGAACGCTCCGGATGCCCGGCTCTGCATTGTGGGGGCCTCGCGCGACCCGGACCAGACGGCCGCCCTCACCCGGCAGATCGCCGCCCTCCCGCCCGAACGGCGCCCGCTCTGGCGCGACGCCTTTGTACCCAACGCGGAACTCGGCCTCTGGCTCGAGGCCGCCGACGCCCTCGTCCTCCCCTACCGTCAGATCTACCAAAGCGGGGTCGTCCTGCTCGGCCTCCGCTTCGGGCTCCCGCTGATCGCCTCTCCGGTGGGTTCCATGCCGGACTACGTTACCCCGGCCACCGGGATCCTCGCGGACGCCGCCGACGTTCCCGCGCTAGCGCGCGCGCTCCACGCCTTCCTCGACCGCGATCCGCCGCTCTCGCGTGCCGCCATCGCCGCCGCCGCCCGGGAATTCGCCTGGCCCCGGCAATGCGCCCGCATCCGCGCCCTTTACCCGACCTACCCCACCACCGCCGACCTCCCCTCGCCCGTATGCGCCTGACGTACGCCCTCATCACGCCCGCCCGCAACGAGGAGCAGACCCTCGGCCAGACCATCGCCGCCGTCGCCGCCCAGACCGTCCCGCCGGCCCGGTGGGTCATCGTGGATGATGGCTCGACCGATTGCACCGCCGAGATCGCCGCCGCGGCCGCGGCCACCCACCCGTGGATCCGGTTGGTGCAGCGCCCGCCTCGCAAGGAGCGCCACTTCGCCGGCAAGGTCCACGCCGTGAACGCCGGCCTGGCCGCCTTGGCGGACCTGCCCTACGATCTGGTCGGAAACCTCGACGCAGATGTGTCCTTCGCACCGGACTACATGGCGTTCCTGCTGGCCCGCTTCGAGGCACAGCCCCGGCTCGGGGTCGCCGGGACGCCGTTTACCCAGGACGGTTACGATTCCCTCAAGGACAGCTTCGAAGGCCCCAATTACGTCGCGGGTCCCTGCCAACTCTTCCGCCGCGCCTGCTTTGAGGAAATTGGCGGCTATGTCGCGAACCCGGCCGGCGGGGTGGATTGGATCGCCGTGATGTCCGCCCGGATGCGGGGCTGGGAAGTGCGCGCGTTCCCCGAGAAGCGCTTTCATCACCACCGGACCATGGGCACCGCCGAACGCGGCCCGGTCGCCGCCCAGTTCGCCTACGGCCAAAAGGATTATTACCTCGGAGGGTCCCCGGTGTGGCAACTGTTCCGGGTGGCCTTCCGCCTGCCGAAGAAGCCCCTCCTTTTCGGCGGACTCGCCCTGCTTGCGGGCTACTGCTGGGCGGCCCTCCGGCGCGTGCCGCGGCCCGTCTCCCCCGAACTCATGCGCTTCCACCGCGCCGATCAGATGCGCAAGCTCCGCCATATCCTCGGCAGTCTCGCCCGGGGAAAGCGCCCGGGCGCCTTCCGACCGGAGGCCTGAGCTGGACTTACTCTGACACCCGCATCGACGTCGAGAGCCGCACCAGCGAGCGCTCGGAGCGGAGGGCGCCCAGCCAAGGCCGCGAGGCCTTCGTCCGCATAGGGCTGCGCGGTCGGAAGCACCTCGGCTCGAACCCCAGCCTCGGCGGCGCCCGTGATGGAGCTCCGCGGCGTCTAGGGACGCCACGCACGGACTAATCCGCGGATTCGACCCCCTTGCGCCTTTTGCGGCCAACCTGCTCTGGCCGATCGGTCCGGAGGATGGCCACAAAAAGCACAAAGGGTGCTGGGCGTGGCCTGGGCTGCCGGTGGCGTCTATAGACGCCTCGTAGGCTTCAGGGCGAGCGCTCGGAATGGAGGGCTCCCAACCAAGGCCGCGAGGCGTTCGTCCGCATTCGGCTGCCCGTTCGGAAACACCTCGGCTCGAACCCCCGCCTCAGCGGCTCCCGTGATTGAGCTCCGCGGCCTCTATGGAGGCCACGCACGGCCTAAACCGCGGATTCAACCCCTTTGCGCCTTTTGCGGCCCTGTTTCTCCGCCCGTCGCCTGTAGATGAGCGGGTCGCCCCGCAGCTCAACCGCCACTCGCATGATTCCGCCCAAGAGCAGGGCATAACCCTCCGCGAAACTACTACCGCTTTTCCCCACACTTAATCTCGCTCCCAACCCATCGCCTGACATTATGGCCAGAAATTCCCCGACTGTTGCTTTCG
>Ga0315905_10007733_pt1 | contig 10874 bp, 17 predicted proteins | sample LakEriMetagenome_5_FD_203522 | JGI IMG/M metagenome (GOLD analysis project Ga0315905, IMG submission 203522) | Freshwater fungal communities from buoy surface, Lake Erie, Ohio, United States - Buoy 4 MA121 | ecosystem: Environmental > Aquatic > Freshwater > Lake | place: USA: Lake Erie, Ohio... | reverse complement strand
TTGCGGTCTCGCTTGCTCGCTTCGCGCAGCTGGCTCCTAAGCACGGTATCGACATCAACATCGGCAGCGTCTGTGGCTGCTCGGTGGTCTCTCGGGCGCGCAACCTGCTGGTGCAGGACCTGCTTGAGTCGGACGCTGATTACCTGCTGTTCATCGACTCGGACATCAACTTCGAACCCGAAGACATCCTGCGCCTGATGGCGTGGGCGCAAGACCCCAAGAAGGGCATTGTGGCGGGTGTTCCCCGCGTCCGGGACGTCAACAAAACCTACATCGCAAACCTCGACCACGATGAAAATGGCGAGTTGACGATGAATGGTATGGGTCTTGTTCGGGCTACGCGCGTAGCCACAGCGTTTATGCTGATTCAGCGCAAGGTCATCGAGGACATGATCGCCGCGCACCCGGAGTGGAAGTACTACGACAAGCGCTGCGAGAAGACGGTCCCGGCCCTGTTCGACTTCAAGCTCACCGACGAGGGTTACATGGGCGAGGACTTCCTGTTCTGCGACCGTGCCCGCGAGCTGGGTTATGAAGTGTGGGTCGACCCGACCATCAGCCTCGGCCACATGGGTGTGCAGGAGTACACCGGTAACTTTGGGGACGACGTCCTCTACCCGATGATTGTTCCGCAGAAGGATGTAGCATGAAGCGCAAGAAGCGTTACGCTGATGGTGGTGGGGTAGACGAGGAACTCGTCGTCGAGGGTATGCGCCCTCAGAATTTCAACCTTGCTTCTCTGGCTCGTGGCCCGTCCAGCGGCGGTATGGGCCCGTCGATGCCGGGTGGCGGTGGCGGTGGTGGTATGCCCGCTCCTGCAATGGGCTCGGCTCCGGCTCGTGCTCCTATGCCGATTGCCCGCACTGCTGGCTATCTGGGCCCCACCATCCGTGGGGAAGGCGGCGAGCGCGTGTCTATGGGTATGGGTCGGCGTGGCGCTATCGGCGCAGGCGCGTCTATTCCCTTTAAGAAGGGCGGCAAGGTCAAGAAGATGGCCAAGGGCGGTTCCACCGCCTCCAAGCGCGCAGACGGCTGCGCCACCAAGGGTAAGACTAAAGGAAGGTTCGTCTGATGGCTAAGATTGACAAAATCCTCGGCTCCATCTCTCCGATGTATGGCGCTGTTAGCGGGCAGGGTTTGTTCGGTAACGCTCTCGGCGGCCTTGGTGATGCTATGGGCCCGCTAGGGGGCCTAATGCCCATGCTCGCTTCTAGTCAGCGGAAAAAACTGCGCGCCAACAGGGCGGAAGACGCAGCGAAGGACGCTGAAGAAGCGTCCGCTGGCGGTATGAAGCGCGGCGGTGCGGTCAAGAAGATGGCCAAGGGCGGCAAGCTTACCGACCTTACCGGCGACGGCAAAGTCACTCGGGCTGATGTTCTCAAGGGACGCGGCGTTCCGGGCTTCTCTAAGGGTGGTACCGCTTCCAAGCGCGCCGATGGCTGCGCCACCAAGGGTAAGACGAAGGGGCGGTTCGTATGATGAAAAAGCGCAAGTTCGGTTCGGGCGGTATGCCGTCGATGAAGGAGTCGATGGAGTCGGGCAACCGTGTCTCGCGTCAGGTTGGCGCTGAGACCAAAAAGCTCATGCCCGCTACGCGGAGCACCCGCCCGTCAGTTGGCGATGCCATCGCTTCAGGTAATCGCATGTCCAAGAAAAATGCCGAGGACATGAAGGCCGTCAAGAAGTACGCCAAGGGTGGTAAGGTCAGGCGCTACGCTGACGGCGACCTCGTTATGGGCGGTGCTGCAAGCGACACCAGTGGTCTGAGCCTTGGTATGCCGAGCATTGATACTGATCTACGTCGTGCCCTTACCGACAAAGAGTTGATGGACGCCAACCTCGCTGCTGTCCGCGCTCGTGAAGCCGCTAGCACGGCGAAGCCGAAGCCGAAGCCGAAAGCTGTCGCGCCGAAGCCGGAGCCGAAGGCCGAAGCGCCGAAGCCGAAGCCGAAGCCTGAGACTCCGGCCAGCAAGCCTCCGGCGGAGAAGTCTTCAGACGCTCTCAACACTCGCGCTAGGCAGATTATGAAGGAGCGCGAGACTTCGTTCACTAAGGGCCCCCTGACCATGGCAGAGGCCCTCAAAGAAGCTGCAAAGACGCGCGTTCCGGCTCCATCGGTGACTCGTGGTTATGCTGATCGCGGAGCGCGTACGCTCGCAGACCGTAAAGAGCGCGTGGCTAAAAACGCCGCTACCGAGACAGCTCGTCCCAAAAAGCCGAATATATTCACGCGGATGTATGACATGACCGTCAATCCGGGCGTGGATAAGAAGTACGCCAAGGGCGGCGTCACCCGTGCTGACGGCTGCGCGGTGCGCGGCAAGACCAAGGGGAAGATGGTCTGATGGCTAAGACCCCGGCTTGGACGCGTAAGGAAGGCAAGAACCCCAAGGGTGGCTTGAACGCCAAGGGGCGTGCGTCCTACAACAAAGCCAATCCGGGGAAGCCGGGGCTCAAGGCCCCGCAGCCTGAAGGTGGTGCCCGTAAGAAGTCCTTCTGTGCCCGGATGTCGGGTATGAAGAAGAAGCTTACGAGCTCCAAGACCGCCAACGATCCGAACAGCCGTATCAACAAGTCCCTCCGGGCGTGGAAGTGCTGATATGACCGACGACGTAAAGACTATGCTCGACACAGCCTCGGTGTTCACCGTTGTCGGAACTTTAATGGATATGCTTCCGGCTGTTGCCGCCATCTTCACCATCATCTGGACTAGCATCCGTATCTATGAGACAGATACGGTGCAAAGACTTCTCGGAAAGGACTAACATGCCTAGCAAGACCCCCAAGCAAAAGAGCTTCATGGCCGCTGTGGCCAACAACCCCAAGTTCGCCAAGAAGGTGGGCGTGGCCCCCAAGGTCGGCAAGGAGTTCGAGATGAAGGACAAGAAGATGGGCATGAAGAAGATGGCCTCTGGCGGTCTGGCTGGCGGTCACAAGGCTGCTGATGGTATTACCAAAAAGGGTAAGACCAAGGGCAAGATGCCGAAGATGGCCATGGGCGGAAAGAGCTGCTGACATGCGACCGAGTCGGGGTATGGGTGCCATGAAGGCATCCAAGATGCCAAAGGCGAAGACTATTCGTCGGAAGGACAACCCCGGCGAGGTCACCATGTACGCCAAGGGCGGCAAGGTTAAGGCAAAGCGCATGGCCGAAGGCGGCAGCACCAAGGACGCGTGCTACTCCAAGGTCAAGGCGCGCTACAAAGTCTTTCCTTCCGCCTACGCCTCGGGTGCTATCTCCAAGTGCCGTAAGGTCGGTGCCAAGAACTGGGGTAACAAAGGTGGCGGTTCGTAAAACCGAGAAAGGCGCTTCGCTTAAGCGCTGGTTCCAAGAGGACTGGAAGGACGTCCGCACGGGTAAAGCCTGCGGGCGTCAGCCGGGTGAGAAGCGCGGCACACCTTATTGTAGACCCAGCAAGCGTATTTCTGATAAGACCCCCAAGACGTCGTCAGAGATGACTTCAACGGAGAAGAAGACGCGTATCGCTCAGAAAAAGCGGTTGGGGCAGCCTCCGGGTGCGCCTAAGCGCGTACAGGCAGCGCGGAGACAGAAAGGGAAGTACGATGGGTAAGCCGGTTGCAGGCCAGCTGGGCCAACTGGGGCAGACGGGCGGCGGTTTTGGTGGCCAACAGTCCCCGATGCTGCAAAAGCCGATGGAACCGCAGACGTTACAGCAGAACCCCGGTGGTTATGGCGGCGGTATGGGCGCGTTCCAAGACTTCATGCGTCAGCAGCAGCAGGCTTCGCAGATGCCGCAGCAGCCAGCGTACGGGGGCTTTGGTAACGGGATGACTATAAGCATTGCCCAGCCGCCACAGCAGTCGGGAGGGCTTTTAGGTTCTCTCCGTCCACAGCAACCGCAGCAGAACCCCGGCGGTTTCGGTAACGAGCAGCAGTCGCAGTTGCAGCAGGCGCTCCAAAGCTTCAGGGGCCAGCAGCAGATGGGCCAGCAGGCTCCGCAGATGCCGATGATTGGACCGGGTGGGGGTAGCCGCGACTTTTATGACCGACAGATGCAGCCCCCGCAAGAATTTGGGCCATCTCAAGCTGCGGCTCAAGCTGCAACGCTACAATCTATGGGTAGCGGCTTTGGCCAAAACAGCAGACCCGACCTCACCGGGGGTCCGATGGGCGCTCCACAGCCGCCCACGCTAGGTCAAGCTACGCAGGCGCAGATGCAGCAGCAGCCGCAACAGGCAGCACAGGCTCAGCAAATTTACGCGTTAAATCAGCAGCTTCAAGCGCAAGGGCGTCCGGGGATGCTGGGGTTCTCTCCTGAGCAGATGCAGCAGATGCAGCAGAGCCTCAATCAGGTAGGCGGGCAGCTGCCACAGATGCCGATGGTAGCACGGCAGCCATCGCAGGTGCCACAGATGTCGATGAGAGCGCCGCAGCAGGTCAGGCCGGAGCCGCCGCGTATGCAGGCTATGCGCGGTATCCAGCAGCTGGCTAACCGCCAGAGGGGTTACAACCGCTAATGACTACGACCAGCACGGCAGAGTTTAATCTGGACCTCAATAGCCTCATCGAAGAGGCTTTTGAGCGCTGCGGTGCTGAGCTGCGCACGGGCTACGACTTCCGCACGGCGCGGCGCAGCCTGAACCTGCTGACCATTGAGTGGGCCAACCGGGGGATAAACCTGTGGACTCTTGAGCAGGGGTCGATCCCCATGGTGCAGGGACAAATCACCTACGACCTGCCTGTGGATACAATTGATCTTCTGGAGCAAGTTATCCGCACCAACGCGGGTTCGGGTCCGAACCAGATCGACATCAACATCACCCGCATCAGCGCCGATACCTACATCACGATCCCTAACAAGAACGCGCAGGGGCGTCCTATTCAGGTGTGGATCAACCGCCGGTCAGGTGCAGACTACCCAGCCACGGGGGTCGCTAACCCGCAAATCAACGTGTGGCCCGCTCCGGACCAGAACAACTACTACACCTTCTTCTACTACCGCCTGCGGCGTATTAAGGACTCCGGTACGGGCGTCAACACACAGGACATCCCCTTCCGCTTCCTGCCGTGCCTCGTGGCGGGCTTGGCGTATCATCTCTCGTTGAAAATCCCCGACGCGCTGGAGCGCGCCCCGATGCTGAAGCAAATGTATGACGAAGCTTGGCAGCAGGCTGCCGATGAAGACCGAGAGAAGGCCGCCCTGCGAATTGCTCCACGCCAGTATTTCCGATAAGTTATGCTACACGGCCCATTGTTCTTGGCATGGGCTGCGGGGTTTTTCGACGGCGAAGGCTCTGTTTTCGTTGAGATATCCCAGAATAAAAACGCTCGGCGTAAAGTACGTACCTTGCTAACCGCGTCCGTTACTCAGACGTCTACCCCATGCCTGAACCTGTTCAAGGAGCATTTTGGCGGTAATATAGCGCCGATAACCAAGAGCCGTCGACACCACATGAACAACTCTGTCTGCTACGTGTGGCGCGTACGTAGTAAAGATGTGATAGCGTTCCTTGAAGCCATAGCCCCTTATGTGGTAGTGAAGAAGGAGCAAGTAGAGTTAGCGCTTCAGTACCCACTTACGCCAGCAGACGGCAGGAAATATGCGGGTCCCTATAACCCACTGCCTGACGAGGTCCATAACCGGCGTATGGAGATTGGGCAAAAACTCAGGGACATCCGGGCGTCGATGAAGACGGCTTCGGCAGTGAGGGAGGATATAAGTGCCTAATCGCTTTGCCTCCGGCAAACGGGCCATCGCGGAGTGCGACCGTTGTGGTCAGCGCTACAAGCTGAAAGAGCTCAAGCAGCTCGTCATCAAGACGAAGAACGTCAACATCCTTGTCTGCTATACGTGCTGGGAACCTGACCAGCCTCAGTTGCAGCTGGGTATGTACCCCGTGGACGATCCGCAAGCGCTGCGTAATCCTCGTCCGGACGTCAGCTACTTGCAAAGCGGCTTGAACGACAACGGCTTCCCGAGCGAAGGTAGCCGCGTGATCCAGTGGGGCTGGAACCCCGTTGGTCTCGACAATCCACTGGGTTTATCTGGGCTTCCAAATACGCTATTAGGACAAGGTCAGGTAGGCACTGTGACGGTAACGACGGAGAACTAAGATGGCCAAGGGTGGTAAGACAAACGCGCAGATGCTGGCGATGGGTCGTAACCTCGCTAAGCTCGCCAACCAGAAGAGCGGCAAGAAGCCGGTCAAGGACATGGGTAAGGTGAACAAAAATGGCTAACGGCACTCCGAAGCAGGTCCCTGTTGGTAAGAACAACAGCGGCTATCCGAACAACATCGCCAACACCCAGACCCAGAAGACGCGCGGCACCGGTGCGGCGACCAAGGGCACTGGGCACAGTACAAAGATGGGTTGATGAACTACGCTCAGCTCTTTGAGACCATCAAGGGGTACGTCGAAAACGACTTCCCCGACACCTCGTGGACGGATTCTGCCGGCACGGGGACGGTGACGTTTACCTCAACGGAGCAGATCAATACCTTCATCGTCAACGCCGAAGAGCGTATCTTCAACGCGGTCCAACTGCTGGACCTGCGCAAGAACGTGACGGGTAACTGCACGGCGGGTAACAAGTATCTCTCGGTGCCGTCTGACTGGCTGGCTAACTTCTCACTGGCTGTGATCGACGGTGATGGCAACTACGAGTACCTGCTGAACAAGGACGTCAGCTATATCCGTCAGGCGTTTCCCAACCCTAACGATGAAGGTCTCCCATCTCACTACGCCTATTTTGACGAAAACTCGTATATCCTCGGGCCTACCCCGGACGATGACTACGAGGTCGAGCTGCACTATTTCTACTACCCAGCGTCGATCACGACTGCGAGCACCTCGTGGCTCGGAGACAACTTCGAAAGCGTGCTGCTCTACGGCTCCCTGCTGGAGGCTTATACCTTCATGAAGGGCGAGCAGGATGTGATTGCTGGCTACCAGAAGCGCTACGACGAAGCGCTAAACCTGCTGAAGCAGCTGGGCGAAGGCAAGAACCGTCAGGACATGTATCGGACCGAGCAGGTCCGCTACCCGGTGAGGTAAGCGATGTTTAACGGAATCAGTGGCGTCGGGGACGTGATGGTTATGGCGACCGAAGGGCGTGGTTTCACGCCCGAAGAGATTGCCGAACGCGCGCTGGACAAGATCATCTATGTCGGAGCGCAGGCGCACCCGGCTATCCGTGACCAAGCCGAAGCTTTTAAGGGCAGCATCCGTCAGGTGCTTGTGCAGTACATGCACGAGGCGGTACGGTCGCATAACGTGACTCTGGTAAACAAGTTTAAACAAGCGGGTCATCCAGAGCTGATCCCGATCCTCGACGCATAAGGATACCCCAACATGGCAATTACCCAAGCGATGTGCACCAGCTTCAAGGCCGAGCTTATGCTGGCCGTGCACGACTTCCGCGTCACCGGTGGTGATACGTTCAAGCTCGCCTTGTACACCTCGTCGGCTACGATTGACGCGAACACTACAACCTACACCACTTCAAACGAAGTGACGGGCACCAACTACACCGCTGGCGGTGGTACGCTGACGCGTCTGGGTGTCGTGACCTCGAACAACACGGCTTCGACGGGCGTCGGCTTCACCGACTTCTCGGACCTGACCTTTGCTAACGCGACCATCACGGCTCGCGGCGCGCTGATCTACAACACCACGCCTTCGGCTAACTCGAACGCGGGCACCACGCTGACCAACGCTGCGGTGTGTGCGCTGGACTTTGGTTCGGACAAGACCTCGACGGACGGTGACTTCACTATCATCTTCCCGGCGGCAACCAACACGACCGCCATCATCCGGATTGCCTGATGATTGAAGAGCTTATCAGCCGGGTGTTTTACGCCCGCAACGTGGCTCATTTTGAGCACTGGACCGCCAACGGCGTCGGTGCCTTCGCGCGTCACCAGTCGCTGGGTACCTTCTACGAGGAGGTCATTGAAGCTCTGGATAGCTTGGTAGAGGCATACCAAGGCGCGTTCGAGCTGATCGGTCCGGTGCGCGCTCCGAAGACCAAGGCAACGGATATCATGCTCATCCTCATCGAGGACGCAGAGTGGATCGAGAAGAACCACGAGAAAATCTGCAAGGGCAACCGTGCCGTGGCCAACCTCATTGATGGCGTGACTGAGGTCTACCTCACCACGACCTACAAGCTGCGGAACCTTATGTAATGGCTCTTGTTCTCGCTGATCGTGTCCGCGACACCACTACTACGACTGGTACTGGTACGGTAACGCTCAGCGGGACCGCACCAACCGGGTATCAGGACTTCTCGGTCATCGGGAACGCTAACACCACCTACTACACGATCAACGCTGGCTCCCAGTGGGAAGTCGGCATCGGCACCTATTCGTCCACAGGTCCGACCCTCGCTCGCAACACGGTGCTGGAGTCGAGCAACGCCAACGCGCTGGTGAACTTCTCTGCGGGCACCAAGGACGTCTTCGTCACCTACCCTTCGGATAAGGCGGTCACTACGGACGGCGTGGAAACGCTGACCAACAAGACGATCAACGGCTCCAACAACACCATCACCAACGTCAGCCTCACCTCTGCGGTTACTGGCACTCTCCCCGTCGCTAATGGCGGCACGGGCCTCACCTCTTACGCGATTGGCGACATTCTGTTCGCCTCGACGGCAACAACCCTGTCCAAGCTGGCTGACGTCGCCACGGGCAATGCGCTGATTTCAGGCGGCGTAGGCGTTGCGCCGGCATACGGCAAGATTGGTTTGACGACACACATCTCTGGTACGCTGGCGGTAGGCAACGGCGGCACGGGCGTCACCACCTCAACCGGCACCACCTCCGTAGTGTTGTCGAACAGCCCGACCCTTGTCACGCCCACTCTCGGCGCGGCTTCGGCCACCAGCATCGCCAACGGTCTTGGCGCAGTTGGCACACCATCCTACACCTTCACAGGTGACACCAACACCGGCATGTGGTCGCCCGGTGCAGATACGATTGCCTTCAGCGAAGGCGGCGTCGAAGCCATGCGCATCGACAGCGACGGAGACGTCGGGATCGGTACTACTGCGCCAGTGCAGCGCCTGCATGTGCGCCAAGATCAGGACGGCACGACTGCGGCACTTATCCAGAACCGCAACGCTAGCGGTACGCCAATTTCGGCAATCCAGTTTATCTCTGGGGCGTTCGATCTTTCAGATAACCGCTATGCGATGATTTCCTCGGCTGGTGGGTCAAATACCACGCTCCAGTTCTGGACGGGTTCGGGGGCAACCCCCACCGAACGTATGCGGATCGACGCCACCGGCAACGTCGGGATCGGGACGACCGCGCCTACGACCATATTCCACGTCCAGCAGAACACCACGGCCAACGTTGGTATGCGTATGCGCCAACTCTCAACGACGCAGTTCGCGGGTGCTGGTTTGCTGTGCAACGGCCCGGTAAGCAGCGGTGTGCAGGGTGGAACTGCCTTCTACCACTATAACCGTAATACCGGTGGCACGAACGGCGCTTTGGCGATGGCCCAGTTTGACGAGAACGGGTCGTACCAGCGGAGCCTCGCGGAGTACTATTACAACGAACAGGCTTGGCTTTTCTACACTAACGGCTCCGAACGCCTGCGCATCACCAGCGCGGGCAACGTCGGGATTGGGACAAGTTCGCCTCTCTATCAAACCACTGTACTCGGTCTCGGCCAAGAGACGGCAGCCCTGACGGACGCCGGCAACAAAGGTGGGTCGCTCTATTTGCAAGCCACGGGTGTTACTTCTGGTTCTGGCGGCGCTGTTCTGTTTGGTACGACCTTCGGGAACCAAACACCATTCGCTGCAATTAAGGGCCTTGTAACTGACGGGGCTACTAATACGAATGGCGATCTAGCTTTTAGCACTAGAAACGCCCCGTCGGATACCGCGCTTACTGAACGTATGCGCATCACCAGCGCGGGCAACGTCGGGATTGGGACGAGTGCGCCCGACCGCAAACTGGATGTCCAAGGGTCTGGCAGCATCACCGTGCGCTCACGCTCCACGGACACCACTGGCGTTACGGTTGGCATTTTGGCGGCTGAACACGCCAGTGGTAGCTCTCTTCAAGCTCGTGCAGGGGTTGGCTTCACCAACCTCATCAGCACCGGAGCCGCTGACCCGCTGATCCTGTCTACCAACAGCACCGAACGTATGCGCATCACCAGCGCAGGCAACGTCGGGATCGGGATGACCGCGCCGCCGCAGCTTCTGGCTGTCGGCAATACCACGGATCAGGTTGGCGCTGGTATATCCGCCGCTGTCTCAACTTTGTATTTTGGGTCACCAAGCACCGGATCAGGCGGCATCCGACGTCTTGCGTATGACCGCGCCACTGGTAACTTTGATTTTATCGGTAACAGTGTTGCCAGCCCCTCGACCCAGATGACCATCACCGGCACGGGTAACGTTGGGATCGGGACGACCAGCCCCGGTTCGAAGCTGGACGTGCTTGGCGATTTTGTTGCGCGGACAGACGCTTCTGGCGGCAACACTCCTCTTAACGTAAAAAACGACAGCACGGCCAACAACACCACCAAGAGCACCGCCCTGCGTTTCCAAGGTGTGGACACTGTAGGCACCAGCAAAAACGTCGGTCTTGTCCAATGCGGGCCGGATGAAGGTAACTATGTGGCCTCGTATCTGGCCTTCCAGACGCGCACTGCCGATGCCCTGTCGGAACGTATGCGTATTACCAGCGGGGGTAACGTTGGGATCGGGACGAGTTCGCCTTCCGTTAAGCTCGATGTTAATGGAAGCGCAAACTTCGGAGCCACAATCACAACCGGCACCGGCGTCTCAACTGGTGACGCTCATCTTGAGCTTGGCGGTAACCGCACCGGCTCTGGCAACGCGTATATTGACCTTCACGCCGTCACTGGCACTGACTTTGAAGCGCGT
>Ga0315905_10007731_pt1 | contig 10876 bp, 12 predicted proteins | sample LakEriMetagenome_5_FD_203522 | JGI IMG/M metagenome (GOLD analysis project Ga0315905, IMG submission 203522) | Freshwater fungal communities from buoy surface, Lake Erie, Ohio, United States - Buoy 4 MA121 | ecosystem: Environmental > Aquatic > Freshwater > Lake | place: USA: Lake Erie, Ohio... | reverse complement strand
GCCTGTGGGTCGCGGCGCACGCCGCCCCCCCCCCCCCCCTGAGTGCAGCGCGCCAGCGCAGGCGGCTGCTTACCCCTGCCAAGGATCAAATTTCCTGCAGCTGACGCTCTTGAAGTCGGGTGTGGTGCTCATGCAGATGTAGCCCTCGTTGAACCACCAGTTGGTTTTGTCAATGCGCTTCATGTGCGCTGTGCGCGCAGTGGCGAGGTACACCCCTCGATGCCTGCATGTGCCGGTGACCGCGCTGAGCTGAGCGCAAGGGGCGTGGAGAGCACCTGTCCGCCATTGCCTTCACAGCATCAACACGAGGTGTGGTGACTGGCTTGCCCGCTGTAGTCAGCAGCTGCGCCAGGGCAGGGGCTTGCAGTGACCAGCCTGTTGCGACACGACTGTTGCCGCCAGCGCCGTCGCCTGCTGCAACTGCTGCTGTCAGCTGGGCCAGTGATTTGGTGCGGCTCTGCTCTCACCTGACGATGCTTGGGTTGAAGAAGTAGGGGCCCAGCTCCAGCTTGACGTCCCGCTCGCGGGCGGGCACGACGTGCAGGGTGGGAGCCACGGGCCCCAGCAGCACAAGGCCCAGCACACCTAGCGCCACCTGCAGGCGCGTGGCGCCAGGGCCCGGGCAGGCATGCTGAGATGAGACGCAGCAGGCACGGCAGGGGACTGGTTTTATCTGCTGCCAGGGGACCTGGGCCGGCAGCATGCGACGGCCGCACACCTCGCCTCGCGCCCTGCAGCAAGTCGCCGGCAGCATGGTCCCCCACGCTCGTTGCGATCGCGGGTGCGCTGCGGCTCACCCACGGCGCCAGGCGGCGTGCAAGCATGCCCAACTGCTTCACGCGTTGCTCATTGAACGCCGTCGTCTTGTGCAGGTGATGAGGGTGCGGCGAGGGGCGCGCACCGCTGCCCTGCTGCAGGAGGCAGGCAGACCCACAGCCCGGCGCAGGCGCTGTTGCCGCCTTGCGCAGGCGGGACGTGCGCACGGCTGCCGCGGTGTGGCTGGCATCAAGCCGCATGCTGTGCCTGGTTGCAACCGGGCCATGCATGTGTGACCAGTGCCCTGGGATGCAGCGCCGGCTGCGCCCGCCACGCACCTGGCTGCTCAGTGAGCCGGCTGCGCTCTGCCCACCCCCGCCGCTGGGCGGGGTGCTGCTGCCCGATGCACTCACGCGGCGCTGCGTGACGGGCAACCGCGCGTGCGCGCCTGCCGGCACGCCCGGCGGTGACTTGGCCACGCCTCCTGACACGTCGGCAGCTTGCGCCGCCCTGCGCTCCAGCGGGCTGCTGCGCGGCGGCGCCTCGCTGCTCGGCGCTGGCTGCTGCCGAGGGGAGCAGGCCTCGTGCGCTGCTCCCGGCTCCACTCCCCGCTGCCCTGGTGGCTGACAGCTACAAGCAGTAGCTGCAGCCGCCGATGGCACGGCCGCTGAACATGCGCCAGCAAATGGCGCGGGCTGCTCGCGCACCACCCCGAGACCCTGCGGGCATCAAAATTGAACCCATGCGCGGCATGCCTGAAACATCCCCCGGGATCGCGCCAGACCGCAGCCCCAGCGCCAAAGCAGCGCGCGCAGCAGCCACCTTGCAGTGTCAACCCGTGCCACGCGTGCAAATCACGCCACCAGCGAACCCGGGTGCGCGTGGCTCAGCCAGCAGGGTTACGACGGCAATTGGCGGGCTAGGTGCCTACGCAACCCATGCTGCAGTGTAAAATCGGTGTGCTGCCCGCCAGCGGGTGGTTGGTCAGGCTCTCAGAAACTCCCCGCATCCGCACGCGGGCGCATCGCCTCCCACGACCACGCGCATGTACGTGGCAGCTGACCACAAGGATATCAGGGCGCTGGGGCCCCTGGTGGTGCCTCCTGACGGCAGCCGCGCGTCCTCACCTGCGTCAGGCGCCCTCGACGATGCCGCCAGCAATCTCGTCAGCTGGGATGAGCGGCGCAGGTCCTGGCGATGCCGATCCGCGGGCGCAGCGCCCTTCCCACTGCACGGAGGTGACACTAGCGGGCCTAACTGTCGGGTCAAGGCACGCCCGGCCCAACAAACACCAGCAATTATGATGTCAAGGCAGCGCGCTGGCGAGCAGCCGCTGCCCGCGGGGGCACGTGCAGGGCAGCTGGTTGCCCGCGGCAGTGCGCGTTGTGACCAGCGCGCTGTCCCCCGCGGGCCGGGTCGCTGCGGCGCCCCGCTCGCCCTGTCCTGTGGAACCACACGGACACCTTGGGCGCTGGGTGTGCCTCTGGCTTCCATGAATGCGTGGAACCTGGGAGTGGGGGCACCTGCCGCAGATCATGCATCCCCCGCATGCCGACGACGGTTGCCCCCAACGCCGCCCCGCCTGCTGGACATCGCCCAGGGCGGGGCTCCTGGAGCAGTGATGTTGCTGCAGCAGGCCGGGTCGGCACACTGCGGCACGCAGGCTCGCCGGGTGGCCGCCAGCTGGCTGCCTGAGCACCCTGTGGCCCGGTTTGCGACGCGTGTGCGCGCGGGTGTGCATGGCCGCCGGGCCAACATTGTGACCCCCAGTGCCACACCTGGATGACCAGATGGCAGGCTGGGGCAGGCAGCTCCGGCAGGGCGGGCACCAGCTGGCTGCCTGAGCCCCCCCTGGCTGGCCGCGCACCGCGTGGGATGGCAGCGCGGGGTGCATAACCTCGCGCACGACAATCGCAGCCGGCCCCCCCAGGTGGTGCCTGGGTGGGTGCCGCCCCAGGGGACGCGGGACCAGGGGGTTGGCAGGGCGAAATGGCAAAATGTTTTGACTCCAGTGGGGTTCGAACCCACGCCCTTTCGGATACGGACCTGAACCGCACGCCTTAGACCGCTCGGCCATAGAGTCGTTGTGTCAGATCCTGAGGCAGGGGCAACCCTGCGATGGATGAGGTCGATGCAACCGATCTCGGGCAAGCTGTTGTTATACTAGCACACGGACTGAGGTGTCCCGACCGCGGCCCCGAAGGCGGCGCCGGTCGCCTGCCTGCACCTTGACGCCCAGTCACAGCAGCATGACATTGGCAGCAGCCACGGGAAGTGCAGGCAGCAGACGGCAGGCAGGGGGGGAGCGCTAGACCAGCGGGTTGGGCGAGTAACTCTGCTGCGATGCTCCGATGTGCTGTGCACATCCCCGTCATGGCTGCCCGCCTCCACCTGGCATGACCGCCCCTCCCTGCTGCATGCTCCGGCTTCGTCACATGCGTTGATTTACAGCACCTGCGGGTGGCTCACCGCTCACAGTGTCACACGCCATGTTGCGTGCCGGCAAAAAACATGCTCTCATGCGTTGCATTCCATCTGACGCAGGTCCGCAGGAGACCGGCGACGACCGGACCGGACGACCTAGGGTCGTAGCGCAGGTCTCCAAGAGAAAGTGCTACCTGGCTGACACCACCTGCCCCCTGGGGCGGGGTGGTGCCGCCCCGCTCAGCCACGCTATCGACAGAACAACCAGCGACAGTGTAGCCCCGAACCCCATGTTTTCAAAAGTCATGCCCACGCTGCAAGCTAGCCAGGCCCTGCACCCGTCTTGGCCAGGCTGGCTGCAAATTGCAGCAGCTTCTGATGCTCAGGGTACTCGTGCAGCGGCTGGGCGCACGGGCCCCCCAGTTGCCTGGGGATCCTGGCCTGCAGCAATGCAATGCAGGGGTGTGGAGTCATGTCAGACAATGTGCAGACCTGCCGGCGCATGACCCCCGCCCGAGGTGCTGACGCCAGAAGCTTGCATGGGAGCTTGCATGAACGCTGCGTGCACAGGGCCGGTGAATGGTCCAGCTTGCAGCGTGAGCTGCTTGCAGCCCCCCCCCCCCCCCCTCTCACCGCCGGCATGATGGCCCCCAGCTCCGCCAGCACCTCGGCCTGGCTGACCAGCACCTTGGTGCGGGCGCGCGCCCGCTCACTCATCTGGGGCGCCACGACCCGCCAGGCCATGGCAAACCTGCAGTCCGCAGGGTGCCAGCCGCATCATCAGCGGCCAGGTGAGGACCGGCCGCAGGGGTGTGTGGGCGGTGGCTGGCCCCCCCACCAGCGCATCCCAGTGCGCTGGCCTGGTGGTGGGCATGCAGAGCAGCTTTGGCGGGAGCTGCATTGAGGCCTGGTAGCAAGCACCTCGCCCAAGATGGTTGGGCTGCCTCTCGCTCACCAGCCAGGCGGGTTGATGATGAATGTGCCCGCCAGGCGGGAGGGGTAGTACCTCAGCAGCGCCGTAAGCTCCTTCATGGCGGAGCTCTGCATCACCTGCCATGGTGCCCGCGCAGCTGATTGAGTGTTGTGCGGTTGTCGCCAGCCAGGCCTGGCAACCATCAGCGCCCAGCTGTGCAACCGGCGAGGCAGGTGGCGTGCACATTGCATTCAGGGCGGGTGGGGTGTCGCTGCACTAGCTGGCGCCTCACCTGTGCCAGGGTGAGGCCAGTCATGTCGGTGACCAGGGTGACTCGGCCGCAGGGGAAGGGCTGAGGCACCAGCTGGGCAAACATGACTGCAGGTGTTTGGTGTGCGGAGGTTTGGCAGGCGTTGGTTGTCCTGCTGCTGCTAGGCTCCCTGCATGCACACCCCTGGCGCGGCGCTAGAGGTGCAGCCAACCCAGCGCCATGCACGCAGTGGCACACTGCTGGCACACGGCGTGCCGCTTGTGCGCACACATAACACAGCAGCAGGGTAGCGGGCTTCATGCTGGGCTGCCGCCACCATGCCTGGAGCCACTCACACTCGTACAGGAAGGCCAGGTGGTGCACAAACGCGTCCGGGGCGATGCCCTCCGCCTTCATGCGCCGCCCCAGCCCTGCAAGCTCGCCCAGCTGCAGGCAGGCGCCACCCAGAGCAGGCCAAGAAACCGGTTGGACATCACCTCACACACCCTGCTGTGCATGCCACTTCGCGCCGGCCACCCCTCTTGCACCGGCCGGCGTGCCTGCCCACAGTGCTTACCTGCACCAGCATGATGACCGCCTTGCTCTCCGCGCGGATGCCGATGAGGTGGTGCTCAAACGCGCGCATGAACCAGTCAAAGTGACGGGGCGGCCGGGAGGTGATGCCGTTGATGGCGTAGGTTCCGCGCCAGGCAGCAATCTTGGCGGCAAGGTCGCGGGCGGCATCCCAGCCCGACTTCACCCTGCAGGCAACAGCAGCGGCACCGGCACAGGACACGCCTCCAGCAGGCGGGGGATGCCGTGAGTGAGGGCAGTGGGCAAGCGCGGGCATGGTGGCGCCAGTGCGCTGCACGCATCCAGGAGATGTGCGGGTGCTGCGACTGCAGCGCTTCCACAGCCAGCCGCCTGCCTGGGCAGGCTCGAGCGCATGCACAGGCAGAGCAGCAGCACAACTGGCACTGTCAGTCCAGCAGGGGATGGCGCGCAGGCGGGGCTCACGCGCTGTTGCAGATGCGCAGCCGCATGTCTGGCGTCAGCCAGGCGGGGTCGGGGTTGCTGAGCAGCGGCCCCGGCGTGGCGGCCAGCGCCAGCGCCTCTGGCACCACCTCCGCAGGGCCACTGGGCACGCCCGGCTGGGCGGCGGGGCCCGCTGCTGCCTCCCCCTCGGAGGCGCTATCGGCGTCGGCGTCAGCGCCGCCCTCGGCCAGGGAAGCCATGGCCTGCGAGCCCGGGCAGGTAGATGGGGCGGGGAGCACTGAGCCGGCCAGGAGCAGCAATCAGCGGACGAGCAGTGCCAATGAAGGTAGGAGGGGGAGGCAGAAAAAGCAGTGGAATCCATTCCCCCCTGGCTGCCAAGCAGCGTTGGTTGCCCAAGCCCAGTGCCCTCACCATCTCAAATGCCGCCAGCTGCTGCTGCAGGCTGACCCCTGCCTCGAATGTGAAGGCCGCCCCCACCAGCCGCAGCTGCAGCTCGCCGCCGCTGGGCCACACGGGCGCCCGCTGCAAGCGCAGGAAGGACGAGGCCCGCGCCACAAGCCGCTGCCCCTGCGCGGCCAGCGTGCTTTGCTGCCGATGCAGCTGCGGCTGAGGCTGCTGCTGCATCTGGTGCTGCTGCGTATGCCGTTGCTGCTGCTGCGGATGCTGCGGGCTGCTGGTCAGCAGGTGCACAAGGCCGGCGATGCAGGCCAGCAGTGATGCCACGCCTGCCGCGACGCCCACCACCCCGCCGGCCACAGCCGGCACCCGCACCAGCAGCAGCACGTGCAGCAGGAGCACCCACGCCACCAGCAGTACACCCACCACTCCGCTGCCTGCAGCCCAGCTGCGCTGTGGCTGCACCTTGGCTGCTGCTGCGGCCTCAACGACTGGTGCTGCGGAGGCCCTGTCATCCGAGGAGAAGCTGCTGCCCCCAGAGTCTCCCCAGGTGTCCCAGGGCACGGGCAGAGTCAGGCTGGTGGCCTGGCCCCGCACCAGCTGCACCTGCAGGGCCAGCATGGCGCCCTCGGGACCCCAGCTCAGGTGCTGGGGCCGCAGCTTCCACCTCAGCCGGCTGGCGGGCGCCCTGCTGCCCGGGGCCCGCGGGCTGGTGCGCGGCACCTGCGGCACAGGAGGCGGCCGTGCACGCACACACTGTCAGGGCGCCCCACAGACAGGGACGGGGCAGGTTGCATCTGGGCCCCACTGCACATGCAGACTCGCCATGGCTAGCCCTGCGGGCGACGCGCTTTCATGGGGCGCTGCGTGCAGTGCACCTACCCTGCAGGGCCATCCAGCCTCACCTCCATGGCCGAGTCCACCGCCCAGTCCAGCGGCCCTGCCTTTTCCTGGAGCGTGGCATACCCGCCGCCCACCAGTCGGACTGTGGAGCTGCGCCTGCGCACCCACACACACACAGCCACAGGCAACGCCCACTGCTGGTGAGAGTGCACAGCAGCACGGGGCAGCAGCTGCCCCCGCATGGCTGGCAGGCCGCTGGACCACCACAGATCGATCACTGCAGGTCCGTGCGCCCAAACTCCAAGCAAGCCAACGGCCCAATACAATGCATGACTCCCTCAGGAGCCAAGCATGCCATGCCGGCACGCCGCACCTCCGCGCTGGAGGGCCGCTGCCCACAGCCATCTCCTGCACATCGCCCTGCTCCTCCCCCTCCTCGTCGGCCACGAGGTTGCCTTCCACAGGCACGGCCAGCACCTGCAGTTTCCCGCAGTGCGGAGGGGGGTTAAGCAGTGTGTTGGTGCATCCGGCAGCTGCTGATTGAGCAGTGGGGCTGCCAGCGTCGTGGACTTGCAGATGGGGCATGTGGCCCGCAGCTGCACATGACCTGCACCCAAGCAACCGCAGCCTGCGTGCAGCCAGGAGTCCCTGCCTGTGTGCTGCCGCCGCCCTGCTTGCATGCCGCCAGCACTAGCTCGGGCGTGATGGAGGCCACCCCCACACCCGCAGGCGTGGCGATGTGCAGCACCAGGGCGCGCGGCCCGCCCTCCACCTGCGCAGGCAGGATTGGACACACACACGCAGCCGCATCGCGGTGGCAGCGCCCGCTGGGGTGGTGGCTGCTGCAACCGTGTGCCCGTTCCAGCCTAAGCGTGCAACACCCAGTGCTGGATCTGCCAGGGGGGGGGGGGGGCACACCACCAAAGGCTCCAGCATGTGTGGCTGATCGTCCTCCGTCCCTGAACCTGACATTACAGCCTTGCTGCTGGCCCTGCTGGGCTGGGTGCCGCGCTCCTGGCAGGCCGAAAGGAGGCAGGGGTGAAGGCATGCCAACGCTGCTGGGGCAATGCGCAATGCGCAGGCAAGCGGCACGTGGCAGGCAGGGCCAAGCGGACGGGCTGTGCTGCCTGCTGGCCTGGACGAACACGGCAATGCGGGGCGCAGGTGATGCTAGCAGCAGGAACTCACCAGCAGTGCTGCCAGCCACGGGGGTGGCAGCGGCAGGTGCACGCCCCAGTCCACGGGCCCACACAACAGCGCGGCGGCCCCTGCAGGGCATCCAACGCTGCCGGTCAGTCGGTGCGCGGCCCGTCGGTGCGCCCGCCCACCAGCTTGTGCAGGGCAGCTGCTGCAACCAAGGTGGATGACCTGAAGCACGGGTTTGAGTGCCGCGGACAAGGCTTGGGTGCAGTGCTCACCTGGGCCGAGGTCCTCGTCTGCCACAGCCACCACGCTGGCAATGCTGCACCTCAGCGCCAGCGGCCCACCCTCGGCCAGGTAGCCCAGCGCCTCCTGCGGCAGCAGGAGGGCAGGCAGGAACGCAGACGAAATGGAGGTGGCGGGCAAAGCCGCGGCACACAGAAGGGGAGCAGCCACTGCGGCCCACAGGTGCTCAGTGCGCGCCAGGCTGGGCTCACACCTGGAGGCGCTGCTTGCCCGCCGCCACCTGCGCGCACACGCGCGCCGCCACGGCCGGCTGCGCAAACACCAGCTCCACCAGGCTGGTCTCGGGGCCACCACCCGTGCTGCCCTGGCAGACCGGCAGCCCCAGCGTGGCGCTGTCGTCGCCGCCCGCCAGGTTGGGCCTGCGGGTGGGGCAGATTCCCTGGTCACGCCCGCAGCCTGCAGCTGTGCTGCTGCAAGCAGTGCCGACCGGGACGGGCGGCCGCCCGCCCACCTGGCGCTGCAGCAGCTGGCGTCCCTCAGCTGAGGCATCAGCGTGTCCAGGGACACCACGCCGGTGGTGCCTGATCGGCGCTGGTACCGCAGGATGATCTTTCGCCCCTTCTGCTCGCACGACTCCACCTGGAGGGGGGCGAGCACCGCATCGACCGTTGGGGTCGCGATTCTCGCGCGCCGCATGCGCCCCTGTGACCGCGCGCTGTCCATGCGCTGCACGCTGTGCGCGGTTGAGGACGCGTGTGAACACCTTGTCATGCTGAATTCGCTTCAACACGGGCGCGGAGGCTTGATCTGAGTTGATTCCGTGCACTGGCTGTCCGTGCACCGGCCGCGCGAGCCCCAGGATGAGCAGCTCGGTGCCATTGACAATGACCGTCGCACGCTTGCACGCAGCGCTGCCCAGGCGCCGGGGGTCATACCGCGCCTCCTCGACGATGAGCATGCTGGAACAGTCAGCACCGCATAGTTGGATCAGGTTCGCCCTTGACGCGTCAGAACGCGGTGCGCAGGCAACAGTGTCTGCGGTGTCAACGGGGTCACCCGGGTTGACTCGCGCCTGCTCGGCTTGCAACGGGGCGGGAGCCACTACCGCAGTCACGGCTTGCACAGTTGGGTGCGGTGGCAACACGCTGCGGCCCCGCCGTCGGCCGCAACTTGGGCGACCCCAACATTCGCCTGCGGCGGCTGCTCAGTAGTCGTCGCCGCGTGACAGCACCTCTTTCCGGGTGGGATGCAGGTAGATGGTGTGCTCGTACTGCGCCGTGTAGCTGCCCTTGATGTCGCACAGCGGGGGGTAGGAGTCCACCACACCTGCGCCGAGTAGAGATGGGCAGCGCAGGGAGTGAGCGCGCAGGGCCCAGCGGTGCAGGAAGGTGGTGGCAGGCGCATCGCAGGATATGGCAGTCCTGCCAGCGGGATGCCGCCACCCTCACCCGCGTCGCACAGGTTCTTGAGTGCCATGAGGTACTTCTGCTCCCCCAGGCGGTCCAGGTAGCGGCGGCAGAAGGCCAGCGTGCCAAAGTTCTTGTCGATGGTGGCCAGCAGCTGCTTGGCGCGCGGCAGCCTGCACAGGGCAGCGCAGCACACCACCCCAAGGGGGGACCCCAGCGGCCACCTCAGTTCACTGCCCGCGCCGCCGCCCCCCACTCGCCGCCTGCACCAGGCAGCCGAGCTACCTCGCACACGCACCATGCAAACAGGAAGCAGCCAGCAGTGCCCGTGCCCGTCACTGGTCGGCGGATGTGCCACCCCAGCCACGCACCCCCCGCCGCGTGCAGCACACATACGCAGCAGCGCCCGCCTGGGCGGCGCGCCCCGCAAACCCCACCTGAGCGGCACATGCCCCACGTCGAAGTTCTTCATGTAGTGGCTGCACTCCAGGTCCTCCCTCACGTAGCCCTTGCCCGTGGAGCCAAATGTCTCAATGGCGAAGAACTCGCCCTCCTCCATGCGCGTGGCCTCGCCGCCCTGCGCCCAGGCCAGGCAGGCGCCTGTGAGCGTCGCAGGGTGAGGGAGCGCCCGCACGCAGCCGCTGGCAGCAGGGTGCGGGCACGGTGTGGGTGGGTGGGGATGGGGGATTGCTGAGCCCAGAGAAGGGGGTGCGGGCAGGCAGGCGCAGGGCATGGGCATGGCGTGGCCTCCTGCGCCTGCACTCGCCTTGACAATGGGCACGCTCTTGCCGGCGTGGATGCGGTAGGGGCCGATGCTGTGGCCGTTGAGGTTGCGGATGCACTTGACCTACGCAAGGGCGGGGCGGGGGGTGAGTGGCAGCGGCGACCAAGGAACACACCTAGCAGCCAGCGTGCGCAATGGCGCGCGATGCCACGCCTGCTGGAGCTGGCACACGCACACGCGCTGCGCAGATCAGCACCCTCTTGCCACCTGGTGCATCTTGCCGTCCAGCTCAATCTCATAGGACTCCATGACCTCCTGGATGGCGGCACCGATGTCGCACAGCCGCACGTCAATGCCCGCCTCCCGGATGCCTGCGCCCGGGGGTGGGGAGGGGGGGGGGGGCATGGGCGACGCCGGTGGGGGGGATCCTGCCATCTGCAGGCCGCCCCAGCCCCGGCCAGCAGGGTGGCAGGTGGCGCCGCCAAGCACCAGCGTGGACGCTGTGGTGGGTGCTGGTGGTCGTGCCCTGCCTGCCTGCCGGCCTGCCTGGCGGGCGCACCCGTGTTGGTGGCCTCCTTGACGGCCGTCAGCAGCGGGTCGTAGCGCGGGTTGAAGGCCACGGTGAAGGCGCTGTCGATGATGCGGCCGCCAATCTGCAGCCACGCCGCGCCGGCCACGCGCGCTCGGGGTCACGCCCGGGAAAGGCAGGTCGCGCACGGAGCCTCTGCTGCCCAGGCAGGCATGGCGCGGGGTGCTTGGGGGGGGGGGGGGGGGTCACCTGT
>Ga0315905_10007730_pt1 | contig 10876 bp, 8 predicted proteins | sample LakEriMetagenome_5_FD_203522 | JGI IMG/M metagenome (GOLD analysis project Ga0315905, IMG submission 203522) | Freshwater fungal communities from buoy surface, Lake Erie, Ohio, United States - Buoy 4 MA121 | ecosystem: Environmental > Aquatic > Freshwater > Lake | place: USA: Lake Erie, Ohio... | reverse complement strand
GGGCCCCTCGGGCCGGGTCCAGATCCAAGCGCCCATCACCACCAGCACAAACCCCTGCACCGCGAGAATCTGCCAGCTAAGGCCGAGTGCCAGGCTGATCGCAAAAGCCGCCGACATGGCGATCAAGGACAGGCGTTTGGCCTTCGGCGCGATAGCGCGGTGGGCGTGCCAGTTGTGGATGGCAGGGCCGAAACTGGGATGCGAAACCAGCCAGTTGTGTAGGCGTGGCGAGGATTTGGCAAAGCAGGCGGCAGCCAAAAGCATGAAGGGCGTGGTCGGCACCAACGGCAGCACAACCCCTGCCAGACCAAGGGCAAGGGCGACGAGGCCAAGGCTGATCCAGAGCAGACGCATGGGTTCGGGTGTTTCACAGACCCGCGCCACTGTCGAGGGCGCAGGGGCGTCTAACCGCGCCAGTCATATGGCAAAACAGGGCCTTTTGCGCATGGCCTTTTCTTTTCCTGCCCCCCCGCCTATAGGGGCCTATGGCGGGATGCCCCCGCGCCCCTTGCTGTGAAAGGCCGCCCATGCGGACCATTACCACGACTGAAGACCTTGCCGCTTTCTGCGCCGCGGCCAAGGAACATCCCTATGTCACCATCGACACCGAGTTCCTGCGCGAACGCACTTATTGGTCCAAGCTTTGCCTGATCCAGATGGCGCTGCCGGGCAAAAACGGCGACGCGGTTCTGGTGGACCCGATCGAAGGGTCGCAGATGTCGATGGAGCCGCTCTATGACCTCTTTCGCCATAAGGCGACGGTGAAGGTCTTTCACGCGGCCCGACAGGATCTGGAAATCTTTTTCGTCGAAGGCAATGTCTTTCCCGATCCCTTGTTTGACACGCAGGTCGCCGCCATGGTTTGCGGCTTTGGCGAACAGGTCGGCTATGAGACGCTGGTCAAAAAGATTGCCAAGGAAAACCTTGATAAAACCAGCCGCTTTACCGATTGGTCGCGCCGCCCGCTGACCACGGCGCAAAGCGAATATGCGCTGGCCGATGTGACGCATCTGCGGGTAATTTACGAATGGCTGGCGGCCCAACTGGCCAAGAATGGCCGGCAGGGCTGGGTGGAAGAGGAGCTGTCGCTTCTGACCGACCCCGAAACCTATATCACACGGCCGGATGAGGCCTGGATGCGCGTCAAGACGCGCACCACATCGGGCCGGTTCTTGGCGGTGGTCAAGGAGCTGGCGCGGTTCCGTGAATCCTATGCGCAAGGCAACAATGTGCCGCGCAGCCGCGTGATGAAGGATGACGCGCTGTTGGAGCTGGCCTCGACACGACCCACCTCGATGGAAGAGCTTGGCCGCTCGCGACTGTTGCAGCGCGAAGGGCGCAAGACCGAGATTGCCGAAGGCATCATCGCGGCGATCAAGGCAGGCCTTGAGATGCGCCCCGAAGATATGCCGAAGCCGGATCTTGAGCGTGAGCAGTTGCAGGTCAATCCGGCCTTGGCCGATCTCTTGCGCGTGCTCCTCAAGGCCAAGTCGGAAAGTCTGGGCGTGGCACCGCGCCTGATTGCCTCGGCCTCTGATCTTGATGCGATTGCCGCTGGTGAGCGCAAAGTAGATGCGCTGAATGGCTGGCGCGCCGAAGCTTTTGGCGATGATGCGATGCGGCTTTGCCGGGGCGAGATTGCGCTCTCGGCCAAGGGCAATGAAGTGCGGGTGGTGCGGCTTTAAGGCCGCACGCCCCTTAGCGACGGCTGGAGCGGGCGTTCTGCGCGCCTTGCACCACGATCTCGCGGATGCTGTCGAGTTTGATCTTCGACAGATGGGCGGCCACAGTCACCTCACGCGTGCGCGGTGCGCCTGCAGGCGTGGGGCCGGGCGGCGGCATCAGCCGGAAGTCATAGACCAAGACACCGTTCTCATCCAGCGGGCGCGCCACCAGTTCGGCATCGTAATGGCCTTGGGTCGGCGACAGGCCCGTGGCGCGCACGATGGCGCCGTAAGGCGTTTGCTCAATGGTCATCGACAAAACCTGATCGACCAGCGGGCGCGCCTCAATCGTGGCGGGGATACCAAACTCATCTGCCTGCGCCTCGCGAGAGCCGCCAAACCAGTTGAGCGGGTTCAGCCGCGACTCGCGCATCGAGCCGCAAGCAGTCAGCACCATCACGGCGGTCAGGGCGAGGGTCAGGGAAAGGCGCATCGGCAGGGTCCTTGCAAGCACTGTCCTTTGGCTATCCGATCAGGACCCCTTTGAAAAGGCCGCAGCGTTTGTGGGGCAGGGGCTAGACAGGGGGGCAGGGGCGAATTAGCTGACACGGGAATAAAGGAGTTGCACCATGGCCACCCCCGCCTTTGAGGAGATTGCCGAAACCTTCGAGTTTCTCGACGACTGGGAGGATCGTTATCGCCATGTCATCGACATGGGAAAGGCGATGTCGCCCTTGGACGACAGCTTCAAGGTGCCGGGCTACAAGGTGGACGGCTGCGCCAGTCAGGTCTGGCTGCGCCCAGTGATCGCGGGCGGGCGCTTCGATTTTCAGGGCGATTCGGATGCGATGATCGTGCGCGGGCTGATCGCGGTCTTGCATGCCTTGTATTCCGGGGTGCCGGTGGGGCAGGTGGGCGCGGTGGATGCGCTCGCCGAACTCGGCCGCTTGGGGCTGAACGAGCATCTCTCGGCCCAGCGGTCCAACGGGGTGCGCGCCATGGTAGAGCGCATCCGCAAGGTGGCGGCCGAAGCGGCCTGAAGACGAAAACCTGCGCCGACCGTCAGATCGGCGCGCAGGCCGCGCGGCACCAGTCGAGCGCCGACGGCGACAGGCGCGGGGCCAGTTTTTCCAACACCTCGGCGTGATAGGCGTTCAGCCAGTCCCGCTCACCGGGGGCGAGCATCTCTGCCAGGATCAAGCGGCGGTCAAAGGGCACAAAGGTCAGCGTCTCGAACTGCAGCTGCTCGCGTTCTGCGTCACCGCCTTGCAGGTGAGGGGCCGGTTCCACCACGATCAGGTTCTCCAGCCGGATGCCAAACTCGCCCTCGCGGTAATAGCCCGGCTCATTCGAGAGGATCATCCCCACCTCTAGCGGCACTTCTGAGACCCGGCTGATCCGCTGCGGGCCCTCATGCACCGACAGGAACGCCCCCACACCATGGCCGGTGCCATGGTTGAAGTCTTGCCCCGCCATCCACAAGGCGGCCCGCGCCAAAGGGTCAAGATCGCGACCCGTCAGGCCTTTGGGCCAGCGCACGCGTGAGATGGCGATGGTGCCCTGCAAGACGCGGGTATAGCAGGCGCGGGCATAGTCGCCCGGATCACCCACCGCCACGGTGCGGGTGATGTCGGTGGTGCCATCCAGATACTGGCCGCCCGAATCCACCAAAAGCAATGAATCGGCCTCAACCGCCCGGTTCGACTCGTCAGTCACCCGGTAATGCATGATCGCCCCATTTGGGCCCGCGCCGCAGATGGTGTCAAAGCTGATCTCATGCAGCGCATTGGTCGCGCGGCGATAGCCCTCAAGCGCAGTCACCACGTCGATCTCGGTCAGCCCGCCCTGGGGCAGGCGGTCGTCCAGCCAGCACAGAAACTCGACCACCGCTGCCCCGTCGCGCAGATGCGCGGCCCGCATCCCGGCAATCTCGCCCGCGTTCTTGCAGGCCTTGGGCAGGCGGCAGGGATCATCGCCCCAAGCCACGGCAATCCCGGCCTCCTCCAACTCCATCGACACGGCAAGGGGGGCGGTGCCCTTGTCCACCCGCACCGGGCCTTGTAACGTGCGCAGCGCGGGCACAAAGGCCGCCACCGGGCGCAAGGTGACCTCGGGGCCAAGATGGGCGCGGGTGGCCTCGTCAAACTTCTCGGCCGCCGCGAAGAGCGTCACGCGGCCATCCTCATGCAGGATCGCATGGCCATGCAGGATCGGGTTGCGCGGCACATCGGCACCACGGATGTTCAAAAGCCAGCACAGGGAGTCGGGCAGGGTCAGCACCGCCGCCCGCTCACCCGCCTTCACCAGCCCCTCGGCCAGCCGCGCGCGCTTGGCCGCCGCCGGTTCGCCCGCCAGCGCATCCGGATGTGCAAAGGCCCGGCCCATGGGGGCTGCGGGCTGATCGGACCAGATCCGGTCCACCAGATTGTCGCAGGGGCGAAGCGACAGGCCACTGCCCTGCAGAACCGCCTCCAGCCGCGCGATCTCATCGGCGGTGTGCAGCCAAGGGTCAAAGCCGATCACGCCCTCTGACAGCTGCGCCTTCATCCATTCCGCAGGCTTCATCTCGGGCCAAGCCACTGGGGTGAAATGGGCCAGATCGACCTGACCCTTCACTTGGGTGCGATAGCGCCCGTCGATAAAGACCCCAGCGACCCCCGGCAGCACGATGGCAAAGCCCGCCGATCCGGTGAACCCGGTCAGCCATTGCAGCCGCTCATCACGCGCGGCCACATATTCCCCCTGATGCACATCGGCGCGCGGCACCAAAAAGCCCGCCAGCCCCTCGGAGGCCAGCACGGCGCGCAACGCGGCCAGACGAGCCGGGCCTTGGGCGGGATTGGCGGTGGTCTCAAAAGTCTGAAACATCGCGGGCTCCTTCAATGCGGTCAAAATATCCTCAAGGGGGTGAATTGGCGCAGCCAAGAGGGGGACAGACTGTCCCCCTTACCCCGCTTTGCGCGTCCCCAAGGCCCGGGCGCGTTTCTTGGGGTCAACCTCGAAAAGACCGGCCAGCTGTTCGGTCATCGCCCCGGCCAATTGCTCGACATCGGTGATCGTCACGGCGCGCTGGTAATAGCGCGTCACGTCATGGCCGATGCCGATGGCAATCAGTTCCACCGCGCGGCGTTTTTCGACCATGGAGATCACGTCGCGCAGGTGCTTTTCCAAGAACGAGGCTGCGTTGACCGACAGTGTCGAATCGTCCACCGGCGCGCCGTCCGAGATCACCATTAGGATCTTGCGCGCCTCGGGGCGGGCCATGGACCGGCGGTGCGCCCATTCCAGCGCCTCGCCGTCGATGTTTTCCTTCAAAAGCCCCTCTTTCATCATCAGCCCCAGATTGGGCCGCACCCGCCGCCACGGCGCATCGGCGGATTTATAGATGATGTGGCGCAGATCGTTCAGCCGTCCCGGAGCCTGCGGGCGGCCTTGGGCGAGCCAGCGTTCGCGCGACTGGCCGCCCTTCCACGCGCGGGTGGTAAAGCCCAAGATCTCCACCTTGACCGAGCAGCGTTCCAGCGTCCGCGCCAGCACATCGGCGCAAATGGCAGCAATCGAGATGGGACGGCCGCGCATTGAGCCGGAGTTGTCGATCAAAAGTGTCACGCAGGTGTCGCGGAATTCGGTGTCCTTTTCCTGCTTGAACGACAGGGGTGTCGTGGGGTTGGCAATGACGCGGGCCAGACGCCCCGCATCCAGCGTGCCTTCTTCCAGATCAAACAGCCACGAGCGGTTCTGCTGCGCCTGAAGGCGGCGTTGCAGCTTGTTGGCCAGCCGCGAGACAGCGCCTTTCAACGGTTCAAGCTGTTGGTCCAGATAGGCGCGCAGCCGTTCCAGTTCCGCCGGTTCCGCCAGTTCTTCGGCGCGAATTTCCTCATCGAAATCCGTGGTATAGACGGTGTAGTTCGGGTCAGCATCCGAATAGGGCGCGGGCGGAGGCGGCTCCAGCGGGGCCTCGCCTTCGGGCAGCTCGGTCTCGTCGCCCTGCTCCATGTCGGCGCTGTCTTCCATGGTGACTTGCGCTTGGGACTGGTCTTCCTGCTCGTCCTGGCTGCGCTCGGGGCTGGCCTCGGATTCGTCACTTTCTTGGTCTTCCGAGCCTTGGCTGTCAGGGTTGTCCTGATCTTCCTCGGCCTCGTTGCCGGCCTCATCCTCATCCGGAGCGTCGGGGTCATCGCCCAACTGGTCGCCATAGCCAAGATCCGAGATCACTTGCCGCGCAAGGCGGGCAAAGGCGGCCTGATCGGCCAGCACATGGTCCAGATTGTCCAGCGTGCCGCCAGCCTGTTCCTCGATAAAGCCGCGCCACAGGTTCATCACGTTTTCGGCGGCCTTCGGCAGCGGGTTGCCGGTGGCCAGATGGCGCACAAGGTAGCCTGCGGCGACCGAAAGCGGCGCCTCGCCGGGGCTGGTGATCGTCGCATAGCCCTTACGGTCAGCCTCATGAGCGATCTTCGCGTCGATGTTGGTGGCGGTGCCGGGCATCACGCGCGCACCCACCGCCTCGCAGCGGGCGGTTTCCATCGCGTCGTAAATCTCACGCGCCAGTTGCCCGGTCGGGGCATAGCGGTTGGAGGTCGCCTCGTTGTGATACTTGCGCTTCAGCGCAAAGGCGTCGGCGGTGCCGCGCGCCAAGAGCACCTCATCGCGCGTCATGCGGCGCGACACCTGCGGCAGACGCACCCCGTCCTTGGTCATGCCCGAAGGGTCGACCGAATAGGTGACGGTCATCTCCGGATCGTCGGCCATGACGCGGGTGGCCTCGGCAAGGGCCTTTTTGAACGGATCAGCGGGGTTGTCGTTGGGTTTGGTCATGATCTGCCCCGTTTTGCCTTTGGCTGGCGGCCCCCTCTCCCATCCTCTCCCACGAGGGGGGAGGAGGCGCCCCTTGCCGCAGGTCATTGCCTTTTGTCGTCCCGGTGCCTCCCTCCCCCCTTGTGGGGGAGGGCTGGGGTGGGGGGCTTACTTCATCGCCATCGAGGCAGCGCTTTCCGGCAGTTCTTCACCAAAGCAGCGCTGGTAGAATTCTGCCACGGTCTGGCGCTCCAACTCGTCGCATTTGTTCAGGAAGGACAGTCGGAAGGCATAGCCCACGTTGCGGAAAATCTCGGCGTTTTCGGCCCAGTTCAGCACGGTACGAGGCGACATCACGGTCGAAAGATCGCCGTTCATAAAGGCGGTGCGGGTCAGGTCGGCCACTGTGACCATCTGCGAAATGGTCTTGCGGCCCTTTTCGGTATTGTAATGCGGGCGCTTGGCCAGAACGATGGCGGCCTCGGCGTCATGGCTGAGATAGTTCAGTGTGGCGACCAGCGACCAGCGGTCCATCTGGGCTTGGTTGATCTGCTGGGTGCCGTGGTAAAGGCCGGTCGTATCACCCAGACCCACGGTGTTTGCGGTGGCAAAAAGGCGGAAGGACGGGTGGGGGGTGATGATCTCGTTTTGATCGAGCAGCGTCAGCTTGCCATCATGCTCCAGCACGCGCTGGATCACGAACATCACATCCGCCCGGCCGGCATCATATTCGTCGAACACGATGGCCACAGGGTTGCGCAGCGCCCAAGGCAGGATGCCTTCGTGGAATTCGGTGACCTGCTTGCCGTCGCGCAGCTTGATCGCGTCTTTGCCGATCAGGTCGATGCGGCTGATATGGCTGTCAAGGTTGACCCGCACCGTCGGCCAGTTCAGCCGCGCGCCGACCTGTTCGATATGGGTCGATTTGCCGGTTCCGTGATAGCCTTGGATCATCACCCGGCGGTTATAGGCAAAGCCCGCCAAAATAGCCAAAGTGGTGTCGGGATCGAACTTGTAGGTCGGGTCGATGGCCGGCACGCGGTCGGTCGCTTCGGCAAAGCCTTTGACCTTCATATCGGTGTCGATGCCGAACACGTCGCGGACCGAGATCTCTTCGGTGGGTTTTTGCAGGGTCTCAGCCATTGTCGTGGTCCATCATCGAAAGCCTCGGGGCCATGGGGCCCCCTTTGGGAGTGAAGTAGTGGAGCATATCGGCAGGGGCTGCAAGGGCTGGACTCACGGGTTTTCGCAACTTGGTGAGCGCTTGTAACCTTTGCCCCTTGGCCCGCTTTGATGTGCTAAGATAGCCCGAAGAAGGAGATTTGCCGATGAACCGCCGTCTGTTCGTGTCGACCGCACTTGCCGCTTTGGGATTGGGCAAGGCCGCCCGCGCCGAAAGCTTTGAATTCACGCTGACCGACGAGGAGTGGCGCGCGCGCCTCTCGCCCGAGGCTTATCAGGTCTTGCGCCATGAGGCGACCGAACGCGCAGGCACCAGCCCCTTGGACCAAGAGAAGCGGGCGGGCATGTTTCACTGTGCGGGCTGTGATCTGCCGCTGTTTTCTTCCGCCACAAAATATGACAGCGGCACGGGTTGGCCGTCCTTTTGGCAGCCTTTGGACGAAGCCATACGCACAAGGCCAGATCCCGGCATTTTTGGCGCACGGGTCGAGGTGCATTGCCGCCGCTGTGGCGGGCATTTGGGCCATGTGTTTGAGGATGGGCCGCAGCCGACGGGTCTGCGCTATTGCATGAACGGGGTGTCGCTGGCCTTTGTGCCGGGTTGAGGGCTGAAAGCTGAAAGCTCAGGGCTGACGACCACAGGAGGCACGTCATGATTGGCGGCGGCTGACATCGGTTTACAGGGGCCTCGGGCGGGGCTAGGATCGGGCGCATTGAACAAGCCGATTGATCCAAGCGATTTTGACCCGGAGACCTGTCTTGGCCTTGATGCCGAACCCGCCTGCCTTGTCCTTGAGCGAGGCTGTTGCTGACCGTGTGCAAAGCCTTTTGGCCCCGCCCGCAACCCCCAACACGTTGAACTCTGCGCTTCGGCATCTGGCCAAATGGCGGTCAGAGCTGGTGGCCAATACCGTCGTGGCGCGGGATGGGGCGGTGGTGCAATCGGGGCCGTTCAAAGGCATGGCCTATCCGGTGCGCGCCTCGGAAGGGTCGCGCGTGGCGCGTCTTTTGGGAGCTTACGAGGCCTCTTTGCACCCGGTGATCGAGGCGATCATCGCCCGTGCACCTGATCTTGTGATCGATATCGGCTCGGCCGAGGGCTATTACGCCGTGGGTCTGGCGCGGCGCTTGGAGCGCACGCGCATTTTGGCCCGTGATCCTGATGACCGCGCGCAGGCGCTGTGCCGCAGCTTGGCTGAGGCCAATGGGCGGGCCGAGCGGGTCGAAGTGGGCGGGCTTTTTGGTCACAGCGACTTTGACATCTGTGCCACGGGCCGCGCCGTGGTAATCTGCGACATCGAAGGGGGCGAGGACGCGCTTCTTAACCCGGTCGCCGCACCCGGCCTGTTGCGGGCCGATGTGCTGGTGGAATGTCACCCCGGTTTGGCGCCGGGGGTGACCGAACGCCTTATGGCGCGCTTTACCGCCACCCATCGCATCACGCTGATTGACCGCAAGCTGGATGATGCCGCCTTGCCCGACTGGATGGAGGAACTGTCCGACCTAGACCGTCTGTTGGCACTTTGGGAGTGGCGCGGTGGTCCGACCCCGTGGCTGTGGATGGAGGCGCTGTGATGGGCCCGCGCAACGCTGCGATCTGGTATGCGCAAGATGGGTTTGACCCCACCGCCAAGGGCATCAACGGGCGGCGCGTGGCGGGGGAAAGCTTTTTGAAGGGCTTTCTGCGCCATGCCGAGGTGGACGAATTCGTCCTCTTGTCCAAGCTGCCCGAGGATGTGGCGCCGGTGCGCGCGCTGGCTGAAGAGCTGCGGCCCGGTGTGCCGCTGCGTCAGGCCAGCCTGATGCGACCAACAAGCGTCGGCCCCGTGTCTGCTGTGTTCTATCCCAGCCCGAATTTCGCCGCCGAGGCGTGGCGGCGCGCGCCCTATGGCACGGGGGCCTATTCCTTTACGGGGATCACGCACACCACTTCGACCCAAGCGGTGATGGAGGGGTGGTTGAACCTGCGCGTCTCCCCGGTGGCAGAATGGGATGCGGTCATCTGCACCTCGCAGTCGGTGCAGGCCAGCGTGCTCTATCAGCTGGATCTGATCGACACCCATCTGAAGCGTCAGTTGGATGCCAAGCTCCGGCCCCGTCCGATGTTGCCGGTGATCCCCTTGGGCATTCATTGCGACGATTTTGTGCCGGATGTGGCGGCAGGCAAGGCGCTGCGCGTGCGGTTGGGGGCGGGCGAGACGGATGTGGTCTTCACAACCATCGCCCGGCTGACCCCGCATGAAAAGTTTGACCCCCTGCCGATTTATCTGGCCATGCAGGCGGCGCAGAAAAAACTGGGGGCAGGGCAAAAGCTGCATGTCGTCTTTTGCGGGGTGTTCCGGGAAGACTATTCGCGCCGGGTGTTCGAAGAAGGCGCGCGGCGCTTGATGCCAGATGTGGGCTTTGCGCTGTTGGATGGGGCGGATGCAGCCGAGCGCAAGGCGGTGTTATCGGGGGCAGATGTGTTCATGTTCCTGATCGACAACATACAGGAAACCTTTGGTCTGGCGCCGATTGAAGGAATGGCGGCGGGGCTGCCTTTGCTGGTGTCGGATTGGGATGGGATGAAGGACACGGTGACGCCGGACGTTGGGTTCCGCATCACCAGTCGTACCTTGCCCGGCCCGCATCTCGCGCAAGAGGCGCTGCGCTATCAGGGCGGCTATGACAGCTATGTGCAGTATTGCTCGATCGCCTCGGCAATGACCGAGATTGATATGGGCGAGTTGACGGCGCGGATTTTGGATTTGGCGCAGAACCCCGGCTTGCGCCGCAAGATGGGCGCGGCGGGGCAGGCGCGGGCGCGGGCACTTTACGATTGGGCGCGGATCATCCCGCAGATGCAAGAGCTGTGGGGCGAGCAGGAAGCGCGGCGCACAGCCGCCGAGGCGCGGCCCGCGCGCTATGCCGCCGATGCGCTGCCGATTGCGCCCTCGCCCACGGGGCTGTTTGGCAGCTATCCCACGGGGTTTGCGAGTTTTGCCGAAGTGGCACTTGTTGCGCGGGATCTGACTGGGCGGCTTGGCCCGGCGGAGGCGATGGATCTGCGCGACTATGCCGGGGTTAAGCGGGTCTTCGCACCAAAGGCGCAGGTCTTGGCGGTGTTTCAGGCGATTGAAGGGGCCGGCGCGCAGGGCGCGCGGATCGCGCCGCTGGCCACGGGATTGGGCGTGCCACCGCATGTGATCGAGCGCATTGCGATGTGGCTTTTGAAATACGATTTCATCCGCCGA
>Ga0315905_10007729_pt1 | contig 10877 bp, 21 predicted proteins | sample LakEriMetagenome_5_FD_203522 | JGI IMG/M metagenome (GOLD analysis project Ga0315905, IMG submission 203522) | Freshwater fungal communities from buoy surface, Lake Erie, Ohio, United States - Buoy 4 MA121 | ecosystem: Environmental > Aquatic > Freshwater > Lake | place: USA: Lake Erie, Ohio... | reverse complement strand
TGGCAGCAAAGCGTGGCTGGCTCACGCATGCCCATGTGCGCGCTGATGCTGCAGCAATTGGAAGCGGAGCATGGCGACGGACACCACGACGGTGGAATGGATGGCGACAAGATCGCAGCCGGGATTGCAGCCAAGGAAGCAGCCAAGGTGCGCGAGCCAGAGGTTCTGCCTTGCTGACGGCTTGCTCTTCCCAGATGAGCAGAGCTCAATTGGGCAGCCTGGGGGTGCTTGTTCAGTGCTTTCTTGCTGCATCGTACCCACCTTTGTTGCATACGCAATGCGTGGCCTGCACTGCAGCTGGTGACTGACGAGGCGCCTGGAGAGGACGGCTTTGGTGCCGGCAAGATTGGCACAGCCAGCACCGGCGAAAGCCCCAAGGCGCCAGTGGAGAACGCTGCAGCAGCCAGCATGGCCAGTGCAATGCAGGTGAGGCAACATGCTGCGGCTGGCCCTGCCTGCTTCATGAGGATCAGCAGCTGCCCGGGACTGCAGCTGCAGCGACGTGCACAATCCAGCTTGCGGCCACCAGGCGGCAATGCTTTCCCTCGGCCAGCGCCCGACCTTGCTGGCTGCGCCACCCTGGTGTGGTGCAGGCTGCAGCAAAGATGGGCGCAGCATTCAAGAGCCGTGCCGCAGCTCGCATTCGACGCGCATCAAGTGAAGACGACGAAGCCGGCGGCCTGCTCCAGGTGTGTTGTCGCCCCGAGGGGCAGCTGGTGAAGCGGGTGCCTGAACAGCAGGGTTCACACAAATGACACAGCTGTTTGCGGTTGTCTGCACTGTCAGTGGGGATGCACGCAACCCCCAGCAAAGGGTGGTGGCCCTGCAAAGACTGACAGCTAGCTGCTGGGGCCTGGTGCAGAACGTGGAGTTAAACCCCAAGAGCGACAACCCTTTCAAGGAGGCGGGGCAGGATGATGAGGACCTGAGATGAGCAGCAGCTGGAAGCGTGATCACTGTAGCGTAGGCTAGTGTCGCTGTACGTCCCCTGAGCAGTCCCATCAGGCCTTGGTCTCGTGCTCAAGAGCTAGTCCAGCCAGCGCAGCAGTCAGGCAGCAGTAGGCAGTCAGATGGAGGGGCCCCTTCCGGCTCGCGGTGCAGTGAGGTGTTGGCAGCCAGCCTGCAGCGACCGAGTGTTGATGCCAACGGTCATTGCTGCAGGGGCATGGCAGCAGACGCCCTGCAGCCACCGGCCCTGCCATTCTTGGGTGCCGCAGCAGACGTCTTGCAGCCGCCTGCCTTGCTATTCTTGTGTACTGACCTGATGCTGCAGGGCGTGTCGGGTGCTGCAGCCCGTTTGACGCATGCCCTGCTGCGGTGTCCTTGACCTGACAGTCGGTGGAGAGAGAGATGCGAGTGACCCACAGTTCCAGGGCGCTGACAACGCGCCCGCGTGTGCTCCCATTGCAATGGCGGTGCACTTGCACTAGGGCCTGTCGGTACACTACGCCTGCCATCGCGTCCGCTTGGCCGGCGGCTTGCAGCAGCCGGGGCACTGCTGCTGCACAGCTGCGATGGAAGCGCAGCGGACTCCAGCCGAGGCCTGGCCCCCGACCTGCGCGTGGTGTCACATAGCAACGCCATGTCAATGCTACTGTGGGATGGCCTCGCGCGCTAGAACGTCGGGGTGTCGTCGGGTCTTCGGGCCTTCGTCCACAGCAGACCAGCATTAATCGGCCCCCGTGATACCACACCTGATTGTCATACGGAATGATCTGATGCGACGCGGCAGCGCCAGGGGCGCCTGCCGCTGATCAGGGCACAGGTTGACCAGCAATCTCAAATCAAAGACCCGCTGCCATGCCGCCGGATCCTCGCAAAACGTTCCTGGTGGACATCATAGCAGGAGGAATTGCTTCGACCGGCCAAAAGGTGCGCCACGGCTCCGGCGGAATGCATGCACCTTGCGCGCATGGTCCTCGATCTGGCGTCTGACAAGCCACCCCCTCCCGCTGCAGGACCTCCTGGCTGCCCAGCTCAGCAAAGATGACACTGGCGCCATTGGCAGCTTCCTGGACGATGCCTCTGTGCTGGTGTTGCAGGTGTGGGCTGCCCCTGCATGCAGCAATCCAACAGTGTCGCGCCCTGGGATGCGGACAGACCCCACAACGTGCACCCACACCACACAAACTGCAGGTCAGCGTGGCCACCAACCGCACTGGCCAGCTGCAGATGCGGCTCAGCAACACACCAGACTACCCCGCAGGCTGTCAGTATCAGGTGGGCTGCCGCAGCCTGCCGGGCTAGGTGCCGCGCCCCTGCAGGCGGCCCTGGCTGCTGGGGGGGTCGAACGTGCCGGCCGCGCGTGCTCACCGCCTGCCGCGCGTGCCCGCCCGCAGCTGACGCTGAGCAAACGCCAGCCGGGCGCGGTGCCTGAGTCCAACATGCTGGCCAGCATCAGCGTGTCCAACATCATCCAGTCGCCGCTCAGCAGCCTGTACCACCAGCTGCATGACGTCTACTGCCCGCTGCTGGGCCTCAGCGACCAGGGCACAGCAGGGCAGCGGCTGCAGAAGCAGCAGCAGGCTCAGCCCGGCCCAGGATGCCCAGTGGACCAGCAGCTGCAGGAGCTGCTGTTGCAGGTGCAGCTGGGGTGGTGACGGGCGGAGGTGCAGCCCCTGCATGGGTGCAGGTGCTGCCGGGGACGCCAGCTGCCCGCCGCCTTCTCCCCCCTGCAATGGCGATGGGAGGTGCACTGACGTTGCCTGACAGCCGCTGCGACCAACAACGCCTGCCATGCCTGCTGCAACTGCAGGTGCAAGCGGGTCTGGGCAATGCAGTGCAGCAGCGGCAGCTCAGCGGGCTGGAAGCAGGCGGCTGGCAGCCTGACACTGCACCCCTGGACGGCATCCTGCAGCCGACGGACGAGCTGGCATTCTGGTCACGTTTGGCGGCTGCCAATGGTCAGTCTGACTCTGGGCGCACCCACCACCTTCCATGCTCACCGCTTGCATATCTGCAGCTTGCATGCACGCGTGCAGTGTGTGCAGGTGTGAACCTGCGTGCCTTGCTTGCAGGCCCGTACGCCGAGGCCGCCCAGGCCGTCTGCAGCAGCCTGGATGCAGTGCGCCAGCAGCTGCAGGCGTTGTGCCAGTGCACGCTGGACGCTGGGTGGCAAGGGGCGCAGGAGCTGGCGCTGCAGGTGGTGGAGGCGCTGAGGCAGGCGTGGCAGGTGGGTGGTGCATGCCTTGGTCCAGCGGACCAGCGGTGGTGATGGGGCCCCTCACAACCAGGTGCCGCGCAAACTGTGCCACGCTTGATGGGTGCGGGCGTGCTGCTGGCGGGGCATGCCCGCCATAGACTTTGTTAATCGTGCTTATGTATGATCAGGTGGTTTAGGCTCAATGACAGGCACATCAATTCAATGGGGATGCGGCGTGCAGGTGCCAGCAGGCGCGTCATGGGCATTCAGTGCGCAGCGCATGCAGCACTTCCTCGGGCTGCTGGGAGCGGCGTTCAACCTGTTTGCCCAGGTGGGCTGGGGTCCAGCGGCATAGCAGCTGGCACGCAGAGGCTGCATGTGCAGCGCGCTCGCTGTGAGTGTCCGACGCCTGGGTGCCGACCATTGCACAAGGCGCAGCGGCGATGCTGACATGGCTCCGTGGCGGCGGGTGCATGTTCTGTAGGTTGAGCTGCGCAAGGTGGAGCTGTGGACCGGCAGCTTCCCGGAAGTGAAGGCGGCACTGTCAGATGCCACGCAGCTCCTGGTGTGCTGGTCAGAAGCAGCGTCAGAGCTGACCAGGTGCGAGCCGCTGTGGCTGTGCCTGCGACATTCGCTTGGCATCGGCGCTGGCAGGTGCTTGATCCGGCAGGCTGTTCACTGCATTACACTGGGCTGCTACAGGCATTGACAGACAGCTGGTGCGACGTCTGGCTGGGTTATCTTTAGCTTGCAGGAGGGGCGTTGCTCCGCTCTGCAGGGACTGGGCGGCCGGCATCGACTGCGGCGGCCATGCCTGGCAGGGTCCGCCGTATGCAGCAGAGGGTGTGGCCCCCCTGCTGCAGCGCATAGAGCAGGCTCTGGCCATGCGACAGGCAGCGCATGAGCTGGCAGGCCTGCTCGGCCAGCAGGAGGCAGAGGCACTGGGACTGCCACAGGTGTGCCCACTCAGCACCGCCGCTGCGCTGGCGCTAGGGGGTTCTGGGCATGGTTGTGTTGGTGTATCGATGTCGGCACTCAGCTGGTGCCGAGCCAGCAAGATGGTGTGGTGTCATGCATCTGCAGGTGTTTGCCCCGCTGACAACAGTGCAGCCCATGCGCGTCAGCAGCCACACAGAAGCTGCCTGGCAGGCGGCTGTGGCAGAGTACGGGCGGCGCATCAAGCCCATCGAGCTGCGCGTGGCTCACAAGCTGAAAGAGATGCTTGGTGTGTGCCGTCCAGTGGCTTCTCTGTTGCCGCCCCTGCCTGTCTGTCCAATGTGCAGCAGCTGTGCTGCCATGCGTTGACTCTGTGTGGGCTGGGCACTCATGCGGGTGGCTGTGCGAGCCTGAAGTGCACAATCGACAAGCTTGACCCCAACGATGTGACCCTGGCTGTGCAGTGAGCACCATCCTGCCCAATCTGGCGGCAGCGGTCAGAGACTTCTCACTCAGCCAGGATGCAGCGGGCCGCAACGTCCTGAATGTGCAGCCGCAGCAGGTGTTCTCTGACCTGCAGCGGCATGCGTCCCTGCTGGCGCGGCCAGTGATTGACGCAGCACTGCAGGCAGAAAAGCAGGAGGTGGCCCGGCAGGTGAGTGCGTACTGCTGCCCTCTGGTGACCTGCGTGGGGCAGCGGCCGCTGTTGTTGGTCCCAGCCACCAGATGGCAGTGTAAAACTGTGGCACCGCACCAACCCTAAACCCTAAACCTTGATGCCATGCAACCCGTGCATGCTCCCATGCAGATTGAGGCATTCATCGAAGCTCTGCAACATGAGCATGAGTCAACGAGGGCCCTGCACCAGGCCAGCAGCCCCACCAATGCTGCAGACCAGATCACGTGGCTGCTGCACAGCGAATCCAAGGCGCACCACGCCTTGCTTGTGGCACAGCAGCTGTGGGGCAGCAGTCGGGCGGGGGTGGCTGCCGGCGCTGTCGGCTCGCTGCCGGCATCTGCAGCAGCACTTACCAGCTGCGTGCTGGCTGCCCAAGAGCTGCTCAGGGACCTGCAGGCGGGCAAGCAGGAGCTGTTTGATTGCTGGCAGGTGGGCAGCCCGGCACACGCATCTGCCGCTGAGGGTGACACATGCAGACCACAGGCGTCTGCCCCGTGTGGTGGCGGTTTTGCTTCCTGCCTGAAATCACAGCAGGCTTACGCGGGCAGCACCTGAGCGGCCTGTTTTTGCGGGTGGCGTGCAGGACGCTGCTGCACAAGCACTGTCCGAGATCGCCTCCTGGAAGACCAGCAGGCTCATGACCTTTGACGCCTCCAGCTCACATGTGCGCACGCACTTCAGCGAGGACCTGGTCGTGCTGCTGAGGGAGGTGCGTTGGGGGTGGCTGCCATGCAACGCGCTGCTTAGGCCAGAGGAATGACATCATTTGATTATGGTGCTGCCGCTTGGGACACTTGCCATCCCTGGGATATTGAACGCTGTGACCTGGCCATATTGACCGCTGTGACCTGCTGGCCAGTGCAGGTGCGGCAGCTGCAGTCGCTGGGCTTCACCATCCGCGCGAGTGTGCTGGCGGAGGTGGACACCGCCAACCGCTTCTACCGATACGGCTTGGTGCTGAAACAGGTGCAGTGGGCAGGGCAATGGCATGCCCGGATGGGCAGCATGCTGCCTCAGAGCTATGCAGCGCTGCATGTGCAGGTGCATGGGAGCTGATTGCTCAGGTCACAACCAGACACACGGCATCCATGCCGCCTGCCATGCTCTTACTCCGATGCCTGTAGTGCGCGCACTTCTACAACAACATCAGCACGCAGATGATCCCCTGCCAAAAGCCCATGATGCTGGAGGACGCTCTGGAGTTTGAGCAGGCAGGGCTGCTGCCCGCACCCCACATGCCACGTTGCACGGAGGGTCAACACCGCATGCACTCCAGCTTCACAGCACAGTTGCCGGCAGCTTTTACTCCTGGCTGCAAGGCCACTTCTGCGGGGCCCAACTTGCATGCTGTCCATGGCTGCACACGGCACAGCTGCACCCCCTGGCTGACCAGGGGGCGCCTGGTTTGCAGGTGCTGATGCAGCCGCGCGACGCCCAAGGCAAGGAGATCACATGGGGCAATGCCGCTGCCCTGGATGGGTATGTGCGGCGCCTGAGCGCCGTGGCGGACCGGCTGGCCAACAGGAACCGCCTGCTGCGGCAGTGGCACGCGCTGCTGGCTGACAAGGTCCGTGTTCGCAGCCGGCAGCAGTGCCATGAGCCGAGCGGCATGCCACCCGCTCGCTGCACCAACCCCATGGCCACCGCTCCTCTGCTGCACACCCGCCAGCATGCACTTCTGTGCCATGATGGGTGGCATATAAGCCCCAGCCGGCTGCTGCCCGCCGGGCGTCTCTTGCATGAGTGCAGGTGGTCGAGCTCATGGGCACGGATCTGGTGCGCCACAAGGACCGCTGGGCCAGCGGGGTCAAGTGGATGCGAGATCTGTTCAGCCGCCTCGAGGCAGAGGGCTACAGCCGGGACGCCCAGACTGTCTGGCGCCAGCACTGGGACTTCCAGCTGTGGGTGGCAACGGTGCTGCCTTTACGGCACAGCTTGCTGCCCCTATGTATCAGCAGATGCGCCTGCGCCTGCTGGGTGTGCGCAGCTTGGCTGCAATCTTGGGTGAAGTTGTGCATGCGGCACGGCCAATAGGAGTCCGCCGGCAACATGACACTGGGCATGGCAAGGCAGGTTTCTCCGGCCGTGGCCTTGATGCCCAGGACGCCACAACATGTGCCACCCACCTGCACCTGGCTACAGGTACAAGGCTGTGGAGGTGCAGTACCTGCAGGGCCTGGAGAACATCAACCAGACGCTTCCAGAGGTAGGTGGCGCCTGTTGCTGGTAGCTGATGCGCAACCGACCTTTAGGGGGGGGTGACAACAGGGTGCATGCACCATCCGCAGCCTTGCCGTTGCAGCCTGCTGTAGGTTCAGCAGGTTCGTCGGCACCTCTGCAGGTGGATGTCAAACTGGTGTACAGGCAGCACAAGCTGCAGTACGACCCACCGCTGGAGGAGCTGCGCGCTCAGCACTACAAGTGGGGGACAGGCTGCGCAGATCATGATGCCATGCCAAGCTGTGTGCTTTGGATGCCTCCTCCCGCTCCTGCATCTGGATGCGACTAGATCACGTGCCCTGCGCATTGCAGGGAGTCGATCAATGCGTTCCTCGGCCTCCCGCTGAAGATGAAGGGCGTGTCTGACCTGTCAGAGCGAGCTGGCTTCTTCCGGCCCATTGCAGAGGGCGCGGCCGCTGCAGCCACGCGCGTCTACGAAGGCGTGGAGCTGCTGTTTGCCAAGCTCGCCGCCCAGCTCACCATCCACCAGGTCAGGGCTTGTTGACAGCTGCCTGCGCACTCGGGCCGGGGAACACCCTGTTGGCTGCTACTGCTTGCATGCGGGCTGCTGACGTTTCCCGCGGTGGGTCGCCCATTCATCACAGACGGCCTGACAGCACTCCCCTCACCCCATACAGGACTGGGTGGCCCTGGGGAGCATCGACATGGACACCTTCCTGGAGGAGCAGCTGCATGACATCTCGGACTGGGAGCGCAACCTGCAAATGCTGAAGGCGGCCGCCAGGGATGCGGAGAGGCTGCCCAACGAGGTGACCTTCATGCCAGCCAGGGCCTGAATCTGTCTGGCCACCGCAGGGTGGCAAGCATACTGCTTTGCCTGACACCAACTTCCGCTGTGGGGCATGCTGGCTGCAGTTACGCGTGGACTGCTTCCGAGTCAGCTTGCTGCCCCTGAAGGGCAGCATTGACGACTTGATGAAACAGATGCGGGAGTCGCTGGGCGCGATCCTCAGGCGCAAGGTGCTGCTGGGCATGCGCCGATCATGATGCCAGGGCGTTGCTGTCATGGCGGGCGGGCAGCTGCGGACGCTTGCGCTTGTGGATGCAGGAGCATGGCCATGGCCATGATGGGCCGCTGGGCCAGGGAGCTGCGCGCTGTGCGTCGGGCTGCAGGCACTGTCCGAGAAGCAGCAGGTGCAGGACTTCATCTCAGCCGGCCAGTCGCTGCTGCAGCTGCAAGCATGCAGCGTCGAGGAGATCGGCCGAGCGGGTGCAGAGGCCAGGCAGCTGGTGGAGCGACTGTCAGAAGTCTCGCATGTGGGTTGGACGAGCTGCCCCAAACCTCAATGACAGCTGACAGTCTGCAGGGCTGCCGCTGCTGCCGACCACGCCGCGGGCGCATGTTCGAGTGCATCTGCCTGGCGCAAGCCTGCACATGACAATGCTACCACCTGCCAGGCCGTCGTCTCAGGGCTAGGCCACTCAGTGCCACGACCGGCTGCCCTGCAGCTGCGCAAGCGGGTGGAGGACAAGAACAGGCTGCTGAGGCAGATGGCGGCCAGCAGAGCATCCAGTGAGCACACACCCTAGCAGCTGTGTGGCATTGCCTCATCATGCACATGCCAAGCAGCGGCATTGGTCATTAGAGGTTTGGTTCTTCTGGTTGCAGCCATACGCAGGCCGTGCATGGCGTCTGGACTCAGGGCAAGCGCAGTCGTTGTCACACAGCCTGGGTACGGCCGTGATGGGTGCATGCTGCACCTGCGCTGCAGATGCTGCTCCAGTCGACCTGGCCGAGGTCCTGCAGCAGTGGGATGGCTTCACGGCCGCGCTGCAGCAGTACGATGCCCTGCTGGACCAGCAGCGCGTGCAGCTGCAGGCCAGCATCAAGCAACAGGTGGAGGCCTTCCGTGGCACCGTGGACGGCTTTGCAAGCAGGTGCGGTGCCAGCTGCAACGGTCGCCATGCCGACCGTGATGGATGGGCAGTGCTCAGTGCACACACGGCTGCTGAGCCCTGGTGGACAGCTCAGCCAGTACGGTTTGCTGCACCTGCCAAGCACGGGCCCTTGCCATGTGCCTGGTACGTCCCCTGCAGATGGGCCGCCCTCAAGCCCACCAGCGGGCCAAGCGGCAACCCTGCGGTGGTCCTGGCTCAGATAGAGGACTGCAGCCGCCAGCTGGAGGACTTGCGCGCCGAAGCTGACAAGTACGCCAAGGTGAGGGAGCATGTCGTTTCCCATGTTGCAGCGTCATCAAGCATGGGCGCTCGAGGCTTGCTGACGCCCCCTGCAAGCAGAGTGACATGCTGGCTGCCAGTATAGAACTACGTAGTTCTAAATCTGGGTGATGCTAGCTTCCTGCACCGTTGCAATGCTGGCTCCCCCTCCCCTCACGCCCCTGCAGGAGTGCCAGCTGCTGCAAGGGGAGCCTCCGGACTTTGGCAACCTTGATGTCGTGACAGCGGACCTGGGTGCCACGCGTGTGGCCTGGGGCCGCTATGCCACCTTCCTGAAGGAGCGGGATGAGCTGGCCCACAAGGACTGGCTGTCCATGCGCGACCAGGTGCTGACCTGGATCTTTGAGGATGGCAGGGATGGCTGCCTGGTGTATACCCAGCACATGGACGCAGCCACGTGGCTGCGCACAACAGGCTCGCTGCCTGCTGCGTTCTGGGCGCTGCCGCAGGTCTGGAAGATTGAGGATTTCCTCTGCAAATGGGAGAAGGCAACGTCCAGCCAAGCCAGCGGGCAGCGCGAAGCAGGCAGGCAGCTCCTTGCTGCATTGGTGCAGGCTGCTCTCCTGAACATGCTGTTGCCTTCATGCAGCGCCCATGACCCTGCTGCCAACCGGGGCCTGTGCGCTGTTGGCTGGCGCACCTGCAGGCATGGATGCGGTGGCGCTCGTCCTGCTGGCAGAGGTGGACACGTACCGGCGCTGCCTGCCCCAGTTGAAGACCACCGTGCGCGGCAACGGATGGGAGGACAGCCACTGGACAGTGCTGTTTGGCTACCTGGGCCTTCGCACAACAGGTGCGAGCTACAGCTCTGCGCCCTCAGCAGGGCAAAGGAAGTGGGACCATGTTGCTGCATGCCCAATCCATGCATGTACCGTTGCCGCCCGCAGGTGTTGGCGCAGTGAGCAAAGAGAGCGTGACTTTGGCGCACTTTCTGGACCGAGCGGACGCGCTGCTGGCGCATGCTGATCACATCAGAGCGTTGGACGCCCAGGTGTGATCATCATTGCCACATGGCCTGGCATGCTGGCGTGCAACTTTAACTCTTTGCATGTCTGCTTGCGCTGGCCGCAGCTGGTCACAGGCAGCCACCCTCCTTCGTACAATGTCAAGGCCGGCGTTGATCTTGTGTCTCACAGGCGCAAGGCGAAGCGGTGCTGAGAAAGGCACTGAACGAGCTCAAGCTGTGGAGCCTGCAGCGCGAGTTCACATTCGCAGACCCCTCTGTCAGCCAGGTGCACCAGCAGCCGCAGCAGGGTGGCCGCAAGGTGCCGCTGATCAAAGAGTACCAGAGCGTGCTGGCGGAGGTCGGCGACCTGCAGAGCCTGGTTGCCAGTTTGAAGCAGGCGCAGGCGCACTCAGTGTTCAAGGTAAGCGGGGCGTGTGTTGTTGCAGCAACAGGTGCACGCCTGCGCCCCGAAATCAAGCAAAGTCACCTGCATGCGTGGTCTAGGCTCAATGTTCTGCGTTTGCCGCATGCAACAGTGCTGCTCCGGCTGCGGGTCATCTCATCTCACCGAATGCATGGGGCCTGCGATCCCTGCAGGAGGAGGTGGCTGGGTGGGAGGGCAGGCTGGCATTCCTGCAAGAAGGCCTGGCCACGCTGCACGCCATCCAGCGCAAATGGGTGTACCTGGAGCCCATCTTTGCCAGAGGCGCGCTGCCCCAGCAGGCCGGGCGCTTCAAGAACATTGACGCCGACTT
>Ga0315905_10007728_pt1 | contig 10880 bp, 9 predicted proteins | sample LakEriMetagenome_5_FD_203522 | JGI IMG/M metagenome (GOLD analysis project Ga0315905, IMG submission 203522) | Freshwater fungal communities from buoy surface, Lake Erie, Ohio, United States - Buoy 4 MA121 | ecosystem: Environmental > Aquatic > Freshwater > Lake | place: USA: Lake Erie, Ohio... | reverse complement strand
GGCAGGATCTGCATGAGATGCTGCCGCCGCTGTAGGCCACCGATCGAAGAACTGCCACATGTAGGGCTCTGCAACGACACGCTTTGTTAGATTGCAGAAAATGCAGACGACCAGGACACGCCATGGATCGTACTGCACTGTCTCTTGAATCAGGTTGTAGGGTGACTTAGGTGCGTTCACACACTATGGTAGATTATTTCGACAGGTTTTACAACATAACCAAACGCTTCTAACGTGTGCTTGAACGGGTCACCTGGGATGTCACGAACTTGTCTCAGCATCTCTTCAGCTAGCCAGCAGATCTCTCGCTGTGCGTCTGGTTTCAACCTCAAACTGAGAAAGTGATTGAAGCTGCGCCAGTTGAACATCACGTCGGCAGTGATCTGATTACCGTAGGGAAGGTAGAAGCGAGCGCTCTCCTTCGCTCGCTTTCGACTCATTCCACCTTTAACAAGACGCTCGAGTGTATCATGGTAGCGCATGAGCGCATCCTCCATAAACGCAATGTAACGAGTCTGCTCTTCGAGAGGCCAATCTTTGGGAAGATAGTACTTGTCATCCTTCAGCTCTTTATACCTTGCACTTTCGGCGTTGATCGAGAGACCGATGCGATGCTTGCAGAGCTGGATGTGTGTCGCAATATCGGTCGTCACCAGGAAGCTGATGCTGCTCTTCTCAAACGGTGTCTCATGTCCATTCTCTGCCAGCATTTTGAGGAGAGAGGGGATTCGTGTCCGCTTCTCCTCCGTCAGATCCCGACTCGTGCTTGTCCAAGCTGACATCGCGTGAGCCTCGTCTCCACCGTAGTAACCGACTAATTCTACTTTGTTGTCCTGAAAAGGCATGTCTCAACTTACTCCGTATAAAAGTGTCCCACGTCATCTCAAACAACCACTGGGACACTATGCCGACAATCGTTCCAATCGTGAGTGCACGCGTCGTCGTCGCTACACTTCCTGTGAAATGATAGATGACAAAGAAGCTAAGCGTGACAGATACGATCCGCCACGCTATAACTTTTATAAAGATCTCAGCTCTTCTACTCAAACTTGTACTTGACATCCACTGTTAGCATCATCTCTGGTACTTTGACATGGTTAACAAGGCCGATCTCTTTTGCTTCCTCGGGCTCAAGATACCAGTCAGCGTGCTTCTTGGTGTGGATCTCATCGAGGAAGAAGTCCTCATCCTTACCGATGTTCTGTGCCATGATCTTGAGGATCTTCTCGTTGAGTCGATCTGTCTCCTTCGCGTCTGCCTTGATCTCCTCAACCTTACCACGATTACCGCTTGCGACCTCGTGAATCATGATGGTAGCATTGGGTGATGCGTAACGCATGCCGGGTGCACCACAAGTGAGCAGGACAGCACCGCAGGACATTGCCTTGCCCTCGACGATGGTTGCGACTGGGATACGTGACGACTTGATAGCGTCGATCATGGTCATCAGTGAGTAGACCTCACCGCCGTAACTGTCGATCACTACAGGAATAACGCTCTGCCCAGATGACTGGGCGATCGACATGTGCTGGTTAAACTCCTTGGCTGCGTCTTCGTCAAACTTGTTGACGCGGATGACGATGGGAGGAGCGCGAAGTTCGCACTCCTTAACGAGGGGAGATACGCGTGTGATGATGTTCATGTAGTTAATATACCTTTTTGGTGTGTTGTTTACAAGCAAGGCTACCACGAAGGTAGCCTTGCACTAGTTGTTAAACGTGCGACCTATTGACATTTTGACGCGCCACAGCTGCTACAGGTGAGACACCCCTCCATGTAGAAGACCTGGTCGCTACCACACTCCTTACACTTCTTCTCATTGGTTGATTTTGTGCCATCTGGAATGTAGCCCTTGAGGACACGAGCAATGCAGCGTGCGTATGTGAACATGTCTGACTCCTTATCCTTCTGGAGCTGGTCAACGACAAAGTTGGCTGGAACTCCGTGACGAAGTGCAAGAGAGATCGTTCTTGAGAACGCTCCCTGTGTCGGATTGGCAAACAGGTTGGCAACGTCCCTGAAGAGGATCTCATCGTCGGATCCTACAGGAACTCGAAGATTGTATGTCGAGAGACCGTTTACCTTGCCGTTCTTGATCAGCGTGCCTGCCTTAGTCTTCTTTGGCACCTCGATGTGATTTGCAAGTCCGCTGAAGACTTCATAGGGTTTTCCATCATTGAGTCCTACGAGGACCATCCACGACTGTGTCTTTCCGCTCTCGTCCTTCACGTTGACGCGGTGGATGTCGCACTGGAGCTCTTTGGGACGCTTTGGATGCACATCGGCAGCTGTCTTGGGTTTCTCATCTTTCTTCTCCTCGGTGGAGACTAGAACGCCTGTTCTGCAACCATCACGATAGACTGTAAAGCCCTTACAGCCCGCCTTCCATGCACGCATATAGACATCATTGACTGTCTCGCGCGTTGCTGTATTTGGAAGGTTGCAGGTCTTGCTGATGCTGTGATCGATCCACCGCTGCGCTGCTGCCTGGATGTCGACGGACTTCACCCAATCGACGTCGTTTGCTGTGCCACCCCAGTATGGGCTCTCCTTTGGGTCGGTCTTGCCAGTGACGTCCATCCACTTCTTAAACCAGTGATGGTAGACTGTGTACTCCTGCCACTTGTCGCCCATCTGGTCAACGAAGTCTGGTGTCGACTTCGTGTCGCCCTGCGTGATCTTGCGGCGACGCTTGTACGAGAGGAGGAAAGCGGGTTCGATGCCGCTTGTCGTCTGTGTGAGACAAGAGATTGATCCAACAGGCGCTGTAGTCGTAAGTGCGATGTTACGACGTCCTGTCTTCTCCCACATGTCATGGTACTCTCCGTTGCAGGTAGAGATGACGCGTTTTAGGTAAGGATGATCCTTCTCCTTTTTATGATCCCAGGCTGGGAATGCGCCGCGTTCCTGTGCCATAATAAGAGAAGAGCGGTGAGCACCAACTGCAAGTGCTTTGTAGATCTCTTCAGTGACACTGATCGAATAATCGCTACCGTATCTAATATTAAGGGCTGCGAGAGCATCACCAAGCCCTGTGATACCGAGACCAGTTCGTCGACCATTGCTACCGGCTGCCTTAATCTTCTCCCATAGGTCACGCTCGATCTTCTTCACATGCTCAGGTTGCGGATCTTTCTCAATCTTCGCGAGGATGCGATCAACACACTCAATCTCAAGATCAACAAGATCGTCCATGAGGCGCTGTGCCTTCACGACAACATCATTGAATCTTGAAAAGTCAAATCGTGCACCGTCGGTGAATGGCGTGACGACAAATGACGTGAGATTAACAACCATCAGACGACAGGAGTCATATGGACTAAGCGGAATCTCTCCGCATGGGTTGGTCGAGATTGTCTTATAACCGACATCACGGTAGCAGTCCACAATGCCCTGATTGATGACACTGTCCCAGAAGAGCGCGCCAGGCTCAGCGGAAGTCCATGCTGCATCCACGAACTTCTCCCAAATCTGCTTTGCGTCAACCATCTTGACAATCTCAGCGTCTTCGGGCTGAGCTTCAACTGGCCATCGCAGGCAGAATCCGACATTGGCCTCCACAGCTTGCATGAACTCATCAGTGAAGCGGATCGAGATGTTAGCACCGGTAACCTTCTTGAGGTCACGCTTGACATCGATGAAGGTCTCAATCTCTGGGTGACGACAGTCGATGGTGATCATGAGTGCACCGCGTCGTCCACCTTGAGCAACTTCTCTGGTGGAGTTGGAGAAACGCTCCATGAAGATGCCGATACCGTCTGTTGTCCTGGCAGCATTTGTAGTGGGCTGCCCCTTGGGACGGATATTTGAGACATCCATGCCCACGCCGCCGCGCCGCTTCATTATCTGAACCTGCTCCTGGTCAGCGAAGAGAATACCGCCGTAGGAGTCGTGAGGCTGATCGATCACAAAGCAGTTAGATAGACTCTGCAGCTGATGAGGATTGCCAATACCTGACAGCGGCGATCCCTGTGGCACGATCTGCTTAAATCCATCAAGAAGACTAAAGATCTCGTCTTCCGTCATGGGATTTGGGTATTTTGCCTCGATCCGCGCGAACTCACGGGCTAAACGCCGAAATGTATCAGTGGGAAGCGTTTCAAGGCGTTTGCCATCAACATCACGCAATGCGTACTTATTGAAGACATCAGCAGCAAGGTCATCGCCACCAAAATAATCGACTGCACTTTCATTCAAAGACATTCACAACTCCTTTCACTACAATACGTGATAATCATTTGCCGTTAATCTCTTGCCACTTCTCCTTGAGAAGTTTCTTCATGCTTGTACCATCTGCTTTGACAACATCGTCAACAGACATCTCATTTGTGTCCACCAGCTCGAACTTAGACATCGATGTGTCAATCCTCATTGGGTAGAGCATTCCATCACGTCCAGCACGATTCTTAGCTACAAAGATACGTCCAGCTCCTGTTGCTTTTTCATTAGGCTTTCGAGAGATTGAAAGCACAACGTCGGCAACCATTGCTTTACCGTATGCTTCTGACATGTTCTCAAGGCCTACAACTTCTGAGTTGGATGCTTCACGGTTTGCCTGCGACGCGGTCCAAATTGGAACATTGAGATCCATGGACAGATTTCGAAGCTCCTCATAGACGAGCTTTAGTTCGTGTCGAAGTGAATCAAACTTACGTGATGACTTCATAATGTCGGCGTAGTCGATGATGATCACACTGGGCACGAACGACTTCAGAAGAAGTTTCTCAATGTGGTTTCGAAGAGTCTGAACTGATGCTGTGCCTGTTGGATACTCCTTAATAATTAGTCGCCCAAGCGTGTTGTTCTTGTAGTATTCAATGACTTCTTCTTTTCTGTCTATGACGTCACTGCTTGGAATGCTGCAGAGATTAGAGTCATAACGAAGACCGACAGCAGTCTCAGATAGCTCAAAGGTGTAGTGGACGACATTTTTACCAACACGCAAAGCCTCCGCGCCCATTTGCACAAGGAAGTGTGACTTACCAACACCTGTTGGTGCAATGACTACGCCCAACTCACCACGACCTAGACCGCCATTGAGTACATCCTGTGCATCAATCTGCGGTAGTCCTGTTGGGCATGTGAGGCGTCGCGTCCTGATGAATCGTGCTTCTGTGTCTTCGAAGAAGTCGTGACCGATTGCAGCAGGTGTACCCGCAGACAGCGCGTTCTTCATCAGGTCCATGACGGAGTCGAGGTTGTCTGTCGCAATCATCTCGACAGCCTTCTCCAGCGCCTCCTTCATTGCCTGCTTCTTACAGAAGTCAAGTGTCTTATCCTTGACATACTGTACGTCACCCATGTCTGGGTTGACGCGGATACGCTGCAGAAACTCGACGATCTGGTCACGAAGTACGACGTCTTTTCCTTCTTTTAGATCATCACGTATTATTGTGACAAGAAGGCTTAGTGTTGGAAAGTCCTTGTACTTCTGATAGTAGTCAAAGTACCTCTGTGTAAGGAAATGTAGGTACTTTAACTCAAAGAAGGTGGGTGACATGATCTCTATCATCTGTGTCGCCCATGATCGGTCAGTCAGCAGGCCCTGGAAGATCTTCTCCTGGAACTGCTTACCGTACTGTTTAAAGTGCGGATCGTGCATTTTATCCTGTCTGGATGTGTGAGAGGGCTAGGAAGAATTGATCGACGTTGAACGTCTGGATCCCCTCACGTATGAGGGCCCTTATGAACTCAATCTTATTACGTGTAGGCTTAAAAGTATCACAGATCCCGTTGATCCTCTCAATTTGGTAAGCAGCTAAGTTTGCTGTATCAAGATGAACAAGTGAGAAGTTTCTGTTGATAAGGATCTCGTTGTCTGCAATATTCCTGTACGCTTGAACCTTAGATCCACCTTCAACTTTGGATCGCGCCTCACACAGAACTTGCTCGACTGTCGCCTCTGTAGACTGTGCAAGAGATGGAAATCTCTTTGCCAGCGTCTTAAAACCGACGCCATCCACGCCTGGGATATTATCTGAGTCGTCGCCGCAGATTGCTTTAGCGACTGAGAAATTAACAGGATGCACGCCAAATCTCTCAAGGACGTCTTGCTCTTGAACCAGCTTCTTCCAGGTGGGCGAGTAGATGATTGACCCATCTGAGATGAGCTGATAATAATCTTTGTCTGCTGACAGAATGACCTTCAATGCGTCCTTAAAGTGATAGCGCGACATGTAACCAATGACATCGTCTGCTTCACAATCAGGTACATAGATTTGACATATTGGTGTCATCTTTAGAAGACGCACCAGTGTCTTAATCTGGTAGTCTCTTCCAGAGACAGTATCGGGTATGTCATTCTCATAGAAACGATTCAACCTTTCAGGTCGACGGTGGCTCTTGTAGTCTTTGTAGATGGCGCGGCGTCGGGGCGAACCGCCGCCTTCCCAAACAACATAGACTGGATTTGGCTTAAAGCGCTCCGCAATTCTCTTTAGGTCGAGGAGAAAACCAACAATTCCGCCGACATGTTGTCCGTCATTACCCATTGCTGGGTGGGCGATGTAGTGTCGCAAGTACAGCCCCATCGCATCCACCAGCAATACGGTTTGTGATCTATTTAGATCACTCATTTTCCTCGTCGTCGTCTGCAACAAGGTCGGCGTCGTCTCGTGTTCTCACCATGACTGCATCAATTAGATCCTCAAGATAAGTCTTATACTGCGGATCTTTAAGCATGTCACCAAAGTCCGACTTGTGAAACTTCTTCTCGATGAGAGTTGTTCCGCTAACGGTATTAGTGACAGTGAAAACTTTCCACGCCGTTGTTCCAGACACGCAGACAATATTGTCACCAATCTGTCGCTCACCTGCGTCACGAAGGACGTCAAAGATCTCTTCATGCTCAACGATGCCCTTTCCAAAGTGAATCTGGAAATTGGCAGTTCTGAACGGCGGCGAGACCTTGTTCTTGATCGTCTTTGCTGAGACATTGATGCCAATGACATCATCATTCTTATTTTTGATCTGCTGTCCAGCGCCTAACTTGAGACGCACTGACGCATGGAATGGGATTGCCATTCCACCTGGCACCGTTGTTGGATCGCCGTGAAGAACACCGATCTTGGTACGAATCTGATTTAGGCAGATCATCAGCACAGACTGGTCGCCGATCACACCTGTGATCTTACGCATGCCCTTCGAGATTGCTCTTGCCTGGAGGCCGATTGTCTCCTTATCGTAATCACCAAGGAGCTCTGCTTTGGGCGATGATGCTGCAACAGAATCCCAAATAATAGTAATTGGGACATCTTTCTGCATGGCCTTTGCCTTCAGAATTGTCTTTTCTGCTGTGTCAAAGACGTCTTCGGTGCAGTGTGTGTCAACATACACAAATCGTCTTGTTACATCAACGCCTAAAGCCTGTAGATTTTCTACAGATGTAGCATTCTCAGTGTCAATGTAGACAGCAATACCACCCATTTGCTGGGTTGAACGTGCAATCTGCGTTGCGATGTGAGATTTGCCAATCGATGGGGGCCCAAAGATCTCAATAATTCGACCGACAGGCAGACCGCCACTTTTACGATTAGAAATGATGTAGTCAAGAAGTGTAGAGCCTGTCGACACCCAGCTTTTAACGTGTGTGGGTGACTCATCTTCAGCTAGATTGTATGCAATCCTTGAACCGTTTTCTTTGTTAAGTGACGAAATAAGCTCAGCAGTAAAATCACCACCGAGATCGTCGGCACCTTTCTTTTCTTTAGGAACTCTTGCCATGTTTTCTCCTATGAATACTATAACAGGACGTGAGCTAGATTACAACTCACGTCCCGCTCAGTTGACTTAGTTAAGTCAGTCGCCCATTAGATCTTCGAAGGCGTCATCGATAGAGGAGTAGTTACCTCCTGCCTTCTTGTCAGCCTTGGGTGCTGTATTCTGGACAGCAGAAGTCTTCTGGGTTGTGGCAGGGGTGTCATCATCGGTAGACGCCGAACCACCACGTGTGGTTCCGTCGCCGTCCTGCATACCGCCGTTGATCCAGTCGTTGACGATCTTTGTGAGCTCATCGTTAGACTTAAGCTCAAACATAGCACTCACGTCTGGGATGTTGGATAGCCACTGCTTGGCAGTACCTACGTTGGTGGTGAGATTTGACGACTTACCGCGAGGCATGACCTCGGTCTCAGAGTACTTCTTGCCTGGGGGCTTGAAGCACTTCACCTTCACGTCACGACCACTCTCAGGATCGGTGATGTCACCGTAATCCTCATCGAGCATGATGCCGAGAAGTGACTGGTAGACCTGCTTGCCGAATGCCCAGATCTGCACGCCCTTCTCCTCCTCACCACGGACGACAACAGGAGCGTAGCAGCGCATCTTTGGGTAGAGCTTCTTGGCGAGCTCATATGACTCCTTCGTCCCCTCATCACGAAGCTTGTTGATCAGATCCTGGATGGGATCCTGCTTGCCGTACTGGTAGGGCGCGAGGAGGCCTGGGTTGTTGCCAATGTTGTAGTAGAACCAGAGCTCCTTGAACGGCTGACCCTCGTTGTTTGGGAACGAGAGGAGGCGAACAGTGTACTCCTCGCCCTCCTTGGGCTTCCAGGAGGAGTTGCTCTTCTTGTTGTTACCAGACAGATTGTCGAGACGCTTACGCAGTGCGTCGAAGTTGATACTCATGTTGTGATGTCCTAACGTTTAATGGTTAATGCTTAACTTCTAAAAGAAAGAGAGTTCTTTGTCGTAGAAGGGAAGCGAAGGTATCTTACGAACCAGCGCTTCGTTTTATAATTATGGCCTACTTTTTGCTGTTTTCAGCGGGTCCTGCAAATATTTGGCGCCGTAGGGCTTCGCCATTCTGTCATAGAACTTGCGGCGACTCTGCCCAGGACCGCCTGGCCCATGGAGGGGCTCGACATAACCTGCGATCGCGCCGGCTCCTGAGAACTCTTCGAGGTCGGCCTCAAGCTCCTCGTGCTTATCGAGGTCTACTTCGTCTGTCATCATCTCGCTGAGTGGGCGCTGGAAGTACTGCTTCTTTCTCAACTTAAACCACCTTGGAAGCTTCCGTGGTCCTGCCAGCTTGCTGGTGTTGATGCTGTCGATGTTAAATCCGTCCAGACCATCTTCCTGCGGATCTGGAACGGTGCTTCCCATCGAAAGTGAAAAGGTGGTATCAGCACTTGTGCTCATACCACCTTGTGAGGGACGCCCTGGTATATATGGCCTGGCTATTCTCTGCGCGAAGTCGTCCCCGCCTCCGATAGCACCAGCGACGGGGATACCCGTTGTGCGACCGGAATACCAACCTGATTTGGGCTCTTGCGTCTTACTCACACTACTAACTATCTCCTACCTTCTCTTTCTGGTAGATTATCCGAGCAGCTGTCTGTGTGAGCAGAGTGAGAGGGGTCTCACCACCAATGTAGAACTTATTCTCGTCAAGTGACGGTCCTTGCGCGGCGGCGATCGCGACCCACTCGTCTGTTGTGAGTGAAACACCTGCAGCTTGAAGCAGCGCTAGAGATCGATGACTGTGAGGCATCTTGGGTAGCGCAGGATTATAGACGTAGAGGATGCCTGCCTTGTCGCGGTGCCAGTCGGATGTTTGTGTCAGGTAGTAGTCGGTTGTCATGTCACCTACACGCCCGATTTCATGGAACAGTCCTACAATCAGCATGCTCTCAGGATCGACACCGAAGGCTGCAGCACCTTCCAGCGCGCGCATTGTCTTGACGACATTAAGGCTGTGCTCGATGAGGCCACCAGGCTTTGCTGTTGACTTCTCCCTGCGATCGTGACCCGGACAGATGACAAGTCGCTCTCCAAGATCGTCGACCAATTTTAGGAGGGCTTCTGATCTACTGCCACACTTCTGTGTCAGCTTGCGGAAGATATTGTAGTTATTTTCGAGGTTGTCGGTGCTCATGCATCTATTGTCTTCAACTTAAGGGGCATTTTACAATCGAGCGTAGGAATGAAGATCCCCTGCTTGACACGCTCCTCGAGGTGCTGCACTGCTTCAGGAGTCAGATCTACCATCAGTGCGTCGTGGATAAGGTAGAGAGGTGTCATCTGGATCTTGTCGCGTTCAAGCTCATCAAGTAGGTGAGTGAAACCTTGACAGACAACATCCACAGCAGTTGACTGGACAGTGTAGGCAACGAACGGCGACTTCTTCTCACACTTGATGATCCGACCATAGTGGTTTGTGATCTGACCTTCTGCGTCAAACTGCTCCCGCAGTCGCTTAGTCAGTGCATCAACACCAAAAGCATCACGCACCTGGAAGAGAAGATCATTAGCGTGAGGAATGTCAGCAAACTTCTTCGCAAAGTTGGAAGGTGTCATTCCGTATAGTGCAGACATTGTTGCAATCTTGAGCACATCACGTGGAACCTGCACCTCGACCTTCCCTGCCGCCCAGGAATAAGCATCTCCAACGAACTTCTTGCCTTGCATTGCCAGGCAGACACAGGGCTCGAGCGACGTGAAGTCAATCTGCAGGATCTTACCACCTGCATAGCGGCTCTTGAAGATCTTGCGGTACTGCTTATCAAGTGTGAGGATGTTGGGGCCGTCACAGATCGACATGCGTCCCGTGACTGATGACCAGATGTCGTATGTGGATCTGGGTGCTAGCTCACCATCAGTGGGCTTGAACGCAGACACACGATCGTCATCGATCTGCTTGATAACATTAATGTCGACGTGAGGTTGCTGCAATCTCTGTAGTAATCTCTGTTGAACTTGATAGTCACGGCCATAGTAACTGTCAGCCCACTGGTCTCGAAGTGCTAAGAGATCAGCAGAGAACTTCTGGAGCCATTTCTTGAAGACATGGGGAGGTAAGGCTTGTGCCCATGGGGGTGAAGAGCCTATAGTCGTCCATGCAGAGACGTGCGAAGCGGGCGGTAGAGAAGAGACTTTTGTCG
>Ga0315905_10007727_pt1 | contig 10880 bp, 12 predicted proteins | sample LakEriMetagenome_5_FD_203522 | JGI IMG/M metagenome (GOLD analysis project Ga0315905, IMG submission 203522) | Freshwater fungal communities from buoy surface, Lake Erie, Ohio, United States - Buoy 4 MA121 | ecosystem: Environmental > Aquatic > Freshwater > Lake | place: USA: Lake Erie, Ohio... | reverse complement strand
TAAACCTTCAGCGCAGAACCAAGAAGCGCGCCATAACGCGGGAGCGTCATCCCTTTGAAGCCAGCTTAAAACTGAACCACATATGGGCCTTGGACTTCATGCGTGACACTTTGTATGACGGCCGGCCTTTCAGAACCTTGAATGTGATTGACGAGGGCAACCGGGAGGCTTTAAGGATTGAATGTGGCTCATCTATTCCTGCTGCAAGGCTTTTTCGAACAATGGACCAGCTGATAGAAGTTTATGGAAAGCCCCATGCCATTCGCATGGATAACGGACCGGAGATGACTTCAGAGAAGTTCATCTAATGGGCTAAAGAGCAAGGTATTTTTCTGATGTTTATTCAGTTTGGCAAGCCCAACCAAAATGCTTTTGTTAAGCGTTTCAACAGAAGCTTCAGAGATGAGGTGCTGAACGCAAACCTGTTCAATTCAGTTTATCAAGCTCAGGAGGCTGCAGACAACTGGATGCAGGATTACAACGATTTCAGACAGCATGAGTCCCTGGGTGATGTGGCACCGATGGAGTTCATGCCTAGGAAATTTGTTAAGGGGATCTTGAGTTTTAAATTGTTTTTTCAATTTGGGGGAGTTTACGGCTGCACTAAACTCTGTCTTGCTCAAATCACAAAAGATTCGTGAACTCCCGGATCTTAACGCTGTCTTCCAGTACCGCCGGTATGTTTAAGTTACCGATCGTTTCTGTCTGAATAGCATTGGCAACAAAGCTCACACATAACACTTAGTAGCCACTGCTGTGAACATCTAGCAACAGGCACGTGCCACTGAGAGTGAACTGCAAGCGATGCCCTCCGATAAACGCGTACTTCATTCAGGAAGTTGGCAAAGTACGCGGCGGCCTTTTTTAGTATGCCGTGCTCCCCTTGATTTAGCCCCCTGAATGAAAGTTCCATAGGTAATCCTAAAAAAAAGAACTAAGAATACGACTATGAATATGACTTTGTCATAAATGACCACTGGCTCAGACGGCTTTGAACTTCTTGACGCAGGTATAATGCTTGTCATCCCCAATTCCATGCCTATTTCCAACATCGATGACAGAGTGGACTCTATCGATAACTTGGTGAACGTCCTCTTCTATATAATCAGCTGTGTAGTTGGCTTATTGAATATGCATTTCTTCCATTCAGATATTGATAATAATATTTGTCTATTGAATTGAGGGAATGCTATAAAATACAATAAAATTTTAGCTATAAGATAGAAAAATTTGAATTAAGAACAAAGAAACTATGAAACCTATTACTATCATTGTTGGATTTGATCAACGCGAAGCTGTTGCATATCATGTTTTTTGCCAGAGTGTCTTGGAGAGGGCCTCTAAGCCAGTTTGTTTTATTCCTTTAGCAAAAAATACTTTAAATTTTTACAATGAAACACATAATGATGGTAGCAACGAATTCATCTATTCTCGATTTTTAACCCCTTTTTTGTGTAACTTTTCGGGGCAAGCCATTTTTGCTGATGGAGATATGATAGTAAACGCAGATATTGTTGAATTAATCAATCAATTTGATCCTTCTAAAGCAGTACAAGTTGTAAAACACAACTATCAAACTAAGGCATCGGTAAAGTATCTTGGCAACAAGAATGAAAATTATCCTAGAAAAAACTGGTCTAGTTTAATTCTATGGAATTGTTCACATGAAGCAAATAAAATATTAACACCAGAATTTATACAAGATAAACCTGGTTCATATGTTCATAGATTTTCTTGGCTTAACGATGACTTGATAGGCGATTTACCTATTGAATGGAACTGGCTAGCCAAAGAATACGATGATAATGATCAGGCAAAGAATATCCACTACACTTTAGGAACACCTTGTTTTTCTGATTACAAAAATTCTTCAATGTCCACTTATTGGTGGAATGTCTATAATAATTCGAAAAATGGAATTGAAAACTGAAATTACTCCTATTGATAAAATTATCTTATATTATATTATGATCTTGTTCGTACAATTTTCTTATTGAAAATCCTTTTTGAAATAAATCCAAAAAATCACTCAATATAGAATTGTTTAATTTATTCCCGTTTTTAAAAAATTTTACTACTTCAGTGGCAGCATTTTTTTGCATATTATTTTCATATAAATATTGAATTTTCGCCAAGGTTAAACGTGGCAAGAATATTTCTTTTCGGTCCATTTCTATTAATTCCATATATTTTATACAAAATTCTACTAAAATTAATATCTTTTCAGTTGTATCCATGGCTAAATCGATTTCATTCATGGAATTAAAATCGAAGTCTTTTTCAACTTTACAACACAAACTAGAAGCCGCGGTTTTTTCTATCGTAAGAAATCCTTCTTTTATCATAAGTCCACAAGCTGCTATAAGTGTAGCTGACCAATGATAGAAAAAGTCCTGGAAAATAACATAGCTTCCAATTTGAAGTTTTGGAAAAAATCTATAAAAAATATATTTAAAATCACTATAAAATTTTGGGCTATCAATATGAATTAATTTTATATTTGCAGCTTTAGGAAAACTTTTTGATATTTCAGCTTTTACAGGATGCAGAACTCCTAATTCAATATTTTGTTTATTATAGAATTCAAATATTTTATAGAAATCTACTTTGTTATTATTGACTATAAGTAAATTTTCTACTCGTGCATTTTTCGCAAAATTATTTACATACTGATAAAAGCTTCCATTCAAGTCGCACTCATAAGAATCAAAAGCATAAAACTTGTTCTCACTATTCAAACTTGGATTAGAAAGTAACCCAAGTGATATAGAAGCAGTGCTCCTTCCAAAGAATGTTCCAAACTCAACAATAGAATCATTTTTGTTTAAGTTTAATTTTGAAGCTAATTCTTGCAACATTTCTTGCTCAATTGGCTCAATCATGCCGGGTATATCTTTGGGTAAAAAATTTTTATTCATTTTCATCTTAATTAATATTTAATAAATCCAATAATCAGCAATCTTAATCTTAAATAAAGTTTATCGGCTGCTATTATAATTATATTACATTTTATTTCACTATTTATTTTAATTTGAAATTTTTTGATAATTAAAATTATATTTTTTAAAACAAATAAAATGATATAATATAAATTTTCAAAATTAATTCATATTATTTAAATAATACAAATATTTTCACTACGCATTTAGAAAAAATTTAAAGCCGTGATAAAAGAATAATTATTTTAATTTTTAATAATTATCTTAATAACTTTTTAATCGTATTTAATAGAAGAAACATTAAATATTTGAGTTAAAAAAATAAAATTATTTAATAACTGTAGTTATATTCAACTTCACTGATCGAAAAAATATGATTTCAACATCTTCAAATAAAGAGAGTCTAATATTTTAAAGTTATAATATTATTTACTGACATTGATTAATTAAAAAGCAATAAACTCAAATTAAAATAATTAAAGGAAACAGATTATCTTCCAATAATCTTTTCCCCCACTAAACTCATTGGTTCATAAACATTTGTATGCCTCAAACCTAAAGCACATCCATTCCTTTTTATTACCAAAGTGTCTTCAAAAACCATTGCAATAGTATTCAATTTAAAAGTTTTTATGCACTCTAATAAAAACGGATTTTTCGATAACCATGCATCATGACATTTCCACTCAGTATCATTTATTATGAAACGAGCACCCTGATTTACATTATCAAATGCTTTAACTACCTGAATTATTTCTTCATCAGTACCCGTTAAAGGTAATAATCTTGTATCGTTAGATCTTGTGAAGTATAGCGTACCATCCGTATTCATAGGGTTAGTGGTTAAGGGTTGAAAATTACGCTCCCACGCCTGATGAAAACACATTTTTTCAGCTTTAAAACTTAGAGGATACAACATTGATGCGTGTAAATCTAAGGTAAAGGGAATTTTAACTTGCGAAATCAATGGCCCGGTGTCTATGCCCTCATCAATTAAGTGACACGAAGCTCCTGCATCTCGTTTAAACAAAATCGCTCCTAGCACTGGATCCACGCCTCGCAGATCTGGGAGGAAAGATGGATGAATGTTTACTAACGTCTTAGCAGGTAATTCAGAGGGCTTTAAAATAAATGGCAATCCATTAGAAATCATGACATCATATTCTTTAGTTTTAAGAATATTATTCACGTCAGCTTTTGACTTTAGAATAGTGTGCTTAATATTTTTTAACAAAGGTTCTTTACATAAGTGCGTATTATCAATAACGTAAACTTCAACATTGTCACTACATTTTAGGAGTTCTTCCAATACAAAGCGCCTATTACCAATAAATAAATACTTCACTTATGCAACTCCAATACTGAGTAACCCACACCTGTGGCCCCATAATTGTTACCATTATAAAGCATGTAGAAAGTACCTTTGTGCTCAAACGGATATGGGTATGCTTGAGCTAAGCTATCAAAATCTTCATAATTAGAAGAAATATTAATTCCTGACAAATCATCATTGCGCGACCAAATAATTCCATCATCAGAGAAAGCATACCCAATTCGATACTGCGAATCACCGAACGCTCCTCTGCAGCTAAACCACATATGATACCTATCAGCTTGTTTAATTACAGTAGGTCTGCCAAAAGAATGCTCTTTAATATCTTTAAATGGTATAACTAGACCAGGCTTGAAATCCCAGTCTATTCCGTCATAGGATTCTGCGTAGTGAACACCATAACGAGCCTCCCATTGCCCATTTCCATTCTTGTACCATTCAATACCAGAGTTATACCAGCTTTTGTACATTTCTCCGTCTTTCAAAATAGAGGTCCCTGCCGCGAAATAGGGATTATGACGACTCCTACACATAATAGGGCCTTCAAAAAGTCGATTGAACTCATTTTTTACGATGTCAATTTTAGCAAGTCCAGTATCACAAAGCCATAAGCCATCAGCATAGTTGTTCCATCCTGAATAGTAGAAGTAAGCAGTTTCATTATCGACCCTGACAGCACAACACGAAAGTAATCCTTCGCAATCGAAAGTACCCATTTTACCGGGACCAAGCTCCAATTTTGGAAGGCCATTAAGAACTATTTGACCATCTCTAACCTCACATTGCACACTAAAAACATGTGAACGTTTTTGTAGATTTCTCATAGAAAAGATTAGAAGAAAATTATCATTTTCGAGATGCAGAACACATGGATGAGAAGCATGCGTGTAACCGTCAAGTCCAGCCGAAGGTTGAATAAGCACACCTTTTTTAGCCCAATGATTTTCAGACATATCAATCATTGGAAAGCCCACAGAGCAAAATTTTCTCAATTAATTCTACGCGACTCATCCCCATTTGTTCTGCTTTTTCATAAAGACGGTTACGTAAAACCGGGTCCACACCCTCTAACTGACCAAAATATCTTGTTCTTAACGAACCCCCTCGCTTACCTAAGTGATGGATATCCAAATTGATAGAGTGATCGACTTTTTTGGTATAAGTCACCAAATAAAAACAGTTATTGAACAGATACTGTAACTTAAAATTATCTACGAAAGAAGGAATAAAAGAATGCGGGCTTTTACAAGCATAGAGTGAATTATTTTTAATTAAAATATTTGCTATTTCATCGTTATATAAATAAGGAGCGATTCCTTCATCACCAAACAAAATTGCACCTCCAGGTTTTGCTACACGGTGCATCTCTTCAATTCCCTTTTTTATGTTTGGAAAGAGATTTACGCCACCAAAATGATAAACAATATCAAATATTTCGTCATCGAAAGGCAAATCACACGCGTCACTTACACTAAAGTTAAACTGAGATTTATTGAGAACTGCTTCATTACGGGAAATTGCTGCATTCAACATCTCATACGCAATATCTTGAACGTAAAAAACCCCACTGGGATATCGTTTTAAAAGATATTTTAGGTCGTTCCCAGCTCCGCAGCTAGTAACAAGGATTCTAGGTGTATCGTTATCGACCAAAGGGATCTCGCTTACTAACTTAGTCCTGAAACAGTCTTCAGAGGTTCCATGTACTTGATGCAACCAGTTCATTGCGTTGTCGTGTATTGTAGCTGCATCCGTAATCGAAAACTCATTAACTCCCTTTGATTGCCTACAAAATATGGGAACTAGAAAACTATGAATTGATTCAATCGAAATGCTTAAATCATCAGCAATAAGAGAATCCCCAACTTTAACAAATGGTAAATGTTTATGGGTAGAGTAATAACTCATTTTTAATAGCCTCCATTATTTTCTAAAAGCTTGATAAACAAATCAGATTTAATGCCCATTAAATCGCTTCCTTTTGCAAGTATAACACCGTTATCAGGGACATCTTTTGTTACCAAAGCACCTGCTCCTATAAATACATTTGACCCGATATTAATGCCACTAACAATCGTAGCATTCACACCAATGAAGACGTTATCTCCGATAACTGTATTTCCCGCAATTGTAGCGCCAGCTGTAATCCATATATTATTACCTAATTCGCAATGATGGCAAATCGTTGCTCCGCTCCAAATAAATACATTATTTTTCAATTTAACAAATGGCTGAATATTGGAACCGGACATTAAGAAGCAATTTATTCCAATACCATTTAATAATGGATAATAAGAGTTAGGGATTATTGAAAAAAATTGCCAGCCATCAATTGTTAATTGACTAACAATTTTAGCTCTACTTCTATTTAAATTTGAATATCCAGTGGCAACAAAAAATTTAATCTTTTCAAATTTATTCAAACAAACGTCTTCATATGATAAAACTGGCAAACCTAGCATTTTGCTTTGATTAACAAATTCTTTATTTACGCAAAAAGCATCTATATTGTTCAAACCGAATTCATATGCAGCACATTCGGCTGCCATTCCCAATCCAAAAATTATATGCTTATATTTTTGCATAATTGTAAAATTATTCTTACAGCATTAAAAGTTTACGTTGTTTTTCAGGCCAATATTTAAAATCCAAGCCATAGTAACTCATGAAGGCATATGCAGTTCGCTCAAATCCAATCCCCATACAGCATGAGAACACATTTTTTTCATTACTGTAAATATCAAAACGTTTACCAAAAACATTCAAATGAAGATTAATAGAGCCTATTGCTATACGATTCCCTGTTTGAGGTATATCAATCAATAATTCATGCTTCAATTCCGCAGACTGCTGAACTATAAGTTTTTCAGCTGCGGACGCAAAGAATGGGTCTGTTGCTTGTTCTATTGATATAGGCAAATCAAGATCTTCTATAAATTTATCTGCAAGACCAAAAAAATTAGAGCGCCAATTTCGAACGAACCCTTCTTCGCCCACCGCAATAAGATCTCTAACGGTAAAACTCAGCAACCTATCTAAACTTCTACGCCCTTCATTCCTAAAAACTCGATTGTATGTAGTGTAAATGCCGTTTGAGTTAATCTTCTTTGCTCCTAATGCATGATAGCAACTTGTGCAAACTGATGGTTGGCACATTCCTAAAACTTGAAACTCAGATAAGACACCAGCTAAATCGTCAGCGTTATTGGTCAAGCCTTTTTTGAAAATATTGTTTATTTTTTCTACGCTATCATGATTTTTTTTACAACCTATAACCAATGCAGCTTCATGAGGAAAATCATCAAGATACTTTGCTTGATTGGTGATATCGACACTCCATAACGCAGCATTCTCTATTTCGATGGCATTAATATTTTCAGCCACCATAAGCCAGTATCGTTCTAAACTTTTTTTTAATTTAAGAAAATCGCCTGAAAGCGTTGCCAAACCATCACCAGCCCAAACAAGCTCACCATTAAGCTCTAGCAACTGGTTGACATCAGAACTTGGCGCCATCCTATAGTAATCATCATCTATATTTACTTCAGGAACAGAAGCCATATTTTTTTTTGAAAACCGCGCAGAAAATCGACAGATTTTAATCAATACCTCGATTTTCGATAAATTATCACTTTTTAACTCATCAAAAACTATATCAGTACCATTAATTTTATAATTTAAATCTGGAAAGGACGCGTCAATAATCTTAGTTAGCGTCTCAATAGATATATCTTTTAATTCAAATGAAGTCATAAATTTTTCCCAACAACATCTCTTTTTGGAAGTCTAAAAAAGATTTCATTTTTAACGGTTCGGTAGCACCCTCAATAAAGTCAAAGGAAAAGGCTTCTCGTACGTAACGATTGGAGCTATGGGAATCAACGTATCCACGACTTCCACTTGCCTCCATAAAAAGTTGACTGGAATTTTTAGCAAACTCCGTAGCTTTTATCTTTAAAGGAGTCCAATGGTCAAAATGTGAAAATAATTGTTCTTCATAATGTTCTAGGCTGTGAAAAATTGCAGAACGTAATACGTTACGATCATTGACTAAGTGCGACAACCGCGCTTTCCAGCCAGCTTGATCGATAACTGAATAACCGAAACTTTTACGACTTCTTAGCTCCCGTATCGTTCTGTCAAGACATGAAGTCCCCAGTCCCAAGCCACTAGCCGAAGCTATCAGTCGCCCAACCTTAAAACCAACATCTCTAGGATCCAAATCGAGCGTACCGTTTGGACTATTGTTTGATTGTCTACGAATTTTTAACGGAAGCATTTGAGATTCTGTCAAAATTACATTCTTAAATATAACCGATCCAACTCCTGATCCACGGTTACCAACTAGGGCCAAAATAGGTTCGCGATTAACGCCAGGAGAATTCGCATTCACCAGAACCATTCGAACAACACCATCAAACTCACATTGAACAACATAAAAATCACAACAAGCCCCAAAAGTAATCCAAGTCTTACTACCATTCAAAATCAATGAACCATCCGGCCCATGAGTAATTGTTGTTTTATATTTTGTATAATCTGTGCCACCAGACGCCTCGGTTACAGCAAGCGCACCTACTTCCTTACCTCTCAATATAGAATCAAGTTGGACTCTAGCAAGTTTAGAATCAAATGAACAACAACGGAGTATCTCACCCACCATCCCAAAACTAACCAAAAATATGTTTCGCAAATTACAACACTTAGTTGAAGCTAAAAAGGTTGCACGAGCCAAATAATTGATTGCATTGCCTTGTTCAACTGCCTGCTTCAAAAATGGCAAAACTCCACTGTCCCGGATAAATCCGAGCACAATTGGGTCACAAATTGAATTACCAGCGTCCAAACTCTCGACTAACTGGTCGTCGAATTTATCAATTAGCCTTGATAGGACTCCCTCAAATTCATTATTAAGTTGCATTATTTAAATACTCATAGATCTTCTTATAGCTATTTAGACTCGCAAATACTTCTGGGGATATATTTATTAAACCAATAGTTTCGTCAATAGCCACCATTAATTGCATATGAGCGAATGAATCCCAACCATCAGTTATATTTAATTCAGCCTCAATAATATTATGTGGTTCAAGACGTAACACATCTAAAAAAATATTTTCCAAAGTAGATTGTAATTTCATATTCATACACCATTATAGTTAAAAAACCTCTGCGAATCTATTTTAATTATTCTGAAGTAGAGTAGTATACTTTAATAATTATAAATCGCACAAATATTTTATAATTATCAATTAGATTAGTTACTTACTGAGATCGCATAACCATATAGATTCACAAGAGTATAAAATCTCACGATAAAACTAAGAGATCAGCGAAAAATTTCATACGCTCCAATTCACTATGACAAGTTACTCCCTTTTCTGACAAACAACCCAATATACGCGCTCAGAAACCCCATAAAAATCATTGTCCGCAAAACCGAAGGAGAATTGCACGAACCATGGCGAAAGGTAGGACTGGATCTGGTCTTTAGTGGAAAATCCTTGCAACCGATAACCTACTCTGTTGTTGTAGGGATCAGACTGAATCCTAAAAGAGCCATCTTCCAGTGCTATTGCATTATTGAATATATACGACGATCGACAGGCCAACGAGGCAACTAACCAAGCTCCCGGCTTCATCACACGGGCGTATTCTTTCATATTGTCAGCGAATGTTTCACCATCATCACAATAGTAGCAGCAGTGGCACGCCAACAAGTAGTCGAAGTAGCCATCAGGGAAAGGCATTTTACTATTCCGCCCAACGCGTAAATCAGCCTCATAGCCAAGTTTTTCCAGTCGTTTCTTCGTTTGCCGAACAATACCCTCAGTTATTTCGATGCCACTCACCGCGTACCCTTGTTCGCAGAGAAATACAGTGTTTCGACCATCACCAAAAGCAATATCAAGCACTCGTTCGCCAAATATAGGTTTGCGAAAGTTCAAATTTGGATACTTTGCCAAGAAGGTTCGCAAAACAAATTCAGTTGGGTATACTTTAACACTTTCACGTTGAGCGTAAAATTGTTCGTAGTTATTATCAATTGCTAAAGTTGGACTTTTCATGGATTTCCCTTATTTTAGAAGATGGTCGTTGCCTGAACTTATAAAGTCCTTGTAAAGATGAATACCGATAACACCAACTAAAGAAACAATCATTCCAGCTAGTAGCAAGATAAACTACAAACTAAATCTATTTATTCAATAGCCTACCTAGAGCTATTCTCTGAAATACAAATATAGAAAAGTACTCATTGTAATCGTAATTATTCAAAATTGGAATTCACACGCAACTTTAGACAAACTCAAGCCTCAATTTAGGCAAGTTTAAACGCCTCGAGACTAACGCCACCTAAATTGCTGTGGCATCTGGTTCGATTACAAGATACTTTGATTGAATCAAAAACAGCAGCACGGGTCAGGCCTCGAGTTTTGTAAATACGCTATCGGATACGCTCTTTTTCTAAAGAACTGTAGGATGGTAATCCTCCCCTTTTGCAAGGGAGTCAGAAGTAGAAACGTTATGCAGCCATGGCCAGTTTCTGCTTCGGTGTAAATCCACCCAGAGCCATATTCGGACGGTCATTGTTATATGACCACATCCAC
>Ga0315905_10007725_pt1 | contig 10882 bp, 6 predicted proteins | sample LakEriMetagenome_5_FD_203522 | JGI IMG/M metagenome (GOLD analysis project Ga0315905, IMG submission 203522) | Freshwater fungal communities from buoy surface, Lake Erie, Ohio, United States - Buoy 4 MA121 | ecosystem: Environmental > Aquatic > Freshwater > Lake | place: USA: Lake Erie, Ohio... | reverse complement strand
CCCTCGCCTAGAGAGAGAGAGAGAGAGAGAGAGAGAGAGAGAGAGAGAGAGAGAGAGAGAGAGAGAGAGAGAGAGAGAGAGAGAGAGAGACAGGCATGCTCCCGCTCCTACTGCGCGCGCCGACAGTAAGCCGATCGGCGCGACGCAGCATCCTCGCGACCACCAGCACGAGCCGCCGGCGAGCCACCGCGTCGGCGGCGATGCCCCCGACGCGGCCGCTGCTCGTCGCCGTCGACGGCCCCGCCGCGTCGGGCAAGGGCACCCTCGCGCGCCGCCTCGCGCGGCACTTTGGCCTGCGCTACCTGGACACGGGCCTGCTGTACCGCGCGGTGGGCGCAGAGGCCCTCCGGCGCGGGCTTTCGTTGGATGGCGACGAGGCGGCCCTGGCGGCGATCGCGCGCGAGCTCGACCTCGCGAGCGTGAGCGCGAGCGCGGGCGGCGGCGGCGGCGAGGATCGCCGCCCCGAGCTGCGCACCGACGCGGCCGCGCAGGCCGCGTCGCGCGTGAGCGCGCTGCCGGCCGTGCGCGCGGCGTTGCTGAGCGCGCAGCGCGCGTTCGCCGCGCCGCCGCCGTCGTCCGAGGGCGGCGGCAGCGGCGCCGTTTTGGACGGCCGCGACATCGGGACGGTCGTCTGCCCGGAGGCGGACGCCAAGATCTTCGTGACGGCCTCGCCCGAGGTGCGCGCGGAGCGGCGGTGGCGGGAGCAGCTGTTGCGGCGCCGGCGGGAGGAGGGAGGAGGGGCGGAGGCGGCGGCGGCGGCGGCGCCGCCGACGCTGGCGACGGTGCTGGCCGACCTGCGGGCGCGCGACGCGCGCGACGCCGGGCGCGCGGCGAGCCCCCTGAGGCCGGCGGAAGGCGCGTTCGTGCTCGACACCTCGGAGATGGACGCGGGCGCGGCGTTCGAGGCGGCGAGGGCGTACGTGGAGGGGCGAGCGCGCGCGCGAGCCAAACCCAACGATCGGCCAACGTTGAACGGTAGCAGCCAGTAAAAAAGAGCCGTCGCCGCCGCCGCCTGTTCGCCGCCCCGCCCCCCCTCATCGCGCCTCCAAACACAAGAACTCATCTCACCGACACGAAACCGCGATGGCGCGGGCTGCAGCTACTGCAGCGCGACGGCCGCCGCGCTGGCGGCCGCTGCTCCTGCTGCTAGTGCTCGCAGCGGCTTCTGTCGCCCGCGCCGCAGACGCCGCGCGCCCGCCTGCGACATCAGCGGCGACGACGGCCGGGCGCCATCGCATCGTCCCCGACGCCCCGGCGCGGGACGGCGGCGGGGACGATGTGCAGGTGGACACCGTGCACGTCGTGTTCTCGAATCACCTGGTGAGGAGGAGGAGAGGATCGCGGAGGCGATCCGACAACACCTGTGTGCTCTGGTGCCGACACCAACCGACCCGCCTCGCGCACCCGCCCCCAACCCCAACCTCGACACGCACAGGACATGGGCTTCACCGACCAAGACGACGCGGTCATCGAGCAGTACTTTTACGAGCACTGGCCTCGAGCGGTGCGTGCGTGTCGGCCGTTTCGAGGGCGCGCGCTCGAGTCGAGCGCGCGCCGCGTCGCGCGCGCCACACGCGCTCACAACCCGCCCCCCCGCCCCCGCCCCCAACAAAAAAACCCGCAAAAAACCAACAACAACAACAACAAACAGATCGCCATCGCCCAAGCCGACCCGTCCTTCGTCTTCACCACCCACGCCTACCTCCTCTCGCTCTTCCTCGACTGCCCCGCCGGCGCCGGCGCCCTCGGGCTCCGCTGCCCCAGCGCCGAGCAGCGCGCCGCCGTCGAGGCCGCCGTCCGCGCGGGCCGCCTCGCCTGGCACGCGGCGCCCTTCAACCCGCAGTACGAGGTCTTCGACGCCCCGCTGCTGGCGTACGCGATCGAGGGCGTCGCGCACCGCCTGGACCGCCGCTTCGGCCTCCCGCCAAAGCGCGTCGTCAGCCTGCGCGACGTGCCCGGCTTCACGCGCGCTGCGTTGCCGGCGCTCGCGCGCGCGGGGGTGCGCGCCGTGTCCGCGGGGGTCAACGGTTTTTCCGCGCCCCCCGGCTTCCCAAAGGACACGCCGTTCATTTGGCGCGACCCGGCCTCGGGCGCCGAGGTGCTGTACTTTGTTCACCCGGGCGGGTACGGCGGCCTGCGGCGGCGCGACGGGTGCGCCACCCACCCCAAGTCGCGCCAAGGGCTCTGCACGTGGTGGAACGGCGACAACGGGGGCCCGCCGCAGAACGCGAGCGAGGTCGCGGGCGCGCTGGAGGCCGTCCGGCGCGAGTTTCCCGAGGCGCTCGACGTGCGGCCGTCGACGCTCGAGGCCTACGTGGACGCGCTCTGGGAGGAGGCGGCGGCGTGGGACGCCGAGGAGCAGGGCGGAGCAGCGGCGGGCCACGCGCCGCCGCCGTCGTCGTCGTCGTCGTCGTCGTCGTTGTCGTCGTCGTCGTCGTTGCGGGACGCCGAGGAGGGGGGGGGGACCGGGCGCGGCCGAGGAACGGGACCGCTGGCCGCGCGTCGGCGGCCTCCTCGCAATCGCCGTCGTCGCCCCCCCTCCAGCCCTGGCCGGGCGCTCGGTTCTTCGACCTCGTGACCGCCGAGGTCGGCGATACGTGGATCCACGGCCCCGCTTCGGATGTGACGCGCCTCGCCGACTACCGCGCGGCCCTGCGCGCGCGGCGCGCGTTCTGCGGCGGCGGCGCCGGCGGCCCCCCGCCCCGAGGGTGCTCCGGCGCGGACGACCCCGGCGGCGCCTCCGGCTCCGACGCCGCCGCCTCGGCCGTCGACGAGTTCTCGCGGATGATCGCCAAGGTGCCCGAGCACACGTGGGGCGTGGCCTTCGGGCCCTACTTTGGCGACTTTACCAACTACACCAACGCGTGGCTCCACGACGGGATCGGGTGGATGGACGAGGAGGGCGGCGGCGGCGGCGGCGGCCGCGGCGGCGAGGAGGGCACCGGCCGCCCTTTTTTCAAGCCCGACGCCGAGCTCGCGCCCAACTACGCGGCCGTCGTGCGCTCGTGGCGCCGGCAGTACCGCTACCTCGAGGCCGCGCGGCGCGCGCTGATGGCGCCGACCGCGAGGCCGGCCGCGGGCGCGCTGGCCGCCCCTCACCCGATCCTCGAGGCGTGGGACGCCGACGTCGCCGAGCGCGCGGCGCTGGCCGCGGACGAGGTGTTTGCGCGCGAGGCGGCCGCGGCGATGATGCGCGGGGAGGTGGCGGTGGACGCGGACGGCCGCGGCCCTTTGCCACGGAAGGGGCTCGACGCGCTGGACCTCCCGGCGGACGGCAAGTGGCGGCCCGTCTTTGTCGCGCGCGCGCGCGGCGGCAGCGGCGGCGGCAGCGGCAGCGGCAGCGGCAGCGGCAGCGACCGGGGACAACCCCCCACGAACGCCGACGCCGACGACTGCGCGCCCTTCCCGATCAAGCTCGTGCACTGGACCCTCGCGTTCGACCGCTGCACGGGCGGCCTCACGTCGCTGCGCCGGCGCCGGTGGGACGGCCGCGGGCGCGAGCTGCCCCCCGGGGCCGAGTGGGCGGGCGGCCCCGCGGCAGCGTCGGCGTCGGCGGCACCGTCGGCCCGCCCCGCGCACTTCGCAGAGCTCCGCTACGATGTCTACGGAGAGGAGGACTACGAGCCGACGTGGAAACACTACGCGTACGTGCGGCCCGTGTGGGTTGGAGACTTTGGCAAGCTGAACTTGACCGACGGGCTGCAGCCGCCGCCGAAGCGCCGCCGCGTCGTCGGCGCCGTGCCCGCGCTGGCGGCGTCGTTCTTCCGGCGCGACCCGCCCTCTGCGGCCGGCGGCGGCGCGAGCGTGCGGCTCGTGCTCCGGTTCGCCGACGACCTCGTGCGCGAGGCCGGGGCGCCGCGCCAGGCGTGGGTGGACATCCGGGAGCCGTCGGGAGACGGCAACGACGACGACGACGACGACGACGACGACGACGACCGCCGCCGCCGCCCCCCGCCCCGGCCCCTCGTCGTCGCGGCCGTGTGGCGCCGCAAGACGCCGACGCGCCGGCCCGAGGCGCTCTGGCTGCGCTTTGCGCCGGGCTCCGGGGCCGCGGTCGACGCGGCGTCGTGGCGCCTGAGCAAGGTGGGGGGCGGCGGCGGCGCGAGCGGCTCCACGACCGACGGCCTCTTCACCGTCTCGCCGTTCGACGTCGCCGTCAACGGCTCGCACGCGATGCACGCGGTGTCGGACGACGGCGTGGCCGTGCGGTCGTCCCCGGGCGGCGAGGTGCTGCGCATCGGCACGCTCGACGCCGCGCTGGTGGCGGCGGGCGCCCCGCGGCCGTTCCCGGTCCCGCGGCGCGCCGGCACGCCGCCGCCCGACCTCGCGGGAGAAGGGATCAGCTACTGCGCGTACAATAACGTTTGGGGCACCAACTGGCCGATGTGGTCCCCGTGGCGCGCGCGCGAGGTCGACGCGGCGTTCCGCTTCGTGTTGACGGCGGAGCGCGAGGGCGGAGGGAGGGGCGGCGAGGCGGAGAGGGGAGCGCAGATCTAGTACTTGCAAGCAACGCGCGCGCCGCGTCGTCGTCAAAAGTCGTCGTCGTCCTCGTCGTCGTCCTCGAGCGCCATGAAGCCCGCGCTCTCGTCGTCGTCGTCGTCGTCGTCGTAGTAATAGTCGTCGTCCTCGTGGGGATCCTCCAGGTTGGCAGCCGGCGCCGAAGCGCGGCCGACGCCGCGCCTCCTGCCGCGCGCGCGCGGGTCGGGCGGCGGGGCCGGCGGCGGGTTGGGCGGCAGCGGCGACGGCCCGCCCCGCTCGTGGTCGTGGTCGTCGCTGTCGTCCTCGCGGGCCTCTTCGGGCGCCGCGCCGTTGCCGCAGATGGTGCTGGTGCCGCCGTGCGTCAGCGTCGCCAGCATCGGCAGGGAGCTGCAGTCGTCGTCGTCGTCGTCGTCGGCGGCGGCGGCGGCGGCGGCGGCGGCAGCAGCAGCAGCAGGCGGCGGCGGAGGAGGCGCTGCCTTGGTCCTCTCCTCTTCCCGCGGCGGCGGCGGCGGCGGCGGCGGCGGCGGCGGCAACTGCGGCGGCGGTGGCCGGTTGCCCTGCCGCCTGCGCGCCGCCAGCTGCTGCAGGCGCGCCCTGCGCCGCACGGCCGCGTCGAGCGCGCTCGCCGTGATCGAGGCCATGCCGCTCTCGCTGCCGCTGCCGCTGCCGCCGCCGCCGTCGCCCCCGGGCGCCGCCGCCGCTGCCGCCGCCGACTCTGCTGCGGCAGGACCCTCCTCCCACACGCTCGCGCTCCTGCCGTCGTCGCCATCGTCGTCGTCCGCGACGCTGGTCAGGGTGAGGGCGCGCGGCGAGGCCCCGAGGCCGTCCCAGCGCCCGCCCGCCCCCTGGGCCGCCGAAGGCGAGGCTCGCGACGCGGGGGAGGTGCCGAGCTCGCCGCCGCCGCCGCCGCCGCCGCCGCCGCCGCCGCCGCGCCACGTCCTCCCCATCTCCCCCAGCTCATGGTCGTCGTCGTCGCCCCCGCCGGGCAGCGGCAGGCGCGCCGCGCGCAGCGCCGCGCGCTCGGCCTCGAGCGCCGAGTCGCGCAGGCCCGGCGGGGGCGGGCGCCACAGCGCCGCCCAGGGGGGCGGCACGGCGGGGCCGCGCAGAGGCGATGGCGGGCACGGCGACGGCGTCTGCTGGCGCGCCGTCGGCTCCTCGTCGGATGCCGACAAGGACGGCGTGGGGCGCAGGGCCGCGTCGGTGGCAGCTGCCGCCGCGGCCGCGGCCGCGGCCGCCGCCGCCGCCGCGGCGCTGCTCGGGAGCAGGCGGGCGCGCGGGGGCGGCGGCGCGGGCGGGAGCGGCGGCACCACCGTCGCAGCAGCGAGCGCGCAAGGGCCGCCGTCGTCCGCGCCGGTCGCCGCCGAGGCCGCCCGGGACGTTTGCGCCTGGGCGTTGGACACGATGACGCGGAGGGGTTGGGGAGGTGTGAAGGCGGGAGCTGGGGAAGGAGGCGCCAGAGGGGGCGGCACCGCCCGGGGCGGCGGCGGCGGCGGCTGCGAGGCGAGCCAGCGCTCCATGCACGCCGCCACCTGCCCGCCGACCACGCGCATCACCGCGTCCTCGCTGATGACGGGGGGAGCAGCGCGGGGCGGCGGGGCCTGGCGGGTCAGGAGCGGCGGGGGCGGTGGGGGCGCCGAGGGTGGAGGAGGCGGAGGAGGCGCAGCGGCCACAGCCGCAGCGGCTCGCGCCGCCCGCGCCTCCTCCTCCTCCTCCTCCTCCTCCTCCTCCTGCTTCTGCTCCTCCAACCTGGCCTGCTCCTCCAGCTCCTCCCGCCGCCGCCGCTCGTAAAACTCCCGCCGGCGCGCCGCCGCCGCGCCGCGCCCCTGGTCCCGGCGCACCTCGGCCACCACCGAGTCGACGAGCGCCGCCAGCGAGGCGCCGTCGGCGTAAGGCCGCTTGGCACCGCCGACGCCGCCGCCGCCCCCCCGCTGGCGGCCGCCGCCGCCGTCCCCGACTCCTCGGTCGTGGACGTCGTCGTCGTCGTCGTCGTCGTCGGCAAAGACGCCGAGCGCGAGGGCCGGGCTCGCGCGCTCCATGCCCGGGGGCACGCGCAGGTCCTCGACGCGCTCGAACTGGCGGCGCGGGCGGGGCCAAGGGAAGGGGGCGGGGGTGGTGGCGGCGCTGGCGGCGGCGGCGGCGGCGGCGGCGCCCGCTCGGTCGCGGCGCTGCCGCTGCTGCTGGTCGCGCTGCTGCGGCTGCCCGGCCGGCATGAGGGCGTCCACGAGCGCGTCGAGCAGCTGCTCCGGCACGACGCCCGCGGCTGGCCGGGGGGGCGGGGCGCGCGAGGTCGCGGCTGGGCGCTTGATGACGGCCGGGGGCGCCGGGGGCAGCGCGGCGGCCGCCAGTCCCGGCTCGGGCGACAGCCGCGACCCAAAGACGATCTGGGGGCGCGGGCGTTGGGCAGGCGCTCGGACGGCGTACTGCGGCGGCCGGCGAGCGCTGAAGGCAGCAGCCGCAGTCGCGGGTGTCTGCGGGCGGGGCGGGGGCGGCGGCGGCGGCGGCGGCGGCAGGGCCAGCGGCAGCGGCATTGGCGCCGGGGGCGGCTGCTGCGGCAGAGCGGCAGGAAGCACCGCGCCCTCGGCGTGCCGCGCCGCCGCAGCCGCAGCCGCCACGGCCGCGGTCGCGGCCGCGACCGCCTCGGCGCTTGCCGCCTCGGCGCGCGCCTCGATCTCGTCGCGCACGCGCGCCTCGTAGTCGCTCAGGCTGGTGCCGCCGACTCTGAGCGGCTGCGGCGGCGGCGGCGGCTGCTGCTGCGTCGTCGCCCTCGCCCGCGCCCCAAACGCCCCGCCGCCCTCCGCGCCCAGCCGCGGCCAGCCCTTGCCCGCGGGAAACAGCTGCTGCATGCGCTCCTGCACGGCGTCCAGCTCGGCCCGCAGCCCGCCCTCGTCCTCGCCAAAGCAGGCAAAGCGCGCGGCCGCGGTGGGGGCGCGCGGCGCGGCGGCGGCGACGACGGCCGCGGCGGCGGTGGCGGCGGCGTCTGCTGCTGCGCCCGCGGCTTCCTCGCCGCGCACCTGCGAGAGCGCCCGCTGCACGGACGCGCGGAGCTCGGGCGGCAGCGATGCGCGCGCAAACTCGGGTGGGGGCGGCGGTGCGGTCGACGAGGGCGTCGCCGAGCGCGGCGGCGGGGGCGGGGGCGGGGCAACGGGCGGCGAGGGGGCGAGGAGCGCGGGCGGCGGGGGCAGCCAGGCTGGAGGGGGCGTGGGTGCGGCGGCCGCCGACGATGGCGGGCGGTCGGCAGGCGGCGGCGGTGGCGGTGGTGGCGGCGACGGCTCGGCGGCGGGGGGGCTCAGGGGCGCGGGGTCGGGAGGCGGTGGTGGGCTGGGCGGCAATGGTGCTGCCGCCTCGTCTGCCGCGGGCGCGGCGACGGGCTCGGCGGGGGGCGGCGGCGGCGGCGGCGGCGGCGGCGGCGGCGGCGGCGGCGCGCCATTGCTCGCTCGCGCGGCGGGCTGCCTCGGCGGCGGCGGCGGCCTGGTCCGCTGCTGCCTCAGCGACGCCGCGACGCCGCGTAGGTAGGCCTGGCCGCGCCGCAGGTCGACGCCGCGGTGCGAGAGTGCGGGGGGAGGAGGCGGAGGAGGGGGAGGCACGAGCGCGACAGACGGCGCCGCCTTGGCTGCCGCCGCCTGCCGGCGTGCAAGGGGCGGGCCGATCGTCAGCGCCATCGGCCGAGGCGGCGGGGCGGTCCGCGCCTGCAGCTTGAGGGGCGTGACCGTCGGCGCGATTGGCTCGTCGCAGACCGCCGCCATGGGCGCGATTTTGGATTTGGGAGCGATATCGAATGGGTTTTTTCCTTGTGTTTTTTTTTTTTCGAGGCGGGGGGGGGGGGCGGTCCCGCGTTGCCGCAAATAGGGCGGCGCCTTGTTGGGCGCGAGGGCGCAGCGCTTGTCGTCGCTGATGATGGTGTGTGACGCGCCTCGCGAATCCCGGGCTCTGCGGGTTCCGAGAGGGCGAGACACGGGCGCACACGGGCGTCACGTCAAAGGAGAGGCCGCCGGCGCCGATCGCGGGGCTCCGCTTGCCGCTGCCGCCAGAGGGGCGCCGTCGACCGGCTCTCGGCGCTCGTCTGTGCGCAGAAAGCAAATCCGCCTCCCGTGATCACGACCAACACAACGCCGCACACATCATCCACCGACATCATCCACCTCTGGTCTCCTCACCCTCTCCCTCACGCCCACGAGCAGCACGAGCAGCGCGATCGCCCTTGACGCACACAAGCAAACCGAGCCCGCGGGTGGCGGTTTTTTCCACCATCGCCCTCTCGCCCGCCCGCACGCACGATGGCGGACGTGGAGGAGCAGCAACCGCTCCTGAGCAGCAGCCGGGCAGCAGAGGAGGAGGACGATGACGACGGCGCCTTCGCGACCGCGGCCGAGGACGAGCAGCAGCGGCAGCGGCAGCAGCAGCAGCGATCAGACGAGGCGAGCAGCCGGCCATCGCGCCCGCCACCGCTCGCGCCGCCGCCGCCGCCGTCGCGCCCCCCGCCTTTGACGGCCGGCCTCGCCGCCGCCCTCCCCGCGGCCCTCTCGCACACGGCCGTCGCCGACCTGCTCGCGCACCTGCCCGAGCAGCTGCAGCGCGTCGCCGGGACCACCGAGGGCGTCGTGCTGCTCTTCGTTTCCGCGCTCGTCTTTGCGCTCGCCGTCGCCGCGCTCCTCCGGGCGCTCCTCGGCGCCTCCCCTTCTTCCCGCCGCCGGCGCGGCGCCGCGCCCCGCCAAGGCCCCCTCGTCGTGCTCGCCGGCCCCAGCAACGGCGGCAAGACTGCCATCTTTCTGCGCCTGCGCGACGGCGCCGCGAGCGCCTCCTCGACGGCCCCCCCGCCGCCGCTGCCCGCCACCGTCGCCTCGATGGCGGCCAACTCGGCCCCCGCGCGCGTGCGCGCCGCCCCCGGCCGCGCCGCCGCGCGCACCGTCACCGTGCTCGACGTCCCCGGGCACGCGAGCCACCGCCCGCGCCTCGAGCAAGCCCTCGCGGAGGCCTCGGGCGTCGTGTTTGTCGTCGACAGCGCCGACGTGTCGCCGCACCGGACCGACGCGGCCGACTGCCTGTACGACGTGCTGGCGGGCGCGGGCTTTGCCAAGCGCCGCCTGCCCCTGCTGGTCGCGTGCAACAAGAGCGACCTCGAGCTGGACGCGCACAGCGCCGACTTTGTGCGCAAGACGCTCGAGCGGCAGCTCGACGCCATGCGCAAGACGCGCACGGCGGGCATCGGGCGCACGGCGGCGGCGGCGGCTTCGGATGGCGGCGGCGGCATGTTGTTGCTGGGCGTGCCCGCGGACCAGCCCTTTTCGTTCGCGGCCATGGCGCCCAGGCACCGCGTGACGTTGGCCGAGGTGAGCGCGCTGCAGGGCAAGCTGGCCGAGGTGGAGGCGTTTGCGGCCGGGGTATGATATTTTTTTTGAAGACGATGATTGAAAGACGAGGGCGCCGGGCGGAGGGCGGAGGGCGGAGGAGAGGGCCGGGCGGCGTTTCTCTAGCGGGCGGCCAGGAGTCTCTCTCCCCTTGTGTGGGCAAATCATTGTTCGTTCCTCCGTCCTCTCGGCATCTCCCCTCTCCCTGCGACTCTTTTTTCAAATCATGGCGCCCGTCGTCCCGGAGGACCCCACGGCGCTGCGCCCCGTGGCGGTCAAAGTCATCGGCGAGCGCGCGGCGGCGGCCCTGGCCTTGGCGGCGAGCGGCGGCGGCGGCGGCGCCGGCGGCGACCCCGGCAACAACAACAGCACCCCGGACGTGCGCCTCCTGACGATCCAGGCCGCCCCTTGCTTCTCCAAGAGCCAGATCAAGGCCGCCGTCGAGGCCGCCGGGGGCCCGCCCGCGCGCCACCAGCGCCTGCTGCTCAGCAACGTCGACGCGCTGGCCGTGCTCGACCGGAGGGCGCTCGGCGCGGGCGCGGGCGCGGGCGCGGGCGCGGGCGGCGCCGCTGACGGGGAGGGGTCGGCGGCGGGCGGCGGCGGCCTGGGCGTCGCGCCGTGCGGCGTGGCGAGCTCGGCGTCGCTGGCGCTGTCCGGGCAGGCGGCCGTCGAGGCGCCCGCGCCCAAGAAGGAATGAGCACATGAAGCGCGGCGCGGCGGCGCGGCGGCGGGCCGGGGGGGGGGGGGGAGCAACGGGGCGCCGGCTCTCTCCGGCGCGGCGTCGCACCGTCCATCGCGTTGCGTGCGATCCGGCCGGCTGTAGCAATCCGTCGCGTTAGACAGGGACCAGTGTTAGTACGCCCGCGTTGTTTCGAGCCCCGAGCGGGCGCCTGGTGTCGCGCACGGCCGGCGGGGCAGGAGGGGGGTGGGCTGAACGAGGAGGAGGAGGAGGAGGAGGAGGAGGAGGAGGAGGAGCAGGAGGAGGAGCACGGAGGTTGTGGGAGGTGGTGAAAGGAGTTGGTGGAGGAGGTGGAGGAGGAGGAAGAGGAGGAGGAGGA
>Ga0315905_10007722_pt1 | contig 10883 bp, 5 predicted proteins | sample LakEriMetagenome_5_FD_203522 | JGI IMG/M metagenome (GOLD analysis project Ga0315905, IMG submission 203522) | Freshwater fungal communities from buoy surface, Lake Erie, Ohio, United States - Buoy 4 MA121 | ecosystem: Environmental > Aquatic > Freshwater > Lake | place: USA: Lake Erie, Ohio... | reverse complement strand
CCCGCCCCCCCCCCCCCCCCCCCCCCCGCCCACGCCCACCCTCCCAGATCCCTGAATTCGTGCCGAACCGGTCCAGCAGCCGATTGAATTGGCCTGGGGTGCGTCGGACGCATCCGCGCGCGGGCCTGCAGGCGCCGACCGGGCGGAGTGCGCGCGTGCGTGTGTGGAGCAGCCAACCCCAACCTCCGCGCGGGCGCGCCCCAGCCTAGCGCTCTCTCTCTCGCGCGCGCGCGAAGGGATGAACGCACTGGCCAGGACGCGCGGGAGCGCCGCGCGCATGGGCAGCGCCGTGCCCTCGCTCGCGGCCTCGTGGCCAGTGAGATGCCGTCGTAGCCGCGCGGCGGCGGCAGCATCGGCGGCGGCGGCAGCATCGGCGGCGCCGCCTCGGCGGCGGCATCGCACCCCCGCAGCATCAGCAGCAGGTGCAGCAGCAACCTCAGCAACAGCACCAGCACCAGCAGCCACGACCGCCGCCCACCCACTGCCGCCACTACCCGGCCGCCACCAGCTTCTCGTGGCATCATCTTTGGCGGCCGCCGCGCTGCTGCTGCTCGCCGCCGCGGCGGCGCCCCCGTCGGCGTCGGCGGCCGCGGGCGAGGCGCCCGTCGCGCTGTCCGGCGCGGGCCTCGAGCTGTTCGAGGCCTTCTTGGACCAGGTCACGGCCCTCGGCATCTGGGGCCCCGTCGCCTTTTGCGCCACCGTCATGCTCTGCGAGATGGTCCCGCTCTTTCCCACGCAGCCGCTCGCGCTCAGCTCGGGCCTGCTGTTTGGCGCCAAGTGGGGCGCCGCCTACCAGCTGCTCGCCGTCACGCTGGCCGCGGGCAACGCCTTCCTGATCGCGCGCACGGTGGGCCGGTCGCTGGCAGAGCGCGTGATCCGCGAGGAGCTCGGGCCCTCGGCGGCGGCCATGGCCTCGACGGACGGCGACGACCCCGCTGCGGCAGCGGCAGAGGGCGGCGGCGGCGGCAGCAGCAGCAGCAGCAGCAACAACAACAGAAACCCGTCGCTCCCGTCCCCAACAAGCGGCCTCGCGCGCGCCACGCGCGCCATCGAAGAGGGCGGGCCCTTCAAGCAGTTCACGGCCGTGCTGCTCCTGCGCCTCACGCCCGTCGTCCCCTTTAGCGCGTCCAACTACCTTCTGGGCCTCACGCCGCTCGCCCCTGTGCCCTACCTCGCGGGGACCGTCATCGGCATGCTGCCCTGGACGGTGCTGTACGCCGGAGTCGGCGGCGCGAGCCGGCGCCTGCTGCAGCGCGGCGTGTCGGTCGACCTGCTGATGCAGGACCTGAGCGAGCGCGCGGCGCGCGTGAGCGGGGACGCGGCGGGCGTTGCGGTCGGGCTGGTGGTCGCGGGCGTGGCGGCGTACGCGCTGTCGCAGGCGCTCAGCGGCAGCGGCAGCGGCAGCGGGTCCGCCGCGGGGGCGCAGCAGCAGAAGCAGCAGGCGTCGCAGCCGGAGCGGGATGGTGGTATGGCTGACGGCGCGGTCGGCGGGGGCGAGAGCAGCGGCAAGAAGGCCGGGGCTGTGGCCAAGACTGCAGCTGCCTCGGCCGCTGCCGCCGCCGCCGCCGCCGCAGCAGCAGCAGCAGCGGGGGGTGGTGGGGGCGACGGCAACCGGCGGTAGATGACGCTGTAAAGTACCGCTCTTTTACATCCTCCTCGCCCTCAGTACCCCCCTCTCTTGTCGCAAACGTTGAGGAGCGCCGCGCAAGGGTCGCCGCCGCCGCCGCCTCGGTCAGAACAATACCGCCGCACGTTGTCCACAAACAGCTCGAGGCTCTGGAACTGAAACTCCTTCGTGCGGTCGGCGTTGTGGGGCGAGATGAACACGTTGTCGAGCGCCCACAGCGGGCTCGACGCCGGCAGCGGCTCTTCGAAAAAAACATCCAGGCCCGCGCCGCGCAAGTGCCCCCCCGCGGCGCGGTCGAGCGCCGCGGCGAGCGCCTCCTCGTCGTGCGTTTTTCCCCGGCCGATGTTGATGAAGACGCTGTTGGGCTTCATCGCCTCGAAGAACGCGCGGCCGGCCATTTTGTGCGTCTGCGGCGTGTGCGGCAAAGCGGCGACCACATAATCAGACGCCGCGGCAAACTCGAGCAGGCGGTCGGGCGCGAAGAGCTCGGCCAGCACGCCCTCGTCCCGCTCGGCCGCGGACAGCTCGGTGCGCCGCCGCACGGCCACGACGCGCATGCCAAACGCGCGCGCCAGCCGCGCCGTGGCCTGCCCGATGTCGCCGTAGCCCAGGACGCCGAGCGTCTTGCCGCGCAGCTCCTCGACGTCGAACGCCTCCCAGCTCCCCGTCGCCTTTTGGCGCAGCAGCCGCGGAAAGTCCTTTGCGAAATAGCTGGCGCACGTGAGCGCGTACTCGGCGAGCGAGTGGCTGTAGACCCCGCGGGCGTTGGTCAGCACCACAGGGCCGTCGACCAGGGCGTCGAAGAGCAGGTGCTCGAGCCCCGCGCTGGCGCTGTGGAGCCACCGGAGGCCCGTCAGGCGCGGCCAGAGCTCCTGGAGGTCGGCCTTTGTGCCCGCCTTGGCGCCGACGCCGCAGTTGAGGAGGATGTCGACGCGCGCAAAGTCGTCGGCAGTGAGCTTTTGCGCGAGGTCGGCGGGCTTGCCGATGCCGACGATGTTGGCGCCGGCGGGCAGCTTGCCGAGCACGCTCAGCTCGGGCGAGTCTGGCGACGCGACGACGAGGATGTTGGCCCCGGGGCGGCTGGAGCCGGGGGGGGCGGCGATGGCGGCGGCGGGGATGGCGGCGGCGTTGGCGTCGGCGGCCATGATTGCGGCGGTCGTTCTGCGCCGCGATCGGGAGCTCGGGAGGAGGCGGTGGGCGGAGGCGATCCGACCAGCCCTGGGAGTGAGAGTCGGGCGCGGGCCACCCGCCCGCAGCTGCATCCGCGCGTGCGCGCGCACGCGATGAAGGTACCGCGAAGGAGAGACTTGGAAGCAAGTAGTCGGGGGTTGTGCGTGTGTGCGTTTCAATCAAATGACGCCGAGCGAGTAGAGCAAGTACGCCGTCGTGTACGCGGCGTAGACGAACAGGCCGATGAACGTGGCCCCTACTCCAAGCCGCACGACCGGGTGCCCGCTCTCGTCCTTGTCCTCGGCGTCGGCGCGATCGCCGCCGCCCTCCTCCGCCCCCCTCCACCACCCCCTCCACTCGGCCGGCCACAGCGCCAGCCCGAGCTGCAGCGCGAGCCCCATGGCGAGCGCGCCGTACATGATGACGAGCGGCTCGCCGCCGACGTCCGGCAGGAACAGCGTGCCGCCGCTGCGCGCCGCGCCCAGCGCGAGCGAGCCGGCCATGCCCGCGAGCAGCGAGAAGAGCGGCGAGGCAAAGCAGGCGGCCACGGCCATGGTCGGGAAGCCGTCGCGCGCGAGCGACACGTCGCCCACGAGGTCCGGGGCCGAGTTGCCCCAGGACAGGACCGTGGCGCCCAGCAAGCCCGGGGACAGCCCCAAGATGTGCCCGGCGGCCACGGCCAGGCCCACCAGGGCCGAGGCGGACAGGTTGAGCCACACGACCGACATGCAAAAGGTCGCGGCGGCAAAGGCCCCCTTGAGCGGCTCGCGCGGGACGCGGTCGCGCGGGTAGACGGCCGCGAGGCAGGCGGCGCCGACGAGGCCCGCGGCCGCGCCGTAGGCCAAGCCGGCGGGGCCGACGGCCGGGAGCAGGCCGTAGGCGGCGGCCACCGTGAGCGGGGCCGTGACGGGCAGCAGCGCGGCCTTCCAGAGCGGGTGGCGGTGGTCGCGCGCCGAGCCGACGCGCGGCATCGTCAGCGACAGCAGCCACAGGAAGGGCTGCTCGATGAGGAACATGAGCGAGGGCGGCTGGGTGGCGGCGGCGTGGCTGTTGTGGCCGTGGCTGTGGCTGTGGACGAGGCCGAGGGTGGGGTGGCGGTGGTTGTCGTCGTGGCCGCCCCCGCCGCCGCCGCCAGCGTCGACCGGCGGCGGCGGCGGCGGCGGCGGCGGCGGCGGCAGGGCTCCCGCACAACCCTCGCCGCCAGCAGCACCGCCCCCGGCCTCGGCGTCCTCGAGCAGCGGCTGCAGGCGCTCGCCGTCGCTGGCGTGCCGACGATGGTGCTGCTGCGCCGCACCATCACCGCTGCCCCTGTTCAGCAGCGCCGCCGAGGGATCTTCGCCGGCCGAGGCCGGCGGCGGCGGCGGCGCGGTGGCGAGGCCGAGCCGGCACAGCAGGGACGACGCCCACGCGACGAGCCCCCTGCGCCACTCGGGCGACGCGGCCGGGTCCGCCGCGGGCGACTGCTGCTGCTCCTGCTGCTGCTGCTGCTGCTGCTGCTGTCGCCGACGCGCCTTGTTAGGCTGCGGTATTGGTGGCGGCGCCGGCGGCGGGCCCTCGTACGCGGCCAGGCGGTACTCGACCTCGCGCACGCGGCCCTGCAGCGACGCGACGCGCTGGCGCAGCCGCTCCGCCTCGGCGCGCGAGCGCGCCTCGGAGGCGGCGACGGCCGCGGCGGCGTTGGCGGCGGCCGTGGCAGCGGCGGCCGTGACGGCGGCCGCGGCGGCCGCCCCCATGCCCCCGCCGCCACCACCGCCGCCGCCCCCCGCGGCGCTCTGCGACCTCGACGCCCGGCGGAGCAGGACGGGCGGCCCCGCCATGACCACGCTCGGGTTGCGGCGGGCGGGCGGGTGGGCGGCAGAGGCTGCTGCGGCCGAGGAGGCCGCCGCGGCGACCGTGGCGGCGGCGACGGCCGCGACCGAAGCCGCCGCGTTGGCGGCCGCGAGCGGGGCCGACGGCAGGCGGCTGGGCGCGTTGGGCGGCGGCGTCACGCTGCCGCTGCGGTTTGGTGGCGTCTGCGATTTTTGTTGCGGGTGCTGCTGCTGCTCGGCGCCGCCGCCGCTATCGGCGCGCATCGGCGACAGCGGCGGGTCCGAGATGGCACTGGGGCCCGGCGCCTCGCCCCCTCCTCCCCGCGCCAGCAGCAGGACCTGATCCTCGCGCTCCTGCTGCTCCAGCAGCTGCCGCACCCGCCCCTCCTCCTTGTCGCGCCGCGCCGACCGGAGCGCCGCGCGCGCCGCCTCGACCCACCGGTCCTCGAGCGCCGTGCTGCCCTGCGGCGCCGCGGGGAGCGACGAGGCCGACGCGAGGAAGCCGGTCCCGGACAGGCGCGAGCCCGGGCGCGACGAAAGCGCGGACGGCAGCGGCGGCGGCGGCGGCGCTTTGCCCGCGGACGTCGCCGACAGCGGGCGGCGGCGCTGCGGCGGCCCGCCGCCTTGCTCCTCATCGTCGCCGTCGTGGTCGTCGGCGTCGCCCTGCTCCTCCTCCTCCTCCTCCTCCTCGTCCTGTTCATCGCCCTCCTCGAGCAGCGCGCCCTCGGACGACACGGTGCTCCACGACGAGGAGGAGCCTTCTCCCCGACCGCCAAAGCGCAAGCCAAAGCCCGCGGCGCCGGCACCCCAGCCGTCGCCGAGCAGCGACTCGCCCTCGAGCCCGAGCATGTCCTCGGCCAGCAAGGGCACCTCGCGCAGCTCCGCCTCGGCGTGCACGGGCTCCTCGCCGCGCGAGACCGCAAATGTGACGGCCACGTACGAGGCGTAGAGCGCGAGCAGCGCGCAGGCCTGGCCGACGGTGACGTTGCTGTCGATGACAAAGAGGAGGGCGGCCGCCACGCCCGAGAGCAAAAACCCGGCGTCCTTGATAAAGGTGGACCGCCGGATCGGCAGGCGCACCGAGGGCGAAAGAGGGGCTGTCGATGTTGATGCGACAGGGGTGCGCGGCGCTGCCGACGCCGCCACGGCGGGCAGCGCGCCCCCGCCTGCCTCGCCCGCCTCCAACGCCGCCGCCCCCCCGTCGCGCTGCTGCTGCTGCTGCTGCTGCTGCTGCTGCGACTCCTTGGCCGCCGCCTCCTTGGCCGCCGCCGAGCGCGCCATCACGCCGCGCGACATGCGCACCACGGCCGCCAGCACGACGGTGGTCACGAACAGCCCGCCCCCGACCGGCTCGGTCACGACGATGCCGACCGCGCCCGGGTGCTCGCTCTGGACGACGGCCAGCATCGTGAAGGTGTCGGGCGCGCCGTTGCCGAGGGCCAGGAGCGTGGCGCCCGCGACGGCCGGGGGCAGGCGCAGGTGGTCGGCGACGATCTCGAGGGCCGGGCAGAAGAACCGCTGCGCGGTCGTGATCAGCACGCCGAACGCGAGCGCGGCGGTCAGCGCAAAGACGAGCCAGGGCAGGGTGGCTGCGGCGAGCGCGGCGAGGGTGGTGCTGCCGTCGTCGCCGCCGCCGCCGCCGCCTCCCCAGCCTCCGCCCCCGCCCAGCCAGCAGTAGTGCGCGACGATGTAAAGCTGCGTGCCGCCGTCCGGGTAGCAGGCGTCCGGGCGCGTGCGCACGTACGCGCACCGCTCGTCGGGCGGGACGGTCCACGGCTCGCACGCGTCCTCCTCTTCGTCCGGGGCGTGCTGCGGGGGGTGGTTGCCGTCGACGCGGGACGCCGCCGTCGACGCCGTCGCCGTTGCCGTCGCCGTCGCCGCCGCCGCGCGGTGCTTAAGGCGCACGATGTACCGCGCGTTGCCGATCAGCGGGGCAGCGGTGGCCGGGTGATTGTGCGAGACGAAGGGCAAGCACACCGCGCACGCGAGCGCCACGGCGAGGACGGTTAGGGCGGGGAGCGTGGTCTGCTGCGTTCCTCCGCTTCCACGTGCCCTGCACACCGCGCCCGCCATCGTCAGCCCCAACCTCCGTTGTGCGCAGCTAAACGGTCGTCGCCAGAGCCTGAGGTGTGGCTCTCATCGGGCCGACCGAGGGCGGCGCGGTGAGAGAGAGGGAGAGCCACGTTTTGCGCTGCCGGAAGGGTTTTTGTTTTGGGTGTCGTGTCGTCAAGCTCTCTCCGAAACGCGATGTGCGCGGCGGCGTGTAAGCCCAAGTCTCTAAAGCGGAGTCGGTCGAAGGCACGAGTACTGATGGGAGGAGTTCAAGGCCACAGTGAAGTAGGTCTGTCTGTTGGTCGGCGCGCGCGCGCGCCCGTCGCGCGTCGCCGCGGATCGGCGGTGGGCGGCGCTCGCTGTGAGACGCAGGAAAAAAGTTGCACAACGCTTTTTAGTTAGCCGAGCGGCTGCGGGCGCAGGTCCCACGGCGCGTCCGGGGCGCACAGCGAGACGTGCAGCACGATCGGGCACGAGGGCGCGGCTGAGGAGGAGGAGGAGGAGGAGGAGGAGGACGACGAGCGAGAGGAAGACGCCGCCGCCCGCCGCCTGCTGCCGCTGCCGGCCCGCCCGCCCGGCGAACCCCCACCACCACCGCCAGCGCCAGCAGCAGCGGCGGCCTCTCCGCGCGCCGCCACGCACGCGAGGTCCGCGCCTCTGCGGCGCAGGCTCGCGCGCGCGGCGGACAGGGCCCGCACGGCCACGCGCAGGGCGTCGGGCCCGGCCGCCACCACGCTCGCGCGGCCCGTCCGCGCCAGGCGCGCGAGCGCGGCCGACGCCAGCGCGCGCCCGTCGCCGCCGCGCCGGCTCGCGACCAGCGGCGACGGGTCGTAGCGGCGGAGCGCGCGCTCGTCGGCCGCGTGCACGCGCAGCTCGAACGCTTGCTGATTCTGCTGCTGCTGCTGGGCCCACCTTGCGGCGGGGGCTGCTGTTCCTGCTGCTGCTGCTGTTGTTGTTGTCGGCACGTCTGCTGCTGCCGCCGCCATGGCCGTCGCCCGGTCGGAGGGACCAGGGTCGGCGGCCAACGCTGCCGCCGCCGCCGTCGCCAATGCCTCGCCCTCTGCTCGGCCCTGCTCCTCCTGCTGTTGCCGCTCCAGCTTCCTGCGCCGCCGGAGCATGTCCAGCCGGCTCTCCTGCCGGCCCTCGGACTGCCAAATGCCGTCGTCGCGGCCTTGTTGCTGGCGGGACGACGGGGGGAGGGCGGCCGTCGCGGCCGCCTCGTGCGGCTCGCCCTGCTGCTGCTGCTGCTGCTGCTGCTGCTGCTGCTGCTGCTGCGCACCGCCGACGTCACGGCGCAGCCGCGGCTGGAACACGAGGCCCGGCTCGCCCGACGCGATCAGCAGCTGCCGCGCCGCCACGAGCGCCGTGACGCCCACCGCCAGCGCGTCGCCGCTGCTGGCCGCCAGCGCCAGCGGCTCGCCGTCGAGCGCCGCGCGCCGCACGCGCAGCGCCAGGCGCATGGCGGCCGGCTGCTGCTGTTGCTGCTGTTGCTGCTGTTGCTGCTGCGGCACCTGGGTGCGCACGACCAGCAGTCGCGCGCGCTTGGCCGCAGGGGCGGGCGCGACGACCTCGGCAGGCGGGGCAACCAGGATTGTCGGCGAGGGGGCGGCTTGTTCCACATCGGCCGCCGCCAGAGGTGGGGCCGCAGCCTCGGCCTCCTCGACCAGCCGCGGCAGCTGCTGCTGTTGCAGGGGGGCCGCCGCGACAAACACGTCGGGCGCCGACGGCATGCGCACGGGCGCCGCGCCTGGGGCGCGCACGATCACCATGTCGGCCACCAGCGCCGACACGGCTGACGGGAGGGCCCCCGCGGCGGCGCTCGTGGTGGTGGCGGTGGCGGTGGCCGTCGCGGACGGCGGCGGCGCGAGCACGGGGGCCTTGCTGCTGCTGGTGCTCGCCGCGCCCGCGATGGCCGCCGCGGCGTTGCCCGCTGCCGCCGCTGATGCCGACTGCCCTGGCCCTCCTGGCGCCGACGAGGGGCCGCGGCGCGCCGCCGCCGCTGTCGCCGTCGACGTGGACGCCGCCGACCTGTCGTTTTGTTTGTGGGCGTTGTGTGGTCGCGGGGATCGCGCGCATGGCCGATGGTCGACGGCGGATGGAGATGGCGGGTGGGCGGGTCAGTGTGGCGAGCGGGAAGGGGGGTCTGGCGGGCTTGGCCGCGCGCGCGAAAAGCTTTTCGGGCGCGCGAAGGGCCCTGTCTCTCTCCCCATCCCACCCCCAAGCAGGCAGTGTCTGGTGGGGAGCGCCCCCTTTCCCGTTCGAAGCGGAGGCCGAAAAGAGACGTACCGCCGCTTGGCCCCGACGACGAGTGCAGGGAGACGAGCTGCCGGCACGCTAAGCCGCAGCAGCAGGCCCGGCGGCCGCGGAGGGCGCGCTGCTGGCGCCCCGGGCATTGTCGCTCTCTCTCTCTCTCTCTCTGGTCCTCCTGCCTTTGGACTCGAGCGAAAGAGTCGAGCGCGCACGCGCTCAGGGGCCCAAGGGGGGGCGGTGCATAGTTTTTTGAGGGATGTGGATGGTTGATCTACAAGACAGGGAGCTACAGGTGAGGAGTCGGCGTCGATTGGAGCGGAGCAGGGACTGATGAGGCGGGCGGGAAGGCGCGAGCGCCGATTCATGTGTGTGTGTGGCGGCGGCGGACCGGTCCGGGGCGCGCGTCCCGGCGCGCTTTGAAGCGACAAGCGGCAGCGGTTGGAGCGGCCCAACATTGCCCCCCACACCATGCTCGCCACAACCCTCCATACTACTACCGCGTCGTCGTCGTCCTCGGCGCCGCGGCACCGCCACGCGGCGGCGACGGGCAAGAGGAGATCGCGCGCGGCCAGCAGCAGGTCCGGGTCCCGGGGCGGTGGCACCCCTCCGAGCGATCCTCGTCCTCGTCGATCCGAGCAATCCTCGTCCTCGTCGATCGAGCGCGCTGCCGCCAACGCCGCCGTGGCCTGCTGCGCCGCCTTGGCGGCGGCTTTGTCGGCGGCCGCGCCCGTGAGCCCCGCGCTCGCAGCCCCCCCGGGCCCGGCGACCGCGCCTGCCGACGCCGCGTCGAGCTCGGGCGGCGCCGCGCGCGCGGCGGCAGCCGTCGCGCCGCCCTCTGCCTACGCGGACGCAACCACCGCGCGCGCGGCCGCGGCCATCGCCGACGCCTTCCAGCTACGCCAATACTACGTGACGGGCGACCTCCCCGACGGCCTGTTCGACGAGCAGTGCGTGTTCGTCGACCCGACCACGCGCGTCGTGGGGTCGGCAAAGTACGCCGACGTCGTCGCGCGGCTCTTTGACGCGGCCCGCTCCAAAGCCGACCTGCTGTCGATCGGCCCGGGCCCCGAGCCGTCGACGGTGGCGCTGCGGTGGCGGCTCGAGGGGCAGCTGTCTTTGCCCGGGAATCCGCCGATCAAGGCGTACACCGGGACGACGCAGTACGTGCTCGACGCGGCGACGGGACGCGTGGTCGAGCAGCTCGAGAGCTGGGACATCACGGCGCTCGACGCGTTCGCCTCGTCGTTCCTGCCGGCGAGCCTGTGGCACGGGGCGCCGCCGGCGCCGCCCGTCGAGGTTTTGTTGCAGCAGCAGCAGCAGCAGCAGCAGCAGCAGCAGGCGCGAGGGGGATAGAAGGAGGGCCTGGCCGAGGCAGATCGCGGCGATCGCGGCGGGGGGGAGCGGTGGCGTTTGAGCGCGCCGTCGGGCGTCAGAAAAAAAAAGAGCAAAAGGCACCGGCCTCCGCCGCCCTTCCCCGCACACACAACCAAGCACCCGCGCCTGTTAGTATCTCTCGCGCCCTCGCCTCTCCTTCCCTTCCTTCTAGCGGCCGTTTTCCACCCAGTCTCCGTCCGCGCGACCGTGAAAAACCAACACCAACAAACTCTTGGGACCTTTTCAACTCGCTGCCCGCCGCCCCCCCTCCTTCTCTGGCCCCCCGCCCATTCGCCGCCGCGGCTCGACCGATTGCACCAGGCCGAGCGCGCGATTTGATCCCTTTGGGGCGGCGGCCCGCGCCCAGACTCCCAAAGCAGCAGCGCCCGCCCAGATGCGGCGGCTGATGCTGTCGGCGGCGGCGCGCGCCATCGGCGGCGGCGGCGGCGGGCGTGGAGGCGGCGGCGTCGGCACGGCGGCGGCGGCGGCGGCGCCAGGAGCAGCAGCAACAGCAGCAGCAGCGCTGTCGGCACGACAACCACAGTCAGCATCAGCAACAGCAGCAGCAGCAGCCGCCTTCTCGGCCGCCTCTGCCGCGGCCG
>Ga0315905_10007721_pt1 | contig 10885 bp, 11 predicted proteins | sample LakEriMetagenome_5_FD_203522 | JGI IMG/M metagenome (GOLD analysis project Ga0315905, IMG submission 203522) | Freshwater fungal communities from buoy surface, Lake Erie, Ohio, United States - Buoy 4 MA121 | ecosystem: Environmental > Aquatic > Freshwater > Lake | place: USA: Lake Erie, Ohio... | reverse complement strand
CCGTGGCAAGCAGGCGAGAGCAAACGAGCTGATCGCAGAGACGGCTATATTTTTATAGCCGCTCCGCGATCTCCAGATCTGCGGCACACCGAGAAACGGCGGAGACACCTCTGTTACTGTGGTAACGAGTAAATTGCCCCGGAGTCAATTTCTGTACCGCTCCAAGCATGGGCAACGAACAATCATGCACTCTCTGTGCTGCAGACGGCAGCGTGGGCCCACACGTTTTGTTTCGGCATGGGGCACCCAAGTCCACCCCGGGCACGCACCCGCATGCGGAGCTCCTCTTTTCGGAAGCCGGGCAGAAGCAGCACTCGAGCCTGGCACCCGGGCAGGCAGGAGGCCAGCCAAGGCGGGAAGTTGCTGTTAGAGACAAGCTGCAGCTGTTGCCAGATATACGTGCCGGGGATGGGGTCGGAAGACATGCAGGGACAGGGGGGGGGGCGCAGGGGGAGAGGGCGAGGGAGAGGGAGAGGGAGACCGTCCTGCAGTCGTGTGCGCGTCCGCACCGCGCACTGCCCGATCTGCCGGCGATGTATGCATCGGTCTGCCCGAACGCAACAGTCAACCGCGCGGGAGCGGCGGCAGCCCCTTTGCACGTGTATGCTTTCTCACAGAGGTGCTCTATCCCGGCCTCTGCGGGGGCACCGACCGCGCAAGTCCCGCGGGAGGACACTTGGGTGAGGAGAGAGACGGATGCCGCGAGGGAAGCGAGCAGAGCGGCAACACCGTTTTGCAGCGTTTCCTCCTCCTCCTCCTCCTCCTCCTCCTTGTCTGAGGAGGAGGATTTGCAGTGCTAAAGGCGCTTCGCAGACTACGTTCTCCTTCAACGACATCCGCCTGCACGAAGGCACCTCTTCCTGGTCGGCCGCGTTTATCAGTCGTCGTCGTGGCTCACTGTCGCTGACGTCAAGCCCGCCATCTGCTTAGGGTATGTGGTGCGGGTGGATTACGTATCGCTCGACGCCGACGGACCGTCGGCGTCGAATTTCTACTTGCACTTTCCACAACGGCTGCGTGACAAATCATCGAACACGGTGGCAACTTGGCAGGCGCACATAGCGTGATATGCAATAGGGCATACCCTTTGCCATAGGGAAGCCGATCGAGCCGTCATCAGAGGATCACCTGTTTTGGCTCGAATCAGCATCGCCAGGGTTGATGTCACAGCTAGTTTCTAATCAGGAGGCCGCCGCGGCGGCGACCGCGCAAGCCGCCGGACGCGACGCTGCCGCTGGAGAGTCAACGCACTTGGGTCAGCAAGGCCGTGCACTGGACGAAGCTACGGGAACTCTCGCTGGTCGGAATAGTCCACAAAGGCTGTTGCTCGTCATATCCCGATTCTTTCCTGTAATAAACATATATGGTAACACAGGTTTTGGCCGTTGTTGCATGCAGAATCCAACGCGATATGTTGTGCAGCATGACCTCACTGCAACATGACGCCGACCATTTTGAACTTCAAAGTTGCACATAATGTTGAGTGACAGTGGGTTGCACATGACTTTCACTAACGTTGGGCACCGTCAGTTACGTAAGTCATGTGCAACTTTGCCGAGCAGGCCGTTGCTGAGGCAGGCCGTCTTGGACGCACAAACTCGTCGCGGGAAACTGATGATACAAAGGAAGTTTAAAAAATATCACAGAGGCGTTCTCGTTTTCATTCGGGCTCGAGCTTCTTCTTGCGCTTCGCGGGGCCTTTATCAAATGCGCCCAGATCTGTGAGGGCCTGAGCGCCCTCGGCAGCGCCTGCCGTCAGCGCGAGGGAGAGCGGCGAGCGCCCGTGCAAATTGAGCGCTACACGTTCTAAGCCGGTCCACACGTCCAACGTTTTTGGTATGTGTACATTCACATCTACTTTGGACTTTGGAGTGTTTATTTCGCGGTAACGTAGTCATCCACAGGGCCCATAAAGCGATTCAAGGAGATGACTGCCGCCCACGTCGGAGGTCATGGCTGAGGTTTCCCTGGCTCTCTCCTATCCGGAACTCTTTCAAGTAGTTACGGGGCCTCTGCCGTCGCCCGTGCTTCGGACCGAGGACATGTGGCAGAGGTATAACCAATTCATCGAAGCATTTCGGAGCTCTCAATCAGGGTTTCCCCTTCTCGCTCAAATTTCGCGAGGTGGCCTCAAAGGGGCCGCTCGACGAAATGGAGACCTATGATGGTCCCGCGTGGAGATTAATATCCACTCTTTGTGGTGAATCGGCCATTCACAGTTTGGGATCGTTCCATGCGTATGTGTGGGGATGGATACGTTGGGGCGTTCCCACTGTTTAATATAAATGTGCGTACACGCACAAGTACACTCAAGGTGACCTACTCGTCCAAGCAGGCAGAGCATTCTAGACAGAGCATTCTAGGGGGGGGTTGTACCTGCAGACTTTGTCCAGTGAGGAACATCTGAGACGCGTACCATTCCTGACTAGGAGCGTCTTGCTGGAACGTCTGAGACGCGAACCATTCTTTACAGTCCTGAGTACACACAGTGTTAGTCGAAGTTTCCCCCTCACCCCGCAGCGCATGCTAGCCAGCCTCGCCGCCGTCTCCGTGGCCGCCGGCCCCGCGTCACATGCACACCCAGTCGCGTCCAAGCGGCCGCGCAATCGAACACCACACTCGCACGCAGCATGCTGTGTGATCGTCACCCTCCATCGCATGCGGGTCGCGGGGATACTCTGGAAGCGTCTTGTTGTCGGACGCGCCGTCGCCTCTGCGTGAAGTACATACTCCGCCGCGTATGTTCTATGCTATCAAGAGAGCCTTCAAGCTGTAAACTAACGTCTCAGGCTCCGCTCGCGCAGCAGCTCCCCGGACGAAGGTCGCCGTAGGTCGCCGCCGCGCAACCGCAGGCGGCCCGCAAGGCGACACCGCCTCGTGCGCAGGTTACTGCCCGTCCCCGCCGCGCGCTCCAGGCCCTGGGTCCAAGAGAGCCTCCAAGCTGTAGACGAACGCCCCTAACGCGGTGCAGCCGCCCGCACACCCGACCACCGCACGAAGGCCGCCACGCGTCCGCGCCGGCACAGCCGGAGGCAACCCCCCACCCGGCCGGGCCCGCCGCCCGCCCGCCGCAGCCCCCCCCCGCGCCCGGTGCGTGGGGAGGCCGCAGGGCCCCCGGGCAGAGGACGGCCGCGAGCGACCCCGGCGCAGCCGCGCGCGGCGAAGCCGAGCCGACGAAACGACCAGCGGCCCCGCAGCAGGCCACAGCGGTCACGCGCAGCCGCCAGCCCCCACCCCGCCCGCCCCCAGCGCGCCGCCGAGCCGGGCGCCCAATCCCCTCCAAGCGCCTACTCCTTCATCTACGGATACCGTTGAAGCGAAGTTCGTGAGGGAATAACTGCCTGCAGTCTAGGGTCTGGTGGGGAGTGAACTAGAAATAGGAGCGAGACGGGTACAACCCGTGTGATGACCTCCGGCCTGACCGGCACTCACCTGCATGTATACGTCTCTGGGTCTTGCGGGTGGTCACGTGCTCAGGAACCCTAATACTCCATCAGTCGGACGATTTCAGGCCGGGTTCGACGGTGCGCGGGGTGCAATAGGGGCCAGTGAGGAAGCGGGCTCGGCCGCGCGATGGGGCAGCACCAGGCAGGCGCAGGGACGGGCCGAGCGCGTCTGCGCGCGCCGCGGGCTCTCGTCGCGGGCCTGCTTGCGCTGTGCGCCGTGCCCACGGCCCCGATCGATCCGGAGAGCCAGGTGGCTGCGGGCCGCCCCGCGATTGTCTGCACGCGCTGCGTAGCCCGCAGCGTGTCGTTGCCCTGGTGCCCGCTGGCAGTGTGTGTGGGTGTTTATGTGTGTGTGTGCGCGCGCGCGCGGCGCGTCCTTTGTTTTGTGTGTGCGCGCTTGCACCGTCGTGTGCAGGGCGGCGAGAACGTGAAGTGGAGAACGGATTCGGCGCCAGAGCACCTGTCGCAATTGCTCGGCTGGAAAGATCTGGGTATCAAAAAGATAAAGGTATTCTTGTGCGCCGTCGGCATGTGAGCGCACGTCGTGTCATGCCCAGAGGAGTATCACCGTTGAGCGCTGCGCAGAGGGTGCAAAGTACGCCGAGAGGACTTACGAATGCTGCCCCGTCTTTCCAGGCCGACGATAGTCACCATGGAGACAGGTTCGGAAGGACAGTGGTCTTGCACGGCAATCACCTTATCGTAGGTGAGCGCGTAAAATTAATTACTGGCCATTTATCCTGTTGAGGATAAACTTTGTGTATTGTGTGCGTGTGGTGCGTGTGTGCTCCAAAAACAGAAGAGACATGCAGAAAAAAATTACCAAGGACATTTTATCACCTTGCCCTGAGCTCGCTGAGGCATAAATTTTAACTCCTTACGCGAGCTGTGTGTTGGCGCGTGTTGGGATCCATGCATCGATAGGTGCCGATTATGCAACGTGTCAGGACGCGACCTATTCGCCAGGAGGCGTGTGCAAAGAACCGGGCAAGGGCGCAGGTATGCGTGAAAACTCTAGTACCAGTGCCTCGAAAATTAATTGCAGGTGCTCTTAGCATCGTGATGTAGACAGGGCAGGGCACGTCTTGGCGATATGGACAGCACACGTCCACACAGGGCAGGGCACGTCTTGGCGATATGGACAGGACACGTCCTGAATTTCTCCCACTGCGCTGGCAGTGTACATTTATGAGATGGATTATGTCACGGCCCCATACTACCGCTGGAGCAAAGACACACTGCATGGCGGCGGTACGGGCTCCTGGGGAGGCTATCCAACCTCGTCATATGAGCACACGCACTGCGACGAAGATGGCGAAAATTGCGAGCTGGTACTGCTTTCTGCCTGCCACTCACAATGCTGTCATAATCTCCTAACTCCACCTTCAACATCACCCGCGCCTCCTCTGCAAATCCCCACGGCAAGCAACGAACCGTGGAGTAATCAGTACAGAATGATGATTCGTAATGACTTAAAGGTAGTAAAAGATACGCCAAAAATTTGGCGTTAGAGGATGAACTTAGTGATCCCCTGAATTCCCCACCACTATCGTCTCTTGGGCGGCTCTCAGGTAACTGGCTACTGCACCGACACGAACGCAAGCGACTCCTCGGATGGACTGGCGTGCAATGCCGCAAACGCTTGCTCGCCGCACGGCGGAACCTGTCGCTACGCGCCGCCCTTCACGGTATCAAATGCGTGTGCGTCTGGTATCACGCATATGCGTGAGTGCTCGCACGCGCAAAAGTCTCTTCCAAAGGATGCCTGTGTTGATGCATGCATGCAAACGCTTGGATGCAAATGCAAATGCGGAATCGTTGTGCGCACAACGAGCTTGTGCAGCTGTCAGGCCAAGTCTCTGATCTTTATTTCTTTCAGGTGACGGGCAGCAAATACTGGGGACAGCGCAAGAAATTGCAGCCATCTGACTTGGCGAATGGAGATAGATTCGGTGCCGCCGTAGCTTTGGATGGAGTGACCAACACTTTGGTGGTTGGGGCACCCAGACACACCGTGAATGCTAGGTTCCCAACTTGTGTGTTTGTATGCGTGTGATGTCTTGTGGGTATGGCTTCTTTCACTCGCAGGGTGACGCGTATCGCAAGTTGGGCCGCTTACTCATGGAACATCACGCAGGTGCGGGGAGAACTACATTCTGTCCGTGCGCGAGGGAAAGTCGGGTCCTTGTGCTCAGGCCGGAGCCGTGTACGTGTTTCAAAAGGATTTTGGCGGCATGAATAATTGGGGCCAGGTCGCTAAGTTGACGACTACAGCAGGGTCCCACCTCTCACAGGGTTATGGAACAGGGAACTGTGACTCTGGACGGTACGCAACGTGTCAAAAGAGACCTAGAAATAGACCTATTTAGGAGTCAAAGAGACCTACTAACTACTCCACATACTACAGCGAGACAGAAGTAACAGGCAACGGTGAATGCCCTGGAGCTTCGTGCAAAATTTGCACAAATAAGGTGGGGACAGAGGCGAGTGCCTTAAATAGCACGCACAAAACACACGACAAGCAGCACTTTGGTGCAGCAGTGTCGGTTTCAAAAGATTACATTGCTGTTGGCTGCCCGCGCTGTAACGGCAACAATCGCTGTCAGGGGCGTTGTTACGATGGAAGCACCTGCGGACGATGCAATATAACCGTCGCGACACAGTGTGTAATGGATCTCGACTGCCCAGGGGGTGAGGGATGTCAGATCAACAGATGCAAAGATGGCTCTTTCTGCACGTTGTGGTCCCTTGAGCAGAGCGCTGGCAAGGCATTTTTGTACAAAAACGCTGGCAACAGCGCCTGGCGGTACTTGAAGGAAGTGGTTCCTCAGCCGACAGGCGGCTTCGACGAGCTCAAGCACGATAACAGAGGAGGCAATTACTGTGGAAATCGACCGCAGGGTGTTTGCGGGACAGACGGTACTGTAGTGTGTACGAGCGACGTTGACTGTGCTACCACTGGCGGTATTTGTGCTGGCGGTTCCAACGGCGGAAATGCCTGTATTGCGGACTCACAATGCCCAGGTTCGGGCAAGTGCACCACGACATGCGGCGGCCTGAACATCGACCCGATCCAGTGGACTTGTTGCAGAGACGGCGAGAACTTCGGGTCCTCAGTCTCGGTCTACTACGACAGCGAAGAGGCGGATCACATCTTGGCTGTGGGTGCAATGAACGACAACACAAATGTGGCGTTGGGCGAGTCTTATGACCGGCGCAGTCACGGCTCTGTGTATCTCTTCCAGCAAAATTTGTGCTGTATGAACGGCAGCACCTACGCCACATCTGGGTCTGGTTGCGGCGCGCCATACTCCACGAGCGACTGCAGTGATGTGTGGGGACAGGTCAAGGGGATTCTCAGCTCCGGTACACCCTTTTTCGTCTCTCTCCCCTTCCCTGCCAAAACCGATCTCAGCACCAACGTTGCAGTATGATGTATTGATGCGGCTTTGCAGTATGATGTATTGATCTGAATTTGCGCGCTCGGCCCTTGCTGACACAGACTCGTTTTGTGAGGCAGGACGGGCCCATCAGAATCCCGTTACGCCAGCGCAAACGTGCGGACAATTCCTCTATAATGGACGCAAATTCCCCTGGGTTTCGACTCACGTGGAGAACCTGCTCCAGCACTACTGCTGGCATACGGAAAAGATTTCAGCCATTGACGAGGACGCAGACACTTACTTTGGGCGACAGGTGTACCTGACGACCTGCCAAACTTATCTCGGCACAAACTCTGCGTGTCTCATGGTTATGCGAGGTAAGCTCTATGCCGACGAAGTCTACGTTTACTTGCGAAACAAGCCCGGATACGTGCTATCACAAGGAGCCACAGAGTCGGGAAAGGGAACGGGCTTTGCATCTGACCAGTTCGGCTATGGCACGAACTTCAAAAACCAATGGGCACTTCATCGCAAGCACTGCGATGAAAATTATCAGTGTCCGCCAACCAAAAATAGTGGTATTGTACAGGGGAGCAGTGAGGCAACTGGGTGTACCTGCAACGGGGGATACCGTGACGGTGAAACATGTTTTGCTGACGAAGACTGCCAGGGAGGCAATCAGAATAATGGAACATCAGGCTTTACAGGCTACACCTGGGCTGGCAACTGCCATGATGGACAAGACAACATCGGCGCCATGTGCACCCATGCGTGCGAATGCACGGGCGGGCTCCTCTGCTCATGGCATGCAGGTAGTCTGGGTGGCGAAGATTCGGACCAGATTTCGCCCATTCGCTACACGTATCAGACGACGCTGTCCGAGGCTATCGTAGCGGATTGCCCCGGGGGAGTGACAAATGAAGGCGTGCTGACAGCTGTGCTGGACAGCCAGCGCGTGAAGTTGGCGAGCACCGCCCCTGCCTTTGAGGGTATATACGTGGGGTTTACCATCGAAATCACGTCTGAAAGCTCAACCGTAGACGACTGGAACACTCTGCGAAGGTTTAACTTGACCGAACGCAAGCCCATAATCGGGTATTCTGCAGACCGAATCGTGACCGTCAGGGGTGGCTTCGGGGGCGGCGAGCAATTAGCAGCAAGGCCTCACACAAGCTCGCGCTACAAAATCCACACGAGCAACACCTGGGACGGGTACCCGACAATGATCACAGAATGCCCAAACTTCAAGTACTTCAAAATTGCCAGCGTTACCAACATTCGAAACGGCTCATACATCCTGATCGACGACGAAATTTTCCATGTTGTAGGGACCAGTGGCACCGATCTGACAACTTTAAGAGGACGACACGGGTCAATTGCTGCTTCTCATGCGCAGGGTGCTGCTGTTTACATCATTTCGGATACTGGCATCCAGAACTATGGTGTATCGGGTGCTGATACGTCGCGCGCATCAGCTCAAGCATCGACAACGCTGCAGACAGGCGGGATGCTGCGACGGTGCGCCACTATCACCTTGGATCAATTCAAGGCGGATCCAACCGACAACATCTATCGAAATTGGTATGTGTCCATTACGTCTGGCGTTGGCGTGGCTCAGAGTGCTCGAGTCATGCACTACGACGGCGATCTCAAGCTTGCAGTCGTCGACTGCGTGGAGCACGGGCAATTTTGGACTGGATATGCACAGGCTGGATACTCTGCTGGCTATACTGGACAGGGGTACGGAGCCTTCGATTCCACTGGCAACAGGCCAACTCCTTGCCGCCGTTCATGGATTGTGCCACCGGCGCAGAAATATCGGTATTTCAGGCTCCGAGTCCTGAAGGCTAAAAGCGGATGGACGTCTCGCTGGTACAGCCCAGGGTTTGCGTGCACAGGCTGCTGTCTGGCGACGGGCTGGTCAATTGCAGAATTTCAGCTCTTTGAAGATTCTGAGGAGTTGGTCCCTCTTCCGGTCAAAGTAACAGTCTCAACTGCTACGAACCCGGCAGCACCTGTACCGATTTACAGCAGTGTCACGACACAGGATCCGACAGCGACTAGCAACCCTGCAAACCCTGCTGCCTCTCTTGCAATCGATGATTGCCCAAGCGCACCGGGTTCGGAACAGAATTGTGGTGCAGGATACGTGACAGCGGGTCTAAAGTGCGATTCCAATGCCGCAACTTGTGGCACAGAATCCTTCACCCAGCGCTCCAATTCGGGCGGAACTTGCGCAGCATTTGTGCTGCCCTCTCTTGTGCTTGACCTTGGAGCCGGCAAAACCAAGCGGTAAGTCACAATGAGTTTTCTTGTAAGTTCACAGACCTTGGGTGAAGGCATTTTTTTGTGTCTTTTGTGTGCACCTCAGGATCGACAAGTACCGCTTTGCTACAACGACACTGGACAGCTCTTTCAACTACGAGCCCATACGGTGGATGCTTGAGGGTACGAACGACGCTACTGCCGCTGGTGGTGACGCGTATGACCCCTATGGTATGATCAAGCACGTACACAGTCGCGCAAACAATAACTGTAGACATACTGTGACGATCACGAACACAATCGAGCAACGTATGTGTATGCATGCGATATGAGTGTGTGCAGGAGCATCATTATGTGCGCACATTTGATTCGTGCATGAGCACGTGTGTTTGCAATGTGCCTGCAGGATTTTGTAACCAAGGCCTCAACCAGAACTCGACTGGGGCGTGCAAGTGCACCGCGTACGGGGTGCCGTATTGTAGCGTCTCTAGGGCTGGTAAGAGTGAGATTGAGGGACTGTGGGTGCGTCAGCAAGGAGAGAGACAAAGGCGCAAGGAGAATGAGATGGAAACGGGGACAGTGACTGGGACTAGGGACTAAGATGTTGCTGCATGTACAGGCGGTTTAGGGGGAGGCGTAAACGATCCCGGTCCAGCATACACCCCGAACTGCTTCTGCCGCAGGTGAACTTGTACTCTCTATAGTAGGTCTCTTTTGCTCTCTATAGTAGGTCTCTTTTGCCCGAACTGCTTCGCTGCAGGTGTGTTTACGAGTGCGTTTGCTTGTGTGCGTTGCGTATGTGCATATGCGTGTGTTTGTGTGCCCTCCGAGCTGAAGATCTTTTTCGCTTCTCTTGGTTTTGTGCACTTCTTCTGCTAGCCGTTGGAATCTACTGCACGACATGGCCAAGGACGACTACTCCTACTCGGCTTCAGAGCTGGTGATGCACATAGACACAAACGGACACATAAACCCTAAAACTTAAACCCTCAACCCGCAACCATTCAGAGCTAGTGATGCACACAACACAAACGCAAAAATATGGAAACTCTGGTATACGCGCAAACAAAGGCAAACGCGTCTGCATTGCATTTTTCGTTGGGTGTAGGCAAGTCCTGGGTTCTCGGTTCAACTCTCAGAGATCAGTATGCAAAGTAGTGGCAAGTATCTTGTCGTTGTAGATATGTTTATGTCCACACTCATACGACTTTCTCTTGTGCAGGTTCGTGGGGCCTTCGTGCCTTCTGCCGCGAAGGAGGAGTATGGGGGATACTTTTCTATTCCCCGCAGTACCTACCAGCTGTGTCCAAACTATGTTGATTCCAATGGTGCTCTTGTTATGTGTTGCTAATGTGTTGCTAATGTGTTGCTAATGTGTTGCTATCTTGATTCCAATGGTACTCTGATTATGTACCGCACTCATGAAATCCACATCACACCACCCAACCCTAAACCCTAAACCTTAAACCCTAAACCCTCCAATAGTACTCTTATTATGTACCGCACTCATACAAACCACATCACACCACATCCCAAGCTTTTGTGGTTAAAGGTAAATGGAGTACAGGTGTTGCAAATGTGTTGCTAATGTTGCTAATGTACTTGGGACATCTCAGCATATAAACTCACGAACAGGCGTGCACAGTATGCAATAGCGCGCGCGCACACACACACACACACACTCGTACGCATACGGCAATACGCAGGAGTGTGCAATCAAGGTCCGTGCACAGAAGTGGCATGTGCGGGCCCCACTGGCGATGTCGATCCCCTGTCTTCAGATTATCTTAA
>Ga0315905_10007719_pt1 | contig 10886 bp, 19 predicted proteins | sample LakEriMetagenome_5_FD_203522 | JGI IMG/M metagenome (GOLD analysis project Ga0315905, IMG submission 203522) | Freshwater fungal communities from buoy surface, Lake Erie, Ohio, United States - Buoy 4 MA121 | ecosystem: Environmental > Aquatic > Freshwater > Lake | place: USA: Lake Erie, Ohio... | reverse complement strand
AACAGAACGGAGAGAGAGCTGATTTATCATCATTGGGCGCAGACGTCTGAATCTTGAAGAAAATTGAAACCCAGTTTCATGTCAAATCTTCGATCTTCGCTTGCCGTTGTGAAGCGGCCAGGATACATACAGTCAGACAGAGTTACGGACACATCTCGAGTGAGTCAATGCCAGGGGCACATGAAGAAGAGCCTTCTGGAGCAGTTGAGAGACAGCGCTGCACCATGAGTGCGTGCTTTTACGCCACGCAATCACAGTGCAAAATACTTGGTGTACTCTTTTGCACCCTTCATGGTGTCGATGACTTGGATGATCCTATTGCGCTCCTTGACATCAATGTTAGGATCTGCTCGCCCCAGCTTCTTGTTCATAATTATTTTGTCCAGTCCATCCTGAGGTGCACCCACACAGTACGCGGACACAGAATCAATTCACACAGTCCAAATCACGCCACACACACGCATGCAAGGTAGCATCGCAGCCTGTTGTTTGTGCTGACCTGGTCCGTGTGCTTGCCCTTGGTGTCGGCGACGAAGAGCTTAACGTTAAAGTTGTTGGAGGTGAGCTGCGTCTGCAAGAAACACCTCGTAGGAAAATACGCCTTCTCCAGCACCTTTTTGCCCTCTGTCAACTGCACGACACGCACCCACAAATCACCAACTGCTTCTGAGGCTCACAACAATTGGTGTGCGCAGACGAGACATACACAGGCGCGACAACATGGACAAGATCTCAGTCAAAATGCACGGGTGTGGGGACACTACGTCATCAGCATCAGAATCTGACGATTCATCGACAGTGGTACTCTTCGACTTGCGCCGCTTGCGCTGACCATAGATTCCATGCATCCACTTCCCTCTCTCTTCCAGCTCCTCTGCCCTGCTACTCTGTTGCGGCGCTACCTCTTCCTGCTGGAGTACACAAGCTGACTTGTGTCAGCTGTCATGGCCAACTTGCATAGGCAGTACTATAGCCAACTCCACCGGCGCCGCACTCTGCACTCGTGCCAATTGGTTGATACACCAAGGCTTGGCGTTGTCACCATTAGTGGTCGAGAGACAAAGCACAAAGCAAACGCCGTGCGCAAGCCTCGGCGTATCGATGAGACGGGCTCGGGTAGACGGGGAAGGGGAGGGCCGCGGGCACATGTCAAACGCACAGAAAAGCTGAACCGTGCAGGCAGCAGACAATTGGGTTTGTGTGATTCCCATCTGCTCGAGAAAGCTCCGTGCTGGTTTTGCACTTGCATCCTGGCCCAGGCAGCGATAGATTCAGATCACAATCATTGTCAATGCCTGCAGCGTTATTGAGAGGACGGAGGAGCTCGAAAATGCAGCATCGAGTGTGAGAATAAGACGAGCGCGGCGAACGCGCGTGGGTGCCTTGCGGCGCGTAAGTGCTAGCACGCGGTTCACGTTTGACTACCTGCTCTTGGGCAGCTTTCCTTGCCTTCTCCTCCTCCTTGTCCCACGCCACGTCCTCCGCAAATATGCCCATGAGCGTCTTGGCTACCTTTGGCATGCACTTCCTTTTCGCAGGTTGGACCTGCTTGCACGCGCTATCAGAAGCAGCAGTCGATGTTTCCTAAACCTTTCTTCCTCTCGAACCCTCTCTGCCTCCCTATTTGCTCCCCCTCATCAACTCGCAAGCGTCGCCAACGCTGAGAGGCGAAACGCGCCAAACGTGCACTCCAGGTGTTAAGCAGCGCCACCGCAGTGCTCTTGCAAGCCCATCGCCACAACGCACCGGTTCTGCTCCTTGTGCCGGGCGCTTCTTGATTTTGCTTTCCATGAAGTCATCACTGTCGTCGACTTCCTTGCCTTCAGCGTCCTTTTTTTTGCCCGTCGAGTCCTTTTTAGCGGTGACAACTGCCTTCTTTGCGTTTGCCGAGCTCGTCTTTCCCCCTTTGCTGCCGGTGCCTGCGGTCGAAGGTGTGGAGGATGTCGATGAAGCCTTCTTTCTGGCAGCCGCGGAAGAACTTTTGCCGGGCTTCTTGTCGCCATTTCCTGACGTCGGCGGCGTGCTTGCGCGCGGCATAAACAGATCGTCGTCGTCAGGGTCCGACTTGAGCTCGTAGGCCTTGCCCTTGCGTTTTGCAGACCCCGAGGCAGGCGTGTCGCTGGTGGATCGTTTTGCCTCCGTGGGCCACCGCCACTCCTTGCCTTCTTCGCTGAACTGAAAAAGCTGCTGTCAGCCAGTTGCTGGGCGGGCCCTTTTTCTTGTTCGCCGAGCGAACGGGCTTAAGGCCCTCGCAGCATCAGTTGCTGGGCAATGCCTCTTTTGTCCTCACTTCGAGCGCACGGGCTGGATGCCCTCGCAAAAGGCAAAAAGCAAGAAAGCACGCGCACACATCGTCATTACATGGCACCTTGTAATTTTCTGTGTACGACGTGATCTCGTCTTCCTTGTCATCCTGGATGTGAACAGTCATCTCCTTCTTCCTGACGTCTACCCGAATTACTTCGCCGGCCAGCCACTCCACCCCGCCCGGGGCTGACGGCTCTGCCATTTCGCATTCGACGACGTTGCCCTTGCGCGGCACCGCCTGCTTGAGCTTATTGGTGGAAAGCGTGGTTTCTGGAGGAGGCGAGACCGAGCCCCGTTTGCGCTGCCGCGCGGGAGAGCCACCAAATCCGGCCGGATGAGAGTGTGCGGCTCCCGCCAGCGCCTGTTTGCTGTATCGCCGTCCCGACATCCTTGCTTTCTCTTGATTTTCCACTCTCGAACTCTGCCTTCCCACCACTCAGGGATTTTTGAACGTATTGCATCTGGAAAACGTTCCGTTTTGTCTAGAATGAAACCACTGCACCAATGCAGTACATCGGACGTTACAGCTGTAACGTGTTTGTACCAGCAGTTCTGGATTTTCTCGAACTCGAAGCACAAAGTCACCATAAAAAGCGGACCCTGACCGCTTCCCACACGCCACCACGATGCCCACGCCCAAGCCCTCGAGCAAGCTTGTCCTATATTTCGTTGCCTGCGCACTCGCAGGCGCCGCTCGCGTCACCGACGCCTTTTTCCTTCCCGGCAGCCCCAGCATGCCGCTCCTGCGCCGGCACATGCCGCGCACCTTGTTCCCGTTCCACGACTACGATGACGGCTCGTCGCTTCTCTCGCCGCGGCACATGCTGCAGACGATGCACGCCCTGGAGCACGAGGCCGATCGCATCCTCGCCGGGGTCCTCGAGAGTTCGCCCGCGATGCCCGCCAGCGCCAGCGCCAGCGACAGCGAGGGCAACCTGACGACAATCGACAGCAGACCCCACACCGAGCTGCGTCTGCGCCCGCACTTTGACGTCGAAGACCGCGCTGACGTCTTCTTGATCACCGCCGCGACGCCCGGGCTGCGGAGGGAGGACTTGTCCGTGGAGGTCGTGGACGGAGCAGACGGCGCAGCGTACCTGATCGTCGCCGGCCACTCGTCGTCATCGCTGTCCCCCCAAACGGACAGGTCCAGCGACGGATCTGCCTGCGAATCGCCGAGCTCCACCGCTGCCACGGCGTCCACTGCAAGCACGGTAAGCACTGCGTGCCTGAAGGCCTTCTACAGCAAGTTCGAGCGCAGGATCAAGCTGCCGTCTGCTGTCGAACGCGATCAAGTGAAGGCGACGTACGAAAATGGCCTTCTGTCCGTTATTATTCCAAAGAATCCCAAGCACCAGGCGCTCAGGCTCAGGGTTCCGATCTCCTGAGACTGGTCGGGTCGGGTCGTGGGACGGCGGTCCTCGTCTCCCAAGTCGATCTGCGCGGGCACGCACAGTCCACCTCGTTCACGGCGTTATCTTTGAATAAAACTTGGTCCATTCTCTCCTTCTCTCCTGATGCTCCTCCTCCTACGTGTGCGTGCTGCCTCTAAGAAGATCTCTCTCTTGTAGAATGTGTCGTAAATGGATGGAGCGATAAAGGAGGATTGGCGGCTGGGATAACGGCTCATTTGATTAGTGGTTTAGGAAATCACGACTGGGATAACGGCCCAAGCCTGAACGGCTCGATATATGGGATTTAGAAGTCTGTCCAATGGCGAGTCAAGTCATTTGGAGCAGCGCCTTGGGGAAGGAAGGCGCGCTTGCTTTCATTCAATAAAGAATGTTAAGCCTGTGGTCGTGACCCGCTTCGTGCATTATCCATTGACCCGACTACCTAACGTACCTATGCCACCAATTTGGTCGTGTGTCGTCTGGTGACCTGACAGCCTGACGCGTCAGGACCCGCTAGGGGCAATCGCTGGTTACGCGTCCTGCGTTTCCACCGCGTATGAAAACTTCGCCAGAGACCGGTCAAACTTAAGAGCTTGATCACTACAACACGCCGCTCAAGCGCGGCGGCCCCGTGCAGAAGCTCAAGAGTGAGGCCGAGCTCATCGCGCTCAACTGGGAGGATCTGCAATACAAGACCTGTTGGCGCTAGTCGAACGCCGAACAAAATCCAGAGAGCCGCGAAACGTGCTACGCCCTCTGGTGATTCCATGTGCGTGGCGGAGACGGGGTGAGACCAGAGTCGACGCCTGGACCAGGGGGCAGCACCGCCTCCTGACGACCTCTTGGGTGTCCCTGCGACGTGGGAGGCCACACAGACAACAAGCGAAAACATTTGTAGAGCCGTTTGTTCGAGCACACTGAGCACTGGGATCGCGTGAACATGCTCACCACATTTTATTTGCTAGTTCAGAGGCAAACTAAAACGCAGACACGATTGACATGTGTGACCACTTTAGCTGTACTTTCAAAGTTTGCCTCTTGCTCGTCCCTGACCTCGAGCCGTTACTGATTCACCACCCACTTTGTGAGGAAGTTTTGGAGGTCTGGCACGGCTTTTGCGGACAAGATGGGGAATTTGTAGGTGATTACTGCGAACACGACCTCTCCTGCCATTCCGAACACACGCCAACAGAAGTACCAGGAACCAGGGAGAGAGTGATCCATGTCAGCGGGAGGGCTGTTGATTGATGCAGGCAGCGCTAGAGAGTGCGAGAGGACGTGGATGAGGGTACCCGAAGAAGGCTTGGTCGCGCGTGCCAGGCAGAATCCTTCCCCCTCGCGCGGATCCACTGAATGTGTCCGCCCGTAGATGAGCCCTGCGAGTCCTCACGTGTTTGAGCAGCCCATTTCAAACCAGGCGAGCACGCGTGCGCCTTTCGTGGACGCATGCTTACAGGCGCAATGCGACGCCGTGCCTGCTCACGCACACATACGCCACACTCTCCTGCCACAAAATGCCCGGAATAATGCGCGCGACAAATGACAGACGCACGCGACACAGGGCAGGCACATGACAGAAGCGCGGAGAGGGGGTTCGCTTTTCGCGCGGAGAGGGGGTGTGCTAAAAGCGCCAGCGCGGGAGAATTACCGTCCTCCTCGTAGAAGCGGTGGACCTCGTGGTTGGCGCCTGCAATGTTGATGCCGTTGCCAAACGTTGTGTCTTTATCGTTGAATGCCGTCACCATCGCCTGACCCGCACAGAGGAACTTCGTCACCACCCAGGCCAGGGCAGCGTCAACATAGGGAGAGGCAAAGCTCCGCGCGCACAACGCGGCCGAGCACGTCGCCGGGCGCGCGCATTGCCACAGGAGCACAGACAGGTCGAGCGCAGGCAGACAGAAGCCACCGACGGGGATCAAACCTGCAGATCGACCGGCGAGATCTGGGCCCCGGCGCTGGCATGCACTTTGCAGCTCGGGTCAAAGATGACCTGGCGGGCGATGGAGCGCGCGTGCCGGGTAAATGAGAGGGGTAACGGGGGGGGAGAAAGAGCGAGGCGGGCCGGCGGCATCGATGTGCGTAAGGGGAGGCAAGCACCCACGCCGGCAGCGCCAGCACACCACTGCTTAATTGGATGGCGTGCCGCTGCTTCGGTTGCCGAGCGTTGGGCGTTAGGTGCGTTTCCGGCAAAACACCGTACGGAACGCCTTGCGCAACGCACGGCTCGCCGGCAACCGTAGCTAACGCTGCGCGCGCCGAGGCCGCTCTGCGCGCGCGCGCGCTTTCCAACTCGTGTCTGCTTGCAGACCATCCGAGGAAGCAGCGGCCAAAATTCCAAGGACGCAGTGGTGAGGCGGCGCTGCCGGGCGAGCGCGCCCTTGCGCGTCAGCAAGACTCGCGCTGCGCGCATGTGCCGCGGCAGACAGCGCCAGTCCCGCTCCGTCCCGCGTCGGCCAGTGGTGAACAAGCGCGGCGGGAGGGTGGACAGGGCGGATGTTTGACTTCACCGCGCGCGTCCACTCAGACTCTGCCGAGAGAGCCTCTTCCATATTTTGACGATCCTCCTTGAAAAAGAAAAACTATGAAAGAACACCAGTGTGCCTGCTTGATACTATTTTCATCGTCCATGGACGAAAGCCAGCGGCAGTCCGCTACGCGGCGGGGCGCCGCCGCACGGGCGGTGGTGCTGGCGGGCGCGATGTTGGCGCTGGTGGCTGTAGCCGCCGTGCTGCTGAGCTCGGACGCCAGGCCGAATCTCCTCGAGAGTAGCGCAGACCTCGTGAGCGCTTCCCCTGTTGTCCCGGGGCTGATCGGCGCGTGCTGGCGTGAGCTCGCACCCGCTGATGGCTGGCCGATTTCCCGTCCGTTCGTTTCGTGTGTGCGTGTATGTTCATGTGTGTGTTGATTCTCCTGGCTATGCAGGGCACGGTGAAGGAGGCCTCCACGAAGCTGGGCAACTGGTGGAAGGAGGTTACTGAGATGCAGACGGAGGTCAAGAAGTTCCAAACTGAGGCCAACGACAAGGCGGTTGACGAGCTCGTGCACCTTGAGCGTGTCAAGGACTTGCTCGTCGAGCTGAAGAAGCAGGTGCCGGTGGAGCAGCCGCCCAAGCACTGGACATACACCGGCGAAGAGGGGCCGGAGCACTGGGCCGAACTTGACCCCGCCTTCAAGACTTGCGGTACCCTCTCCCCTCACGTGCGCGCGGTATTCTTTTGCGGAGTAATCTAGCCGACTGGAACAGGACAGGCCTTGGGTGGACGCTCGTGCTGCCGTGAGTGTTGATGGCACTACGGCTGCTCGCCAAGGAGAGTTTGAGATGCTGAGAATTTGCTATGCTCCATAGCTCTGCGGCAGAGTGGCTCGTGGCGGCAAGTGCCCTGCCAGCTGCACCGAGCTGACTCCAGGTTGGGATGAGCAGGTGCGGGGAGGGAGCAGTCGCCGATCAACTTTGAGCTTGACCTGAAGGAGGCACAGCTCCCATCGATCGGCTGGAACCTGCAGGGACCAGTTGAGGTGACCTCCTCCACCGGGAACACCGGGGAGTCTGAGACGGCGGGCAAAGAGTTCTACAATGGCCACACCTTTGAGGTGGAGGACGTGGGCTCGCCGACAATCGTTTTCGACGGCATCACGTACACTCTGGCACAGTTCCACACGCACACGCCGTCGGAGCACAAGGTTGCCGGGCGGCACTACGACATGGAAATGCACTTCGTGCACAAGGCCGTAGTCGATGGGGTTACCAAGCTTGCCGTTGTCGGGTGCTTCTTCGAGAAGGGAGACAGGTCACCGACCTTCATCAAGGAGCTGATGCGACAGGCATTGCCGAAGGCCACGTCTACGCCGACAGTGCTTGATCCGACCCTCGACTTCCGCGTAAGTTTTTCCTCCTCCCCTCATTTTCCCCTCCTCCCTCATGTGTGTGGACGCTGGGAGGCACAGCGTGATTGCCGTGCGCACAACAGTGGTCTACACTGCAGCCACAACACTGCATGCAATTGCTCTGGCCTTGCATCGCGTGTCAGCAGCGCCTCTGGTTGGAGGACAGCACGGGGCGCGTGTAGTACTCGTTGCTTTGAGAGTTGCGTTGCGTGTAGTCATGTTTCTGTTTGTCTGTCTCCCCTTACACGCGCATGCGTGCTACGGGGAACAGAGCATTGCGCAGGAGGTTTTGGTAGGGACTGTACCGTCCAAGCTGGAAGCCGCGGACGAGTTCGTGCCAAACTTCAAGAACTACTTCACTTACCCTGGCTCCCTGACAACGCCTCCGTGCTCCGAAGGAGTCAAGTGGGTGGTGCTAAAGAACCCGGTGTCGATCGAGGCATCTGACTTGGCGGCGCTTGAGGGTCTCGAGGGCAAGAACAACCGGCCAGTGCAGCCCCTGTATGACCGCGTCATCCAGGATGTGGGTGGAAAAGCCACGTAGACCTACTTAGCTAAGTAGGTCTAAGCGCGGACTTATTGTGGGGAGTAGTGCACAAGCGCGTTGGCAGTGCAGCCGACACGCCTCCGCACTCGGACTAGTGCACAAGCGCGTTGGCAGTGCAGCCGACACGCCTCCGCACTCTGACTAGTGCACAAGCGCGTTGGCAGTGCAGCCGACACGCCTCCGCACTCGGCCACGTGCGGGCCTTTGTGCAGACGTAGACACACGGGCTGCTGCGGACGTAGACACAGGTGGTTGTGAGGTATAGGTAATTCCCCGCTTCGCCGAGGTCCGACATTTGGGGATTGAATAATGATTCACTTTGCCGACACTAGTGGAGTGAATGGTGCTGAAGACCTAGCTATCGATGCTTGGCTCATCTTTAGCATTCTGTTTTATAATTACATAGCCGTATTTTTGGTGAAGCTCTATCGAGAGATGAGCGGCAAACTTCAATTAGGGGAGGTAGTAGTGTCTAGTACCGCCTCCGGCCACGGCTTGCACGCGGATAGTGTAAAGTCGGAGACACTCAGGAAGCCGGTGCGTCAAGCCCGAGGGCGATACAGGCGGCCAGGAGAGATTGCACCCCGAGCTCCGCCACCATGCCTACCCACCACCTGTGTAAATGCACACAGCAGCTGTGCGTCAAGCCTGTGCCCTCGCACCACTTGCTGGGGACGGACAGGGTAAAGACAAACCAAGAGGAAGGTGACGCGGGTTGGTCATACGCCATGGGAGCGACTATGCCGGCAGAGCACAGGGCGCAGTTGTGCGGCCCAATGCAGCATGCCGTCACCGTCACTCGCACCGTCGCGTCCACTGTGACAAGCATGAAGCAGACCAAAAAGATGGTGACGCGCATCTTTTGCCGACGCCCTTGTGCCGCACTGCTACCGCTGCGCGCGGATGAAATGCTAGCCGCGACGCCCGCCACCACCATCCCGATTCCACATACGCCCGCCATCTGCCAATCTGGTGGAGTGGTCCCGCTCAGACTCGCTTTCTAGCAAGGCAAGGTGGACGCGCGCTGGAGCAAGAGGCGGCACCTGTGGGCTGTTTCGGCCATCGCCAAGGCGCAAGCGTGTGGCCGACATGCGGGCCCGCCGCCAGCAGCAAACCAGCGCTGATCACCCCTATACTTGGCAGCAAGCTCTTGCACAAGAAGCACCCTGAGCGCCACCACACGGCTGCACGCACGGGCGCCCCTGCCTTTGAGTTGGCATCGCTGCTGCCGGCGCACTCTATGTCCGTCTCAGAGGCGGGGCAGCTCCCTCTGTCGCTCGACTTGCGGTATCGCAGGCGGACTTGACGCGCTGCAAGGTAGACTGCTATCCCGCTCCCCATCACCCCAAACTCTGTTGCCCCATGCCACACTTTCCAGTCCCCTGCACAGCCGCGTCGCCGCGTGGCATTTATACATAAAGGCACGTTCAAGTGCCAACACTTGCTGCACCAGACATGCACGCGTGTGTTCATGCAGGTAGAGGGGCATGAGGAAAGCAGGGACGACCTGAGGCGGCGGCGGGGGAGGAGGAGGCGGAAGCGACAAGAGCGAGTACTAGTTGGCGCACCCATCCGAACTCTTCCGCCAGCGCACTGCGCCACGCCCACCAAGTTATGACCATCAATTTTTGTCTCTTCCTCCTGTCAGGAGGCCTCTACTGACCAACGAGAGAGCAGCAGTAGGGCCGGGGCATTGAGGAGGAGCGAGGGGGGGCGAGTGGGAGCGATGGGGAGCAGGGGGTGCACGGAGCGCCGTTTCGGCGAGCCGGCAGGTAGGAAGCAAGCAGCTAGAGGCGCGAGGAGCGCGCGCCACACTGGTGCGCTGCATACCTTGCGAGGGCGCCAAGTTCCAGCACACAGGCTATCTGCAGCACTCGATGCGCCATGGTCGCAAGGCCCAGAGGCAGCAGCGCAAAGATCGCGTACCACTGCTCCCCGTGACTGGCTCTGCCGCCGTGCGGCGACAGGAGGACGACGAGTGGCAGCAGCATCGCCCCGCTTATACAGGTGCACCCAAACACAATGTCCAGCGCGGTGAGGGTGTAGACTCGCTGGACCCGAAGTGCTGACGCCAGCACTACGATCGCTGGCACGCACCGCCCCAGGGCGCCGGCCATTGCTGCCGGCGTCACCGCAAACGACATCTCGTGCGACTCGAAGTGCATGGCCGTCGCCCCGAGGACCGTGAGCATGCTGCCGACGAGCTCGCCGGAGTGCGGGGCAGCGCCAGACGCTAGATAGTCGATGCCTACCGCGAGCAGCGGCACCAGGTGCTGCGAGAAGGAGTGCACGACCAAATTGCCATAAAGGATGGCCTGTTGCGCCGCAAGCACGGCAAGCACCAGTGCTGCTGACGGTAGCAGCAGCGCGGCAAGCGTGACGTGCGTCGGCGTTCGGAAGTGAACCATGCCCAGCGCCCTCAGCAGCCACAGCAGCGCAGCACACATGCCGAAGCCGCCCGCGTTCACGGCGGCAAATGACATGCTGTGCTGCATCGAAACGTAGCGCACCGACACGTCCAGCCCGCCGCCCACCTGCGGGCGCATGCGCGCATCCGGCGCATGTCAGTCGCGTCGGTGCCAATGAATGCGTGCGCTCGTGCGTTCGTGCGTGCGTGCGAAAGAGCGGCAGTGTGCGCTCTGACAGACCGTAAGCATTGCCGCCAGAGACACGCCCGTGGGTAACCGCAGCCATGACGGCCCTCGCCTGTTCTCCGACCAGTTCACCATCGTCGCATCATGTTGTTACCCTTA
>Ga0315905_10007718_pt1 | contig 10886 bp, 8 predicted proteins | sample LakEriMetagenome_5_FD_203522 | JGI IMG/M metagenome (GOLD analysis project Ga0315905, IMG submission 203522) | Freshwater fungal communities from buoy surface, Lake Erie, Ohio, United States - Buoy 4 MA121 | ecosystem: Environmental > Aquatic > Freshwater > Lake | place: USA: Lake Erie, Ohio... | reverse complement strand
ACTGGTCGAGCGGCTGGCGGAGCGCGATCTCAAGGCGGAGTTGGGGCCGACCAAGCTCAGCGAGGAATTGACCGAGGATGAGGCGAAGCGGCTCGAGGAGATCGAGGACAGTTATTGGCGCGAGTTTAAATCGAAGGGCACCGATTTTCTCGTGTTGCTCAAGGGCGGGCGAGGTTAGGGCGGTGCGTGTGGTTGCCGGTGCATAGCCGGCGAAATCAAACCCGAACGTCGGAAATCTTTACCACGAATGGCTCCGCTACCGCTGCGCCTCCAAAGTGGGTTTCGACTGATCGTCTCCACCGGTAACTTTGGGCCGGCTAATCGCCGGCGGAGTTACGATCATCTGGACGTGTAGGCGGTGCCTAGAGGTGGCCTCAATTACGGGTTTATCTTTCTCCGTCGTTGATATTGGATCAGCCCATGCAACCTACTCTGCTCGTGCTCGCTGCCGGGATGGGCTCGCGTTACGGCGGCCTCAAACAGATCGATCCGGTCGGGCCTTCGGGCGAGACGGTTTTGGATTACGCGGTCTTCGACGCGGTGCGGGCGGGTTTCAAGCGCGTGGTGTTTGTGATCCGCGAGGAATTTGCCGAGCTCTTCAAGGCGCAGGTCGCCGCGAAATACGCCGGGCACATCGCGGTGGATTACGTGTTTCAATCGCTCGGGGCTTTGCCCGAGGGGTTCGCGGTGCCGGCGGGGCGCGAGAAACCGTGGGGCACGGGCCACGCGGTGTGGTGCGCGGGCAAAGTGCTCGGCGGCAATTTCGCGGTGATCAACGCGGATGATTTCTACGGCGCCGATTCGTTTGCGCAGCTGGGCGGATTTCTGGTCGCCTCCCCGTCCGGCTACGACCCGATGTCGGGACACCGGCCGCCGAAGACGACGCTGGCGGAGTTTGCGATGGTGGGCTTCCGGCTGGATCGTACGTTGTCGGAGCACGGCGCGGTGTCGCGCGGCGTATGCTCGGTGAAGTTCGGGCAGTTGGGCGACATCGTGGAGCAGACGGGGATCTTGCCCACCGAGGTGGGGGCGGGGAAAAAATTTACGGGTGAGGAAACGGTCTCGATGAACTGCTGGGGCTTTACGCCGGCGGTGTTGACGGGCCTGGACGCGCAGTTCCGGGAGTTTTTGTCGACCCGAGGCACGGAGCCCAAAGCGGAGTTCTACCTGCCGGCGGCGGTGGCGGGCATGGTGGCGCGGGCGCAGGCGACGGTGCGGGTGCTGCCGACGGCGAGCACCTGGTTCGGCGTGACGTATCGCGAGGACAAGCCGCGCGTGCAGGCGGCGATCGCCGAGTTGGTAGAGAGCGGGGCGTATCCGGCGCGATTGTTTTGAGCGATCGAAAGGCTGTCGCTTGACGACGCCCGAAGTCGTCGGCTCGCTTTTGCGCCTATGGCAACTGCACCCAATTATCGCACTATGGCCGAGTATTACATCCGCGGCCTCACGGAAGGTTTCATCGACGCGGCGGAAGTGATCGCGTGGACCGACGGCGTGGTCGTCGAAGCGGCGAAGACAGAAGACTGGATGCTCGATATTTCGTCGGCCAGTCCCGAAGACCGCATGGGCGTGCTGCATCATTTACACGCCGTGCAGGGCGAGGTCGACGAGGCCGCGCTGGCGGCGCTTTTGGCCGCGAAGAAATAAACGCATTCCCAAGCGGAATGGTCCGATGAAGTTCTCCCGTCCCGAAGCCGATGTGTTTTTGCCTGCCGGCGGCGATGCTGCGCGTGCCCTCGCCCGCACCACGCATCTTTGCGTGATCGCCCACCAGGATGACATTGAGATCAACGCCTATCCGGCGGTGAGCGAATGTCTCGGGCGGGCCGACCGGTTTTTCACCGGGGTCGTCATGACCAACGGTGCGGGCTCGGCGCGCACGGGGAAATTCGCCCACGTGACCGATGCCCAGATGCAGGTGATTCGCCGCGACGAACAACGCACGGCCGCGGTGCTGGGTAACTACAATCTGCAGCTCCAGCTCGCGCATCCGAGCAGCGACGTGAAGCAAGCCGGCCACGCGGGCGTGACGGCGGACCTCGCGGCGATTTTTGGCGGCTGCCGGCCCGAGGTGGTTTACCTGCACCAGCCGGCGGACAAGCACGACACGCACGTTGCGTGTTTCTTGCGCTGCATCGAGGCCTTGCGGGCGTTGCCGCTCGACCGGCGGCCGGCGCGCGTGCTCGGCGTCGAAGGCTGGCGTGATCTCGACTGGCTCGCGGACAACGAGAAGGTGGCGATGGATGCCAGCGCGAATCCGGATTTGGCGGCAAAACTGGTCGGAGTCTTCGAGTCGCAGATTGCCGGCGGGAAACGCTACGACCTCGCGGCCATGGGCCGGCGGCTGGCCAATGCGACGTTCTTCAATTCCCACGCGACCGACCAGACGAACGCGATCTCGCTCGCGATGGACCTCACGCCGCTGGTGCGTGACGACACGCTGAGCGTGCGGGAGTTTGCGCTGGGCCATATCGACCGGCTGCGGGCGGATGTGGCCGGGCGGATCGAGAAATTTGGCGGTTAATTTTTGCTCGGAGTCGGCGGGGTTTGAATCGTGAGCGCTGTGTTGATGAAGCCGGGTCGGATCGCGATATCCTGGCGGACTCCGTCGCGCTCGCGATCGCGCCAGCGGGCCGGGGAAGTTCCGGCGATACGCGTGAAAACTCTCGTGAAATGGTGCACCGACGCGAACCCGGTAAGCTCGGCGATGCGTTTCAACTCATAGTCCGAGTAGCGGATCAGCTGCGTTGCGCGATCTACGCGGTAGTGCCAGAGCGCTTGGAGCGGTGATTCGCGATGGTGCTTGAGCCACACGTTGTGGAGATGGCGGTAGCTGTAGTGCAGGGCGGCGCTTAGGGTCTGCTGGTTGATTGGCTGCGCGCAGTGCTCACGCAGATAGCGCTCCAGGCGCAGCACGAGGTCGTCCTCGGTGCTTCCGCTGGTGGCGGGCAGGGGCGGCGGAAGAGGCTTCGGCGCGCGCGCGTCGGTTCCGGCCAGGGCTTCGTCGAGCAACCGTAAAAGAAGTTGGGCGAACAGCGTCTGGCACAGTGCGTTCGAGCAGGGGCCATGACGGCGCGCTTCGGCATGGATGGCCTCAAGCAGCGCCACGATTTTTTCACCGACCTTGGGGTGGAAACTCTCGAGCCGCCGGCACGCGGTGCGCAGATTCGTTCGGTGGACCAGAAATTTGGTGTCGAGCGTTCGGACCGACTCGTCCGGCCCCGCCGTCAGACCGTGCACGAGTCGCGGGCGAAGAAACAGCATCTGTCCGGCCCCGAAAGGGCGTCGTTCCGGCCCGATGATCGCCTGGCCCGTTCCGCTCACGATCAGGATGATCTGAAAATAGTCATCATGCGCGTGCGGGGGCAGGTGCCACTGCGGCTCGTAATCATAGCGGGCGATCCACAACGGCTCTACGTCTCGGGTCAGCAGGGGCATGAGAAAAGGTGGGTGCTCGCGATGAATTAAACAAGCGGCTGTTCCCATTCAGACAAATGAAGTTGGGAGTTCGTTGGGCCGCATGAGGCGTAGCTCGCCGGGTCGCGCTCGCGATCTTGTCCGATTTTTGCCGGAGAATTTCGCTGCGTCCGACGAGGCGGCCGTGGCCGTGATAGTTGCGGGCCGAGGCTCTTGCAAAGCAAAGCTACGCATCCGGACAAAAGGGGTTCACGGGTGGGCAAAGACAGCGGAGCGAGGTTCGCGTACGTTCATCCTCTTACCTCTTCATGAAAGCGCTCGCTCTGCATGGGCGCTTTTGTGGCTTTCCCCAAAATTAAACCTCCGTTTATGCCCCTCCGTATTCCCGTTACCGTTTTTGTTTCGTTCGTGGCGCTCACCGTGTCCCATGCCCAGACCTCGACCGAGGCAACCCGTTCGCAAGATGTGAACAAAGAGGAACCCGTGCGCTTGGCGGCGTTTGAAATCAAGTCGGACAAGGATGCCGCTTTCGTCGGCAAGTCGTCGCTGAGTTCGACGCGGATCGCGGTAGATCTTTCGGAGATTCCCCAGTCCGTGAAGGTGCTAAACAGTTCGTTCCTGAAAGCGGTCAGTCCGCTCAACCTGTCGGATGTGTTGAACTACGTCGGCGGAGCGCAAAATGGCGGTCTCTTCGTATCACCGGGCCGCGTAAACATCCGGGGATTTGCCGGCGACGGCGACTACATCGATGGATTTGCCCCTCCCGCCAGTATCAATCCCGAGTCGGCTTTGTTTGATCGCTTCGAGGTGATCAAGGGACCGTCGACAATTTTCCTCGCGGCGGACGGATCCCCCGGCGGCGTGGTCAACAAGATCACCAAAAGCCCGGTTTCTGTTCCATCGACCACGGTGAGTGCGCAGGTCGGCCGTTTTGATGCGAATAGTGTGAATATCGACAGCACCGGCCCTGTCTTTTCGAGCAGCCGGTTGCTCTATCGCGTGGTGGTGGCCCAACAGTATGCCGATGGTTTTTACGATAACTGGTATGTGCATCGGCTTAGCGTGATGCCGGCGCTGTCCTACCAGTTCAACGAGCAGACGAAGCTGGAGATCAAGGGGCTGGTGGTGCAGGGACTCAGCGGTGCTTACCAGGGACTGCCGATCGACCCTCGCACGTATAAGGCTTTCGACGTGCCGGATTCGCGCAACCAGTGTGAGGACTCGCCGTATAACTGGCGGCATGACCGACAAAAGCGGCTATGGTTCAATTTTACATCGCGTCTGTCGGACCTCGTGGCCGTTCGGGTGGGCGGAATGACGGCCAGCAGTCGGAATGATCGGGTTGTTTCGGTGGCGGCCACTTGGAATGAAGCCGGGCTGCGTTGGGTGGTTCCCAATTACAACGGCACCCAGCTGATCCCGCGCACCACCAGTGCCGACGATCAACGATCGAACTACCGGAACTTGCAGGCCGATCTGAACTTCAACTTCAAGACGGGGCCGATGAAGCACAATCTACTCGTGGGTGGTGAGGTTCGTTCCAGTCCCGCCTTCACTGAGACTTTCGCCGGGTCGTCGTCGGCTTGGAATCCCTTTGTTAAGACCACACCGGTGGTAACCGTGAATTATGGGACCATTACGGCCAATCGCTCATTTCACGAGAGCAGTTCGCGGATCTTTGCGCTCGAAACGTTGAAGCTGTTCGAAGAGCGCCTGATTTTGTCCGTCGGCGCCTCGCGGGTTAAAAACACAGCGGACGTTTTCGATGCGCGCACCGGCGTTTTTACAACGGCTCCCTACAGTTCATACACCAATCTGAAGCAGTGGGGTGTGGTTTACAAAGTGCTGCCGCAAATAAGCCTGTTCACCGGCTTCAATGAAAATTTCGCCGTCAATGGGGTCGGAATCCTCAACGGCGCTTCCGGAGTTTTGCCGCCCAAGCAGGGCAAACAATATGAGGTCGGTCTCAAAGGCGATTTTCTCCAGAAACGACTTTCGATGAGTGTTTCTTATTTCGATATTGTGCAGTCCAACAACACGGTGCCCGCCTTTCCTTCCGACCCGGCGAATCCTCGGGTGCTCATTCCCGGGGTGATCTCACGTGGCTTTGACGGGGACCTTTCATTTCAAATTAACCGCAATTTCTACGCGATCGCCTCCTTCTCGCTTTATGACGCGAAATCGGTGCTCGGGCCCGCCGCCGCGAACTTTGTTCAGCCCTACTACGGGAGCATCGTCAAAGGGTCTATCCCCGTCCAAAACACGGCCGAGCAGGCGGGCAGCGTCTTCGGCGTCTATACCTTTAATGACGGAAAGTTGAAGGGTCTCAGCGTCGGCGTGGGTGGCACTTATCAAAGCAAGAAAGCGATCACCGATGGCGCGAATCAGGTGATGTGGGGCTACTTGCCGGGCCGCACTTTGATAAATGCCAATATCAACTACCGGTTGAGCAAGAATTGGAAATACGGGATGAATATCGATAACGTATTCGACGCTGACTATATGTATGCGGTCCGCAGCCAGAACGTGATCATCCCGGGGACGCCAATAAACATTAAGTTCTCGGTTACCTATTCCCTCTGATTGGCCGGCGCCGACCGCGAGCAACATGAAGCGGCTCACGTTTAACGACCGGGGCCGTTTTTTCAGAGGCGCACCAAGAATCTCGAAAGCCTTTTGCCGCGCCACCCGGGGTCGAATGGCTCGCCCCCAATCCGGCGGCACTGCGGTTATGCCGTGAGGCCACGGGCAGTTCGGATGCCCTCCGCGCCGGAATTTTTATATGAAGCTCTCTCCTCTCCTGTGGTTTCTGGCCTTGGGCGTCGTTGGTCACGCCGCCGAGCGGCCCAACATTGTCGTCATCCTCTCCGACGATGTGGGTTACTCCGATATCGGCTGCTTTGGCGGCGAAATTGCCACGCCGAATCTTGATGCGCTGGCTGCCGGCGGTCTTCGGTTTACGAACTTCTACAATACGGCCCGCTGCTGTCCCACGCGCGCCTCACTCCTGACCGGGCTCCACCCGCACCAGGCCGGCATCGGCCACATGTTGAACGACGACGGGGTCGACTCTTATCGCGGTGAACTCAGCCGCCGCAGCGTCACGATCGCCGAGGCGCTTAAACCTGCCGGTTACCGCAATTACATTGTCGGCAAGTGGCACCTGACTCCCGGCTACAGTGCCGAGGCGCAGGCGAAGCGCGACAACTGGCCGCTCCAACGCGGCTTCGACCGCTACTACGGCACCATTCAGGGTGCCGGCAGTTTTTGGGACCCCGGTTCTCTGGTGCGGGACAACACCCTCATCACCGTCGCCAACGATCCCGAATATCGCCCCGCCGAGTATTACTACACCGACGCCATCAGCGACCACGCGACGAAGTTCATCCGCGAGCACGCGCGCGACCACGCCCGTTCCCCGTTCTTTCTCTACGTGCCCTACACCGCTCCGCACTGGCCGATGCATGCGCGAGAGAGCGACATCGCCAAACAACAGGGCCGCTACGACGCCGGCTATGCCGCGATCCGCGCCGCGCGTTGGGCGAAACAGAAACAACTTGGCGTGGTCGATGCCGCTTGGGGTTTTGCGCCCACTTCGGGTGATTGGGGCAAGGTCGAGAACAAGGCCTTCGAGGCACGCTGCATGGAAGTTTACGCCGCCATGCTCACGTCGATGGACGAAGGTATCGGCCGCATTGTCGCCGCGCTCAAGGCCACCGGCCAACTCGACAACACCGTCATCATTTACCTGCAGGACAACGGCGCGTGCGCCGAGACCAACGGCCGCGAAGGCCCGTTTACGCCCCGTGCGGCTCAGCCCTCGCTCCCGCCGCTCGCGCCCGACGCGAAGCAATATGGATTTCTCCCGACACAGACGCGCGATGGCTGGCCCGTGCGCAGCGGCTATGGAGTGATGCCCGGCGCCGCCGACACCTACGTCGCTTACGGCCGCGATTGGGCCAATGTCAGCAACACGCCTTTCCGCGAATACAAGCACTGGGTCCACGAGGGCGGCATCGCGACCCCGCTCATCATGCACTGGCCGGCCGGCGTGCCCGCGGCGCGGCGCGGGAAGCTTGAAGCGCAGCCCGGGCAATTGACCGATCTGATGGCCACGTGCGTGGACGTTGCCGGCGCAAAATACCCGATGGAATTTGCCGGTCAGAAAATCCACCCGCTCGAAGGCGTGAGCCTCCGCGGGGCGATGAACGGCCGCCCACCCGCAGCCGACCGCCCTCTCTTCTGGGAGCACGAAGGCAACCGCGCCGTGCGCGTGGGCGCTTGGAAGCTCGTGGCCAAGTTTTCCGGCGGCTGGGAGCTCTACGATCTTGCGACGGATCGCACCGAGCAGCGCGACCTCGCGGCCAAACATCCGGAGCGCGTCCGCGACATGGCGGCGCGTTATGACGGTTGGGCGAAACGTGTGGGCGTGTTACCGTGGCCCATCGCTTCAGCCATCAAGGCCGAAGCCGCCGCGAAAAGAGCTTCCTCGCCGGCCGGGAAATGACCTGACTTTTTTGTTCGATGCATAATTTACCCGGCCGCCCGCTCCGGCGCCTCGCCCTGCTCGCCCTCGTGGGCCTGACCTTCGCCGGCGCGGCAGAGGCTCCGCGCACGATCACGCTGCGGGCCGACGCCTTGGTGGCCGCGCGGGCCGAACTTGCGGGCGGCGACGCCCGTCGCGCGGCCCCGCTCGCCCGGCTTCGGGCCGAGGCCGACCAACTCCTGCAGCGCAAACCCGCCTCGGTGCTCGACAAGACGCTCACCGCCGCGAGCGGCGACAAGCATGACTATTTCAGTTTCGCGCCCTACTGGTGGCCCGACCCGAAGAAACCCGACGGGCTTCCCTACATCCGCGACGACGGCAAGGTGAACCCCACCGCACGCAAGGGCACTGACCGCACAGCCTTCGGCGACACCTGCACGGCGGTTGAGACTCTCGGCCTGGCCTACTATTTCACGGGCGACGAGCGCTATGCGCAGAAAGCCGCGGTGCTCACGCGCACTTGGTTTCTCGATCCTGTCACGCGCATGAACCCGAATCTCGAGCACGCCCAGGCCATCCCCGGAATCAATCACGGCCGCGGGATCGGCATCATCGAGTCGCGTGGCCTCCTCAATCTGATCGATGGCCTCGCGCTGCTCGCCGGCTCGCCCGCGTGGCCGGCGCAGGACGCCACCGCGATGAGCGCGTGGCTGGCGGCGTATTACGGTTGGCTCACCACGAGCAAAAACGGCCGCGACGAAGCCGCCGCAGAAAACAACCACGGCTCGTGGTGTGACGTGCAGGCGGTGGCGGTCGCTCTCGCCCTCGGCCGCGCCGACGACGCGAAAAAAATCCTCGCGGCGGCGCCGACCAAGCGCATCGCCCGCCAGATCGAGCCCGATGGCCGCCAGCCCCTCGAACTCGAGCGCACCAAATCCCTCAACTACTCGCTCTTCAATTTGGAAGCGCTGCTGCTCCTCGCGCGCTTCGGCGAAAATGTCGGGGTGGATCTCTGGGGGTTTTCGACGGCGGATGGCCGCAGTCTGCGCGCCGCTCTACGCTACCTCGCGCCCTTTGCCGATCCGGCGAAGCAGTGGCCCAAACAGGACATCGAAGCCGCCGATCGGGTGCGCCTGCTGCCCCTCTTGGTCGAAGCGCTGCGCCACGGCGATGATCCGCAATTCCGGCAGCCCCTCTTAAACTTTGGCCTTCGGGCGGCCCTCGCCGAACGGTGGCGGCTCTGGTCTCCGCCCGCTCCCTGACGGATTTCGTCTTCAATACTTTTATCATGCCCCGCTTACTCCGCGCCTGCGACAACCGCAACCAGCCCTTGGTGCAACTTCGCGACGGCGCCCTCGAGCTCAGTTATTTCAACCGGTTGCAGCTGCGCGCCGGCGAGTCGCACACCCTCGAGGTTCCCGGGTGCGAATTGCTCTGCGTCGTTTTGTCCGGCCAAGCCGGGATCGCGGTCGGCGGCACATCGTTCGAACGCGTCGGTCGCCGCGCGAATATTTGGGACGGTCCGGCAGACTCCGTTTACTGCGGCACGGGCGCGCCGGTGATCGTCCGCGCCCTGTGCGACGGCACCGAGATCGCGGTGGCGGGCGGGATTTGCGGCGGGTCATTTGCGCCGTTTCGGATCACGCCGGAAGCAGTCGAGATGGTGGAAGTAGGCTCGGCGGCGACGCATTCGAGGCGGAGGATTTTTCATATCCTCGGCCAGAATGCCGCGGGCCGCGCCGGCAATTTGCTCGTGAGTGAACTTTTTGCCGATGCCGGGTGTTGGTCCGGCTATCCGCCGCACAAGCACGACACGGAGCGGCCGCCCGAGGAGACGGCCTTTGAGGAAATTTATCACTATCGCTTCCGGCCGGAGACGGGTTTCGGTGCGCAGTTCTGCTATGAAGAGCAGGCCGGGGTGCCCGACGCGGCGACGCCGCACGTCGTCATGACGAGGCACGGTGACACGTTCTTGGTGGATCGGGGCTATCATCCGACGGTCGCATCGCCGGGCCATGAGGCGTATATCTTCACGATTTTGGTGGGCGCGCACCAACGCTCGCTCGTGCAGTCGTTCGAGCCGCAGCACCGGCATCTGATGGCGAAGATTCCGGGTATCGATGCGATGCGGAGTAAGTTTAAATGAGGGCGGCTCCGCGCTACTTCCGGCCGGGAACCGGCTGACCACCGCCAAGCTTCGGAAATTTTAACCACGAATGGCTTCGCTACCGCTGCGCCTTGAGAGTGGGTTTCGCCTGATCGGCTCCACTTGGAGTTTCGGGCCGGCTGATCGCCGGCAGGTGCCCTTGACTAAAGATGATGGGGCGAAGACGGCACCGTTTCTCCCTTCGCAAATTGTAAGGAACCTCCAAAGGTCCGACCGGCACCCGGGGCTTCGGGCCGATTTTTTCCATGATGCCAAAATCTTCACTCTTTGATCTCACGGGGCGCACAGCGCTCGTCACCGGTTCCAGCCAGGGCATCGGGCTGGCGTTGGCGCGCGGCCTCGCCGAGGCCGGCGCGGCGGTCGTGCTCAACGGCCGCGACGCGGCGAAGCTCGATGCGGCGGCGGAGGGTTTAAGGGCCGTCGTGCCGGGCGCGCGCGTGACGACCGCGGCCTTTGACGTGACCCGTTCGGCCGAAATCGAGGCAGCGGTGGCGCGCATTGAGGCGGAGTTCGCGCCGATCGATGTTCTCTTTAACAACGCCGGGATTCACCGCCGCTCGCCGCTGGCGGAAATGTCCGAGGCGCAGTGGCGCGAGGTGCTCGATACGAATCTCACGAGCACCTTTCTCGTCGCGCGGGCGGTGGCCCCGCGGATGATCGCGCGCGGCTCCGGGAAGATTATCAACACGTGCTCGGTGATGAGCGAGGTGAGCCGGCCGACGATCGCCAACTACGCGGCGGCGAAGGGCGGCCTGAAAATGCTCACGCGCGCGATGGCCGTCGAGTGGGCGAAGCACGGCCTCCAGTGCAACGGGA
>Ga0315905_10007717_pt1 | contig 10887 bp, 5 predicted proteins | sample LakEriMetagenome_5_FD_203522 | JGI IMG/M metagenome (GOLD analysis project Ga0315905, IMG submission 203522) | Freshwater fungal communities from buoy surface, Lake Erie, Ohio, United States - Buoy 4 MA121 | ecosystem: Environmental > Aquatic > Freshwater > Lake | place: USA: Lake Erie, Ohio... | reverse complement strand
CCGGGCTGGGAGCGATGGGAACGCTGAAGCATTTTCAGGACGGACTGGGGGCCACCATGGGCGGGATTGCGGCCGTGATCGCGCTGGGTGCGATGCTGGGGAAACTGCTGGCGGAATCCGGTGCCGCGCAGGTGCTGGCGGCGCGCTTCAGCGCCTTCTTTGGCCCGCAGCGGGCGGGATGGTGCGTGGCGGCACTCGCAGTGAGTGTGGGTCTGGTGACGTGGTTTGCAGTGGGACTGCTGCTGCTCCTCCCGGTCATCGTGACGCTCTCGCGTGAATCGAAGCAGCCCTTTCTGCTGCTGACCATTCCGCTGCTGTCGTTTCTGTCCGTCATGCACGGCCTGATGCCGCCGCATCCCGGGCCGGTGACAGCCATCGAATTCCTCAAAGCGGACACCGGCGCGGTGCTAGGCTGGGGCTTTCTCATCGGCCTGCCCACCGCGGCCGTCGCCGGTCCTCTCTTTGCGCGGATGGTCACCCGCCGGCTTTCTGTGGAGCCACCCAGTGTCGCGGCAGCGGAAACAACGGCGCGGCTGCTGCCGTCGTTCGCGGTCACACTGTTTATCGTGTGTCTGCCGATCGCGCTCATGCTGCTCGCGACCGTGGCGGAGCTGAGTTTGGGTAAATCCGGAAGTGCTTATGCTGTGCTGACTGCTGCGGGGCATCCGGTGTTTGCCCTGACCATTGCGGTGCTGGCGGCGGCGCTGCTGTTTCAGCGGTCGTGCGGATTCAGCCGCGGCCAGTTGCTGAAGTTCACCGAGCAAAGCGTGGCCGGCATCGGCATGGCACTGCTCGTGGTAGCCGGCGGCGGGGGATTTGCCCGTGTGCTGCGCGAAGCCAAGGTGGCGGACGCCATGGGCCAGCTCGCAGGCCACCTGCAACTCCCACCACTGCTCTACGCCTGGCTGGTGGCCGCCTTTATCCGCGTGGCGACGGGCTCCGCTACTGTGGCCATCACCGCCGCGGCGGGTGTCATGGGACCGCTGCTGGCCGCGCATCCGGACCTGAACCGCGAAATGCTCGTACTCTCCATCGGCTGCGGCTCACTGTTCCTCTCGCACCTGAATGACGGCGGCTTCTGGATCGTGAAGGAGAGCCTCGGCCTCACTGTAGGCCAGACGCTGCGCACCTGGACCGTCACCGAAACCCTCATCGGCCTCACCGGCCTTGTGCTGGTGCTGGCTGTCAACGCCCTGCTCTAACGTATGTCCCCGCCGTTCATTTTTGATGTCCACCTCGACCTCTCGCTCAACGCGATCGAATGGAACCGCGACCTGCGGCTTCCCATCGCGGAAATCCGGCGGCAGGAGGCACACCTGAATGACAAACCCGGCCGTGCCCGCGGCACCGTGACCCTGCCGGAAATGCGCCGCGCGCGCATTGGCCTGTGTGTCGCGACGCAGCTTGCCCGGGTGGAGCACAACGCGTGGAGCCCGGTCTTTGGCTGGCGTTCCCCGCAGCAGGCGTGGGCCATGACGCAGGCGCAGCTCGCGTGGTATCAGGCCATGGAGGAAGCCGGTGAGATGGTGCAGATTCGCGATGCCGCGGCGCTGGAGGCTCACCTTGCGGCATGGTTCGCGGCCGATGAAGCCGCGACCGCCACACTGCCGGTCGGCTACATTCTCAGCCTGGAGGGCGCGGACTCGCTCGTCACGCTCCAGCATCTGGAGCGCGCCTGGGCGAATGGACTGCGCGCCATTGGCCCGGCGCATTACGGCCCGGGAGTGTATGCGCAGGGCACCGATACCACCGGCGGATTCAATGCGCGCGGCCGGGACCTGCTGCGCGAAATCGACCGGCTCGGCATGATCCTCGATGTCACGCACCTGAGCGACGAATGCTTCTATGAAGCCCTGGAGCTGTTTTCCGGTCCGCTGTGGGCCAGTCATCACAATGCGCGCGCCCTGGTGCCGCATCAGCGGCAGTTGAGTGACGATATGTTCCTCCACCTCGTGGAGCGCGGCGCGGTGGCCGGTGTGGCTCTGGATGCCTGGATGATGGTGCCAGGCTGGGAACGCGGCAAAACCACGCCGCAGTCCGCCGGGCTGTTCCTGACAACACTTGTGGAGCACATCGACCACTACTGCCAGCTCGCCGGCAATGCGCGCCACGCAGGACTGGGCACCGACCTCGACGGCTGCTTCGGCAATGAACAAACCCCGCAGGACCTCGACACCATCGCCGACCTCCAGCGGCTGCCGGACCTGCTCGCCGCGCGCGGCTACAGCGCGGACGACATCGCCGGCATTCTGCACGGCAACTTCCTCCGCTGCCTGCGCGAGGCCTGGAAATCCCCCGCCTGACCCGCCATGCGCTCCCGCACTGCTGCTGCTCTCCTGCTGTTGTCCGCCTGCGGTGCGCCGGGCGCAGAAAGCCGCGCGCCCTGGCAAAACACCGCTCTGCGCGGCACTCCCGATCCGCCGCCGCCCATGATCGCCGTGCCGGCGTTTCCCCGGCTCCCCGTGAAACGCCCGGTGTGCATCGAATGCGAGCCAGGCAGCAACCGCATCCTCGTGCTGGAGAACTTCGCGTGGGAGGAATACCGCACGGTGCTCAAGCGCTTTACGAATGCGCCGGACGCCGCGGAGATGGAAACGCTCCTCGTCATTCCCGGGGATCAGGAGCTGGCCTACAGCCTGTGCTTTCACCCGCAGTTCGCAAAGAACGGCTACCTTTATCTCGGCACCAACGGCAAAGGGCCGGGCGATAAACACCACTCGCGCATCGTGCGCTACACCATGGCCCGCGAAGCCCCGTGGCAGCTGATAGAAGGCTCGCGGCAGGTGGTGATCGAATGGCCCAGCAACGGCCATAACGGAGCGGCCGCGGCCTTTGGCAACGACGGCATGCTCTACGTCACCAGCGGCGACGGCACGCCCAATTCCGACAGCGCCAACGCCGGTCAGGACACGTCCTCACTGCTGGCTAAAGTGCTGCGACTCAACGTGGACGGCGCTCGCGCCGGGCAGGCTTACCGGGTGCCGCCGGACAATCCCTTCATGGGCAATGCCGCGGTCCGGCCGGAAACGTGGGCCTATGGGCTGCGGAATCCCTGGCGCATTACCAGCGATCCCGTCAGCGGGCAAATCTGGGTCGGACAAAATGGTCAGGATCTTCGCGAGTATGCCCACCTGCTGGAGCGCGGTGCCAACTACGGGTGGAGCGAATACGAGGGCTCCCGCGTCTTCCAGGCCGGCCGCCTGCGCGGGCCCGCACCCTTCACGCCGCCGACCATTGAGCACGACCACGCGGCCTTCCGCTCGCTCACCGGCGGCTTTGTCTATCGCGGCGCGCGGTTCCCGAAACTCACCGGTGCCTATCTTTACGGCGACTACGGCACCGGCCGCGTCTGGGCCGCCAAACACGATGGCACCAGGCTGCTGTGGAACCGCGAACTGGCGGACACTGCGGCCTCCATCGCCGGATTTTGCAGCAATACCGCAGGCGATATCCTCATCGCGGATCACCTGGGTCACCGCGTTCTCCGCCTTGAGCCGGCGCCCGTTCCGGATCCCAAGGCACCGCCATTCCCGCAGCAGCTCAGGGACACGGGCCTGTTCACTGCACTCGACACACTCACTCCGGCGACAGGCGTGCAGGCCTATCAAATCAACGCCCCTTCGTGGCACGATGGCGCCGAGTCGCAGTATTTCATAGCCCTTCCCGCAGGTGAGGGCGCGGCTTTTACGCCCGTCACGGACGGCGCGTGGGCGTGGAAATCGCTCACGCCGCCGGACGGCACCGCGCTGGTGCAAACCCTGACGCTTCCTGCTGCGGACGGAAAACCCGCGCGGCGCGTGGAGACCCGTTTGCTCCTGCGCCGCGAGGCCGACTGGATGGCCTACTCGTGGATTTGGAATGACGCGCAGACGGATGCCACCCTCGCTCCGGCGGAGGGCTGCCGGCTCACGCTCGATGGGCGCGACTGGCAGGTGCCCTCGCGCAGCGACTGCGTGCTCTGCCATGCCCGCGGCGCCAACTACGCCCTCGGTCTCACGCCCGCGCAACTCCACCGCGACGGACAATTGGAGCGCCTCGCCGCTGCAGGCTTTACCCAGGCTCTGCCCAAACCACCCGCCGAAATCCCGCGCCTCACGCACCCGCACGACGCCTCGGCCCCGCTCGCCCGGCGCATGCAGTCGTGGTTCGCGGTGAACTGCTCGCACTGCCACCGGCACGAAGGCGGCGGCAACAGCCTCATGGACCTCAGCCCGTGGGTGGAAGGCGCGTCCCAGCACCTCATCGACGCCCCGCCCCAGCATGGCGACTATCAAATGCCTGGCGCACGTCTGATCGCCCCCGGCGAACCCGGGCGCTCCGTGCTCCCGGTGCGTGTCAGCAGCCGCGGCCCCGGCCAAATGCCGCCCGTCGGCACCATCCAGCCGGATCCCCAGGGCCTCAGCCTGCTCTACCAGTGGCTCCAGAGCACGGCGGCGAAATGACCGCCCTCCAGTGCGGGTGAAACAGCCGGGGCACGGCAGTCGTATGCGTTTTTCCCATGTTCGCGAAAATCCAGAGCCCCACTGCTGCCGCCCTTGTCCTGCTCGCGCTGCCTGCCGCCGCCACGGCCGGCCCGGCAGACGGCAAGACCTTCGCCAAAGACATCCGCCCGCTTCTGGAAACCTACTGCTGGGACTGCCACGCGGACGGCGAGAGCAAAGGCGACGTCGTTCTCGACAAGGATCCTGACGAGTCCGCCATCCGCAAGAACCGCAAGCTCTGGACGGGTGCCCTCTTCCATGTGGAGCAGTGGACCATGCCGCCGCATGACAAGAAAACGCAGCCCACCAAAGAGGAGCGCGAACTCATCGTGAGCTGGCTGGATGCGCAGCTCAATCCCGTGGACCCGAACAACCCGGACCCCGGCCGCGTCACCATCCGCCGGCTCAACCGCGTGGAGTATAACAATACCGTGCGCGACCTCCTCGGCGTCACGTCACGGCCTGCGGATGAATTTCCGGAGGACGACACCGGCTACGGCTTCGACAATATCGGCGACGTGCTCGCCCTGCCGCCCATTCTCATGGAGCGCTACCTCATCGCCGCCGACCGTGTGCTTGTGGAGGCCATCCCCGGGGGACCTCCCCCGCCGGCGAAGACCACGCTCGCACCCGGCGACCTGCACGGCGTTGGCTTCCCTGACAAAGGCGCGCGCCTCCTCGCTTTCAGCGGCGAGACCCACACCGAATATCTCTCCCCCGCTGAAGGCGAATACGCCGTGCGCGTAAAAGTGTGGGCCGCCCAGGCCGGGAATGAGCCGGCCAAAGCAGAGCTGCGCGTGAACGGCAAGGAAGTGAAGAAACTCTATGTCACTGCCGAAGCCGCCGGCAAGGCTCAGACCATCGAAGCCCGCGTCACTCTGCCCAAAGGCGGCCAGAAAATCGCCGTCGCCTTCCTCAACGATTTCTACGACGGCAACATTCCCGATGCCGCCCGGCGCGACCGCAACCTCTATGTCGGCGGCATGGAAGTGGAGGGTCCACTCAAAACTGTGCCGCGCCCGCTCAATGCGGCGGCGCAGCGCATCTTCAGCGAAGGCGCGAAAGCCGGGGAAAACGAAGCCGGTGCCGGCGCCATTCTCCAGAACTTCACCAACCGCGCCTTCCGCCGCGCCGCGATTCCGGCGGAAGTGGACCGGCTCATGACCATCTTCAAAGCCGCTCAAAAAGAAGGCGAGAGCTGGCGCGACAGCCTGCGCATCGCCATGAAGGCCGTGCTCGTCTCCCCCTATTTTATCTATCGCATCGAGTGGCAGCCGGAAGCCGGGAACCCGCAAAAGATCGTCGAATTGAGCGAGTTCGCCCTCGCCTCCCGCCTCAGCTACTGGCTCTGGAGCAGCCTGCCGGACGATGAACTGCTCTCGCTCGCCTTCCGCAACCAGCTGCGCGCCAATCTCCCCGCGCAGGTCCTCCGCATGCTCAAGGATCCCAAGGCGCGCGCCCTTCCCGAAAACTTCGGCGGCCAGTGGCTGGAACTCCGCTCCCTCAATGTTGCCGCGCCTAACAAGGAGCGCTTCCCGGAATACTCCCCGGCGCTGCGCGATGCCATGAAGCGCGAAACGGAGGAGCTCTTCTGGCACATCATCCAGCAGAACCGCCCCGTCACCGAGTTCCTCAGTGCCGACTACTCCTTCCTCAACGAAACGCTCGCGAATTTCTACGGCATCGGCGGTGTCAGCGGACCGGACTTCCGCCAGGTAAAGCTCCCCGCGGAATCGAACCGCCGCGGAATCCTCACCCACGCCAGCGTGCTCACCGTCACCAGTGACAGCATTCGCACCAGCCCGGTGAAGCGCGGCAAATGGCTCCTCGAAAACATCCTCGGCATCTCCGCACCACCACCGCCGCCGAACGTCCCCGCTCTGGAGGAGGGCGAGAAAGTGGAAGCCACCGGCTCCGTGCGTCAGCGTCTCGAAGCTCACCGCACCAAGCCTGGCTGCGCCGGCTGCCACAGCCTCATCGACCCCCTCGGCTTCAGCCTCGAACACTTCAACGCCATCGGCAAATGGCGCGACAAGGACGGCTCCTTCCCCATCGACCCCAGCGGCTCCCTCACCACCGGCCAGAAATTCACCGGGCCCGCCGACCTTGCCAATATCTTCCTCACCGACCGCCGCGACACCTACCTCCGCGGCCTCGTCAAAAAGATGATGACCTACGCCCTCGGCCGCGGCATCGAAGCCTACGACCGCCCCGCCGTCGATGCCGTCCTCGCCCGCATGGCAAAGGACAACTACACCTTCCAAAGCATGGTCCTCGCCATCGCCGAGAGCCTTCCCTTCCAAAAGCGCCGCGGCGACGGTCGCTCGGCTCAGGGCAAATAAGTTCGTGCCACTCCCCAAAAAAACCGCTCTGCCTCCCGCAGTCCACGCATGGCCGGGGCAGAGCGGTTTGCTTTATGAGGGAGATGGTTAGTTACCGTATTTGAAGGGATCGGAGAACCGGGTATCCGCGGTTAGGGTGTCGTCGGTGAGCGTCTTCATGAAGGCGACGAGGGCGGCCTTTTGGGCGGTGGTGAGGTTGAGGCGGCGGGGCTGACCGGCACCGGGAGTGCCGGGCGGGTTGCGCAGAGGCGGCGAGAGGTTCGGGTGATTGACGACGCCCGAGTTGTAGTGCTCCACGACCTGCTCCAGCGTGGCAAAACGCCCGTCGTGCATGTAGGGGGCGGTGATGGCGATGTTGCGCAGAGACGGGACTTTGAAGAGCCCTTCGTCCTGCGCCCGGCCGGTCACTTCACCGAGGCCTTTGTCGGTGTAGGGGTTTTCGAGGCCGTTGTTATTGATGGCCGGACCGGGGACGAAGTTGTCGGTGCCGTGGCAGGCGGCGCAGCCCGCGGCACCATTGAAGAGCTGGCGGCCCTGGTTTTCCTGCGCAGTGAAATTGGTGAAGCCCGTCGCAGCGCCGGTGTCATACTTCGTCCGCGTGGAGACAATGGAGCGGACGAACTGCGCCAGGGCGCGGGAGATGCGGTCGGAGGTGACCTGCGGGGAGCCGAACGCATTCGTGAAGAGCTGCTGGTAGTAGGGCTCGGCGGCGACGCGGGACTCCAGTTCCGGAAGCGTCAGGCCCATTTCGACGGCGTTCTGGATCGGCTGGAGCACCTGGATTTCCAGAGTGGCGGCACGTTCGTCCCAGAAGAACGCGCGGCGCTGATACCAGCGGGCGTTGGCGAGGCCCATGGAGTTGCGCCCGGTAAGGCCACCGGCGAATCCGGTACTGAACTGCGCGGGGTCCGAGAAGCCGTGCTGCTGCTGGTGGCAGGAGGCGCAGGCGACAGTGCGGTTCTGCGAGAGGCGTTTGTCATAGAAGAGCACGCGGCCGAGCGCTGCGCCGGCATCGGTCACGGGATTGTTAGCCGGCGTGTTGTCCTGACCGAGGATGGGCTGCTGGCGGAAGGATGGCGGCAGCACGGGATTCGCGTAGCTGGGAGCCGCGGGAAGTGTCAGGGCGTTCTCCACAGTGCTGACGGTCTGCGCGGCCGGATTGTAGGTCGCGCGGTAGAATCGGGCGGTGGAGGCATTCGCGCGGGGAATACTGATGGCGAAGTGCCCGTTGTGGACCTTGCAGGTATCGTTCACCGTCCAGTCTGTCAGGTTGGTGGAGGATTCGAGAATCCACGAGTGGTTGCCGGGATCCGTGAATTCGAGGTGCGTGAGGACGTCGCCGCTGCCTGGCTGCATCTGGAACGAGGCGCCCTCCGGAAGCTGGGCGCTGGCGGCGGTGGCGGTGAGCAGAAGGGCCGCAGCCAGGCGTTTTGGCCGGGCGGCGGATGTCGGGGCTGGGGATGCTGCTTTCATAGTGAGCCTACCCTGACAGACGAATGTAAACGCCTGATGTCTCCGCCGGGCGGTTTTGTAAAAGCACGGTAATTCCTGTCCGCTGCTCAGGGTTTCTTTGCCCTGTGGCCGCTGAGGAGAAGGCGCAGACTGTTGAGCACCACGACAGCGGTGCTGCCTTCGTGGGTGAGCACGCCGACCCACAGCGGCACCTCGGTGAGGATGCTCACGATGACCATCCCGGCAGCCATGCCGAGGGCGACGAAGACATTCTGCCGCATGATGCCGACCGCTCTGCGGCTGAGCCGCCACGCATCGAGAAAGGCATCCAACCGGTCGCGGGAAAGCACGAGATCCGCCTGTTCCAGAGCGGCATCGGACCCGCGGAGGCCCATGGCCACACCGACATTGGCGGCCGTTAGGGCCGGGGCATCGTTAACGCCGTCGCCCACCATGGCCACGTGGCGGCCCTCAGCCTGGAGCTTTTGAATGATACCGGTTTTCCCGCCCGGATGGAGGCCGGCGTGGACTTCCTGCACCCCGGTGATGCGGGCAACCGTCTGGGCGGCCTGCGGGCGGTCACCGGTGAGCATGAGCGAGCGGAGCCCGGCTTTGTGAAACTGCGCGAGCAGCTCCGCAGCTTCCGGACGCGGCTGGTCGCGCAGCCACAGACAGCCGGTGGCGCCAGGGCCGGTGATCCAGACTTCGGAATGCACAGGCGCGCGCTCGGTTTCATCTTCGGAGGGCATGGCAACCGCACGCGAGGCGATCCACGAGCGCTTGCCCATGGCCCATTCGCCGGCGGGAAACTGCCCGGTAACGCCGCTGCCGGGCACGCTGGTAAACGCCGCGGGATCCTCCACGCGCTCGGTGGCGGTGAACTTCCGCGCGATGGCGCGGGAGAGCGGATGCGTGGACTGCCGCGCCAGATTGTAAGCTGCATGGCGCAGGACCGCTTCATCGCCGGAGACCGCGTGGACTTCCTCCACCACGAGTTCTCCGGTGGTCAGGGTGCCGGTCTTGTCCAGCGCCACGGCATCCACCCGGGCAAGATCCTCGATGGATGAACCGCCGCGGAAGATCACACCCATCCGCGCGCCGCGGGCAATGGCGGCAAGGATGGCCGAAGGCACGCTCAGCACCAGCGCACAGGGCGAAGCCACGATGAGCACGGTGATGGCGCGGCGAAAGGCGCTCGCGGTTCCCCCCGCGTCCCTGAAGACCGGCAGCCCGGCCGCCAGCCACCAGTAGAGGAACAGCAGCGTGCAGCCGCCCAGCACGAGCGCGGTGTAGCCGGTGCCGAAGCGGTCGGTGAACCGCTGTGCACGTGCTTTGCGCTGCTGGGCATTGCGGATCAGCTCCATGATCTGCTGAAGGGCGCTCTGCGAAGCCGGGCACAGCACTTCGCCGGTGAGCACACCGGAGAGATTCAGCGTGCCGCCGAGGGCCTCGCTGCCGGGAGACTTGCCCACAGGGATCGCTTCGCCGGTGAGGCTGCTCTCGTCGCATTCGCTTTCCCCCAGCGTGATGCGGACATCCACCGGCACGAGCTGCCCGGGCTGAATGCGGATACTCATCCCTGGCGTGAGGTCCTCCACTGGAATTTCTACGGTGAATCCATCGTCCATAAGGCGCAGCGCGGTCTTGGGCGCGGCCTTGAAGAGTGAAGCGAGAGCACTCTCGGTGCGGAAGTTGGCGTAGTCTTCAAGCGCCTCGGAGCCGGAAAAGAGCACGAGGAGCAGCGCCGCCTCCTGACAGTGACCGAGCACCGCCGAGGCTACTGCGGCGGAGAGCATGAGAAAGTGAATGTCCAGCCGGCGTGAAGCGATGTCATTCCAGCTTTCCTTCGCCAGGCCCCAGCCGCCGGGAATGCACGCCGCGGCGAAGAGCCAAAGCGCCGCGGTTTCCCCCGCCAGCCACCAGGCAAGCCAGGCGCCTAAATAAAGTAACAGACAGATCAACGCACGCAGCGCGGCCGGTTTCCAGGAATGAGATGGTGCGGACATGAGAATTTACGCCTCAGCAGTAGGCCGGGAATGCCGGTGCTGAAAGTGAGAACCAGGCGGAAGCGCTTCCGCAGGAAGGGCGGCGGCGGGAACCTGCCGGCCATTACCGTCAATGGCGGTACTTTCACTCTCGCCAACGGACCCCAGCCGCTCCCGGCCCTCACGCTGAATGCCGCCACCATGAACACCGGCACGCGACTCACCACTTCCAGCGCCGCGGATGGATGGATGGCTGCGGCCATCCGGAGCACTGCGGCAGCAATGAAGTGCGCCTGCGCACCGTGCCCTCAGCACTGCCCCTCTCCGTGGAGGAAGGCACCCTTGACCACTACGGCCGACAATGGATTCAGCAGCCTCAGCGGCACGTTTACCAGCGCAGGCACACTGCCGGCTGGATGGATCGTGGACTGCCGCTACAACGGGCTCAAGCAAATCGCCCTCGTGCTCAGTCCCTATCAGGCATGGGCCAGCGTGAACGGCCTCAGCGGCTCCAATGCCCTGCCTGGGGCTGATCCCGACCGCGACGGCGCGCCAAAAGGCATTGAATTCGTGATGGGCACCCGGCCGATTCCCGCACCGCGCTGCCCACTGTGGACGTGGATGCCA
>Ga0315905_10007715_pt1 | contig 10890 bp, 7 predicted proteins | sample LakEriMetagenome_5_FD_203522 | JGI IMG/M metagenome (GOLD analysis project Ga0315905, IMG submission 203522) | Freshwater fungal communities from buoy surface, Lake Erie, Ohio, United States - Buoy 4 MA121 | ecosystem: Environmental > Aquatic > Freshwater > Lake | place: USA: Lake Erie, Ohio... | reverse complement strand
TGTGTGTGTGTGTTTGTTCTGTTTGCGTGAGTGTGTGTGTCTTTTTTTATATGTGTGTGTGTGTGTGTGTGTGTGTGTGTGTGTGTGTGTGTGTGTGTGTGTGTGTGTGTGTGTGCAGATTGCCTGCCAGAGTGGGTCGTTTTCCAGAGCTGATTCAGCGCCTGTCTTCTCCGCCACCAACTCTGCTACCTGGTTTAGGGTTTAGTTTAGTTTAGTTTAGTTAGTTAATTCAGCGCCTGCCTTCTCCGCAATTCTAGAGTTCAGGGTTTAGGGTTTAGGTTTAGGGAATCGGCACATGAAGCAGGCCTTCTTGTTCGCCTGCACACCAGGTTAGTTAGTGTTAGTTAACTAAACTAAACATGAAGCAGGCCTTCTTGTTCGCCTGCTCGGCTTAGAGTTTTGTGTTTTGTGTTTTGTGTTTAGGGTTTAGGGTTGGGTCTGAGGTTTAGGCGACGGAAGCATACCATCTTGTTTGCCTTCGCCCTTCACCACTTAACCCGGATTAGGGTTTAGGGTTTAGGGTTTAAGGGTATCGGGTATAGGCAGACCTTCTTGTCTGCCTCTTCGGCGTTGCCCACTTCACCCGGTTTAGGGTTTAGGGTTTAGGGTTTAGGGTATAGAGTTTAGGTACAGGCTTTAGGCTTTAGGGTTTAGGCAGACCTTCTTGTTCGCCTCTTCGGCCTTCTCCACTTCACCCTGCTCACCGAGCTGTTCTATTTCGGTCTGCAGCGCCTTGATCTCCTGACAAATAGTGATAAAAATAAAAACAATGAATAATACTAACAACCACGAATAATAACATCAATAATGAATAATAACAATGAATAAAGACAATAAAAATATGATGATGATCATGTTCTATTTCGGTCTGGCGCAATATAAATCCTGAAAACATAAATTCTTAGCCCTAAACCCTGAAGTTGGGTAAGCGCTTCGCGCTTTGCTTTTGTTGCCGCATGTTTAGGGTTTAGAGTTTTGGGTTTTGGGTTTAGTTAGGCTTTAGGCTAAACCTGGGTAAGCGCTTCGAGTTTTGCTTTTGTTGCCGCATCCTGTTTAGGGTTTAGGGTTTTGAGTTTTGGGTTTTGGGTTCAGTTAAGCTTTGCTTTTGTTGCCGTACCCTGGGCTTCTCACAGGGAAATTCTGGCAACGCTGTGTGTGTGTGTATGTCTCTGTGTGTGTGTCTATGTGGGGCGTGCGTGCGTGCGTGTGCGATTACGTGTGCGTGTGCGTGAATTCGTGCGTCCACGCGTGCCTGGCAAGAGGGAGTGCAGCGGCGGGCAGCGGGAGTTTAGGGTTTAGGGTTTAGGATGAGTAGGGAGTGCAGGAGCGGGCAGCGCCACACACACACACCATGTTGGGCATCGCCATCGCCATGCGCTCTCCAAAGCGGCGGATCGCGCGATCAACGCCCGTCTGGAGCTGTTCCAGCTCGGTCAGAAGCTCGAGCGAGTACTTGTACACGAACTTGTCCTTATCTTTCTTGTCGTATGTCTCGTACGCTTGCTTCAGGCGGTCGTCATGCATCTTCAGGCACTTGCCCAAGTCTGACTTGGTGTTGACGAAGAGGTCGTTTGGGCAGAACTTGACAAGGTATTTTTTGCATACATTATCGGCCTGCCACCTAGGAGGGCCATCAGGGTCCTCGGGTTTCGGGACTTCATTCCTGTAGAATCGCAAGCGAGTCAGCACAATCCAGACAAAGCCGTGCGCCTGCCAGCCATTGAGGCCCAAGTCTAGGCCCCACCACGGGAGCACGTCCCTCGCACGCTGTGCCCACTATACAGCCCACTCAGTGCACCGCGAAACCCCAGTCTTCTGCGCGCTTCAAAACGCGCGGAGGCGCGCGTTGGAGCCGTGCCGCTGGGCGCGTCTTCAACGGACTATCCAGCAGTTGCAATCAGTGCCCCCGGGAAGGGAATAATTTCCATCAAAACGGGGCGTGGCGTACCGGAAGGATCCCATCAGAGCGTCTGCGCACGCATGCCAGCACCGAGGTCAGGTACGGAGGCGGGCGCGTAGAAGAAGACGACACGTTTTTAAAAGGCAGGGGGGCGCAGAAGACGAAGACACACGGCGGGCGGGGGATGCGCAGAAGAAGAAGACACGCGGCCGCCTTTTTGAACTCACCCATTTGCGCGCGCATCGCATCCTTGGCCGCGGCCGACATGGTGCGCGCGCCTGCAAAATTACGACACACGTGCAATTTTATATGTCTGTTCCCCGAGGGCCCGTGGGGCACACACAGCCTTCCCGCGCGGAAGTTGGATAGGGAGGCCTTGTTGAACAGTTCTGCAACACGCGCGCGCCCCAGACGCGGAAGCAGGATGAACCGGGGGGCTGCTGTTCTGGCGCTGGTGTTGGTGGCGTCGCTGTCGTGCCCAGGTCTGCTCCCCGTGTGATCCCAGCGAACGACAGCGACACAGGCTTGCGCAGGGAGCTGGACGGGGGCGGCGGGGGCGCCCCAGCTGCAAGCGGGGTGTTGGGATCACGCGGGTGGTGGGGAATCCGTCGCGCGCCAGCAGGGAAGGCACGCGTGCATGGCAGCGTGGCGCCTCAAATCCGGCAGCTGCGGCAGACCAGCTGCGGCAGACCAAATCCGGCAGCTGCGGCAGACCAGCCCACCTCACTGTGTGTGCTGGTGCGGTCTGCCGGTGCTCACGCCTGCTGGCTCTCTCTGTTGTCCGGGGCAGGTGCAGCACAGGACAAGGATGAGAACACGCTCGCAAAGGCGTACTTCAGATGGAACGCTGAGGGGTGGAACGCCACCACCAAGGATGGTGAGAGCTGGCCCTCGTCGGGTGAGCTTGGCTATCTCAAGTCCTCTGACGACGACGACAGCCTGTGGTATTACACCGCGTCGCCCGATTTCCTCGGTGAGACGTTTTGCTGTGCCCTCTGTGGCCGTGCTCCGACCTTTGAGGTCCGCGCGGGGCGTCTGCGCCCTGGTGCAGATCGATGTCGTTACGCTGGAGTCTCTTGGTCTGCCAGTCTTGCGCTGAACCTGCTCGTCGCGGCGTCGTTCTGGCAGGCAACAAGGTAGAGGCGTACGGCGGCAGCATCAGTTTCACCCTTGGCCACAGTGAGTACAACAGCCTGGGCCTGGGCGCACAGGAGGACTATGATCTCATCATCGAAAGCAAAACCCTTGGCATTACTCTTGGGCACAAGCACATCGTACCTGGTGGGCTCTACCCTGTATCCCCCCCTGCCCGTCACGCACACACGCACGAGCGCGCGTACACACTGACATACAAGGACGCATTCACAATACGAGAAGGCTGGGCAAGAGTCGTCGCGCGAGGAGAGTCCACTGGTTGCTCGCGCGCGAATGACACATTCCGCGCTATTTTCATGTCTTTTTTTATGTTGATCGCAGCATGGGTAACTTCGTCGGAGAACGTGGTGGAGTTGTCGGAGGAGGGCGGCTGGGTGGACACAGAAAGCGGCGAGAGCGCCACTCGTCTCTCCTTGCTTCGCTGTATGTCTTCTCTTACTGCCCTGAAGATCAGGGGTTCGTACTACCATGGTCACGAGTACTCTTTCTTGCGGGAGGTGACCCTGAGTAAGGGTGTCAAGCAGGACCTGGCGTGGGTGAGGAACGACCCGCACGTTGACGAGCTCTGCCAGGCGCTCAAGCTCAACACTGTGGCGTGTGAACATTACGGCGTGCACCTCATGAAGTCCATCCAGAAGGTCAACATGAACAAGCTCCGCTCCGAGCACGCCACGCAGATGCGCAAGCGCAAGGAGTTCGACCAGAAAAACGATGATCGGCGGCGGCAGATTGAGGAGGAAATGCTTGCTGAGCAGGCCGCCTCTCCTCGCTAGTCGAGTCTTCAAAATTCTGCAACACCGCCTCAGCCCCAACACCGGAGTTTCACCCTACGGGGCTTAGACCGTAGGGACACCAGGCATTTGGCATCACTGCCAGACTGGCATCTGGCAGTGATGCCAGATGCCTGGTGTCCCAACGGAGAAGGCAAGGCTTTTCGAGATGGGACGGGCGTGAAGGACGTGTGTGTGTGTGTGTGTGAGAGAGAGAGAGAGAGAGAGAGAGAAGTTTATTGACAATCAATAGATGACTGAAGGTCGGTAAGTACAACGCATCTTTCGGGTGACGACCTCCTCTTAGCACGAACGAGTTTTTTTGGGGGGGATTCCACAGGTTAAAAAGGGTTTTGAAAGGACCCCTTTAGACGTGTGTGTGTTTATTACTGCAGTACCTACAGAGAGGCAGGTTGCCTTGGGATGGTTTTTGCTCTGACGTCATGCAAATTTAGTCCAGTTCACATGGTTGAAAAACGTCTGGGAATTCGGATTTTGTTTCGGATCCAGTCTCATGTCTGCGGGAACGAGCTTTACCGAGGGGCTGGACAAGGACAGAATATTTTAAGCGCACCCTCACTGCCCTGCAGCGGCTGTTCACCTAGGCTGGATACAGACCCTGAGCAAGGGTGTCCATTTGGGAGATGATATAAAGAATTTATGAGGAATTAGGGAACACCTCTGCACACGCACATTGTTTTCGCCAATGCTTGAAACATGTCCAGGGAGTAAAATAAATCAGGATTTTGCCAGTTGCTGGCTTGGACTGCAGCAGCGTGTGCGTGTGCGTATGTACATTTGCCTGCTTACCGCCCACCCTTTCTCTCTGTCTGTCTCCTAGACGTCCTTGCGCACCGACAGGGCTCGCTGCTGGGACGTGCGCTCGAAGAACTGGTTATAGTCCATACGAAGTAGCAGCTGCGAGAGGACGGGCGTGGTGTGCGTCTGCGACGTCTTGAGCACCGAAAACAGCAGCGACGCATTCCTTTGAAACCGATGCCGCGTCGCCGCCAGCTCATCGGGGGTGATGACAGGCGCGGAGATCGAGTAGGTCAGCCCCACGAGATCCTCAGGGGAGGACTTGATATCTCCAGACACCGACGCCGTCAGCGGCCGGTACACGCTCGCCCAGCGGTCATCAGTATACTCTGTCACCACTGTGCCCTCGCCCTTGAAGTTGATCGGGAAGCCGACGTAGGCACGTACCACTGTTGAAGCCGTCTCGCCGAGCTGCACGCACTGTGTGTGTGTGTGTGTGTGTGTGTGTGTGTGTGTGTATGTGTGTGTGTGTGTGTGCATCTACATGTATATATATGCACAAATGTATGTATATACGTAGTGTGTGTAAATATGTCAGCACCTTGTTGCTTCGTACGTCCTGGATGACGCCCTTCTCAACTTCCTCAAACTGGCACATGCGGCGTGCGAACTTGAGCGCAATCCGCAGAAGTGTGTTCACCTGGTTCAGTCACATCATCATACATAGTGTCACATCACACACAGTGTCACATCATCATACAGTGTCACATCATCATACCATCATACATAGTGTCACATCAATCCGCAGAAGCGTGTCACATCATCATACAGTGTCACATCATCATACATAGTGTCACATCAATCCGCAGAAGCGTGTTCACCTGGTTCAGTGAAAAGTGTGTGTGTAAGTGAACATACGATTTATATGATTTTGTAAGGGGAGGTAATTATAAAATAGAATAAAACAAAATGATTGTGTTTGAAAGAGTGACGACGGGCCGGAGGGGGGTGGGCTGAGGGAGGAAAAGAGGTGGGAGTGATAGAGGAAAAGAATCAGAGAATGAGTGAAGCAGGAAGGGAGAGAGGGATACAGACAGACAGTCAGATGAGGGAAAATGAAAGCAGGCAAGAGGAGATGCGGTGCGGCGGAGTCACGGCACGGCGCTGTGTGTGTGTGTGTGTGTGTGTGGGCAGCCATGGCGGCGCATAAACACTGCATTACGTGCAGTGTGTGTGTGTGTGTGTGTGTGTGTGTGTGTGCTCTGGCACCGTGGTCCAGGTAAGCTTATTATATGTCAGACAGTCGAGGAGAATGTGCTCAAGGAACTTGGTGTGCGCGACGCGAATATCCTCGAAGCTGTCGCTCGCATCCACGGCGTCTTTCAGCGCCTGAAACTGCGAGTCAAGCACGTCGCACTGCAGGTAGTACAAGAGATTGTTGACTAAAAAAGCCATCTCAGCCCGCAGCGCCCACATTGACACCATGTGCTGAGTTGACTCTGAGCCCTTGGAGAGTGTGCTGCTGATGGCACGCCCGTAGCGGCCGCTCTGCGTCTGGAGCCAGGCCTGCTGCAGCTCCGTCTTTGCACGCTTAACCCGCAGCAGAAACACAAAGAGCTCGTTGTATTTGCGCATCACCTCCGGCGTCAGCAGCAGAGTCCCCAGAGGCCATTCCATGTCCATGTGCATCCGCAACTTGTCCAGCCCCTCCTCTTCCTCCGCGCCCTGCCCTTGGTGCGCGTCCGTCGCGGCATCCGAATGCTCGACAGCGAGGCGCGTGGAGGCGAAAAGCTCATCCTCATCCGCATATGAGAGCAGGGCGGCGCGTCTGAAAGGCTCGTTCACGTCGTGCTCCACCGTGTCCGAGGGTGGCAGCGCCAGGAGGCCGCGCGTGTTGTCGATGAAGGCCTGGAAGAGGTCTCCGCGCGCGAGCAGATAGTAGTCTTTGACGGCGCGGAGGTGCTTGAGGAGGCGCGCACGCTCCACCACCAGCGACCACAGGCGCCGCGAGAGGTACGTGTGGATTTCGTCAACGAGCCCCTCGAAACTCGCGCGGTGGAACTCGGGGGCGCTGGCGAGATGCTTGATCTGCTCGTTGAACTTGGCCATGACCTCGGGCTCGGGGCGGTCGTCTGCGTGGGCCTTGGGGTGCATGATGACTCGCATTGCCACGCCGCACAAGAGGAGCTTTTCTGCGACAGCCGCTGACAGCACTCGCGGTTTCATGTCGGCGTGCAGCATGTAGTTTTGGTCTTCGGCGTAGCCCGCCGGATGGAACTCCTCCGCGTGGTCTGCTGCGTGCTTGCGTGGGACTGGGCGCACGCAGAACTCGGCGTGCGGGTCGCTGAGCATGCCGTAAACGGCCCAGGCGCTCACCTGCGCGTAGAGCACCATGAAGCACCGCGCGAGGATGCGCTGCGTGCACGAGCGCACAACCGGGACACCGCTGCAGGCGTGCTGCGAGACAAGGTCGAGCAGCTTGCAGCCGTGCACCTTGTTGGCTTGCACCTCGTCCGCCAGCCGCAACAGCGCAGGCAGGAGCAACACGAAATCTGTCGTGCGCGAGACGAGGTACGTGAGCGGGAGCGTCGGGTCGTCGAGAATTGCGCGCTCCGCGCTCAGGATCATCGAACGGTATACGTCCAAGATCTGCCCCCGCCCCGCCTTCAGCGCGTCAGAGGTGCGTATGGAGGTGCATGTATGCGCAAGAGAAAGCGAGTGGCATGGAGGTGTATGTTTGCGCATGCGAGGTGCATGCGAGGTGCATGCACTTGCACGCCGCACGTTGAGGATGCAGCATGCGAGGTGCGGAAGGAGGAAACACAGGGAGGTCAGTGCCGCGCATGCACGCCTCCAGCCAGGGTAGATGCGAGAAGGGTGTGCAGTACATTGCTACTGGGTGGCGCCAGGAACTCACGGGCGGTAGCTGGAGCCGCCGGTACAATGTGCGCATGTATGTATGAATTCGCCTACACACCGCTAAGTCTCCGCTACGTATGGAATCGGCGGGTACACCCAGCACGCACGCGCTCTCGCGCCACCCTCACCTCGTCGAGCCCGGTGCAGAGGGCGCGCAGGTAGAGGCCGTCAGTGACCGGCGCGCCGTCGCGCCACACCCCATACTCGCGGACGCAGCGCACGAAAGCGTCTAGCGCCACGTAGGTCTCGCCCGCCGCGGCGATGCGCTGCAGCAGCGCCTTCTCGTGGACGGCGAGGAAGTCGACGCACTCGCCCACCGCGAACGCGCCGTCCTTGCCCCGCGCAACGAGCACCCCGGGGTGCCCCAGCAGCGCCAACAGCGCCTCGTGCTGTACCATCGCGCTCACTCCTCCCCTCCCCTATTTTCTCAAGCGGCCTACGACGGGCATCCGATTTTTCCCGGGAAGTTGTGTTTTTAAAAAAAAAACATTGGTGACTCAGTGACAGGCGGGTCGCCGCCGCGCCTGGTAACGTAATCATCTACAGGGCCCAGAAAGCGATCCAGGGATGGTGGACGAAGGGCGCCCTCTGGTAGAAGGGGGGAGAGAGGGAGAGGAAAGAAAAGTGGAGGAAAGCGGGCCGGCTGCACGCGGGGTATGTGCGTCCGTGAAGGCATTCCTGACCAAGGGCTCGGCGCGCTGGGGCGTGCTCGTCGGCGTCGGTCTGCTCGTCGGCGTCGCTTGCGTGGTCTACAAGAACCCCCGCGATATCGGCACAGGGCTGCGCCAGATGGAAAAGCTGCGCCAGAAGCTGCTGCTACGCAACCAGCAACAGGCGGGCGCAGCCACCCAGGAGATGCGCCGGGCACTTTCGGGCACGGACCCCGTACACCGCGAATGGGATGACGTCAAGGACTTGAAGAGTCTTCTTAAGCCAGAGGATCTCGCGCCCGTGCCTGTGCACAACGCGGGTACGAGCGACAGCGTCGCGCAGTTCCTGTCGGCCACGAGCCGCAGCATGCATGAGGCGCACGTTGCGCTCAAGGGGACGGCCTCGGCATGCGCCAGCCAGTGCGACGCCAATGGGTACGCCGCTGCCGTCGCCGGCACCACCGCCGCGCAGGCGTGCGTCGATGTCTGCCTCGAGGAGCACGGCGCCAAGGCTCAGGCCCCGGCGCGGCGCGCGCGCTCTGCGCCTGCGCCTGCGAGCGACAGCCAGTCTGGGGGCTCCGATCAGGAGGCCGCCCAGCGCCTCCTAGATCAGGTGCGGGCACAGGCTCCCGGTAGCCCAGCCCCGGCGTTCCCCGCGGGCAAGGTGCCGGGAGACCTGGCGGACATCGTCGCGGGCCTCGGCGTGCAGAGCGCGTCGCTGCCCAAGGCTGAGCAGGCCAAACTGAAGACGGCTTTGTCGATGGATGAGACGATTGCCACTCGCGAGGCCAAGGACCGGCAGCATCTCAAGAACTCTTGGGAAGTGGCTGTTAGGCAGATGCGCACGCTCGATGCGGCTAGGCTCGACAACGCCAAGTCGCTGGCCAAAGCGACGACGCAGGCCGTGTCGGAGAACAAGGCCGTTGAGTCGCTGGACGCCTCCGTGCTTTCGGCGGCGGCGCAGTTCGAGCACAATCTAGGCTTGGCCGTCAAGGGCAGCAAATTGCCCGTAAACGCGCCCAAGGCCGAGAAGCAGCTCGAGTCTGCTCGTGCCGCGCAACGGAGGGTGGAGCAAGCCGCCCGATTAGCTGGGGAGATACTCTCTGATGAGGGTATGAAGTGGAAGAACGGTAATGAGCTGGTACAGCGCCAGCTCAACGCCCCGAATTTCGTTGACCCGGGCTCGGACATCGAAGCCAAGATGTGGGCAGACGTGCTCAAGGACGCCGCCTACATGCCCAAGGCTGATGCCGGCAAGGTGCGGCTGGCAGCGATGAGTGACGGCAAGCTGTTAGCCATGCAGCGTGACAATTATGCGCAGCTGCGGAAGAGAATGAAGTATCTGGCCGAGGATGTGCGGGAAAGCCAGGCGGCGCGGGCAGCCAACGCCAAAATCCTCGCTCACCGCACGTCAAAAATGGCGATCCAGAAGCGGGCTGACTCGAAGCTGCTGGCAGCCGAGGCCAACTACGTGTCGACGGTGTCGAAAATTGGCGGCAAGAGCAAGGTGGCCACCTCGGCGAGCGACTTGAGAAGCAAGATCCTCAAGGACTCGCAGCAGGCGCGTGCCCTGCAGCTTGTTGGGCAGGCGGGCGCCATGATGGCAGGCCGCTACGGCAGCGTCGCAAAGGACACGGACGCGCCGGCAACGGGCATGGGTGGCGACAGCACCGCTGCTAGTTTGACAGCTAGTGCTTTGGGCGCCGCGAGCGCGCCGGCCGCCGGGAGCTCGTTCTCTCCGACGCGTACTGCGCGCCTCAGCCATGAGGAGCACAAAAAACAAGGGGACAAGGGCAAGATGTCTGGCGCGCAAGCCGTCGCGGCCGCTGCCAAGGGCTGGTTCTCTCCGTACTCAGCAGTCTCTCCGTACTGAGTTCGCGTGCCTGGTCATTCCTAGTAGTGTATGCTGAGCTCATTTATTGGAGGGTTGCGCCCAATACATCACCGTGTAATCTCTTTATTTACTTATTTATTTGAGGTCTGCGCTCAATTTAGTGACCATCTTTATCAGCAGTATAGTTGCACTTCTCCAAAGGAGTGTCCTCTGGAAAGAGATCAAGGCTGGCTAGTAGTTCTCTTTTACAGTATCGCTAGGTCTCTTTTGACACTTAGCTAGAATTACACTTAACTGCTGCGTTCCAAGTTCGCTTCTGACCTGGGGATCAAAGGTCAGCAGCGCAGGGTAATGGAGGGAGGGAGGGAGAGAGAGAGAGAGAGAGAAGTTTATTGACAATAAAATAGATGACTGAAGGTCGGTAAGTACAATGCCTCTTCAGGGTGACACCGCCGCTGGGCACTCGTGGCCCAGCATTGGCGGCGAGTACTATACCCCCACTCTCCGTTCGGCCTTGTGGCACGCGTTTCAGCAGCACACAAGAGGGACCAAACCGTTGCTGGTCCGCCCCAATCATCAACCCGCTCTTTCGAGGGTTCGGGATCCCAAACCGATCCACAGCCTCCCTGGTAAAACGGGCGGGCCGGGATCATCCCTTTCCGATATTCGCCGGATCTCCTTGGAGGGAAAGGGACCTCGCACGTAGGATGAGACACGGGTGACCTGCCATCCAGGGAAAAAAAATACGGGAATCGAACCCCACCCGGCCCATGCGTTCCCCACGGCGGAACGCTTCGTCGTCATCGTGTCGTGTACCAAATTACCCCAGCCAAGAATCCATCTGTGCCAGCCACAATGTAGCTGCAGGTCACAGTCGCTGGGGCAGCCTCCGGGTGAGTGATG
>Ga0315905_10007712_pt1 | contig 10893 bp, 8 predicted proteins | sample LakEriMetagenome_5_FD_203522 | JGI IMG/M metagenome (GOLD analysis project Ga0315905, IMG submission 203522) | Freshwater fungal communities from buoy surface, Lake Erie, Ohio, United States - Buoy 4 MA121 | ecosystem: Environmental > Aquatic > Freshwater > Lake | place: USA: Lake Erie, Ohio... | reverse complement strand
GGGCACATTGTTTTGGTCGATGGGTTTGACGGCTAAAATCCAGCTTCAGCCGCCGTAGTTCAATGGATAGAACGAGTGCCTCCTAAGCGCTAGATACAGGTTCGATTCCTGTCGGAGGCACCAGAAACCAGTCTCAACTCGCTTCCGCACATCTCAAGAACCTTATTTTCATTAGGTTTTTTGTATTTCTTAAATTTCAAGCTGTATCATCTTGTCTCATGACATACCGACATTTTGTCGGTACAAATGTCGGCACTTGCTCCCACTGCAAGCTGACATACCGACACTTCGGGGGAGAGATGAAATTAACAGCAACAGCAGTCAAAAATGCCAAGCCCGGAAGACACTCCGACGGCGAGGGGATGTATTTACTAGTTACCGAAGCGGGCCAAAAATATTGGCGCTTTGACTACCGGTTCCTTGGGAAGTACAAAACGTTAGCACTTGGCGTATTTCCCGACACTACTTTGGCGATGGCCCGAAGCAAACGCACCGAGGCAAGATCTCTATTAGCAAGCGCTCAAGATCCATCCGTTGCAAAACGCAAAGCAAAAGCCGTTGCAAAACAGAAGCTTGACAATACGTTTCAATCAGTCGCACTAAAGTGGCTAGAGACTACGGAATCACAGCGAAAGGCAAATACAGATGCCAAACTTAAAAGCTGGCTTAGCCGTGACGTATTACCTCAATTAGGCAACCTGCCTATTAGTGAAATCAAGACTACCGACATATTGGTTACGCTTCGCAAGATGGAGGCGCGGGGCGTCTTTGACTCTGTGCTCAGGGTCAAGCAAATCATTTCTAGGATCATGAAATTTGCAGTGCGAGAGGGATTGACTGACAGAGACCCTACTTATGAACTACAAGGCCCAGATACATTTAAGAGTAAACCAACAAAACACCACGCAGCAATTACCGACCCAAAAGGATTTGGCGGCTTGCTTCGCGCAATTGCTGGCTATGAAGGCCATTTTGTAATCAAAACAGCCTTGCAACTTTCACCAATGGTATTTGTGAGGCCGGGTGAATTGCGGGCAATGGAGTGGTCAGAGGTAGATCTAGAAAATGCAACTTGGTCGATCCCGGGGCATCGTATGAAAATGTCAATTGACCACATCGTTCCCCTCAGCACTCAGGCAGTCGAATTACTGACCCGACTACGTTTGATTACAGGTCACCATAAACTAGTTTTTCCTTCTATAAAGGGCGAAGGTAGGCCGATCAGTGAAAACACGCTTAATGCTGCACTTAACTCAATTGGCTACGATGGAAGCTTGCACAGAGCACATGGCTTTCGTGCTAGCGCAAGAACCCTGCTTGATGAGCAACTTGGTTTCCCAGCGCATCTAATTGAGCATCAACTTGCACATGCAGTAAAAGATGCAAATGGACGGGCATACAACAGGACATCTCACTTAGAAGAGCGAAAAAAAATGATGCAGCGATGGTCTAATTATCTGGATCAGTTAGCAGTTGGCGGGAAAGTACTAACCTTCAAATCTGCGTCATGAGTAAATCCAAAAAGAATTCCGAAGGCATTAAAAAGCTTGCAATTTGGAAGGCGGCGGAAAGTAAAGCTTCAGCAGTTCTAGATATTCTTGTAGCGAACAATACGATCACAGAAGATGTAAAAGCTGTTTATTTAAATGCCTGTACTGAAGCATTACTGAAAGAGGAAAAGTGGGAAACCATTTTTGCAAGCGCAAGAGCGCACGCAAGTAACGATACACAGATTAAATCCTCGCAACAGAAACAAAAAAAACTATATAAGTGGCTAGATTCATATCTAGAAGATTACAAAACCCTTGATGATGCTGCGTATGCCGCTTGCGAAAAACAGGTCGTCGCTTTGGGTTTTGATCAAATTCGCAAATTCATCACCGCCTACCGCAAAGAAAAACCAAAAGGCAAGTAGTCCGCGCGCACTGTACTTGGACTTTGCAATAGGACTCTTTTTTAATAGCGCAAAGCTATTTAAACAGGAGTCTTCATGGCACAAGCCGCCTCACCTAATTGGTTCACTGAATACCCAGATTGCGCATTCTTGCGCGAGCGTCAACTGATTGGCAACCCCAAAGACCCAAACAGCCGCAAGCTGATTCCAATCAGCAGGGCAACACTTTGGCGAATGGTGAAGACTGGTCGATTTCCTCCTCCGAAAAAGCTAGGCCCCAATATTGCGGCTTGGAATGTCGGCTTGGTTAGGGCTTGGCTTTTTGAGCAGTCAAATTCATTAGACAGATTGGAGCCTCAATGAACCAACCCTACGAAAAGTTCCATTCACTGAACCTCATCTGCCTAATCAAATATCGGAGATGGCAATGCTAAAACCTAAATTTGAAAACTTCCCCAAGGAACTTCAACGCCATGACCAGTGGGTAGTTTGGAAGGGTCAAAAGATACTGTACGACCCAAACCGTCTCAACAGTAAAGCAAATGTCAACGACCCCTATTCGTGGGGATCATTTAAGCAAGCAGATGCCGCATACAGCGAAGGTGGATGGTTAGGAGTTGGCTTTGTTTTAACGGGCAATGGAATCGCTGGTGTAGACCTCGATAAGTGCGTAATTGACGGTCAACCAAACAAAGATGCCCTGCAACTTATGGCTGATTTGGACGCACCTTACGTTGAGATCTCTCCAAGCGGAAATGGTCTTCGTGCCTTTGGTTTTTCAAATCAATCAATCACAGGTGCACGTGGGCAGCTTAATGGCCTATCGGTAGAGTTGTATACCAAAGGACGTTATTTGACTCTCACAGGCCACACCATAAAGAATGAGCCACTCAGCGTCTTAACAGGCTTTGAAGCACTAGCAGAAAAAATCCGTCGTCGACCTACAGAAGATACAGAAAGCAATACTTCTGTCTCCTCTGTTTCCTCTGTAGGTGGACACTTTTCGTTTCCCGTCAGTACTGTTCCCACTGGTGTGGGTCAACGTCACAGAGCGATCTTTGAATTAGCTCGATGGCTTAAAGGTACAGAGCCAAACGCTACGAGACAAAGACAGCACGAAGTTGTTAAGGTCTGGCATACCCTGCACTTACCCGTGATCGGCACGAAAGACCTATCAACCTCATGGGCTGACTTCAGAAACGCGTGGGAAAGGGTTAAGCAGCCTTATGGGGCTACTTTAGCCAAATGCCTGAGCACACTACCAAACGCGCCGGATGTTGCAGCCTTAAGCGACTATGGCCCTAAAGCGATTCACTTGGCGCAGATCTGTTTGGCACTTCAAGCCCGTGCTGGTGATTCACCTTTCTTTCTTAGCTCGCGAATAGCTGGACAACTTATTGGCAACCACTTTGCCGATGCCGCTACTTTATTGAGATGCTTTGTTAATGAAGGCTGGCTGGTGTTAGTTAAGGCTGGGGCTGGAAGTAGAGCGTCCCGATACAAATTAAACATTAACGGAGGTTGATATGAACAAACCAGCCCAAAAACAGGACTTGTCCCATTTCCCAATTAGTCAGATCAAACAAGCGCCCGAGAACGAGTCAATCTATGACAATTTTGGTGTGGCCAATGCTGACGATAGGCAACTGATTGAATCAATCAATGACAATGGAATCCAGGAACCCTTAGTTATAACTGCCGACTGGGTTCTTTTGAGTGGACATAGACGACTGGCTTCAGGCTTATACCTTGGTCTTAGCACAGTGCCAGTCAGGATACTTGATGAAGTCATTTTTGCAGATTTAGATAAGCAAAAACGTGTCAAATTACTTCGCTTGTATAACCAACAGCGCGAAAAATCGGCATCTGAAAAAATCAGAGAAGCTATTGTCAGCATTGACCCCAAGGCAGCACATGTTGAGTTGAAGGAATACAACAAGCGGCGAAAATCCCTTAGCTCATCAGATGGCGAAATAACTATTACTGGTACAAAAACAAGGGCAAAGATAACGACGCTTCAATTTCTAAAGGCTGCAAAAGCAGCAATTCAGAAAGAGAGGAAGTATTGGCCACTATCAGTTCGTCGTATTCATTATCTTTTGCTTAACAATCCACCCCTATGTCATGACCGTAAACCAAATTCTACGTATGAAAATATTCAGAAATGTTATAAAAAACTCACTAATTTACTAAGTCGCGCAAGGCTAACAGGAGAAGTACCGATTCAAGCTATTGAGGACTCTACACGACCAGTTTTAGAGGGGGGCGGCTTTGATACTGTTGGCGAGTACATTGGTCAAGAAATTCAAAATTTCTTAACTGGTTACAACAGAAATTTGCAGCAAGGCCAACCTCATCACATAGAGATTATTTTGGAAAAAAATGCGCTACGTACTGTTCTTGAGGAAGTAGCAAGGGAGTATTGCATTCCGATCACTACAACGAGAGGGTATGCCTCAATACCTCCTAGGCATGATGTTTACAGGCGCTACATACAATCAGGAAAATCTAAGCTAATACTTCTCTGCCTGACAGACTTCGATCCGGACGGCGATGAAATTGCCGAAAGTTTCTGCCGTTCAATGCGTGATGACTTCGGTATTTCAAGCATTCAGTCATTCAAGGTTGCATTAACACGGGAAGACGTAGAAAAATACGATCTACCAAGCGATATGGATGCCAAAAAAACCAGTGTTAACTACAAAAAGTTTTTTGCGCGGTACGGCTCTAACAGAGCAGTTGAACTTGATGCTGCACCTGTAGAGCTTCTTCAGGAAAAGTTACGGGGAGCAATCGAGTCAGTTCTTGACATGAATGAATTCAATGCTCAAATCAAAATTGAAGAGCAAGACGCTAAAGAGCTAAAAGCGCGAAGGACGGTTGTTTTGGAAACGTTAAGGGGCTAAGAAATAGGACTTGTCCCATTTCTAAAGCCAAGCATTCTTTATCTGGAAAAGATGAATAAAGAAAAATCCATCTGTTGCATTTAAAAATCACTTCCTCTTGAAGACAATGACAAATACACAACTTAGTTGAATTTTTGAGTATCCATGGGGAAGCGAAAACTTTTGCAAAGATAAATGCAAAAACGTCAAAACATCCTATTTCGCTTACGCCGCTTTTGCTCAATCATTCCCAGCTGAATTAGTATGGACTCGAGGTACTTGATGTAGGCATTACCTTCAACTATCTGCCTTCGCGATTCTAGGGTGCAATTCCCATGCTGGTAATTCGGATGATCTTTCCCAGACAAAGACGCTCCACCATGAAGTCGACAACGTGCCTTACCTTGCAGTGGCGGCTTTTGGCAAGGGTTGCCAGACCGTGTCTTAGCTCCGCAGGTCACTTTTTTGGCTTACGAATTAGGCCAAGCTGATCAGAAATTTTTAACCGTCGTCGGATTTCTTTTCTGAGCTCACAGGTCGTTAAATTTTGAGGCAATTTTGGAAAAATTGAATGCTTTTTCATTTGAAATCCTCACAAAAGATGCTGCCTATATTTTAAGCAACTTAGGATTTTTTAGTTATTCTTTGAGCGAAATAAGTTACAAAGCTTCGACTAATTCGATACGCCTAATTTGCGTTGTGCAGGGGGGGGTGCTTGACAGTTAAAGTGAGTTTTGAGGTAACTGATAGATTTCCTTAAGTCATCTGAATTAACTCAGGTAATTTAAATGTTATGAGCCTTCACGTATCAACCAGACTGACTGGCTTTTCTGATGTCTTTGACCACCTCCTTGGCAGTGGCCTTGAATTTATTGGATTTCGTCCACACTCCTTAACTTGAGAAAATGAACCAAGCTCCTTAAATCAAGTTCCACTATTTGTCTCAGACCCGCAGAAGTCGCACAGGCACTTCAACAACAGTACGAAGACGGCCTTTTAGATGGGCTGCTTGGAGGATGCTTTGCGCGTGCGCTGCAAACCAGAAGTGTTCAGTTGCAGCCAAGTGGAACAGTCCACTAGTGAGGTTTTCACTTGGGTGCTCAAGCGCGAGGAGATCACACTAAGCATGGGCGGGCGCGTGACAACATCTTTGTGAAAAAACTTTAGCGCAACGTTAAGCATGAGAGTATTTTATTCAAGGCTTCGCCACCATAGTTGACTAGCTCTTGGGCTTGAGTAAGTACTTTTGGAATACAACGGTGCGATCGGCCTTACTAATACATGGACTTTAAAACGCCCGATGATGTTTGCCGAAGTACAAGCGGCGGTGGTGCAGTGTTCGTTGACAAGAACGGCGCCAAGGAGAGGCTACAAGTTCGCTTTGGTTCAGAGCGACTGAGTTCAGAGAAAAAACAGTCTAGAATAAAAATACAGATAGAATTTGCAAGAATATGGCATTACTGTAACACCTCCAACTCGACGCTTTACTACGATGCGGATGGCTCAGGCTCTGCTCAGTCTGGGGTGGCTATTGCTGTGCTTACTGGCGTTACTTCATTAAATGACACCAAATTATGGTTGTTTTGATATAGAAAATACTCTCCTAGGGAAAATTAATGACAATTTATAAGGTTAAAAAATTAGCATTTATTTGTATTGTATATTTAATTTATAACCAATATGCTCTAGCTGATGAGATGATTGTCGGATTAAATTACCACAATAAAAACTTAATCAATATAACAGGAAAAAAAAATAATGATTTGATTTACAAAAATAATGACTCAAGCCACTTACCAAAAAACATAGTAAGTTTTAGATATAAATTAGAAAATGAAAAAAATTTATATTATTATGAAATTAACCAGTACACTCAAATACAGCCTATTACGCAATATATAAAAATATATTTCGGCCCCTTGAAAACTTTTCTTCCGATCGAAGGAGAGAAAATTATCAGATTTGACCAAAGAAATTTTTCAATATCAAAAGAATATGATTACAGCATAAATTATAAAAATAATTTCAAATTAATATATGGAGGGCAGTTAAGTAATATTAATCTTAGTTATATTGATATAGGCGATGAGTCTAGAGCATCCAGTTATTTCATAAGTCCTTATCTTCGTATGAAAGTTCAAAGTAATCACTATAGTAATATTCCATTATATATGGAAATATCGGCATATACTTCCTTAAAAAATAGTAATTACAGCATTGGTGGAACAAATTTCTCATTTGGCGGAAAAGTTTTTTCAGAAAAAAATTCTGAAATAAATATTGCATTTAGAAGGCAAAGCATTAATATTAATTATATTAAAAATGAAAACTTAGTATCATTTTCAAACTACGGCAACGGCTTGGACTTATTTTTAACTTACAAATTTAATTGAAAAAAGATAAATATGATAATTTATGCAACTAAATCTATTTTTTCTGACATAAACATTACTGAGTCCACAGTTCAGCAATTAGAAGATCAGCAAAGCTCAAAGACTGAAGATTTTTTACGAGATAAATTATCAAGTTGGTGGCTTAGTAATATCTCTAGTACACCACTGCCAATGGGTTTTTCCGGTGATGATTTCGAGCAACAATTATCAGACATATTAGAATCAGCTAAATCATTGCTAACAACTACAGTTAATGGTTGGCAGCATATATTTCAAAATGGTTTTGACTCGACAAGTCCTGATGCACGAATAAATGTTGCTACCGATGGAACCAGTATAACGGGTAGTTCTATATCGCAAACAAGCAGTGGGTTTTTAGATTTTACAATCACCGGATCGTCTTTAATTTCAAACTCGCAATCTTATAAAATCAAGAGTATGAATTTTCATTATTTGTTACCAGATTCTAAAATTGAAGCTAGAATTACAATTCTAGGGAATATTGAAGTTAATAATGGGATCATAAATAAGAGTACTTTTCTAATTTCAGAATTTAATTTAAATATTGGAGGGTTTATTTATGAAAATTTCAAAGGAAAAATTTCTTTTGTAAACATAAAGCAAACAAGTGGCACATATGAGTATTTAAATATAGCTGCTGATAATTTGTCTTTTTATATTGATAATAATCCAAAAGATAAAGCAAAAATAGCACTGTCGTTGTCTGGTAATTTTTATGATCTTGTCAACAAAAATTACTCGTATCGCGCCATTGAGCCAATTGAAAAGTTGAACTCTGTATCAATACAATTAGGTGATTTTACACTTAATTTGAATTCCTTAAATATATTGTCTACTAGTAGTGAATCTGCTGTAGATGCTGCAATACTAAAAGCTATTAGGGCTTCATTGGTTAAGACTGGAATTGATCTTGGATTTAACATCGATCTAGGAAATGGATTCGATATAGCACTCATGAACTCCAAACTGACTGTTAATAAAATTAATCCGGATATTTATTCAGTTAAAGGGGCTACATTTGAATTAAATATTGACTCTAAATTGGGCAATGAAGTCATTGTATTTAAAGTAAAAATCGTATTCGATGCTGCTCTTAATATAATAACAGGAGATCTGTTGCCTTGTTATGTTACCAGTATTGAACTGAGTTCTGAGCCATCGAGTATTTTTCCTGATCTAATTAAAATAATAATTCAAGATATAAAAATCGACACTAAAAATTTAAATAATATAAATACTAGCTCTATAAATACTATAGTTGAAGACATCACATCATACAATGTATTGGACAGTAAAACATTTTCACTTAGTTACGATGGAAATATTAATCTTTATGAAAAAGGATTTTCGAATATTATTAGTTTTACGCAAATTGGATCTTCATCCGTCAGTATCACAGGTAATAGTCTGAGTAATACATTGATTACGAATAACGGTAACGATACCCTAAGAGGGCTAGGCGGCAATGATTTAATTAACGGCGGAGGTGGAGTTGACACGTATTGGCTAGAAGGTAAGCAGTCAGATTACGTCTTTAAGTCGGCCTCTGGTGTGGTCACTGTTGCTGATACTGGTGGTAACGGTGATGGTACTGACACTCTTATAAATATTGAGTTCGTATACTTTAGAGCTGACAACAGTACATTGCTTCTGGTTGATTTACTTGCCAAAACTAATAATCTTCCAGCCAGTGCAAACGCGGCGCTGACTGTTACAGAGGACATAGCCAGCAAGCTACTTGCGTCAAGCTTCAAGTTTGCTGATGCGGACAAGGGCCAGACCCTGCAAAAGGTAGTGATCACCAGCTTGCCAACAGCAGGCACTCTCAAGCTCAGTGGCGTTGCGGTACAAACTAATGATGAGATTGCCATTGCGTCTATCAACGCAGGCAACTTGACGTACGTGACAGCAGGTAATGGAAATGGACTGGCGTACGCAACGATGGGCTTTAAGGTGCACGATGGGATTGCGCCTAGCGCCTCAAGCTACACCTTGACGTTCAACGCGACAGCAGTCAACGACGCGCCAGCGGTAGCCAACGCGATAGCAGATCAAGCCGCCACAGAAGGTAGTGCGTTTAGCCTATCTGTTGCCAACGCATTCACAGATGTGGATACAGGTGACGTACTCACGCTGAGCGCCACGCTGTCTGACGGGAAACCGCTACCCACGTGGCTGAAGTTCACGCCTGCTACGGGTGCGTTTGCTGGAACGCCACTGGATGCCGACAGCAGCAAGACAATAAACGTGATGGTCAAGGCAACCGATATGGGTAAGGCAGTTGCTTCAGACACCTTTGCCTTGGTGATCACTGGGGTCAATGTGGCACCTGTTGTCAAAGCGATTACGGCAGCAGCGGCAGCCACTGAGAACCTAGCGTTTACCTACACTATCCCCATAGGAACGTTTACTGACTCGGACTCAGGGGACTTGCTCACCTACAGCGCAAGTGGGCTGCCCTCAGGCCTGAGCATCAACTCAAGCACAGGAGCTATTACCGGCAAGCTCAGCTTTGCAGGTGCCGATACACCTCAGAGGTCAATCACACTGACCGCGACCGACAGGGCGGGCTTGAGTGCAAGTACAAACCTTACGCTGAACGTCAAAGATGTGCCAACGATCACTGGTACATCGGCTGCGGACACGCTTGTGGGCGGTGCTGGGGCTGATGTCATCACTGGGGGAGCTGGAAGTGACCAGCTCACGGGAGGCGCGGGAGCCGATCAGTTTAGGTTTGACCAGACTCCAGGATCATCCAACTTGGACACGATCACAGACTTTGTCAGTGGCACAGACAAGTTGATATTTAGCGTGAAAATATTCAAGGCGCTGGGCACTAAAGCTGGTGCAGTAACGAGCGCTCAGTTTGTGCAGGGTGCTGGATTAACCACAGGTCAAGATGCGACGGACAGGTTAGTGTTTAACACCTCCAACTCGACGCTTTACTACGATGCGGATGGATCCGCTACGGTTCAAGCAGGGGTGGCTGTTGCTGTGCTCACTGGCGTGACTTCCTTGAGCGTTGCTGATTTACTTTTGTACTGAAATTTATCTCTGTTTCAAAACAAAATATAAAACTTCCAATTACTATTGCCAAAACCTCTCTGAATTCGATGGTATCGTTTGAGCAAATTAGTATGCGAAGGCTGATGGGAGTCCTAAGGCCTATAAGTGGGGGTGCGGGGTGGGTGGGGTCTGAATGGCTGTAATTTGGAAGGGACGGGGGTCAAGACAACTTAAAATGGATTTGCTAATTTGGTAATCCTAAACTCACTAAGTTACCCCAAAGCAAAGTGAAAAGACATGAAAATACCAAATGTCGGTATTTATGTCGGTACTTCAATTCGAAAAGTTATAAATTTCTTATATTTATTGGCTTACAAGAAGATTTACGATTCCTGTCGGACACCAAGTAAAAGCTAACAAGCTTGGTTCATTGCACTTAAAGACAATTCTTCTTAAGAGCCATGACATCGTGGTGTAAATCATGGGCCCATGCCCGGCGATTTCTGCCTTGGGCCATTTGAAGCTCTCCAAAATTCACCACCGCCTTCAAGCCTTTTGCATTGAGTGCGCTCCAAATAGAAGCAAGCAAAGTGTCATCACCCACAAACCGAGCAGCCATGCTGATACTTTGTGTGTGAGTATCAACAAACTGCAAAGCCAAAGTTTGAATGGGCGCGTCGCCTTCAATGGCAGA
>Ga0315905_10007711_pt1 | contig 10894 bp, 13 predicted proteins | sample LakEriMetagenome_5_FD_203522 | JGI IMG/M metagenome (GOLD analysis project Ga0315905, IMG submission 203522) | Freshwater fungal communities from buoy surface, Lake Erie, Ohio, United States - Buoy 4 MA121 | ecosystem: Environmental > Aquatic > Freshwater > Lake | place: USA: Lake Erie, Ohio... | reverse complement strand
CCTATTACACAGCCTTTGTCAAATTTGGCCGACACCTAGTGGGAGTTAGATGCGTCAACACTGCCAGCTTCACTGACTGGTTATTGAAGAATAATAAAAAGATAGACTATTGGTGCAAGGAAACACTGTATCTAGAATGGCTACACGAGTATATGAAAAAAGAAGCAGTTCAAGATGCACTGGAGCGAGCGCTGAAAGAAATGCAGGACTACGCGGATTCCGAACCCAAGCTACAGAATAATTTTAACAACTATTTTCGTCTGGGATCGGCTAATCGCATTGTGCATCATATATCAAATGGTCGTATCAGTCCGTGGATTGTTTATAATTGTGACAGTGGTGTTGACTTCATCAGTTCACTCAATGAGGAGCAGATTGCGATCATAATGCCCTGGATTGATCCAGACCATTGGCAGCGCAAGTTCAAAGATTATCTAGCTGATACTGAATGGGTCAAGTCATTGCTGACAGCAGCCGCACTATGAAAACTGTGAGTATATCGCCAAAATCACTGAGCAGTGCTTCCGGCTGGACTGCGTCAAGTCTGGGAATTGAAATGAGCCGTTGGTGCAAGGAACAGGGCTTGCTGACTGGCCGAGATTTTGAGTGGGCATATCATCCCGAAGATTATACAGTTAATTTTACCTTTTACGGTGAGGCAGAAAAGTTTGCCTCACTGTTTGCATTAAAGTGGAATAATTATCAATGATCGAGATAGACTTTCTTGGCGGTCTGCACGGAAATTTTTTATGTTATGCTATCAATTCACTGAATCCGAATATTAGACACATTCGGCCGTTTACTAAATTTGGAACTAGTCATGGACCTTATACTAAAACTATAGCAGAGTGTGATCATTACACACATTATAGGAAGCCATTTAAAACAAGAAATGTTATATCAATAGTCTGCGACGATGACGACTGCCTATTGGTATCTTTGTTATGTTACGGACGCTCTGGCGATTTTAATTTTGATTTAAAAAACTTTAATGTAAACTTTTATGATCAAGTCAAAGGCACACCTTTCGAAGACTCAATATATCTAATAGATGCCGCATACGGAACAAACTGTAAAATAGATAATTCCATACATCGAGGAATATTACGAGAATATTTTAAATTTAATTTTTTAGATTATACTCAAAATAATCTTATTTCAAAAGTTTACGATCAAAAATATGATTTTGAAGTTTTCAAATTTGATTTAAAAAACTTTTACGACTTTGATAAATTTATATATAGTCTGACAAAAATTGTAGAGTATTTTAATATTGAATATTCTATAGATGTAGAATGGTACAAAGAAATATGGTCAGAGTTTATTGGACATATAAAACAGCTGAGCGAGGTTGACATTGCTATGGCAACTTTGGATGCCATAAAATTAAAACAGTTTAAAACTATAGATTTTAATCTGCTTCAAGAATCTTGGCTCAACGCACGATTGGAACTTATATATAATAAAGAGATGCCATTCATGCAAGATCAGTACTTTTCTAATACATTAGAAATAATAGAATATTTAAAACAATGAAATTCAAATCAGACATTGACATAGATTTTGCCAACAGAGATCAAATACTGTCACTGTTGCCTCACACCACTGCCAGCATTATTCGTGATGGTAAGTTGACCAAACACAATACTGGAGTTTATTTTACAGGTATTCCACAAGATCCGTTCACTGCACAAGCCAGCCTGGACTATAATACAGCAGAAGATTTGGGCTATGTAAAGCTGGATTTCTTAAATGTGAATCTCTATAATCAAGTCCGAGACGAAGCACATTTGATAGAACTGATGTCACGAGAGCCAGACTGGGCCAAACTCTACGAGCGTGAATTTTGTGAGAAGATAATACACATTGGCAATCACTACGATACTTTGATCAAAATGCCTCAGGCAGTGAACAGTATTCCCAGGATGGCCATGTTTTTATCAGTTATCAGACCTGCCAAACGGTACTTGATTGGTTTGCCCTGGGCCGAAGTTGCTGAGACTGTTTGGGAGAAACCCGCGGACGACAGTTATTATTTCAAAAAAAGCCATTCAATAAGTTACAGCCACTTGGTAGTGGTGCATATGAATTTGTTAGACGACTCGCCTAACTAAGGTAATACTACGGCGCTTACTGCGCTTCTGTGCTGATTCTTTCAAGCTCAGCGCAGGGCCATATTTCAGTTCTACATCCTTGCTGTTGAAGGTTTTCAGCGTGGGCCTGAACTGATTCCAATCTGCTTTGAGAAAAATGTTAATGGGCACCATCCTGTTGCTTTCCCACCACCATGTTTCCCCCAGTTCTAAATACAACAGCTTTTGTGGCTCTGTCTTTAGTACCGCATAATCATATATGCTGGTGATAACATCGTCGATATTTTGTATCACCCCAATATACTCGTTGCCTCCGTAGGTAAGATAGCTGAGAAAAGGGTATTGGTCTAATAGTTTTTGGTAATCCACTTGATATTTATAACCAAAAATTTTCAAGGTTTTGAATATGGTATTGTGCTAAATACTTGATGCAACAGATAAATTCTTACATCTACGATAATTCCGTATTGGTGCAATACGATGTAGATCCCGAGATCATGCAAAGGAACCGAGTAGTGTACACAAACACCTTACAAATTTACAAAGGGATAGATAATATCCTTAAGATCAAGGTACAAAACGCCGATCAGAAGCCAGTTAATATCACGGGTTTCAATTTGACTTTTAACATGGTGGAAGACTATGTTTTTGCCAATGCAACCACGGTACTGAGTACCAATGTGACCATAGTAAATGCCAATGCAGGACTGGGATCTGTGACTATTTCCAGCTTGAACATGGTTCAATTGACTGCGGAACAGTACAATTACAATGTAAAAATAAACAATGGCACTGCCAACATTGCAGCCTATGTGGACGATAACTACGGCGCCGCGGGACAAATAATGGTAAGTTCTGCAGCCTATCCAGTTGCGGAACCTGTGGCACTGGATCTGGGCACTATTAATGACAGCACAGACAGTGCTATCTACGATTTTGGGAATATATAATGAGTAAAACAGTACAATTGAAACGCGGCAATACTGCACAAAATTCAACCTACACTGGTGCACAGGGCGAAGTCACCGTTAACACCACTAACTATACATTGGTAGTGCATGATGGCGCAAGGCAAGGTGGATACCCACTGCCCAATTACAGCAATACCAATGTGGCCGCATACCTAATCACATCAACAGGTAATATCAGTGCTGGCAATATCACCGCCAACTCCATATCAGTTACCAGCGTGGTACAATTCGCTAATTTGACCACCACACAAATAAATGCAATAACTCCAATATCTAGAGGAATGACGGTGTTCAATTTTACAACCGGAAACATACAGGTATATAATGGCACAAAGTGGGCCAACATAACGTTGTCTTAAAAGGAGCTCCGATCAAAACGGACATACCTACTGGATGCACCAAACTGTAACTTTAAATAAATAACATATAAACAGGATTCAGATATGGCATCATATACAATAGTTACCGCAACAGCAGCCAATGTGGCCGGGAACACCAACACAATTAACAGCACCAAAGTTAAGGTGGTAGCAAACGCAGCCTGTGTTTACGCTATCAACGCACCAGCAACATTGACCGCCAATGTGGGCGCATTGATTCCCGCAAACTTTCCCACATATATAAACATGACTGGCATTGGTAACAGAATTTCAGTCCTACCAGTTTCGGGTGTCAATACTGCCATCACAGTAACAGAATGCGGTACTGTTTATCAGAGCGCACTAAACCAAAACAGCACAATATTTGAGAATACCTGATTTTGAAATCATATGATTTATATATCAGACTATAACACCTAATTAGTTGATTTCAACCAATCGTTAGTATATACTAACAGAATGTTTAATGCTGTTCAGGATTATACCCTAAGTATACTGCCATCTAAGCGACGCCGAAGCCAAGCTGGCTGGCTGAGTTTCAATGCAGTCTGCTGCCATCATAATGGCGACAGCGCAGACACCAGAGGGCGTGGCGGGTGTATCACTAATCCGGATGGTGGAGTCAGTTACCATTGTTTTAATTGTCAATTCAAAACCAGTTATCAACCTGGCCGACCATTAAGTTTTAAATTTCGTAAATTACTAAATTGGCTGGGTGCGGATCCAACAGAAGTTAAGAGATTGGTGATTGAAGCAATTCGAATCAAAGAATTAATTCGACCTGAAGATATCCGAGAGCCCGCGGAAGAAATAGTATTTGAAGCCAGAGCATTGCCACAGGAAGCACAGAGCTTTTTGGCCCTGGCTGAATTTTATAAACTGGCAGAGTATCAAAGCACACCAAAATTGTTTACTGATGCGGTACACTACTCACTGGATAGAAAAATTGATACTATCAAGTACGATTTATATTGGACTCCGGAAATAGAGCACAAACTAAATCATAGAGTTATTGTGCCTTTTGTCTACAAAGGTGCTACAGTGGGATACACTGCCAGAGCCACAGTGGATGGTATTAAACCCAAATACCACAGTAATCATCCGGCCAACTTTGTGTTCAACATGGATCATCAATTGCCCACGAGTAAGTTTGTGTTGGTAGTAGAAGGGCCGTTTGATGCCATGAGCGTGGACGGAGTCAGTGTACAGACCAATGAAATCAGTGAACAACAGGCAGAAATTATTGAAGGTTTAGGTCGAGAAGTGATATATGTACCGGACTTTGACCAGCACTTAAATAAACAAGGCCGACCAGTGTGGCCCGGACTGGCAGCAGTTGAGCAGGCCATTGAATATGGATGGTCTGTGTCGTTCCCAGTCTGGCGTGAGACTTGCAAAGATGTCAACGCAGCAGTGATTAAATATGGTAAACTATTTGTGATCAAGGCCATACTTGAAGGCAAAGAATCAAATAGTTTGAAAATTAAATTGATAGCAGGTAAGATATAATATATGAGTAAAGAATACACCACCGACCTACAACGGCTATTTTTGGAAATGATGGTCCAAAAATCTGAAAGCTATGTACGGGTCCAGAACATTTATAATCCAGAGAACTTTGATCGTAGCATACGCAGTGCGGCTAAATTTATCAAAGAGCATGTGGATGAACACAAAGCCATGCCCACTGCTGAACAGATTTTAGCTGTGACCACCGTGGCATTAAAGCCGCTGCCAGATTTAACTGACAGCCATTACGATTGGTTCATGGGAGAGTTTGAAGGCTTTACTAAAAAGCAAGAACTGGAACGGGCCATACTAAAATGTGCAGACATGTTGGAGAAGGGCGAGTATGATCCAGTGGAAAAGATCATCAAGGATGCAGTGCAGATCAGTTTGACCAAAGACATGGGCACTGAATACTTTGAAGATCCCAGAGCTCGGCTGATGAAAATCAAAAGCAACAACGGACAAGTGAGTACAGGTTGGCCGACCATGGATCAAAGATTGTTTGGTGGTATGAATCGAGGCGAACTCAATATCTTTGCTGGTGGATCGGGATCGGGCAAGAGTTTGTTCATGCAGAACATTGCCATTAACTGGGTCACTCAAGGACTCAATGGTGTGTTTTTAAGTTTAGAACTCAGTGAAGAACTGTGTGCTATGCGTATGGACAGTATGGTGGCAAATGTCAGCACCAAAGAAGTGTTTAGAGATTTGGACAATGTTGAACTCAAAGTCAAAATGGCAGGCAAGAAGAGCGGTAGTCTCCGTATCAAGTACATGCCTGCACAGAGCAATGTGAATCAAATTCGTGCATATTTGAAAGAACTGGAAGTGCAGACAGGCAGAAAAACAGACTTTATCATGGTGGACTACTTGGACTTGGTCATGCCAGTCAGCGCCAAAGTTAGTCCCAATGATTTGTTTGTCAAAGACAAGTATGTGAGTGAAGAATTGCGCAATTTGGCCAAAGAGTTTAATATCTTGATGATAACTGCCAGTCAGTTAAATCGCAGTGCAGTGGAAGAAGTTGAATTTGATCACAGCCACATCAGTGGTGGTATCAGTAAGATCAATACTGCGGACAATGTTTTTGGTATCTTTACCAGTCGTGCAATGCGGGAACGGGGACGCTATCAGATTCAGTTGATGAAAACTCGAAGCAGCAGTGGTGTCGGCATGAAAGTTGACCTTGACTTTAATCTAGAAAGTTTAAGAATTACAGATCCCGGAGAAGATGCACAGGGCACGCCGGGATTTTTAAAGCCACAGACCACCAGTATCATGGCCAGTATCAAAGCCAAAAGCAGTGTAGATGGTGATGGCGGCAGTGCAGCCAATCAAGGTTGGAAGAAACCCGAAGGTGGCACTCATGTGTGGGATAAACCTTTAGTGCGAGCGGACAGTGAAGCACAGAACAGCAAACTCAAAGCAATGTTGGCAGGCCTGAAGAAAGTAGATTAAAGTGAGTAACGAATTTTGTAGATATTTGAGCAACGGGTATTCATTTTTTAGAAAACCTTCAGGCAAGATACAAGTCACACCTTGTTGTTTATTCAAGGACGGGATACCATTAGATGAAAATTTAGAAAAAAATAGAAAGAAAATTTTTAACTCAATTAATACATGGACCACAAATTGTGACGCTTGCAAAAAAATGGAGGATGCTGGTATTCCCAGCTTAAGATTGTCGTCATTTGATAAAATACCAAAAGATAGTGTTTCAAATTCAATGGTGACCATGGATGTTAGATTTGATATTCATTGTAATGCTGCTTGTGTTATATGCGACTTCAGGTCAAGTACTTTATGGCAAAAAGAATATAATAAACAAAATACCACTGTTTTAAAAATTAACTCTTATCTGGCAGATGTCAATGATAACATTGAAAAAATTATAAACTTTGTAAGTTTTGAAAACTTACAATACATTAAATTTTTCGGAGGGGAACCGCTACTCACTGACACTCATATTCGAATATTAGAAAAAATTCCAAATCCAAAAAATGTCACTCTACAGTATACGACCAATGGTTCCATTTACCCATCGGACCAGGTAATAGAACTATGGAGTAAGTTTAAACTAGTGTTATTTTATGTGTCAATTGATGGCATAGGTGAAAAATTTGACTATATTAGATGGCCGCTTAAATGGAATAAAGTTTCAAATAATCTAATTAGATTTAGGAAAGAAGCACCGAATAACATATTATTTAGAATAGAACACACTGTAAATTTTTTAAATGCATATTATTATGATGAAGTTGAATCATGGGTAGACAATTTTTTGCCCGACAACAGATTAGGGGATGCAACTGAAATTACCATCCACTCATGCTTTGCCATATGGCAGCTGTCTAATATTTCTGAGGAAGTTGTTGATTTAATAGTAGACAAATATGGCCATGATCACAAAATAGTCAATTTAATAAACCAGTATCAAATAAATCAACCAACAGACCAATGGAAGCAATTTGTAGAAAAATGGGATACTGTCAGGAATAATTCATGGGAACATGTTTTTCCCGATATGGTGAAATATTTTAAATGAATAAAGCAATAATACAGTTAATTGAACACAGTATTCTGTCAGTGATCAATTGTGGCTAGATTCATTGGCAAGTATTGATTAACTATTTTAATAAATACATTTAATCTGGAGCAGTATTTTGCAGAAAAAAACCCGTAGTCTATTAGAAGAATTAGACACCCTTCGTCTACACAAAGATCGCGAAAATCTAGTAGAATCACGAGCCAACCATGTGATTACCGGGGCCATTAATCTCATACAGTTTATACGCGAAAACTATGACGCTGCTCAAGCAGAAGAATTAGAGCGTAGATTGCTCAACAGTATTCGTGCCCAAGACAGCAGCAAGTTCAGCCGCGGTGTCAAGAGGTTAAAAAATGAAGATAAATGATATAATCTCCGAAGCCGGCATATTGGGTAGTATAGGGCGAGGATTGGCAGGAGCTGCCACTGGTGCAGTGCGTATGTTAGACAAAGCTGGTGGCGGTGACGGTACGAATGTTGGAACCGTAGCGCAGCGAGCAGCCTACACTAATAAAATAAAGCAAACTCAAAATGCCAAAGCTAGAGCCAACGCTAACCTGCCCGCCGCAGCGTTTGCAGAATTTAATAACGCATTAAAACAAAACAACATAAATCTTCAAAATCCTCAATCATTTGATCCAGCAAGTATTACCAATTATCTTAAAAGTTTCGCTGAAAATTATTTTGCCGTGGGTGACGAATATCACAACAAAAATCAACAAGAAGCAATTGAAGCTGGAGTACGGCAAGAATTGAATCAAATGCCGTTGCCCAGAACCATTAATAACATATCAGTGCAAGATTATTTAGAAAAAGCAAACACAGAAAGAACTTCGATTATCAACCAAGTTGATAAAATGATGGTCTCTCAAAAAACATCAAGTCCATCAGATCGCATGCAGGCAGCGATGGCAAATCAGCCTGATGCGGTTTTAAAGAATGCGTTGGATCTCTTTCTTAAAGAAAAAAATCCAAACCCCGAAGTGCGGGCAGCGATAACGGAGATTGAGGCTGAATTAGTGCGCCGCGGCTTCAGTCGTAACCAGCAACCTGCGCCTGCACCGGCCGCATCACAACAACCCGCCGCTGCGCTGCCAGCTGATGTTACAGTAGTTAGTTCTAGTCCCATAGTATTGAGATATCGCAACCAAGATTTTGCACTAACTGACTCTGACCGCTGGGTAAGATTTGGATCAAACAAACTTGCATCTCCAGAGATGGAAGCCTACTTAACCCGTCAGTTAGAAAAACTATGAAGCTATACGAAATTAAAAATGTAGTAACGCCAAGCTGGCTACTATGTGAAGCCGCAGAAGGTAAGAATGTTCATCTTGAGCATGTAGAAGATCTTGTGTACAATGAAGGTTACCTTGGCGCACAAAAAGCATTGAACTACATGGAAGGTGTTCGCCGCATGTTTGCACAAGGCGAAGGTGATCCAGCCAAAGTAACAGTCAAATGGGACGGCGCACCTGCTATTATCTGCGGCACAGACCCTGCAGATGGTAAATTCTTTGTGGGCACTAAATCTGTATTCTCCAAAAATGAACCTAAACTTTGCAAAAGTCTCAAAGACATTCGTAAGTTTTACGGCGAGCAAGAAGGATTAGCGACAAAATTGGCCGTGGCTTTAAAGTATCTGAGTAAATTGGGCATCGGTAATGTTCTGCAAGGAGACCTGATGTTCACCGCAGAAGAATTGACCACTGCTACCATCGGAGGACAGGAATGTTACATATTCACTCCCAATACTATTACAATGCGGTTCCAGTGGGCAGCAAATTAGGCGATAGAATTGCTGCTGCAAAGATAGGCATAATATTTCACACAGCCTACTCGGGTAGCACAGTGGCAGACATGCAGGCCAGCTTTGGAGCCAGTGTAGATGGACTAACATCAACCAACAGTGTTTGGTTTGATGATGCTTTTTACAAAGACATGACGGGCCGGGCCAGTTTGACGCCCGCTGAAGACGCTAAAATTAAAAATACACTGTTGTCGGCGGCCACTACCTTTAGAAAAATTGACGAAAAAGACTTCAATAGAATTATTTTTACTGGGCGAACTACCAAAGCTGGTGACGAAGAATACACAGAGTTTGCCAACTATATCAAACCATTCATCAACAACATGGTGCGTGGCGGCGAACAAGTGGGCGATCCCACTGCATTTTTAAAGAACTTTTTAACCTACTACAACGGCAAGCAAGAAGCTGAAATTGCCAAGCTAAAAGGTGGCCCGGACAGTGCCGCGGCACAGGCCCGCATACAGAAGATCAAAGAAAAAGAAAAGTTCATGGCTGATAATAGCAACACATTATTGGGTATCTTGGCCATTTACAAACGCATCATTGAAGCCAAAGTAATGTTGCTGCAAAAAATGCAACAAGTTGAAAATATCGGCACTTTTATCAAGACTGACGACGGTTATAGAGTAACTGCACCCGAGGGATTTGTGGCCATTGGGCACGACGGTGGTGCAGTCAAACTAGTGGACCGAATTGAGTTTAGTCGTCAGAATTTTGCTGCAACAAAATCCTGGAAAAAATAAGCTCAACCGCACTTATTTTTAGTTTTGGTATAAATAATTACATGCGTTAATTCGCAGATTTTACAAAAGGAAAAATAAAATGGCAGTATTTACAAGAACAAATGGTAATGCACAAAACGTAGTTAGCGTTGGAAACATTGCACTAAGCACAGAAGCCGCAAGCGCAAACGTATTGATTAGCACAGGTATTGGTAAGCCAGTGCAAGCATTTGCTGTTAACAGCAATGTTAGCATGACTACACAATTCGGTACTGGTGAAGGCGTAGAAACAATTCTACGAGCCATCGGTCTAACTACAACATTGCTAGCATACCAAGTTGGTACAGCTAACAACGGCGCAGTTTCCAATGGTTTGTTGAGCGTACTGATTGAAGAAGCCAATGTGACCGCTGCTGAACTACAAACTAGTATCCGCGCAGCCACAGACAGCACTTACAATACCACAGGTGTTGTAGTTACACAACCAGGCCTACGCCTAGCTGAGTAATTTTAGCTTAGTCTAAAACAAAAAGGCACTTTCGCAGTGCCTTTTTTGTTGGCTATAAATATCTGCATGAGTCCTCTTATTACCTGCATGACCCTGATAGATATTACTGAAACTGGTGTAATTAAAGGAGCTGGTCAAGGCCGAGATCAACAGCGTAATTGGGAAACTGTGCTGCAATTGTTGGGTCTTAAGACGCAGCCGTTAATAATAAAATCTCCAGTTTGTTTCATCAATGAGAACTTAGAGTATTTTGAGTTCGGCGAGTTCTATCAAGGCAGTCACAGTGTATGGGCATTTCAGTTCAGAGGGGAGCGAGACGACTTTTACACTATGGATCAGCTTGAACAAGACTTTGA
>Ga0315905_10007710_pt1 | contig 10894 bp, 12 predicted proteins | sample LakEriMetagenome_5_FD_203522 | JGI IMG/M metagenome (GOLD analysis project Ga0315905, IMG submission 203522) | Freshwater fungal communities from buoy surface, Lake Erie, Ohio, United States - Buoy 4 MA121 | ecosystem: Environmental > Aquatic > Freshwater > Lake | place: USA: Lake Erie, Ohio... | reverse complement strand
CTGTGCCTTCCTGTGGCTTCTCTTTTGCAGTATCAGGGATAACAAGTCCTGAAGCTGTTGTTGTCTCGGCCTCTGATGCCTTAACGACGATGCGATCTTCGAGTGGCTTAATGGCAACTGCCATGGTTATGCTCCTTTTAACTAGGTTGATCAGGTAAAAACTTCCTCGTTGGGAGATCTGCGGTGATTAGCAGACTCAGGCCCCGAGTGCTAACTCCTAGCGTAGGCGAGGCTATTGGCAACGGCAAATCAAAGCTTTAGAGGCTCACGCGCTCCACGGGTAGCGAGGATTGCGCGTCAAAGGCTTGTGGGCCAGGGGCCCGGCCCGCTGCCATCATCAGAGAACCAAGGGCTGCCACCATCGCCCCGTTATCGGTACAAAGGCCCGGACTTGGAATGCGCAGTCGAATTCCAGCCTTGGCACAACGTTCTTCGGCCACGGCGCGCAGGCGTGAGTTTGCGGCAACACCTCCTGCAATCACAAGTGAATCAATACCTGTTTCCTTACATGCCGCCAATGATTTCAATAGCAAAACATCAACAATTGATTCTTGGAATGATGCTGCGACGTCGCCCTTTTTGTAATCTGGCGTGCTTTCCAAAAATCGCGCAACGGCAGTCTTAAGTCCTGAGAATGAAAAATCATAAGGACGGGTTGCCCAGTCATTACTAGTTGTTAGGCCACGCGGAAAATCAATTGCGCTCGCAGACCCATCTCTAGCTGTGAGATCAATCGCCGGACCACCCGGGAATCCAAGTCCCATAACACGAGCAATTTTATCGAATGCCTCACCGGCCGCATCATCCATCGTTGCACCTAATTTGGTGATCTTTGATGTGATGTCATCGACTTGCAGAAGCGAAGAGTGTCCACCGCTAACAAGCAAAGCAATCGTTGGATCAGTTGGTTGATCGTGCGTTAAATAATCAACTGAGATATGTGCGACCAAATGATTAACGCCATATAACGGCTTGCCGAGTCCAATGGCCAAACCACTGGCGGATGCAACACCAACTAAAAGCGCTCCAACCAATCCAGGGCCAGCCGTAACTGCAACCGCGTCAATATCGGTGAGCGATAACTTTGAATCTGCAAGTGCGCGTTCAATGCTTGGCAGCATCGCCTCTAAGTGGGCACGGCTAGCGATTTCAGGGACAACTCCCCCAAAGCGCGCATGTTCTTCAACGCTAGATGCGATGACATTTGCCAGCAATGTGCGGCCACGAACAATGCCAATAGCTGTTTCATCGCAAGAGGTTTCTATTCCTAAAACTATTGGTTCACTCATGCACCTAGCTCCTTACGCATCACAAATGCATCAAGACCTGGCCCGTAATAACCCTTGCGAGTTAAAATGTTTTCATAACCCAACTTTTCATATAAAGCGATAGCGCTAACATTGTTAACGCCCACTTCTAACATCATTGCTGGGGCTTGCTTAGAAAAAGACCATTTTTCTAGCTCACTCATGAATTGGCTGGCAATACCTTGGCGAGTGAAATCTGGCAGCACTGCAACTGTTAAGACATCGGCTTCAACCCCTGGTGCAACAACTAAGACAGCGGCATATCCAACGATCTGATCTTGCTCATCTGTTGCCACCAAGAAGTAGCGAGTCTTTGGCACACCTTTAAATTCTTCTTTGAACTGACCCATCGACCAAGGCGCATCTGCAAAGAGCAAGCGCTCCATCGAAACCAGAACTGGCAAGTCAAGTGAGATCGCTTCACGAATGCTAATCATGCGCGCTCTGCCGTTGGCACCGCATCAGGGCGGCGTAAGTACATTGGTTCAGTTTCATTCTGAGAATGACTTAGTTCAACCAACTTTTGCATATCTGGATAAACATCAAAGATGTAGCCAGCAACTTCATCTGGTTTATTAACTGACGGTCCGACCACGCGAGCGCCATCTTTATAACTTGCCCAATAAATCTCCTTGCGCCGGGCATCTACGGCAACGGTGTATTCACTTTGATCTACGGCAATAGCATCTAGTGAGCAAACACCTTTTAATTCGATCTCGCGGGCAAAAGCAAAGGTGCGCGCAAAAGTTATTCCGACGCGGAGCCCGGTAAATGGCCCAGGCCCCATGCCAACGACAACGCGCTCAGGCTTTGGTGCGACCCTTAAAGCCGCTGCGATCAATTCAGGTAAAGCTTTTCCATGATCAGTTGCGCCATCATGAAAGCTTTCAAATAGAACTTTGTCTGTATCGATTACCGCGACAATCGTGCGAGAAGTTGAGGTATCAATAGCTAGAGAAATAGTCATAACTTAAAGCCCATCCATCGTGGACCGATTGTACGAATCGTTATCACTCGCTCATCATCGGTACGGTCAATATCTATTTCGAGGCGTTCATCTGATAGCCGAGCAGATTCAGCGCCACCCCATTCAATAACCGTGACAGCGCTTTCGCGAGCAGAATCAAGATCTAAATCATCTAAGTAAGACGCTGCGTTGCCACTTTCTAGTAAACGATAGACATCGACGTGAATCAGCGGGAGTACGCCGTTATGGGCGCGAGAGATAACAAAGGTTGGTGAAGTGACATCGCTGAATCCCAGGGCAGCGCCGATTCCTTGAACGAGAACTGTCTTGCCTGCACCCAGAGGGCCATTTAAAAGTATTAAATCACCGGCACGAAGTTGGGCGCCAATTTTTTGGCCGAGGCCAAACATCTCTTGCGCCGTAGATATCTTCACTTGGCCAAGGATAGTTGAGAATTAAATTCTAGATAATGCAAAAGGGCCCTGAGTTTCCTCAGGGCCCTTTTGTGCTTAACAATTAACCGAAGTTGTACTTCAGATCAGTTGGACGATAATCAAGATCATCGTTTAGGTAAGGAACCTTCTTGGCGATGTATTGAACATACTTGCCAGTTGGAATCTTTCCTGATTTAGCAGAGACAGCCAACATACGTACCCACGCCATTGTCTGGTCCTGGGTGAATGTTTGGTGTCCGACGCCAGATGCTGCAGGAGCTCCAGCAAGATCAGGCAAGCCTGCTGCTGTGAACTTTGTGTAGGTCTCTGGAGTCATCGCATAGAGAGCAAGTGTGTTCCAAACTGGCTTCTTACCAGCTTTGCTTGCTTCCCACTTGGCAAGTGCTGCATCGTAAACTGCGCGCTTCTTATCTACATAGCGTGAAGAGTTACCAGAAAACACTAGGCGATCTGCTTCATTTGAAAGCAGAATCGTAGGAGCCGTTGAAGCGAAGGTTGACTTATCTACCGCCTTGAACTTCGCGATTGCATCAGCGTTACCTGTAACGCGTGGCACAACAGCTAGAACTCCAAGCATTGCTGCGATCGCTTCATCACCTGAAAGTCCGAGGTTGTAACGACCAGCATCGCCCTCATCGAGCATCGCTGCCCAATCAGTCTTTGTATTGTCGTAGAAGCCAGGACCTGTGATTTCAGAGATTGATTGTCCAGCAAGTGTGCCGGTTGCAATTGCTTCACCAAGGTTTTCAAGAATTGCAACAGTTGCGTTAATGCTGTGTTCAGCAATAACCGCGTTCGTTGAAATTCCATCCATGTGCGCGCTCTTTGTTGGAACTCCTGTAAGAAGACCAGTTAGAAGTAGCGCTGAACGTTGTGGAATTGGTGATCCCTTAAGCGGTGCTGGGTATTCAAGTCCAGGTGCGCCCAGGTTCTTACTCCAAGTAGTAAGTAGTGCAACTACTTTGAGAAGTTCACCAACTGAAGCCATGTGGCCAGGAACTCCCTTTACGCCCATTGCTGCGCAACCCTTGATGGTTGGATCAGCAAAGATGCTAAGGAGATAGAAAATATCGCAAGCAGATTGAAGTGCATCAGAAGGAGAAGGAGAGATTCCAGCCATGATGCCGACAGAATCAGCATAAGTTGGATACTTCTCAACAAATGGAGTGATGATTGATCCTGCTTGGGATGAGCCGTAGACAACCTTCTTTAGAATTCGGGTTGAGTACTTCGCCATTGCAGTGTCAATAACTTCCTTGAGCATTTCTACACGGTAGGTGTTATTCCATCCGCGCATACCCTTAACGGTGCCGTCATATGCTGCAACGCCATAGCCTGCGCGCAACATCTCCTTAGTGACATCAGCTTTGCCGTTTGAAGGTGTAATTTCTTCAACGCCCGTAGGGACTGCTGAAACACCTGGATAGGTTGGACGGAATCCATGCTCCCAGAAGAACATTGTTCCAGCGAAGTTTGATGGCACCTTAAAGGTATATCCAGCGCCATTTGCAAGTGTTCCGGTACATGTCTCAACGCCTGCTGCAGTTGCGCAAACAGGTGCTGCTGCTGATGCCGAAGGTGTGATCGCAACGCTAAGTGTTAGTGCAAGCGTTGCTGCACCAAGAGCTGCGATTGATTTACGCATTTTTAGTGATTTCATGTGATTAACCAACCTTTGGTAGGGCATCGGCTGCAATTGCAGGACGTGTGTACTTAAGTTCGGATACAGCACCCTTTGCAGAGTCTGTTGTCCAAACCTTTCGTGTTGCATCAATTGGCTTTAACACGGCTGTTGCATCGTACTTACCGATCCAGAAACCGGTATATGCCTCATGTGTCTTGGCGCTGTAACCAAGTGGTGATAGCGCAGCGCTGGAAAGCTTGGCTGCATTTGATTCGATGTACTTAATGATTCCTGGACGAGTTAGATCTTTACCAGCGCCAAGAAGTGCTGATGTCGTCAGGTAACCAATATTCATTCCCTGAAGAACGTTGTTATCCCAACGCTTATCTGGACCCTTGTTGAAGGCATCATTAATCGTCTTAAATGCCTTCACATATTCATCCTCTGCTTCACCTGGTGATGGAGCGTGTGATGCTGTGAGCGTTCCAGCTAGAAGGCCTGCTGAAGACGCGGCTGGAATTCCGCGAGCACCAAGGATTGTCTGGAATGTTGTTGCATCAGCACCAACAGAGATAACAATCCACTGTGCTGGCTTGTAGCCAATCTTGTTGGCAGATGAGACAGCTGCAGCGAATGCTGAAGCAACAGCGCCAACGACAACAACATCTACGTTGTTATCTTTGAGTTGCTGCATCTGAGCATCAAGGCCTGAACCCTGAGTACCAGCGATAAATGTTGCTGCGGTCTTCTTTGCTGTGAAAGTTACTCCTGCTGTTGCAAGACCTTCAACAGTGTTACGGCCAAAGTCATCAGTCTGATAAACGATACCGACTGTGTTCTTAGCGAAGTTTTCCTTGATGTGCTTTCCAAGGATCTTGGCTTCAACAACATAAGTACCAAGGCCACCGAAAGTAGTTGGGTACTTCTTTGGATCGGTGTAGAAACCGCTGTAACCGCTATTTACGAATAGATCAGGAATTCCACGACGGTTAATATCTTTGATCACAGAGATATGTGTCTGGGTTCCGATGCTACCGACCATTGCGAAAACTTTATCTTTGTTGATAAGAGCTGATGCAGTAGAAACAGTCAAGCCTGCTTTGTAAGTGTCGTCTTTAACGACCAAGGTAATTTTACGTCCGTAAACGCCGCCCTTGGAATTTACATAATCAAAGTAAGCGCGAATTGCGTCATCTACTTTGTTATATCCAGGACTTGCTGGACCAGTCTGAGGAAGTTGCATTCCTAGGACAATTTCAGTGGCTGAAACACCAGGAGTACTAGCTCCTTGCGCTGGCACTGCAGACAGCGCAAGCGCGCCAGCAAGTACGACAGCGGCAGTTGTTATGAAACTGCGCGGTGATCTAGACAGAGATGCACGATTTCTCACTACATTCACTCTTTCTCTATTCAATGAATGCAATGGAAGTACCGAGGTAACTCCATTGCCACCAACCCTGAACTGGGCTGAACGGCTTCACTTTAACCGAATGTGAACGTAAAGTGAACGCGAGGCGACGAAACGCCGAGCAGACCAGGGTGATCTTGTGCGTAAAGGCTGAGATTTATAACAATTATTTATGTTTGTGCAGGTGGGTACCTGCGACCCCAGCAGGGTTGATCACCACGGTCAAAATTAATAAGAGGCTGGAAATTAAAGCTGGCATGAAGTTAGAGACTTGCTCGCTTAATTCGAATGAGGCAAGAACTGCATCGATCCAATCGGGCAAGAAGACAACAATTACGGTTCCGATGAAGGCGCCGAAAATACTTCGTATGCCACCAAGGACCGCCGCTGTTAAAAGAGTTAACGATAGCGAGACTGGGTAGACGCTCGGTCCAACCAAGCCGCGCAGACCATAAAGTGCGCCCGAAAGACCAGCAAAGGTTGCAGAGACTACAAATACAAATATTTTTTGTCGTGAGAAATTAACTCCACTTAAGGATGCAGCGGTTTCGTTATCCCTAATTGCGCGCCACATACGGCCGGTGCGAGAGAGCAAAATATTTGAGGCAAAGAATAAAGCGATTGCTGCAAAGGGAAGGGCAACATATAACTGCCATTGCTCATAACTTGGTTCGCCAAATAATTTTGTAAACCAATTTGGTGGATACCCAACATCGACCGGTAGCCCCTCATCGCCTTTTAGTACTGACATAAAACGATTAGCTAGAGTTGGAATTGCTAGAGCAATAACCAGAGTTGTTCCTGCTAAATATGGACCACTTAATCGAGCTGCTGAAATTCCTAATAAGAGCCCAGCTATCGCAGCACCAACTATCGCCAGCGGAATTGCCACCCAAATTGAATATCCTTTATTTGTAATCAATAGCGCCATGCAGTACCCACCGACTGCCATAAGCGCGCCTTGACCGAGTGAAAGTTGGCCAGAGATGCCGGTCAGAAGAGTTACTGAAAGAACTCCGATAAAGAGAATTAGTACCAGCGCTAATTGTGCTTGGTTATAAGCATCAAATGTTGAACCCGCAAGCAGGATTAATGCGATGAAGAAAATCGTACGTCGCAAACTCTTGCGCGCAATTGAGTGCTGCTTAATTTTAGACACGGCGCGCATCCTTTGCTCCCAATATTCCACGAGGTCTGATGATCAGAACTAGAAGTAAAACCGCCAAAATTGATAAGAAAACATCTTCAGGTGTGTCATAGAAACTCACAAATGAGATAACCATTCCTACAAGGAAGCCGCCAATAACCGATCCCGCTGGGCTATCCAGCCCACCAACAACTGCAGCGGTAAATCCAATGATTAGCACTAAATCTAAAGTATTAGGAGAAAGATTAGATGTTGGAGTAATTAAGAGACCCGCCAGTGATGAAGCCGCTCCTGAGAATCCCCAACTTAATGAACGGGTGAAATTCGTTCTAATTCCGCTTAATCGCGCCACTTCTGCATTTAGCGCGGTTGCGCGCATTGCTAGTCCTACTCCAGTTTTCTTAAAGAAGAGAGTTGTTGCTAACAAGGTGGCCAGAACTATTGAAATCACGAAGACATCGAATGAGGTAAATGGCATCACATTATTGGCAACAGTAAATCCTTCCTGAGCATATGGAGAAGGAAAGCCTCGTTCTTCGGCAGCCCAGATAATTCCGGCTAGCGCTTGAAGAACCCCCAGAATTCCTAAGGATGCAATTACTGGGACGGCAGCGCGCATTGAGTCGCTACTTAAAAGTTCTGTCTTCTTTTTATTCGACAGTGGGCGCATTACCAGAATATCTAGAAGCGCTCCCATCGCAGCCCCGACCAAAATTGCAACGATGAATCCCAACCAATATGAGTACCCATTTGTGATCATTGTGGAGGCGATGTATGTACTAAACATCGCTTGACCCATTTGAGCAAAGTTAACGATGCCTGCACCACGCCAAACAATTACGAGACCAAGTGCGACCAAGGCATAAATTGCACCTCTAGAGGTTCCCGAGAATAGCGCTGCTAGAAAAGTTTCCATTAGTACCCCAAATAAGCTGCACGCAATTTAGCGTCAGCTTTTAACTCGGCGGCGGGACGATCAGCAACAACTTTTCCTAAAGAGAGTAGAACTCCGTGATCGGCCACACCCAATGCCGTATTCGCATTTTGCTCAACCAGCAAAACCGTGAGACCCGTTGCGCGGCAGAGGATATTTATTGAATCAATAATCTGCTCGACAACCAGTGGGGCAAGTCCTAATGAGGGTTCATCCAACAATAAGAGTTGTGGGCGCGAAACCAGGGCGCGGCTAATTGCCAACATTTGGCGCTCTCCCCCAGAAAGCGTTCCGGCTAACTGCTTGCGACGTTCTTTGAGGCGAGGAAAGAGTTCATACATCTCATCCTGCGCTGCGGTGACATCTGATTTGAATTTACGGCGGCGAAATAGCGATCCCATCGAAATATTTTCTTCAACTGATAACTCTGAGATCACTGCGTGACCTTCAGGAACATGCGCGATTCCGGCGCGAACAATATCTTCAGGTCGCATTCCGATTAATGACTTACCGCGCCAGGTTATTGAGCCTGTGCTTGGATGTTCTAGCCCCGAAATCGTACGAAGTAGCGTGCTCTTTCCCGCGCCATTTGCTCCAATAACTGTCGTGATTTTAGATTCGTGCGCAGTAAAAGAGACTCCATCTAGGGCAATTACCGAACCAAAACTAGTTACTAAATCTTTAACTTCAAGCACTGTGGGCTCCTAGCTGATCGCTGCCACTTTGATTTGAAGTGCCCAGGTAAGCGGCAAGAACAGCAGGATCACGCTTTACTGTGTCGAAGGTTCCGCTTGCAATTACTTTGCCGAAATTTAAAACATAAACTTGATCAGAAATTGCACCAATAAAATCAACATGATGTTCCACAATGATGATTGCGCAGCGTTCTTTTAATTGCCTAAGAAGGGCTGCAAACTTATCAATATCGTCTTGCCCCAAGCCTGCAGCTGGTTCATCCAATAGTAATATCTTCGGCTCAGATACCAACGCGCGAGCGATCGAAACTCGCTTTGTTTCTGGATAAGTTAAATCAGATGGTGATTTCTCTGCTAAATCTAAAGCTCCCGCCCAAGCAAGTGCATCGATAGCTTTTGTGCGTAGTTTGCGTTCAGAGTTAGCGGATAGCCCAAGCAAATCTTTTAGAAAATTACTTCCATTTTTTATATCTGCGCCCATCATCACATTTTCAATGACGTTCAACCCACTGAATAAGCCAACGCCTTGCAGAGTGCGACTTATTTCAAAACTAGCTAACTCGTGGCTACTTGGCCATTTTGTTTTCTTGCCATGGATAGAAATCTCACCTGAAGTTGGGGTTACGAGTCCAGAGATAGAATTAAATAAAGTTGTCTTCCCGGCACCATTAGGTCCTATTAATCCGACGATCGTATTTGGCGCTACATCGATGAAAACATCATCTAGGGCAAGTAAGCCACCAAATCTAACGCTCAGATTTGAGATCGAGAGACTGCTCATAATTCGTAGATTCTAGGCACACGTGGCCCAATTCGTGTGACAATCTCGTAATTAATAGTGGCGGATGCGACACCCCAATCATCGGCCGTGTACTCACCGTTGGCGCCAGTACTAAAAATAGTTACCCAATCCCCTGATTGGGCCGTTGTTTCGGCGCCTAAATCAACTACAAATTGATCCATTGATACGCGGCCAATAATTGGTGCACGTTTGCCGTTAAAGAATATGCCCACACCTTTAGCGATGCGAGGGATTCCATCGGCATATCCAATAGCAACTATGCCAAGTGTTGTATTGGACTTTGTTTTTTCCGTTGCGCCATAACCAACTGGAGAACCAGCCGACACAGCTTTTACCAAATGCAATTTCGCCCGCAGCGTCATGGCAGGTTTTAGCCCCAAGGATTGCGAAGTTCCTAAATGATTTAAATCCGGAGTGAGGCCATACATAGCAATTCCCGTGCGCACCATGTCAAAGGCTGATGAATGATCAACCAGCGTTGCTGCCGAATTAGAAAGATGGCGGATTAAATCTGTAAATCCGAAAGAATCTAGGTTAGCCACCATCTTCTTAAAGCGATTTACTTGCTCTAAGTTCTGAGCTTGCCCTGGTTCATCAGCGCGCGCAAAGTGAGAAAAGATTCCAACTATCTCAACTCCCTGCAAGTGATCGCGATCAATCTCACTCCATTCAGAGAGAAAACCACCGCGAGTCATTCCGGTATCTACTTCTAGGTGAATGCGTGGGCGTTTGGAGCCCTTAAGCGCCCTGATCTCATCAAGTGCTTTAATTGATGAAACAGCAAGATCAATATCTTTATCGATAGCACTCTGAAAATCAGAACCTGGCGGCACTAACCAAGCCAAGATTGGTGCGGTAATTCCAGCAGTGCGAAGTGCAATCGCTTCCTCTAACAAAGCAACACCTAACCAAGTTGCGCCACCCTCGAGTGCCACTTTTGCAACTGGAACAAGTCCGTGACCATATGCATCGGCCTTAACAACTGCCATTAGATCAACGCCTGCTTTTGCCTTAAGGGTTGCCACATTTGATTTGATTGCAGATAAATTTATAACTGCCTCTGCGCGATTTGTCATCGCTCAACCACAACCATGGCAGATGCGATTCCAGCATCGTGCGAAAGGGATAAATGAACAGTTGCACCATCTATTAACTCGGCGATTTCACCGCGGAAGAGAAAATCCGGCTTGCCACTTTCATGGTTGATGACTTCAGCCTCATGCCAATTAAGTCCGTGACCTGCATTAAGTGCCTTAGCCAACGCCTCTTTTGCAGCAAAGCGCGCAGCAAGTGAGGCAATTGGTTTTAAAGATTCGGCCGCAGTGAATAATTTCTCACGCAAAGCTGGAGTTCGTTCTAGGGATTCGGCAAAGCGCGCGATATCAACGACATCAATACCGATTCCATCGATCATGGGATTTAGTGTAATTGGGGTTAAGAGAGTTGGCTATTTGATGGCCAATAGCGATCAATAGCGATAATCAAGACCAATAAAGCAGCGCCAATAAATAGACCACCCAATAAATCTGAGAACCAATGTGTATCGCGGATTAAT